>ERZ827150.1196-NODE-1196-length-33758-cov-11.672640_pt1 | contig 33758 bp, 28 predicted proteins | sample MGYA00519779_ERZ827150 | MGnify/ENA primary metagenome ERZ827150 (study PRJEB31778, sample SAMEA3449267) | human gut metagenome | biome: human gut; feature: human-associated habitat; material: faeces | place: United Kingdom | collected 2010/2012 ...
GAAAAAGGCAAGATGAAAGATACGATGGAACGGGCAAAGCTGAAAAGCGAACTGGACAATTTACAGCGGCTGGTTGACCGTATCCCGCCGGATATACTGGCGGAACTGAAACGGCAGCAGCGGCACACGGTAAAGGAAAGGTGATAGATATAAGCAGAAATTTTCGCCGCCTCTGTGCGGCATTGTACCTTGAAAACTGAATATGGAGGACACTGGATGGCAAAAAGCGAAAGCGATATTTTTACACCCCGGACAGGGCAGGTCATACAAGCAGAGAACGGCACGCAGTATTTTGTATGTGGGAACAACCGTATAAAAATCTCCGAACACTTCGCCGCAGGCGGGAAGCCCCTCGGTGATCTGATTGTAGATGTGGTGCGGCATACCGCAGAAAAAGCCGCTTCAACCTGATAGCCCATCATTGATAACACGCCCACGCTTATGATATAATTGCCATAGAGCAAAAGTATTGTAAGCGTGGGTTGTTTCTTTAGAAGGAGGATTTTTAACGGTGAAACAACCTTACAATACTACGATTTACAACACGGCGCTTTATATGAGATTGAGCCGGGACGATGAAAACTATGGTGACAGCGTAAGCATTGAAACACAGCGGACAATCCTGCAACAGTACGCAAAGGAACAGGGACTTCATGTAGTCGGTGAGTATGTGGACGATGGCTGGTCGGGGACGAACTTTGAACGCCCGGATTTTCAGCGCATGATGGACGATGTGGAAGCCGGAAAAGTAAACTGCATTGTCACGAAAGACCTTTCCCGTTTCGGGCGGGAACATGTGATGATGGACTACTATCTGGAATTTCTGTTCCCGGAAAAACGGGTGCGCTACATCGCCGTTGCGGAGAATGAGGACACAGAGAAAGGGCTTTCCGATTTTGTCCCGTTCAAAAACCTGTTCAATGAATGGTTTGCGAAAGATACGAGCCGCAAGGTAAAGGCCGCTTTCAAAGCGAAGTTTGCCACAGGACAGCGTATCGGTGCCTATGCTCCCATCGGGTACAGGAAACACCCGGAAATCAAAAACAAGCTGATAATCGACGAGGAAACCCGCTGGATAGTGGAGAAGATTTTTGACCTTGCCATTCATGGCAGAGGGGCGGCCAGTATCACAAGAATACTGATTATGGAAAAGGTTCCCACACCGGGATTTATCAATTTCCAGCGTGATGGGACTTTTGCAAACATCTATGCGGGTGCGCCGGAGGAAAAAAGCTACGCATGGACGATAGCCCAGGTCAAGAGCATTATGAAAGATGAAACCTATATCGGCCATACCATCCACTACCGGGAAACGAACATTTCCTTTAAGAACAAGCGGAGGGTACGCAAGCCCCAAAGTGAATGGGTGCGGGTGGAGAACACGCAGGAGCCGATTATCAGCGAACAGGTTTTCCGGCAGGTACAGGAGCAGATAGCAAACCGCCGCAGGAAGTGCAAGGATGGTACAACGCAGATTTTTTCCGGATTGGTAAAATGTGCGGATTGCGGCTGGTCGCTGTCCTATGGGGAGAACAGGCAGAACAGCAAGCCTTACGGCCATTATCATTGTAGCAAGTACGGACAGGGCACACGCCAATGCTCCATGCACTATATCCGCTATGATGTGCTTTACGCCTATGTCCTCTCCCGTCTGCAATACTGGTCGGGGCTGGTACAGCATGATGAAGAACGGCTCTTGAAGCGGCTGTTAAATGCCACTGATAAGGGACAGGCCGCCGCAAGAAAGAAGCAGGCCGCAGAACTGAAAAAAGCAGAGAAGCGGAAAGCCGAAGTCGATACCCTGTTTGCCCGGATGTATGAGGACTGGGCGGCGGGGCGTATCACGGAATACAACTTCTCTATGCTGTCCGGGAAGTATCAAAGCGAACAGGCTGAACTGGACGAAAAGATTGAGCGGCTTCAATCCGCTATCGCCACTGAAAGCCAGAACGCCGCAGACGCAGAAAAATGGATTGCCTTGATGAAAGAGTGCGTCAATCCAACGGAACTGACCGCCGAACTTTTGAATACGCTGATTGAAAAAATCGTTGTCCATGAAGCGGTCAAAGGTGAGGACGGAAGCCGGGAACAGGAGGTAGAAATCTTCTACCGCTTTATCGGCAAAATTGATTGAATGACACCAATATCTTTAACTATGTGAAACCGGCTGTTACTTGCCAGATGTGGAGATGCTGTCGCTGCTCTCCCGGGAATTCGGCGTCAGCATCAACGAGCTGGTTGCCGGCGAACGGCTTGTCGCCGAGGATTTCAAAAAAGCCGCCGATGAAAACCTTGTCACCGCGCTGGACCACAGCACCTTTACCTTAAAGGAAAAGCAGGCGTTCTTTAAGAAAAAGTGGCGGCGGGAGCACCGCTCCACCATTATTCTTTGTTCCGTCGCGTGGGTCGCCTTGATGGTCGCTTTGCGAATGCAAAATGTCGAAGCGCCGCTTTGCGGCACGGTGGGCGGTATGCTCGCCATTCTGTATTATGCGGTTCTCAATAACCGCATGATGGCGTATGTCGAACGGCAGCTTTATCCCCTGCCGCACGAAGCACCGTCACGCAGAAGCGGCGCCCCGTAATGGGACGCCGCTTGTCTTTTGGTTTGCTTAAAATCCGCGGTTGGGGTCCTCCGGCATTACAAGTGCCGCAATGATATACCCCAGCACGCCGCTGCCGCCCGCCAGGCAAAAAATGATCCAGGCCAAACGGACCAGGGTGGGATCAATGTCGAAATACTCGGCGATGCCGCCGCAGACGCCGCAGAGCTTTTTATCGCTTTCGGATTTATGCAGTCTTTTCCCGTTATATGCCATCGTGTTTCCTCCTTTTGGGGCACTTTAGTCCCCGATGTAAATGTGCATGGCTTCCTTGACCTCTTTTACGGTCTCGTTGCCAATTTTATTGGCTTTCTCGCTGCCGGTCAGGATGATATCCCGCACCTCGTCGCGGTGGGCTTCGTAGTAGGCACGCTTCTCACGGAACGGCTCCAGCAGGTCATTAAGGGATGCCGCCAGCGCTTTTTTGCAGGCCACGCAACCAATGGCGCCCTTCTTGCAGCTCTCACAGATATTCTCATACTCACCGGCATTAAAGACCTTGTGGTACTTGCTGACAACACAGACATCCGGGTGGCCGGGGTCGTCTTTCTTGATCCGGCTGGCATCGGTCACGGCGCTCATCACCTTTTTGCGCACTTCCTCGGCGGGGTCGCTCAGGTAGATGGCGTTGCCCAGGCTCTTGCCCATCTTGGCGTTGCCGTCCAGGCCCATCAGGCGGGGGCAATCGGAAAGCATCATGTCCGGCTCCACCAGCGTTTCGCCGTACAGCTCATTAAAGCGGCGAACGATCTTCCGGGTCATTTCCATGTGGGGCTTCTGGTCTTCCCCTACCGGCACCAGGTTGGCCTTGCAGAAGGTGATATCCGCCGACTGGCTGACGGGATAACCCAAAAAGCCGTAGGTCATATCGTTATAGCCATAATTAGCCGCCTCGGTCTTAATGGTGGGATTGTGCCGCAGGCTGTTCACAGAAACCAGCATGGAATAAAAAACCGTCAGCTCCCCGATGGAGGGGATGCGGCTCTGCTGCACCAGCGTGATCTTATTGGGGTTCAGACCAACGGACAGGTTATCCATCGCCACCTCGTAGATGCTGTGCTCCAGCAGCTCAGGGTGCTCAAAGTGGGTGGTCAAGGCCTGGATATCAGCCAGCAGAATAAAGCTCTCGTACTCATCCTGCAGTCTTACGCGGTTCTGCAGGCTGCCCACATAGTGGCCCAGGTGCAGCTTGCCGGTGGTACGGTCGCCGGTCAGGATTCTCTTCTTTTCGGACATGGTGGTTCTTCCCCTCTCATTTTCAAGTGGTTCTGCCCTTTATCATAGCAGGGTACGGCACCTTTTGCAATGTATTTTTGCGTCCCACTTTCCCCTCATTTGTTCGCGGGCCAAAAATCTGGGTCTCGGATTGGGCCGGTTCCTGCAATGTGCCTTCGCGCTCCACCTGCTTTTTGCTGCGCCAAGATACCGCGTCCATTTAATAGCGTGATAAAAATCCATTTCCGGGCTGGGCAAATCGCTGCAGGGCACAGGCTTGGGCCGCAGGCCAAGCCGCCCTCCGGGCGGCTTTCGCGGGCTTCGCCCGCGGCGGCGATGCTGCGTATCGCCGGGCCTGCGGCCCCTCCCCATCCCACAAGCTCTCCCCAGGAAATATCCACACCTCACAGACCCCTGCAAACCCATCCAGCACAAGGTATCCGCAGCACGCAAAAGCCCCTCCCCTTACCGGGGAGGAGCTTCTGATTACGGGTTTAGCCCCATACATTGGGCTGCTGGTGGTTGGGATTATAGGTGACGGAAACAGGGCCCATCTCCTCGCCCGGGCGCAGCAGGCGCGCCATCACCACAAACCGCTGGTTATCGGTATTGCCGTAGTAACGGGTGCAGGTGGAAAGGGTCAGCAGCTTATCGCTGGAGTTGACATCCACACCAAAATTGTGGCGGGAGCGGCTCTGCGCGCCGCTGATCACACCGTCAATATTACCCTCGGCATTGATATACCAATCGCTGCCCTCGGTGTAGAAACAGGCAAAGATAACAAACGCCATTTCCTCACTGGGGGTGGAATAGTAGATGTAGGGATACTGCTCCGCCCAGCTGGTGTAGTGGTAGCTCAGCAGCGATTCAAACATCTGCTGGCCGACATAGTAGGTGGAAGGGGCAGCGTTCCAGCGGCAGTTCTTCCAGTTGTGCCCATAGATGACATTGTTGCTGGAAAGGCTGTCGCCGCTGCCAAAGCGAGTCGCGGTCTGGGTCCACAGCACACCGTAGTAGCTCTGGCCGCGGTCCAGGCCGCGGTGCAGGTAGTAGTGGTCCTCGCTGGCATTCTGCAGCACCGGGTAATTGATGTTGGTGCCGGGGATCTTAAGCCAGGCCTTCACATCGCTGTTCAGTGACTGGTAGTAGCTCAGGTTGGAAGCACCGGTATTGCCGGCATAAACGCTGGCCTTAAAGTTCCCGCCGGTTTTGGTGGCGGCAAGAGCCCGGCCACCGCTGCTCAGTTTTCCTCCGTTGCTGGGCAGCTCGGTGCTGTCATTGGTGGAGGTGTTGGTGGTCTGGGCAGCCTTGGCCGCGGCCGCCTTGGCGGCTTCCTCAGCGGCTTTTTTCAGGGCGGCTTCAGCCTCTTCGCTGGCTTCAGTCACATAGGCAGTTAGGTTCGCTTCCGCGGCGGTACGGCTCTCCCGCAGGGCCTGCCGGGCGCTTTCCTGCTGTGCCTGCTGCAGATCGGCGGCCGTAGCCAGCGCATCCGCCAGGGCGGTATTGGCCCGGGCAGTCACTACGCCGTTTACCCCCACACCGATGACCGCGCACATCGCGGCTGCGGCTACTGCGGCAGTCACTCTTCTGCGGCGATATTTCTTGGCCCGCTGGGCTTTGTTTTCTTTGGTGGTTTCTGCCATAATGTTCTCCTTCTTCTCGGGTTTGTTGCCGGTTCCCGGCAGGTATGCCGGTTTATGGAGCCAGTATAGCATATTTTTTCCGCTTTGCAAAGGGCTTTCCTGTATTGGCTGCATTTCCCTGCACTGGGTTTCCGCAAGGTGCCAGTTCGGGCCGCAGACCGCTCCGGCTGCGCCGGAGCCAGCGGGCTCCGCCCGCTGAAATCGCCCTCCGGGCGATTTGGCCTGCGGCCCGCCCCCGGGCGTACCCCGCGGCAAAAACTAAAGCACCCATCCTTGGGGGACAGGTGCCTTTTCTTTTCCTTATTACCTCAGTATTCCTCCATCGGCTCGCCATCTAGCCCGGCCGCGATCTTCCTTTCCGTATCCTCCAGCATCTCCTGCCGCAGCGCCGTCAAGTAGGGGGAAAAGGCCGCCTTATCCCAGCCGTAGGTGCGGTTCAGCTCGTACTCCTCCGGAATCCAAGTGGAAAGCGGTGACTCATTGTGCTGGATCACCGCCTCAAAATTATCAATGGCCTTGTAAATTTTCGCTTCGGTGGTCTCCCGCGCCGCCATCTCCTCATACAGGGCACGCATCTCCGCGGCATAGGGCTGCGGCAGAGTGGCTACCCAATTATACAGCAGCTTTTCTTCGGTCGTCTCATTCTCCTCCGTTTTACGGAAGGAAGGAATATCCCCCGTAAACGATTCGCCCAGGTCGTGAATCAGCAGCATCTTGATCACCTTGTCCATATCTGCCTCCGGGAATTCGTCCCGCAGGAAATAGGCCATCAGCGCCGCGCGCCAGCTGTGCTCCGCCACACTTTCGTGCCGGCCCCCTACGGTATAGCAGTGCCGGGTGGTGTCCTTCAGTCGGTCCGCCACCGCCAGCGCGTCCAGTAGTTCCCTCGGTTCCATCGTGATGTCCTCCTTTTCTTATAGCAGCTTTTCGTACAATCTAAACCATTTCAGCCCGTATGCCCCATAGCCCAGGTCCACGGTAGCAATATATCGGAACCCGCAGCTCTCGTACAGCTTTATCGCCGGGGTATTGATCTCGTGCACATCCAGCCGCAGGGCCCGCTTGCCCTGGGCCTTTGCCCACGCTTCCGCATATCCCAGCAGGGCCCGGCCCACCCCACCGCCGCGACAGTCTGGCCGCACCGCAAAGGTGTAGATCGTCAGCTGCTCCTGTTCCTCCAGCGGCAACTGCCAGGGGGCGCTGCGGGCGTTTCGTTCCTGTTCCTCCCGCAGCATCATCGTCCCCAGGATCTCTCCCGCCTCTTCCGTCACAAAGAGCTCCCCGGCGGCCTCGCCCATTTCGGCGTCCCGCCGGGTAGGATAATCCCCCTTGGCCCAGCCGGGGTAGTTTTCTCCCGCCTCCAGCGTATCACACACGGCATCGTACAGTGCCGCCACCGCCGCGATGTCCTCTTCTTTTGCTTTTCTTATCTGCATTTCGGTTCCTTTCCGGGTCTTTTTTCTCCATTGTAGCCGTTTCGCCGCCCCGCCGCAAGTCCCTTTTGCGCCGTACTGCTTGCTACTTTCCCGCAAATTCGCTATAATAATAAAGTTAAGGATCTAACGCCTTTTTCGCTCTGCAAAAGGCATGGGCACCGGGCCGCAGGCCAAACCGTCCTCCGGACGGTTTCAGCGGGCTACGCCCGCTGCGGCGGCTCCGCCGCCGGGCCTGCGGCCCGGCACTCGCCCCCGCCTTCCCCCCAGTCCCTGCCAACCCATCCACGGAGGTCCTCCCCATGCGCGTCGCGTTCTATACCCTTGGCTGCAAGGTCAATCAATACGAAACTGAGGTGCTTTCCGCCCGCTTTGCCGCCGAAGGCTTTGATGTCGTCCCCGGGCACGCCCCCGGCTGCGATGTCTATGTGGTGGGCAGCTGCACCGTCACCGCCGAAGGCGACCGCAAGACCCGCCAGGCCGTCCGCCGCTTCCGTCGGGAAAATCCCGGCGCCATCGTGGTGCTCACCGGCTGCTACCCGCAGGCCTTCCCGCGGGAGGCCGCCGCCGTCACGGAAGCCGATATCGTCACCGGCGCCCTGGGCCGCGCTGCCCTGCCGCAGCTGGTCAAGGATTTTTCTCTCGATCACCAGCGCGTTGTCAATATCCCAAAGCACGAAAAAGGCGAGGACTTCGAAAGCTGCTCCGCCGCCGATTTCGGCGTGCGTACCCGCGCCTTCCTCAAAATTCAGGATGGCTGCGATAACTGGTGCAGCTATTGCATCATCCCCGCCGCGCGCGGCCCCGTCCGCAGCAAGCCCATGCCGGAGCTGCAAAGCGAACTTCTCACCCTTGCGCGGAACGGTTACCGTGAGATCGTCCTCACCGGCATCAATCTTTCCAATTATGGCAGGGAATGGGGGTTGCACCTCTCCGATGCCGTCTTGGCGGCAGCCGCCACCCCCGGCGTCGAGCGGGTCCGTCTCGGTTCCATCGAACCGGACCTCCTCACTCCGCAGGAAATTTACCGCTTGGCGGAGGGCTGCGGGGGCAAGCTCTGCCCGCAGTTCCACCTTTCGCTGCAAAGCGGCTGCGATGCCACCCTGCGCCGCATGAACCGTCACTACGATACCACCCAGTACCGCGCCGTGGCTGAAGCGGTGAGAAAGGCCTTCCCCGGAGCCGCCCTTACCACCGATATGATGGTCGGCTTTGCCGGCGAGACCGAGGAGGATCACCGCCAGTCTCTCGCATTCGCACGGGAGATTGGCTTCGCCAAAATTCACGCCTTTGCGTACAGCCAGCGTCCCGGCACCCGCGCCGCCGCCATGCCGGATCAGGTCTCCCCGGCCGATAAAAAGCGCCGCTGCGCGGAACTCATCGCTGTGGCCGCCGAGCTGCGAAAAACCGCCCTCACCGCCATGCTGGGGCAAACCCAGCTGGTACTGTTCGAAAGCCGCGGGCAGCAGGGCTGCACCGGCTACACCCCCAATTACACCCCCGTCACCGTCTGCGACCCCGCCGCCCACCCCGGCGACATCCGCCCGGTGCTGCTCACCGCCATCGCCCCCGATGCCGACGGCTGCGAAGGCATCCTTACCGATTGATCTTTGGGAGACTTTCCACCTCCCCGCAAAGTCTTGTTTCGGATATAATCCCCTTGTCAAAGTTCCTGCCCACCGCAAAATACGCCCGCAGGGCCGCCACCAAAGGCGGCTCTGCGGCTTCGCCGCAGGCTCCGTCCTTCGGACGGAGCACCCTGCGGGCGCCTCGCCAACTCCCACACCTGCTTAAAACCCCGAAAGGAGCCCCCATGACCCTTCTCTACCTCATCACCGCTATCTTCACCATGCTGTCCCTCGTCCTCACTGTCCGCCGGGTGCCCCGCGCTGTTACCGTGCTGCAGGCGGTCGCCTTTGCCTGCACCGTTGCCCTGTTCATCCATTACCTCGCTAAATAATAAAGGAGTCCCCATGCTGTTCCGTCCCGCCGCTGAATCTGATTTAGACGCCATTGAGCGCCACTATACCGAGCTGCTCACCCACGAGGCCGAAACCGGCCGCAGCACCACCAATTGGTCCCTGGGGGTCTACCCCACCCGGCAAACTGCCGCGGCAGCCCTGGCCGCCGGCACGCTGTGGGTGCTGGCGCGGAAGGGCGAACCCGTCGCCAGCGTCATCCTCAATCATCACCAGGATGATTTCTATGCCACCATTGGTTGGCAGTACCCCGCCCCGCCGGAGCAGGTGCTTGTGGTCCATACCCTCTGCATCCCGCCCCGGTATGCCGGGCAGGGCCTTGGCCGGGAATGCGTCTCCCACATCAAGCAGCAGGCCGCCGCCATGGGCTGCGCCGTCATCCGGCTGGATACCTGGGCCGGCAATGTTCCTGCCGTCACCCTTTACCGGAAAAACGGTTTCTCGCTTTGTGGCCGCGCCCAGGTCCTTTTTCAGGGCAAAATACCGGAGGAGCTTGTTTTCCTCGAATACCGCTGCCCACCCAGCGCCGATCCCCCGGCGGTCTGCGGCGGCTAAAAATGGGCCCTGACCGCGTCGCGCGCCTTGACAGGCATCAGCCCGCCTTCACCGGGCATAAGCCTGCCTGCGGCCCCCTCCTTGTCATTTTCCCATTTTTATCTGCCGCCCCGCCAATCTCACTTGCTTTGGAGAAAAAACCATGTCCATTCTCATCGATAGCGTCACCCCGCATACTCCCGCCGCCAAAGCCGGCATCCTGGCCGGCGACCGCCTGGTCGCCGTCAACGGCAATCTCATCCACGATGTGCTGGATTACCGCTTTTATATGATCGATACCGCCCTCACCGTCGAAGTGGAACGGGACAGCAAGCCGCTCACCTTTCACATCAAAAAAGAGGAGTACGACGAGCTGGGGCTGGAATTTACCGATTACCTCATGGATCGCCAGCACCACTGCGCCAATAAGTGCGTTTTCTGCTTCGTCGATCAGCTGCCCCGCGGCATGCGCGAAACCCTCTACTTTAAGGATGACGACAGCCGCATGAGCTTCCTGTTCGGCAGCTATGTCACCCTCACCAATATGACCGATGAGGACATCGCCCGCATCATCAAAATGCACATCAGCCCCATCAATATCTCGGTCCACGCCACCAACCCGGAGCTGCGGGTGGAGCTGATGAAAAACCCCCGCAGCGGCGAGGTGCTCAAGTATATCCCCCAGCTGGCCGCGCACCACATCCGCATCAATGCCCAAATCGTTGTCTGCCCCGGCCTCAATGACGGCGAGGAGCTGCGGCGCAGCCTGTGGGATCTGGGTCAGTACGCCCCGGAGGTGCAAAGCATCGCCTTAGTACCCGTCGGGCTCACCGGCCATCGGGAGGGCCTCTATCCCCTGCGCATGATGGAACCGGAGGAAGCCGCCGACTGCATCCGCATCGCCGATGAATTCGGGGAAGAGATGCTGCGCCGCCACGGCAGCCGCATCGCCTTCTGCGCCGATGAGCTCTATCTCATCGCGGGGCTGCCCCTGCCGGATTACAGCTATTACGAGGACTTTGACCAGCTGGGCAACGGCGTGGGCACCACCGCCCTTTTGCGGGATGAATTCGCCTCCGCCCTTTCCATGGAAGACGGCGATGAGGAGAAAAGTCACTTTTCCCTTGCCACCGGGGAAGCCGCCGCCCCCCTCCTGCGGGAGCTTTTGGAAACCGCAAAGGATAAATTCCCCCACCGGCAGCTTACCGTCTACGGCGTGCCCAATATCACCTTCGGCGGCGGCGTCAATGTCACCGGACTTGTCTGCGGCCGGGATATCATCGAATATCTCCGGGATAAACCCCTCTACCAGGGCCTGATCCTCCCGGAGATCATGCTGCGGGACGAAAAGGATAAGTTCCTCGATGACACCACCCCCTACGATGTCGCCGAAGCATTGCAAACCACCGTTCATGTGGCCGGCATGGATGGCGCTGATCTCTTAGACGCCCTGCTGGGGCTGACGCCGCCCCTCGCCTGATCCCTGCAAGCCGCAGGATACGGGCCGCAGGCCAATCCGTCCTCTGGACGGATTCTGCGGACTGTGTCCGCAGCGGCGGCTCCGCCGCCGGGCCTGCGGCCCCGCCCCCCCCCCCCCCCCCCCCGCCCCTCCCCCCGCACCATCCCCTGCACCACCCCATCACCCCACCCAAGGAGGTCCCCCCATGATCCGTTTTGCCACCATCGGCTCCGGCCATATCGTCGAACAGTTCCTCACCGAAGCCCAAAAGCACCCCGAATTTACCCTCACCGCCGTCTATTCCCGCACCGGGGAGCGCGCCGCCGAATTCGCCGCCCAGTGGGGCGCCCCCCTCACCTTCACCGACCTAAACCAGCTGGCCGCCTGCGGCGAGGTCGATGCCGTCTACATCGCCAGCCCCAATCTCTGTCACGCCGAGCAGGCCATGACGCTGATGAAGGCCGGCAAGCACATCCTGTGCGAAAAGCCCATGGCCACCACCTACATCGATTGCGACGGCATGGTGCTGCAGGCGCACAATAGCCATGTCATCCTGCTGGAGGGCATGCGCACCCTGTTCGCCCCCGGCTTCGCTCGGCTGCACCAGCTCATCCCGGAGATCGGCACCCTGCGCCGCATCACCGCGGGCTACTGCCAGTATTCCAGTCGGTACGATAGCTACCTGGCCGGCGGCCGTCCCAATGCCTTCGATCCCCGCCTCAATAACGCCGCCGTCGCCGATCTCGGTGTCTACTGCATCGCCCCCACCATCGCCATGGCCGGCGAACCCCAAAAGGTCCTCTCCTGCTGCAATAAGCTCGGTGAGTTCGAGGCCCAGGGCGGCGCGCTGGCCCAGTACCCCACCTTCCTGGCGGATTGGCGCTGGAGCAAAATCGCCGATAGCCCCCTCCCCTCCGCCATCGAGGGCGAAAAGGGCGCCATCCTCATCGGCAAATGGGATACCATGTCCCCCCTCACCCTGTGTCTGCGTGGCCAGGAGCCGAAGCCCATCCCCATCGAGGATGAAACCTCCCCCCTCTACGCCGAGCTGGATGCCTTCATCAGCATGATCAAGCGCCGCGGCGGCAATGAGGGCTACCTCTCCATCTCGCTGGCCACCTGCCGCGTGCTGGATGAGATCGCCAAGCAGAATAAGATCACCTTCCGCCAAACCTGCTGGAACATGGTCGTCCACCGGGATGACTGACCCCACGCAAAAAGCTCCCCTTTCGGGGAGCTCTTTTTTTGCCTTATGGCGGGCACCGCACACAAATGCCCGTCCGCTTTAGTTCAGTTTATTTCTTGCGGATGACCGCAGCAGCGCCCAGCAGGGAAACCACCGCCATGGCCGCAGCCACGCCTACAAAGTCATTCGCGCCGGTGCCGGGGTTCTTGGTGTTATCGGTGCTGGGGGTGGTAGTGGTGTTGCCGCCATCGCTGGGCACGATGATGGTGATGGTCTCAGGAACAACATTGCCATTGGCGTCCAGTTTCTTGCCATCAACAATGTAGGATTTATCAATGTCCTTTTTGAAAGTACCACCGGAAATCTCGATAGTGGCATTTCCTTCCTTTGTGAAGGAAGATTCAAAATTGCCGCCTTCAATTTTGACGCTGCCCACATTAGCTCTTACATCGCCCTTGAAATTACCATTCTTAATAACAAGCTCATGAGCATCATGGGTTGGATCAACGCTGCTGCATGAACCGCAGTTCAGGACAGACCAAGCCGAAGAAACATCCGCGGAGAACTCACCATTATAAATAGTTGTTTTGTGGTGGTTCTGCACACAGGCTTGATAATAGTTCTCACACTTACCACCATAGATATTGGTAATTCCGTTATCATCATTCTTGATGGTATTCAAGCCGCCCTTAAAGGTGCCGCCGTTAATCGTCAAGGTGGGGTAATATGTGCTACCACCATGAGAATAAAATCCATTTTCAATCAGGCTGGAAAAACGGCCCAATTTGCTATCCTCCGAAGCTGTTGTTACCACAGCACCATTGTTAATTATTAGCTCGCCATTGTTAATGAGGGTATAGAAGGAGTTTTCACCCGATTCAGAAGCGCCCTTTCCTTTTTCTTGGCTGCGGTTAAAGTATCCACCGTTCAGCGTAGCCTTGCCATTCTCTTTAATTCTCAACGCTGCCTTGCCGTGGGTAACATTATCAACGGTACCATTTCCGGTTATAGTCAAATTGCCGTTTGCATTAACCGTAATGGTATCGCCTGCACTATTTGTCAGCTTTTTGCCGTTCAAATCAATCGTAAGCGCTTTATCGATAGTAATATCTTCTGTATAATCTTTATCAAGCGTGATTGTAGCGCCATCAGCAGCCGTATCAATCTTGTTTTGCAGGGTTTCATCCGCCATCGCCATGACGGGCAGCATTACAGCCACCATAAGCAGGGCCAGCGCTATGCTTATTATTTTTTTCACGTCAATCTCTCCTTTTTGCTTTTTTGTTTTTTGCCCACAGGGGGGGTCGTGTTTGTGTGCAAACACGAAAACGCCCCATGGGGCTTCGGACACACCCATTTTAGCACCATTTTGTCCGCAGTGCCAGTATCATTGTGCTTTTTTCTGTATAAATTTCCCCCTCATTTTTGTGCATTATTCAATCTTTGGTACACATCCTGCAAAAAAAAACGCCCCCGAAAGCCGCAGCCTTCGGGGGATTTTCCTAATCTTTCGGTTATTCCTCTACCTTGATAACCTCTACGCCCTTGTAATAGCCGCAGGCCGGGCATACGCGGTGGGGCAGCTTAAAGGAGCCGCACTGGGTGCAGCGGCACATAGCGGGAGCTTCCAGCTTCCACACATTGCTGCGTCTTTTGTTCTTTCTTGCTTTCGAGCTTTTTCTCTTCGGTACTGCCATCTTGTTTTTCCTCCTACGCTTATTTCACTTTGTTTTTGTCAGAATATCAGTTTTCCAGCAGCCTGCGCAGTATGTCCATCCGGGGGTCGCCGCTGTCCTCACGGCAGCCGCACGGGCCCTCGTTCAGGTTCTTGCCGCAGGTCGGGCACAGCCCCCTGCAGTCCTCCCGGCACAGGTAGCGCTGGGGCAGCTCCGGCAGGATGTCGTTGGTAGCAAGCTCCTCGAGCTCTACGCATCCATTCTCGGCCACCAAAAAGGTCTCGTCGTCTTCCCCGTTCACCTCCCGCACCACGGTGTGGCTCACGGTTCGGTCCACAGGCAGCTCCAGCGGAGCCAGGCAGCGGTCGCACAGCACATGCAGTGTAAACCGGTAGGTGCAATCGAGTGTAACTACACCGGCACGGTTCACCGCCTTGGCGGTCACATTTACAGGCGCCGTAAATAGGGGCTGGCCTGCGTGTTTTACGGTTGTCAGGTCCACATCCGCCGTTACCACATCGGCTTCTCCCGGCAGTTCCAGTACACGGTTCAGGTCCAGCTTCACGGTGCCTCTCTCCTTTTCTTCGGGGAGATCCCCGCTGCGTTTAGGGGTCGCCGTCCTTTGGGGTAAAAGGGCGCACTGCTCCCTCCCTTGGACGGACACAAAAATATTATAGGGACTTCGCTCCCCCTTGTCAAGCCTTGGTTTGCATTTTCCCCCGGATTTCCGCGCTTTTTTTGCATCAGCAGCACCCCCGGCGGCCATACTTTTGTCAGCTGGGCCACCCGGTGCCGCGGCCGGGCGACCCGCAGGGCCGGCGGCGTGCCGCCGCCGTGGCGGCCTTCGGCCGCCCAAAGCCGCCCGCTTATTCCCCCCAGCAAAACTACCCTCTCCCTCCGCTTCAAAAAAATTATTTTCCATGCCCAAATGGACCGGCCTCTCTTTCCAGCCCCCCACCTATTCCACCCCGGAGGTGTTTCATGAAACATTCCCATTCCCGCTCCGCCGATTTTTGGCGCACCTTTACCCTCTCGCTGGCCGCGGCCGGCCTTCTTTTCGGATTGGGCTGGCTGTTCATCAGCCACAACGGCCCCCAGGAGGGCCCCCTGCCCGAATCCCCCCTCCTGCCGGATGAAAGCTCCCGACTCACCGTGCTGGCCCTCGGCGTCAGCCCGGAAAATGAGCTCTCCCTCTGTGCCCTGCTCTCCTTCCAGCCGGATCTCATCGCCGTTCAGGTGGCTGCCCTCCCACCCCAAACCGTTTGGCAGACCGAGGCCGGCGAGGGCACCCTCTCGGCGGCCTGGCAGCAGGGCGGGGCCGCCTACCTGCAGTCGGTCCTCTCCCAGTGGCTTGGCATCTCCATCCACCGCACCATCAGCCAGAACCGCCAGCAGCTTTCCGCCGTCATGGAGCAATTCGGCCCCCTGCCCTACACCCTCCCCCTCTCCCTGGCGGAGGACGCCCCCGGCAGCCGCATCCTGTTCCCGGCTGGGCGCTACTACCTGGATGGCGAAGCCCTGGCCGATCTCATCACCCTGCCTCTCCCCACCGATCCCGCCCGGCAAAGCGACCGCTCCGCCGAGCTGATCAAAGCCCTGGTCCGGCGGCATCTCCCTGCTGTGCTAAGCGAAAGCGGCGAAGAACTGGTGACCCAGCTTCTCACCCACAGCCACAGCGACCTAACCCTTCTGGATTACCTGGAGCGCCGCACCGCCCTTGGCACCCTGGCCCGCCGGGAGGAGATCCCCATTTACTGCGTGTACCTGGATGGCACGGCCGGCCAGGCCGGCTACTACCTCTCGGAGGTCTCCCTCACCTGCCTGCGCGCGGCCTTCCCCGCAGAGTAAAATCCGCCTGCCGGCAGGGCCTGCTTTTCTCCCATGAAAAGCAGTAAAAGAAATTTTAGACCAAATTTGTAGTCGCCTGTCGGCGTCGCGGGGCCTTTTGCAAGGCTTAGTTAGCACGCCTACCCGGCGGGGGCCTACTTTTGTTCGTGCAAAAGTAGGCAAAACACGGTCAAGGGGGACCGGGCTTCCCCCTTGACAAACCCCTTTGACGCTTAGCTGTGCTGGATACGGATTTAGATTTTTCTGGGGCGAAAAATCCAAATCCGTACTGCGCACAGATGCGCTCCAAAGGTAGCCTGCGGCAGCATTTGCCCTTTCCCCCTACCCCCTTCCCCGATGCGGGGAAGGGGGACTCTATCCGCAGTCCCTACATAAAAAATGCGCCTGCGGTACCTTATAAGCGTCGTCGCGTCGGACGCAACCTTCGCTTAAGTCGGACTGACCCTACGCTTTGCTTCGGGCAGCCCTCCCCGCTGCGGTGCATCCTCCTTTCCCCACAAGGTCTTACGACCTTGCGGGGGCCCCGATTATACGGGGTGTACCGACGCGTCGGGTCTTTAGGGCGGAGCCCTGAATGACTTTTGCCTACTTTTCTTCATAGAAAAGTAGGGCCCCGGCGGCGAGCCGTATGGACCGTCACCCTCCGGTGACTCCGCCCCGCCGAAGGCGACTACAAGCTGGATCTAAATATCTTTTGTTGCTTTTCCTGGGAGAAAAGCCGGCCCGCGGCAGTGTTTACAATTTGCGCCTTGCATGACGGGGGAATCTTTGCTACAATAAGCGGCATACACGGCATAACCGAGAAGGAAAATTCCCATATTATCCCGTGAGAGCGTATTTTTGCCAAAGGAGAACCCAAATGTTTTTACGATATATCTTATGCGCGGCCGCGGCCTACCTGCTGGGGAGCATCAGCACCGGTGTGCTGCTGAGCCGCCGGCTGTTCCATGACGATGTGCGGAAGCACGGCAGCGGCGGCACCGGCGCCACCAATATGCTGCGGACCTACCGCCTGAAGGCGGCGCTTTTGACCTTTGCCGGGGACGCGGCAAAGGCGGCGCTGGCGGTTCTGCTGGGGCGGTACCTGGCGGGCTTTGAGGGCGGCTGCGTGGCCGCGGTTTTTGCGATAGTGGGGCATATGTGGCCGCTGTATTTTGGCTTTCGGGGCGGCAAGGGCATTGCCTGCACGGTGGGGGCCATCGCGGTGCTGTATCCCATCCTGCTGGTGCCGCTGGTAATCCTGTGGGGGGTGCCGGTGCTGTGCAGCCGATGCATTTCGCTTGGTTCCATAATAGCTGCGCTGGGGCTGACCCCGGCGGTAGCGCTGTGGTGCCATGGGCAGGCGGTGGAACCGGTATTTCCCGTAGGGGGTGCCGCGGTGATGACGCTGCTGATCCTGTGGGCGCACCGGGAGAACATGGTGCGGCTGGCCCGCGGGGAAGAGAACAAAATTTAAGGGGCTTGGGAAATTCGCGGGGGGCTAAGGCAGGGGGCGCAGCCCCGGCGGCGAAGCCGCCGAACCGGCGCTTCGCGCCGGTAAGCCCCAGCCGCAGGCTGGGGCGGGCTGCGCCCTGCCCCCTGCACCGACATAAAACAGCAAACAGACCCGCCGGGGAGCCGGCAAGGAGGCAAAATGAAGATCGCTGTACTGGGCAGCGGCGCGTGGGGCACCGCGCTGGCCATGCTGCTGCAAAAGAACGGACACGAGGTAAGCCTTTGGTCCTACTGCGAGGAGGAAAGCCACACCCTGCGGGAGCGGGGTGAAAACAAGATGCTGCCGGGGGTCCCGCTGCCGAAGGGGCTGGCGCTGACCCACCGGGAGGATATAGTGGCCGGGTGTGAGCTGGTGGTTTTTGCGCCGCCCAGCTACGCCATGCGGCAGACAGCCCAAAGGGTGAAGCCCTATTTAACGCCGGGAACAGTGCTGGTGACGGTGGCCAAGGGCGTGGAGCCGGAAAGCGGTCTGCGGATGTCTGAGATCCTGGCGGAGGAGCTGCCGGGATATGCGGTAGCGGCGCTTTCTGGTCCCTCCCACGCGGAGGAGGTAGCGCGGGAGATGCCCACCGGCTGCGTGGCGGCCTGCCCGGAAAAAGCCATTGCCGAATGGGTGCAGGGCATTTTTATGAACCCGAGCTTTCGTGTTTACAGCAGCACCGATATTACCGGGGTGGAGCTGTGCGGCGCGGCCAAAAATATTATAGCGCTGGCGGCCGGCATGGCCGAGGGCATGGGCTGCGGCGATAACGCCAAGGCCCTGATGATGAGCCGGGCGCTGGTGGAGCTTTCCGCGCTGATAAAGGCGGCGGGCGGGCAGGAGAACACCTGCTTTGGGCTGGCCGGCATGGGGGATATGATCGTGACCTGTACCTCGCCCCATTCCCGCAACCACATGGCCGGCGTTGCCATCGGGCGGGGAGAGCATGTGGCCGGGGACCTGGGCGAACGCCACGCGGTGGTGGAGGGCTACTACGCCGCCCAAAGCGTAACGGCGCTGGCCCAAAAGCTGGGGGTCCATATGCCCATCTGCGAGTGTGTTTATGATATTCTGTTTAACGGGAAAGACCCGGCCGCGGCGCTGACCGAGCTGATGCTGCGGGATAAACGAAGTGAATTTTAATGGCAAGGCCCCCGGAGGGGAAGCGGCAGGCTTCCTTTCCGGGGGCGGTTTTTTCTTTGCGTGGGCTTTCCGGGCTCACAGCAGGGTAATTACCCCGATGCAGCCGGCCAGCAGCACCGCCCCCAAAAGGAGCAGCATCCAGAAGACCCATCTATTATCCACGCAGCGCAGCACATAGCTCCGCTGCGGCTTTTGCGGGTCGAACCAAACCGGCAGCACCGTTCCCACGGGGTACTGCTCCGCCATGGGGTTGCGGCTCACTCCGATGATAGAATTGCGGCTGCGCTCAATGTGCAGGACGCCGTTTTTCTCGTAGCAGCGGCAGGTGTTTTCCGCAAAGGGAGTGCTGACGGTGCGGGTGACATAACCCCGATAGCGGGGACCTGTGACCCGATACTCCTGCCCCTCCACGGTATAGCGTGCCACCGGCAGATGCACGGCACTGCCCTCTCCCCCATAGGAAACGGCGCTGTATCCCGTTACCGTCCCGTTGGTACGGCAGGTGCAGCGCTGCTCCATCACTAAATACCGATAACCGACGGTAAAGGCCAGCAGGAGCAGAACGCCCCCGCCCACGCCCAAAAATAGCCCGAACACCAGCTTGATGATCTCCGTCTCCGTCATTCTCTCGTCCCCTTTCTCCGCAGTGCCTTCTCCACAAAGATAGCGAACCTCTGTGAAAAAGTCAAGCCCGGAAAAAATCCCCGCCGTGCAGCGGGGATTTTGGTTTATTCTTGCGGCAGGTCGACCTTGATGGCGAGCTCGGCGAGGGATTTATCCTCAACCTCGGCGGGGCAGCCGCTCATCAGCTCGCTGGCATTCTGCACCTTGGGGAAGGCGATGACATCCTTGATGGATTCCTTGCCCAGCAGCAGCATGACGAGACGATCCAGGCCAAAGGCCATGCCGCCATGGGGCGGGGCGCCGTACCGGAACGCCTCCAGCAGGAAGCCGAAGCGCTCCTCGGCGCTTTCCGGGGTGAAGCCCAGAGCCACCAGCATACGCTCCTGCAGCTCCATAGTATTGATACGGATGGAGCCGCCGCCGACCTCGCAGCCGTTCATGACCATATCGTAGGCGCGGGCGCGGCAGTGACCGGGGTCGCTCTCGATCATATCGAGATCCTCCAGCATGGGGCAGGTGAAGGGGTGGTGCTTGGCCATGTAGCGGCCCTCCTCCTCGCTGTACTCAAACAGCGGGAATTCGGTGACCCACAAAAGATCGAAGGTGCCGGGCTCGATGAGGCCGAGCTTCTGGGCGAGGTGGTTACGCAGCTGGCCCAAAGCGTCGTAGACGACCTCATTCTTGGCGTCGGCCACGATGAGCAGCAGGTCGCCCTCCTCGGCCTCCAGTGCCTGGTGGATACCGGCGATCTCCTCCTCGGTGAGGAATTTTTCGAAGCTGGAGGTGCGGCCCTCGTGGGTCCAGCGGGTGTAGGCCAGGCCCTTGGCACGGTAGGTCTTTACAAAATCGGTCAGCTTATCGATCTCCTTGCGGGAGAGCTTTTCGGCAGCGCCTTTGGCATTAATGCCGCGGACCGAGCCGCCGCTGGCAATGGCGCCGGCGAAAACGGAAAATTCGGTATTCTTCAGGATCTCGGAAAGATCGTGCAGCTTGAGGTCGAAGCGGGTATCGGGCTTATCAATACCGTAGTTATCCATGGCGTCCTGGTACTTGATGCGGCGGAAGGGGGTCTCGAGCTCCTTGCCCAGCACCTCCTTAAAGACGCGCTTCATAAAGCCCTCGTTCATGGCCATGATGTCCTCCTCATCAATGAAGGACATCTCCACATCAATCTGGGTAAATTCCGGCTGGCGGTCGGCGCGCAGGTCCTCATCGCGGAAGCAGCGGGCGATCTGCATATAGCGGTCGAAGCCGGAGCACATCAAAATCTGCTTATACAGCTGGGGGGACTGGGGCAGGGCATAGAACCTGCCCTGCTGCACACGGCTGGGTACCAGGTAGTCGCGGGCGCCCTCCGGGGTGGACTTGATGAGGATGGGGGTCTCGATCTCGTAGAAGCCGTTGGTATCGTAGTAATCGCGGGCGATCTTGACGATGCGGTGGCGCATGGCAATGGCGTTCTGCATTTCGGGGCGGCGCAAATCGAGGTAGCGGTACTTGAGGCGCAGGTCTTCCTTGACGCCGCGGCTGTCATCGCTGATGGCGAAAGGCGGGGTATTGCTTTCGGCCAGCACGCGCAGCTCGGTGACATAGACCTCCACCTCGCCGGTGGGGATCTCGTGATTGACGGATTCCCGCTGACGGAGGACGCCGCGGGCCATCAGCACATATTCGGCGCGGACCTTCTGGGCCTTGGCCAGCAGGGCGGGATCGGTTTTATCATCGAAGGCCAGCTGGACGATGCCGGTGCGGTCGCGCAGATCGATAAAGACGAGGGTGCCCATATCGCGGGTTTTCTGTGCCCAGCCGCATACCACCACTTCCCGGCCTATCATTTCCGGGGTGACGGTGCCGCAGTAGTGGGTGCGTTTGAGACCTTTCATGGTATCTGCCATAAATTTTGCACTCCTTTTGTTTTGGGGAATAGCGCTTTTTCGGGGGGATTCCTCATTTTGCCGAGAAAGCGGAATTTGATTTATTAACAATTTATTATAGCACGAATAGGGACGGTGTCAAAGGGTTTTGCCGCAGGTTTTGCAAAAAGAAAAGGCAGCGAGTGTCATTGGCTACGGCAGAAAGAAATAAAAGCCGATTAAGAATAATTTGCAGTCGCCTACGGCGAGGCGGAGCCTTTTGCAAGAGCTGAACAAGTATGCCTGCCCGGCGTGGGCCTACTTTTCTATGAAGAAAAGTAGGCAAAAGTCACTTGGGGCTGTGCCCCAAGACCCCCTAACGCTAAGCTGCGGCTGGATACGAACGATGCAAAGCATCGCCCGTACAGCGCCGCAGATACGCTAATAAGGTGCCTGCGGCGCATTTTATGCGGGGTAACTGCAAACCAACAACAGAAAGTCATGCTGCCAGGTCTATCATTTTTTGGCGCAACAAAGACTCCATACGAGTGAATCGGATGCTGTACCCAGGAATAGTCCAAGAGAAAGCCCTCGCCGGCAGGCACTGTACCTGTTTGGCGAGGGTAGTTTTCAGCAATCGACATTTTCGGCGGCTTCGGCCGCGGCGGCAAACCAGCCGTTCTGCATCTCGGTCTCAAATTCCGGGAGGAAGTGCAGGAGAGAGACGGGCTTGGCGGTACCGGTGGCCATCTGCTTCAGCTGGGCGGAGCCGCTTTGCAGCTCGCTGTCCCCCAGCACCATGCTGTACAGGGCGCCGATCTTATTGGCATACTTCATCTGAGCCTTGACGCTGCGCCCCATCAGGTCGCACTGGACGGCGTAGCCCTCCCGCCGCAGCTGGGTGGTCAGCCGGAACGCCTCCTCGGTGGCCGCCTCTCCCATCGAAGCGATATAAAGGTCGCACTGTTGGGGTTCGGGGAAATCGCAGCCCTGCTGCTCCATCACCATGAGGAGCCGCTCCAGCCCCATGGCAAAGCCGATGCCCTCCACATCCGGGCCGCCGAGCTGTTTGCTCAGCCCGCCGTAGCGGCCGCCGCCGCACAGCGCGGGGAAGCCGGGAATGGAGATCTCAAAGACGGTGCGGGTGTAGTAATCCAGCCCGCGAACGATGCCGGCATCGACGGTGAAGGGGATATCGGCATCCTTCAGAAGGGTCTGTACTTTCTCAAAGTGGTTCCGGCAGTCATCGCACAGATAATCCAGCACACGGGGGGCGCCTTTGGCGATCTCGCCGCAGACGGGGGATTTGCAATCCAAAATGCGCATGGGGTTTTTCTCCAGGCGCTCCTTACAGGTCTCGCACAGATCCTCCCGGCGGCTCTCGAAGTAGGCGCGCAGGGCCTTGTGGTACTCGGCGCGGCAGGTGGGGCAGCCGATGGAATTGATGGCGAGGGTGAGGTCCTTGAGGCCAAGGGTCTGCATGCCCTCCCACGCCAGGGAGATCACTTCGGCATCGGTAACGGGCCCGGTGGCGCCGTAGCACTCCACACCGAACTGGTGGAACTGGCGGAAGCGGCCGCGCTGGGCCTTCTCGTACCGGAAGCAATTAAAGACATAGCTGACCTTGAGGGGCAGGGCATCGCCTAGGAGCCCATTTTCGATGGCGGCGCGGCAGATGCCGGCGGTGCCTTCCGGGCGCAGGGTGATGGAGCGGTCGCCCTTATCGGTAAAGGTGTACATTTCTTTATTTACCACATCGGTGGTATCGCCTACCCCACGCTGGAACAGCTCGGTGTGCTCGAAGGTGGGGGTACGGATCTCGCCGTAGCCGTACAGTGCGGCGGTGGAGAGCAGAGTACGCTCGACATACTGCCAGCGGGGGGTTTCGGCGGGGAGAAAATCATTGGTGCCGCGGGGGCGGGTGGTGAGGATGGCCATAGGGTGGATCTTCCTTCCTTAGGTAAAGTGGCGGCAATGGCGCCGGTCTGTGGTTTATTTTAGCACAGGTTTGGGGAAAAGGGAAGTCCCAGTTGAAGGCAGGTGCGGGGCGCAGCCCGAACCGCCCATAGGGCGGTTCCTGCGGCCTTTGGCCGCAGCGGCGGCTCCGCCGCCGGGGGCTGCGCCCCATGACCCCGCGAAAAGCAAAATCCCCCATTCCATAGCGGAACGGGGGAGCGAAATGCCGGTTTTTACTTTTTGGGGTTGACGATATCGCGCCAATCCAGGTCGCCGTTTTCCAGCGCGTGGATCATGGCCTCGGCCGAGGCGATATTGGTGGCGTAGGGGATATTGTAGACATCGCACAGGCGCAGCAGGCTGGCCTCATCCGGCTCGGTGGCCTTGGCCCCGATGGGATTTCGGAAATACAGCAGCAGGTCGATCTCATTGCAGGAGATGCGGGAGGAGATCTGCTGATCGCCGCCTTGGCTGCCGGCCATAAAGCAGGTAATCTTGAGGCCGGTGGCTTCCGAGACCAGCTTGCCGGTGGTGCCGGTTGCACACAGATTGTGGCGGCTGAGGATGCCGCAATAGGCGATGCAGAACTGGACCATCAGTTCCTTTTTGGCGTCATGGGCGATGAGAGCGATATTCATACTTCAAGTGCCTCCTTTGGCAATGTTGAGATCAAGATGTATTTTACGGCCGGTAAACGGCCAGCAGCGGGCGGCTTTCTCCGCACAGGCGGGCGGCAATATTACCGGTGGCGGCGCTGTACGGCAGGTCGGCCCCTTCGGGGATCATCCCCAGCAGCCGGGCACCGATGGCGTCCAGTACGGCATCCAGGTGGGGATAGCCCAGGTCCCTCGGCAGGCGGCGGCCCACCCGGTTAAAGACCGTGCGCAGATTCCGGGCACCCTGCCCGGCCCACCAATCGGCGGTCTTAGCGGCGGCTTCTATGCTCTGTGGGGTCACCTCGGTAAGGAGCACCAGCGTTTCGGCGGCGGGCAGCAGACCCTTTTGCAGCGCGCCGGCACCGGGCGGGCAGTACCACAGCAGCGCATCGTACTGCTCGGTGCCGCTCAGCTCCTCCCGCAGCAGCTGCACATCGGCGGCCTCCGGCACCCAATCGATGGCGGACGGCCCCTGTAAAAGGGTCAGCCCGGCAATACGGGTGGGCAGCAGTGCGTTCTCCAGCGCGCACCGCCCTTCCAGCAGGTCAGAAAAATCGAACAGGCCTTCCTCCCGGATCTCCAGCAGGCGGTTCATCCGCCGCAGGCCCGCGGTGGCTTCCACCAGCAGCACTTTTTTGCCCTGCAGGGCCAGTTGCCGGGCCACCGCTGCGGTGACGGCGGCCGTACCGCAGCCGCTGCAGCCGGCTGTCATAACAATACTACGCACAACGGCCGGCCTCCTTTTGGTTTTCCCATGGCGTGCAGAACAAAATAAGCTGCATAACAGCTTTACCACAAATATCTTATCATATCATCCGCCAAAATGCAAAGGGTAGCTGGCCCAGCCGCTAAATTTTGTGCAGGTTCCAGTACAAAGGGCCTTTCCCTTGCATCAGCCTGTCAAATTGCGCCACCTGGCAGCGAGACAGAGACACGCTGCCGCGGGTGCAAAGGAATAAAATTGCGCAAGGGGCGGGGGGCCGCAGGCCCGGCGGCAAAGCCGCCGACACGGGCTGCGCCCGTGTGCCCGCCTTCGGCGGGCGGCCTGCGGCCCCCAGCCTGCCCCCTGCACAGACCAGAAAAGAAGCTCCCCGGCGCGCCTGCCGGGGCCGGGGAACAAAACCTCACTTATTCGGCCTCACTCCGGCCGGCGCTTTGCCGTGCCAGATAGTCCAGCTTGTTCTGATGATAAATGCCGTCCTCACCGAAGAAATATTCCTCCAGAACGCCCTTGGCCACAGGTGCGGCACGGTCGCCCTCGTAGCCCTTTTCGATGATGACCGCCACGGCAATTTGGGGATCATCGGCAGGGGCGTAGCAGATAAAGCAGGAATTAACCAGGCCATCGCCGCGCTGCGGGGAGCCGGTCTTGCCCGCCACCACGATATCCACGCCGTACATGCTCCAGGTCTTACCGCGGGTGCTGCCCCATGTGCCGTAGCTGGTGCCGCGTCCGTAGCGATCATTGTAGCAGCTGCGGGTCATGCCCTCCTGGATGGCCGCCCAGGTGCTGTCATCAGCCTCTATGGTCTCCACCACGGTGGGCTGCGCCTCGTACAGCACATTTTTCATATTGTAGTCCCATATTTTATCCACCAGGTGTACCTGCATCCGCTGGCCGCGGCTGGCCAGGGTGGCGGTATAGCTTGCCATCTGTAAAATGGTGAACTGGTTATCCAGCTGGCCGATGGCGGATTGCAGATCGTAGCTGTCGTACCAGTCCTCGCCGATGGCCGCGCGGGTCTCCGGGGAGGAAAGCTGGCCCGCCAGCTCGGGGATCTCGATGCCGGTGGCATGGCCCAGCCCCAATGAATAGCTGTACTCATTGATGGTCTCGATGCCCATGCGGCGGCCCATATCGTAGAAAAAGATATTGCAGGAAACACGCAGCGCGTCAATGACATTGACGGGGCCGTGTACGCCCTCGCAGACGGGCTGATAATCCCGGTAGTAGGTGTAGCGGCCGGTACATCTGATGCGGTCGGTGGCCGTTACGGTGCCGGTGTCCAGCGCTGCCAGTGATACCGCGGGCTTATAGGTACTGCCCACGGTATACAGGCCCTGCGTCGCGCGGTTCAGCAGCGGGGAAGGGCTCTGCTGCACCATCTCGGAGTAGGTTTGGTAGTATTCATCCAGGCTATAATCCGGATAGCTGGCCATAGCAATGACACCGCCGGTTTTTACATCAATGGCCACCACGGCGCCCGCTTCGGCTTCCTTACCGCGGGTGGCGGGGGCATTGTTATTCAGGTAGCTGATACGATCGGCCAGAGCCTTTTGGGCGGCGGCCTGCACACTTTGCACCAGGGTAAGCTGCACGGTGTGTCCGGGCACGGCTTCCTCCGTTTCTTCCACCCGGATGACATTGCCCTCCTGATCCTGCACCACGGTGCGCAGACCGTTCTGCCCGCGCAGCTCATCCTCCATCACCCGCTCAATGCCGCTTTTGCCCAGCGTATCGCTGATGCGGTAGCCGGAGGGATTGGAGAGGGAATAGGTCTTTTCCGCTTCCTTCAGCTTGTTGTATTCCTCGCTGCTGATGGACCCGGTGACCCCCAGCACATGGGAAGCCAGACTGCCGGTCAGGTAGGTGCGCACCGGGACGGTAACGCCATCTACGCCCGGCAGACGGCTGCTGCTTTCTTTAACGGCAGCCAGCAGCGCATCGCTGATATCGGTGGCAAAGGTATAGGGATTGTAGCTGGAAAATTCCGATTGCGTCATGGTATAGCGGATCCCCGCCAGCAGCCGCTGCTCCTCCTGGGTGTAGCGGTACATACGGTACTGCGTCCGCAGGGAGGAAAGGAGCTCCTCATCGGTGGCGTCGGGGGTCTTGCGGAAGTTCCGCAGCCAGTCCAGCGCCTCGGCATCGCTCAGGTCCTCTATCTTATTGCGGCTGCGCAGCCGGTCCAGCACATCGGTATCGGTGTAGTCATTCAGGTTATAGAGCTCCCGCAGCCAGTACAGGGCATCCTCCGGGGTGGCGGCCTCGCTTAATTGCAGCTTGCTGCGCAGGGCCCGCAGGGCGGCTTCCTCCCCGGTAAAGGTGTAGGGCATCTCCGTGCTGATGGGCAGCTCATCCCGCCACTCGCAGCCGTAATCCCGGCACAAAGCGGTGAGGGTAAGCAGCAGGGGATTGAGCTCCTGCTCGGTAAAGTAGTTACTATCAATGGTGATATTGCAGATGGTGGTATTGCCGGTAAAGGCCTTTCCTGTGGCATCCACGATCTCCCCGCGGGCCGCAGAGGTCTGCTGGGTGATGGAAATGCCCTGGGCCGCCTGGCGGGCGTAGTCCTCGCCATCCCGCAGCTGGGTCAGCATCATCACCACCACAAAAAACAGAAAAACGGCGCCGATGGCAGCGCCCAGGATGATATAGCGTTTTCTCTCGGTGGGGTACATGGTCGGCTCCTTTCTTCCTTGGCTTTGCGGGATAGCCCGCGCAGGGTGCGGGCCCGCACAGGCTCCTCATCTCATCGTTACAATCGGGTATCGGTGCGCTCCTCCGCCATGCGGTGCAGCGCCCGCACCGGGTAATACAGCGGCACCGCCAGCACCACCGAATAGACGGCATGGGGCAGATCGTACCGCAGCAGCACCGGGGCCGCGCCCGTCACCCCCGCCAGCGGGTACCGGAACAAAAACAGTACCAGCCGACAGAAAAACGCCGCGATCAGCACCGCCGCCATAATAATGGGCAGGCTGGACTGCAAATAATTGCGGATGATCAGCCCGGCGGCCAACCCCAAAATGGTGAGAAACAGCATATAAAAGCCCATGGGCGCCACACTGTACAGGTCACACAGATACCCGCAGAAGATGCAGAACAATACGCCGGGCAGCTCCCGCTCCATGGTGGCCACCAAAATGGCCAAGGCCGCCACCGGCAGCGGCCGCACCCCGCCGATCTCCAAAAGGCCGGGGATGGACTGCAGCCGGAACAAAGCCACCGCCAGCAGGGCATAGGCGCCGTATTTCAGGATATACCAGCGGTAAAGCTCCATGCGGCGCCTCCTTTGCTAAATCATAAATTTTCCCGTGACCTGGCTTTCGGGGCGCAGCCCACCCCAGCCTGCGGCTGGGGTCCCCGGCGCTCCGCGCCGGGTCGGCGGCTCCGCCGCCGGGGCTGCGCCCCGGCCGTGCCGCACCGCGTCCCCGCGGTAAGGGAAAAACTTGGTTTACGGGTTCGTCTCCTCCGGGGGGACCTCCTCGCTCGGAGTCTGGGTCACGGTAAAATCGGTAATGACAAAGACCTGCCGGGCATTTTCCGGCCGGGCGGAAAGATCAATGACTCCCTCCAGCGTCAGGCCGGTCGCCGCCAGCGAAACCTCCGAAAGATAGCCCACCGTCAGCCCCTGCGGGATCTGCTCGCCGTAGCCGCTGGTCAGGATCAGATCCCCGGCGGCCGCCTCGCTTTGCAGCCGCAGATAGGTCAGCCGAGCGGTGTTATCCTCGCTCATGGCCGCGTCCCCGGTCAGAATGCCGGTATCTAGTGTGGTGCTGTCCAGCACACCGATATTGACTGCGGGATCCATCAGCGTCAGCACACGGCAGTAGCGCTCACTCACCCGTCCCACAATGCCCACCAGGCCGTTTTCGGTAATGACCGGCATGCCGGAGGTAATGCCCTGCGACTGCCCGATATTGATGATAAAGGAGCCGGAAGGATCATCCGGCACATGCGCTATAACGGTGGCGGGCTCCAGCGTGTAGTCGGCGTTGCTGTCGCTGATGCTGAAGAACCGGCGGTACAGGTCATTCTGGTTTTTCAGCTCGTCATAGTCGGCCTGGCGGCGGGTCAGCTCATCCACCAGCTTCTGCAGGTCCTCGTTTTCCTTTTGCAGCTCCCGCCCATGGAAAATCGGCTGGAAGAAATCCTGGATGCCGTTGCCGATCCCCGCGAAAAACTCGCCAAAGGGGGTGGCCACCGCCCCGCCGATATGGGAAAGGGCGGGCATCAGCCCGCCGGTATATACCGCACGCAGAAAGAATGCCAGTACCGCGGCCAGCAGCACAGCGATGATCTTAAAGGTCTTACTGCGGAAAAAGTCGTTCATGCTGTATCGTTCCTTTTTGGGTCATTCCCATCCCATTAGCGGCTGGGGCGGTTATCGAAGAACAGGGTGCGGGAGAAGGTTTCCGGCGATTCCAGAATGGCGCCGGTGCCGCGGGCCACGCAGTCCAGCGGCTCTTCCGCTATGAATACCGGCATCCCGGTCTGCTGGGCCACCAGCTTATCCATGCCGTGCAGCATAGCGCCGCCACCCGCCAGGGTAATGCCGGTCTCCAGAATATCGGCGGAAAGCTCGGGCGGGGTGCGCTCCAGTGTGGTCAAAATAGCGTCAATGATGACGCCGATCTGCTCGCTGAGCACCTCCCGGATCTCGGCCGGGGTCAGCGTCACTTCCTTGGGGAAGCCATCCACCAGGTTACGGCCCATTACGGAATAGGGCTCCTCACCCTCATAGGGCGCGGCGGAGGCGATGGCGATCTTGATCTCCTCAGCGGTACGGTCGCCGATGAGAACATTGTATTTACGCTTCACATAGGCGATGATCTCTTTCTCGAACTCATCCCCGGCGCTGCGCACACTGCGGCTGGCCACGATGGAACCCATCGAAATGACCGCCACCTCCGCGGTGCCGCCGCCGATATCCACCACCATGCAGCCGGTGGGCTCGGCCACGGGCAGCCCCGCACCAATGGCCGCCGCCATCGGCTCCTCCACTATGGCCACCTGCCTGGCGCCCGCCTTAAAGGCGACCTCGCGCACGGCACGGCGCTCCACCGCCGTTACCCCGCTGGGGATGCAGATGACCACGCGGGGACGGTTAAAGGTCACACTGCCCAGCGTCTTTTTGATGAAAAGCTGCAGCATGCTGGCCGCAATATCAAAGTCGGCAATCACGCCGTCCTTCAGCGGGCGCACCGCCACAATGGAAGCCGGGGTGCGTCCTACGACCTCCTTGGCCTCGTCGCCGACAAATTTCACGGTATCATTGCGGATATCCACCGCGACTACGCTCGGTTCCCGCAGAATGATACCCTTGCCTTTCATATAAATAAGGGTATTGGCCGTACCCAGATCAATGCCGATATCTCTTGCCATAGCCGTCCGCTCTCCTTTATCTGTGTTGTTGGCGCAGTTTTAGCACTATACTGCTATTATAGACGATATCCCGCCCGACCACAAGAAAAAGAGTGTAAATTTTTTATGGATGAAACCCGTTTTTTCCGGGGATGATACCCTTACCGGATCGCTTCCCGGGTGCGGTCTGTTTTGGCGGGATGGGGCTGGACCCTGCAGGGGGCCGGTCCCGGGCCGCAGGCCCGGCGCTGCTTCGCATCGCCGCAGCGGGCTCCGCCCGCTGAAACCGCCCTTCGGGCGGTTTGGCCTGCGGCCCGCCCTGCCACTGTGCAGCTTCCCGGCCGGCTGCATGCCCCCGCCGCCCGGCCCTGTCAGTTTGTGTATTTTCTCCAAGAATAACCCGCTCCCGGCCGCAACTTTTCGCAGCCGCCCTCTCCTTTTGGTTCAACTGCACCAAAAGAACGCATTATAATACAGGGAAATTCTAACTTGTTAAAAATCTAATTTATAGACTCCCCTCTTGGAAAATGCTAAAATTGTAATAAAGCAACAAAAAACAAGGAGATATTCGTCAAAATTATAACATTGCTGTTATAAAAATGACAAACATCTCATCTCATGCGGGAGGTACTTACCGATGAACAGAAGCATGAAAACCATGGATGGCAACAGCGCCGCGGCGCATGTGGCATACGCCTACACCGATGTCGCGGCGATCTATCCCATCACCCCCTCCAGCGTCATGGCGGAGCTGACCGACGAGTGGGCCGCCGCCGGGCGCAACAACCTGTTCGGGGAGCCGGTACGGGTGATCGAGATGCAAAGCGAAGGCGGCGTGGCCGGTACGGTCCACGGCTCGCTGGCGGCGGGCGCCCTTACCACTACCTTCACCGCCTCGCAGGGCCTCCTGCTCATGATCCCCAATATGTATAAAATGGCCGGCGAGCTGCTGCCCTGCGTCATTCATTGCTCAGCTCGCGCGCTGGCTACCCACGCCCTTTCCATCTTCGGCGATCACAGCGATATCTACGCCTGCCGGCAGACCGGCTTTGCCATGCTGTGCACCAGCAGCGTGCAGGAGGTCATGGACCTGGCCCCCATCGCCCATCTCGCGGCCATCAAGCGCCGCATCCCCTTTCTGCACTTCTTCGATGGCTTCCGTACCTCCCACGAGATCCAGAAGATCGAGGTGTGGAGCGATGAGCAGCTGGAGGCCCTGATGGACCGCTCCGCGGTGGATACCTTCCGCTACCGCGGGCTTTCCCCCAACCGCCCCGTGCTGCGCGGCAGTGCCCAGAACCCCGATATCTTCTTTCAGGAGCGCGAGGTCGCCAATCAGTTCTACGATACCCTCCCCCGCGTGGTGGAGGACTACATGAATAAAATCAACGCCATGATCGGCAGCAATTATCACCTCTTCGATTACTACGGCGATCCCGATGCCGAGGAGGTCATCATCGCCATGGGCTCGGTCTGCGAGACCATCGAGGAAGTCATCGATTATAAGCGCGCCCGCGGCGAAAAGGCCGGCCTCATCAAGGTCCGCCTCTACCGTCCCTTCAGCCGCGAGCACCTGCTGCGTGCCCTGCCCGAAACCGTCCGCTCCATCACCGTGCTGGACCGCACCAAGGAGCCCGGCTCCATCGGCGAGCCGCTGTACCTTGATGTCGTGGCGGCGCTGCGCGGCAGCCGGTTCGAGAGTATCCCCGTTTACACCGGCCGCTACGGCCTGGGCAGCAAGGATGTCACCCCCAGCCAGATCTTCGCGGTGTACCGCAATGGCAAAACCGGCGAAAAGCCCCGCTTCACCGTCGGCATCACCGATGATGTCACCTACCTCTCGCTGCTGGAGACCGAAGCCCCCAATACCACGCCGGAGGCGACCGTCTGCTGCAAGTTCTGGGGTCTCGGCTCCGATGGCACCGTGGGCGCCAATAAAAACTCCATCAAGATCATCGGCGACCACACCGATCTCTATGCCCAGGGCTACTTCTCCTACGATTCCAAAAAGAGCGGCGGCTTGACCGTCAGCCACCTGCGCTTCGGCCGGGAGCCCATCAAGTCCACCTACCTCGTCACCAAGGCCGACTTTGTGGCCTGCCACAATCCCGCCTACCTCGGCAAATACGATATGGTGCACGATATCAAGCCCGGCGGCATTTTCCTGCTCAATTGCGGCTGGAGCATGGAGGAGTTGGAGCGCCGCTTCACCGGCGACGGCAAGGCCTACCTCGCCAAAAATAACATCCACCTTTACACCATCGATGCCGGCGCCATCGGCAAGGAGCTGGGGCTGGGCGGCCGCGTCAATACCGTCCTGCAGGCCGCGTTCTTCCGTCTTACCGGCATCATCCCGGAGGAGGATGCCCTCCAGTTCATGAAGGATGCCGCCACCCGCGCCTACGGCGCCAAGGGTGATGACATCGTGGCCATGAACCACGCCGCCATCGAACGCGGCTTCACCGATGCCAGGGAAGTGCCCATTCCCGCCCACTGGGCCACCCAGCGCGGCGATTTCGTCAGCTTCTACGCCACCGGTCGGGATCCCGAGCTGGTCGAGTATGTCAACCGCATCCAGATCCCTGCCGACCTGCAAAAGGGCGATGACCTCCCCGTTTCTACCTTCCTGGGACGGGAGGACGGCCACCTGCCACTGGGCACCAGCCAGTACGAAAAGCGCGGCATCGCGCGGGAAGTCCCCACCTGGCAGCCGGAAAACTGCATCCAGTGCAATCTCTGCTCACTGGTCTGCCCCCACGCCGTCATCCGTCCCGTCGCCATGACCGAAGCGGAAGCTGAAAAGGCCCCCGCCGGCATGCCCTCCCTGCCCATGACCGGTCTTGCCGATCACCGCTTTGCCATCACCACCAGCGTGATGGACTGCACCGGCTGCACTCTGTGCGTCGGCATCTGTCCCGGCAAAAAGGGCCAAAAGGCGCTGGCCATGGCCCGGCTGGAGGGCGAAAAGCCCCGTCAGGTCTACTTCGATTACGGCCGCGAGCTGACCCCCAAGCCCGCCGTGATGCAAAAGTTCGGCGCCGATACCGTTAAGGGCAGCCAGTTCCGGCAGCCGCTTTTGGAATTCTCCGGCGCCTGCGCCGGCTGCGGCGAAACCCCCTATGCCAAGCTCCTCACCCAGCTGTTTGGTCCGCGCATGTATATCGCCAATGCCACCGGCTGCTCCTCCATCTGGGGTGGCTCGGCCCCCGGCATCCCCTATACCAAGAATGAGAAGGGCCAAGGTCCTGCCTGGGCCAATTCCCTCTTCGAGGATAACGCCGAATACGGCTACGGCATGTACCTGGCGCAGGATACCATGCGCAAGCGCCTGATAAGGGAAGCCGAAGCCCTCGTCGGCGATATCGAGGCCCCGCACGAAAAAGAGGTGCTGGAAAATTACCTTGCCACGCTGGAGGACGGCGAAGCGAACCTCGCCGCTACCGATACCCTCATTGATGTCCTTTCCAAGAGTCTGGATCCCCGCGCCCAGCAGCTTTTGCATCACAAGCAGTTCCTCAGCAAAAAATCCAACTGGATCCTGGGCGGCGATGGCTGGGCCTACGATATCGGCTTTGGCGGGCTGGATCATGTCATGGCCAGCGGGGCCGATGTCAATGTCCTGGTCTTTGATACCGAGGTCTACTCCAATACCGGCGGCCAGATGAGCAAATCCACCCCCACCGGCGCCGTGGCGCAGTTTGCCGCCAATGGCAAGGAGGGCACTAAGAAGGACCTGGCCTACATGATGATGACCTACGGCAGCGTCTATGTGGCGCAGGTGGCCTTGGGCGCGGATTTCAACCAAACCCTCAAGGCTTTCCGGGAAGCCGAAAGCTTCCCCGGCCCCTCCCTCATCATCGCCTACTCCCCCTGCATCAATCACGGCATCCGCGGCGGCATGATCAATGCCGATATCGAGATGAAAAAAGCCGTGGAGTGCGGCTACTGGAATCTGTTCCGCTACGATCCCCGCCGTAAGGCGGAGGGCAAGAACCCCTTCCAGATGGATAGCAAAGCCCCCACCGGCGATTACCAGGCCTTCCTCAAAAACGAGGTTCGTTACAGCGCCCTCATGCGCACCTATCCCGAACGCGCCAGCCGCCTGTTCGACCGCGCCGAGGTCAATGCCATCGGCCGTCACGAGCGCCTGCTGCAATGGGAAGCCCTCAGCGGCAAGCTGGTCGCCGCCGAAGCCGAAGAGGTGGAGCGCGAAGCCGCCAGCCGCCGTGCCGAAGCGGAAAAGCAGTGATTTTCGCCCCGCATTTTCACCCGCTCAAAATCCCGGCCCCGGCCTGGGCCAGCCCCTGCAAACCGCAAATTCGGGGCGCAGCCCGTTTCGGCTCCGCCGAAACACACGAGCTTCGCTCGTGTCGCCCGCCTGCGGCGGG
>ERZ827150.1205-NODE-1205-length-33539-cov-5.157866_pt1 | contig 33539 bp, 33 predicted proteins | sample MGYA00519779_ERZ827150 | MGnify/ENA primary metagenome ERZ827150 (study PRJEB31778, sample SAMEA3449267) | human gut metagenome | biome: human gut; feature: human-associated habitat; material: faeces | place: United Kingdom | collected 2010/2012 ...
TCAATGCGATTTTCCTGTACGATGATAAAATGGTGATCACCTTCAACTACAAGGAAGGCACGAAAACCATCACCTTCGCGGAATTGCAGGAAGCTATCAGCGACAAAAATGGTTCGGATTTGGATTGCCTTGCTGCACCATCCTGTAAAGCATCAGCCTTTGAGACAAGGCTGGTGCTTTTTGCTTTCCCTGTGTTGCCGCGCTGCAGCCTGACGTTATGCTGCAAAACGCGCCATAAGAAATACCCGTACATCCCAGATTGGGATGTTTGCGCGTTCCTTTGGGTGTATGATAACTGCAAGCAATGAAATATGGCAAGGAGGGAAGAACGAGCAGTATTCGTTACCAGGGTTTTAATTCAGGTTTTACAGGATGATTACGGATGATAAGAAAGGAAAAATGAAATGAAAAAGCTGTTTGCCCTCACGATGATTCTCGCGCTCTGCCTGAGCAGCGTTTGCTGCACCGCCGTTGCGGACGAGCTGCCCCCCTATGTAATTTCCATGATTACGCCTCTGACCAGCGCCAATGCGTTTGGCGGCAATGAATACGCCAATGGCATGAACCTTGCGCTTGAGCACATCGGCGGCGAAATCAACGGCCGCAAGATCGTAGCCGCCATCGCGGATGGCCCGGATGCTGAATCTACCCTTTCCGAATTCGAGCGCCTTTACAATAAGGGCTCCCGCCTGTTCCTGTCGGGCTATGGCAATAGCTGCGACCGCACCTTCTCATCCATGTGCGACGAGATGGAAGTGCTGTATTTCTCCCTGAACTGGGCTGCTGACCTGACGGAGGATGAATCGGATTACTTCTTCCGCGTTGGCGCTGCCGTTACGGATTTCTGCAAGGCGATTGCGGACGGCGCTGCTTATATCGGCGAAAACTATCTTGGCAAGTCCGCCGACGAGCTGAAAATTGCCATCGTCTATGGTACGAATCTGACCTACATGGTGGACTATATTGTTGATTATGCCAAGGCCAACGGAACGAAGATCGTCCTCTGCGAAGGCGTGGCCTCTGACGCGACGGACTTTGTGCCTGCTGTGACCAAGCTGATGGAAAGCGATTACGACATTTTCGTTCCCCTGCAGCAGCAGGCGGACGGCACCAACTTCCAGACCACCATGCACGAGCTGGGTTACAAGCCCAATGTGACGATGGGCGGCGGCATTTACTACGATCTGCCCGTTTTCGCTGATCTGGGCAACGAGATCACCGATGGCTGCCTGTCCGTTTCCTTCCCTGTTCCGTTCATGTCCGAATCGGCAGCAAAAGGTATTGCGAAGTTTAAGAAGGACTACGAAGAGCAGTTTGGCCACATTCCGCTGACCCATGCGCTTCAGGCTTACGGCTGCATGCAGGCGATCTTTGAGGTGCTCAAGCGCGTCGATCCGTCCCAGTGGGAGGATACCAAGCTGCTGGCCGATACTCTGCGCGAGCTGGATCTTGATTACGGCGAGCTGTCCTGGTACTGGGGTATCAAATTTGACGAGCTGAACAACAACGTCCGCGCGGACAGGTTCATCATTGGTCAGTGGGTCAACGGCGAGTATCTGTGCGTTGGCCCCGAGGATCTTGCGTCCAGCGAAGCCCGCATTCCCTTCGGCAAGTAATTCCTGCATATCGGCTAAGGCAAAAACAGATAACCCCGTCATGTATTAATACGCGAATAAGAAATATAGCACCGGTTGTGTGTTTCAATAACGAATCAACGTAATCGGTGCTATATTCTTATCTTCAAATAAAAACCAGTTGGCTAAACAAAGGAGCGGTCATGATGAGCTTTGAAGCATATATTGCTGTCATCATCAATGGCATATGTATCGGCGGCGTATACGGACTGATGTCAAGCGCGTGGTCCTTCCAGTGCGGCGCATTGAAATATGCAAACTTCGCATATGGCGCAAGCATCATGGTTTCGATGTATCTGACTTACTATATGCTGGCGGTATGGAATGTGCCAATCTATCTGGCAGTGCCACTTATCCTGCTTTATAACGCGCTGTTCGGCCTGTTTATGAGAAAAACAGTGCTTCGCCGCAAGGTATACAGCACAATGATCCTGGCGACCATGGGCATGCAGCTGATCCTTACAAACCTGGCGACGATGATCTGCACCGCATATCCCCGCAACCTGGGCTATGTGCAGACCCGTATTTTCATCACGCCCAAAATCAGCATTGGCCTGACCTATGTGATGTGCTTCGTTCTGGCGCTGGTTGTGATGCTGTCGTTCCAGATGTTCCTGAAAAAGACCTGGACAGGGCGCGCGATCCGCGCGGTCGTGCAGAATCCGGAGGCTGCCGCAATGATGGGTATCGACGGTGAAAAAATTGTGAGCATCGCCTATTCCCTCAGCTACAGCCTGATCGGTATTGCCGCCATCATTCTGATGACCATGTTCCAGGTGGAGCCCACATTCGGCGGCAAGCTGCAGACCTATGCCTTCCTGATCTGCGTGGCAGCGGGCATTGGCAATATCAGCGGCGCGCTGTGGTCGGGAATCCTGGTTGGCGTGCTTTCCTCTCTGATCAGCTCCGTTCTTCCCTCGGCGTTTCATGATGCCGTTATCTTTACTCTCTTTGTAATTATTCTGCTGGTTCGTCCTCACGGCCTGTTCACCAAGAAGGACAGCCTTGCGCACACGATATAAGAGAAAGGATGAGGCTTGCCATGAAACCGATCAGGAGTTTAATCGATTCAAAGGAAAAGCTTTTGAAGCTGCTGCTGGCAATCGTCATGATTGCGCTGCTGATTTACATGCCCTCTACTCGCAACAGACGTGTGCTGAACATTGCGATTGTCGTATTCATGTACATTGCGCTGGGGGAATCGTGGAATGTGCTTTCGGGTCTGACTGGCATTTTCTCCATTGCGCACTGTATATTCTACGGCATTGGCATGTATGCGCTGCTGATTTGCGCTAAGAAGTTTCATCTGCCCCTGTATGTCGGCTTCGGCATCGGTTTGATGCTGAACATCGCCTTTGGCGCGCTGGTGGGCAGGATCGTGTCGCATTTGTCCGGACTGTACTTTTCCATGTCGCTGCTGGGCCTGCAGCAGGTGCTTATATCCCTGGCCTCCCAGTGGGTCAGCCTGACAAACGGCGACCAGGGCCTGAGCATGCCTAAAAAATACCTGATGACGAAGGTGGAGCTGTACTGGCTTGCGCTGGCCATGGCGCTGTTCATGATGCTTCTGTTTGTTATCATACGTAAAAGCAAGATGGGCACATGCTTCCTTGCCGTGAAGGAAAACCCCAACCTGACCAACGCGCTTGGCATCAATGTTGGCGCGTGGCGCATTGTTGCCAGCATCATTTCCGCCTGCATGGCAAGCGTTGTCGGCGCATTCTATTGCCTCTATATGATGTCCGGCGCGCCGACGATCTTCTCGGGCACGATCGCGCTGAAAATCATTATGGTCACCATGGTGGGCGGATCAGGCAATGTTTGGGGGCCTGTGCTGGGATCGGGGATGATTATCCTGGACGAGCTTGTCCGCGGCGCAATGCCCAATAAATTCGCGCCGATCTCCGTTATCGTGTACGCGATTGTTCTGATTGTTGTTGTTATCTTCCGTCCTGCCGGGCTGGTAAGCCTCTTCCAGGGCTTTACAAAAAAGACAGAAAAGAGGGCAGGCTAAAATGCAGAAGGATACCGCATTGCTCAAGGTGGAGGGCCTGACCAAGTATTATCGTGGCCTGGCCGCAAATGAAAACATCGATTTGCAGATTACCGAGGGACAAATTGTCGGCCTGATCGGCCCGAACGGCGCTGGAAAATCGACGCTGTTTAAGATGATCAGCGGCTTCAACAGCGCTGACAGGGGCAAGATCTTTTTTGAGGGGCGTGAAATCCAGAATAAGGAGCCTTATAAAATCAGCCGGCAGGGAATCGCCAGCACGTTCCAGCATGCCCAGATGTTTCCCAATCTGCAGCTGCTGGAAGCCGTCATGGCCGGGGCCTACGGCAACGGAAAGAATAAGAGCGAGGCGCGCAGGATCGCGCTGGAAAAAATCAGGTTTGTCGGGCTGGAGGGCAAGGAAGCCGTCGTATCCTCCAAGCTGAACATGTTCGAGCGCAAAAAGGCGGAGCTTGCCGCCGCATTGGCGACAGAACCGAAACTCATTTTGCTGGACGAGCTGTTTGCGGGACTGGTGCCCTCCGAGGTTCCGCTGATGATCGAACAGGTGCGCAGGGTGCGCGAATCGGGCGTATCGGTCTTCATCGTAGAGCATGTGCTCCGCGCCATTATGGAAATGTGCGATTACGTGTATGTGCTGGAGAGCGGAAAGCTGATCGCCGAGGGGACGCCGGAGGAGATCCGCCACAATCCTTTGGTGATTACTGCCTATCTGGGGGATGATTATGATGCTTAAAGTAAATGATCTGAGTGTTTCCTACGGAGAGGTTCCCGTTCTGCATGGGGTATCGCTTGAGGTGCATGAAGGCGAGCTGGTGGTTGTAATCGGCTCAAACGGCGCCGGAAAATCCACGCTGGTGCGCTCCATTATGGGGCTGGTCAAGCCCACTGCCGGCGAAATCCTGTTTATGGGCGAGCATATGGAGCACATGAAGAGCCAGGACATCGTAAAAAAAGGATTGTGCCTGATTTTGGAAGGCCGGCAGCTTTTCGCGGAAATGACGGTCGAGGAGCATCTTCTCATGGGCGCGTATACGCACAGAAAAAACAAGGATGAGGTTGAGAAGAACCTGCGCCGCGTCTATAACCTATTCCCTGTGCTGGAAGAAAACAAAAACCGCATTGCTAGCAGCTTCTCAGGCGGCGAGCAGCAGATGATTACCCTTGGCCGCGGCTTAATGCTGGATCCCAAGCTTCTGATTATCGATGAAATGTCGCTGGGCCTTGCGCCCAAGGTCATCAGCACGCTTTTTGCGCTGATTAAGCAGCTCAATCACGAGCATATGAGCATTCTGCTGATTGAGCAGAATGCTCAGCAGGCGCTTAAAATTGCCGATCGCGGCTATGTGCTTGAAAACGGCAGAATCACGATGACCGGAAAAGGCGCAGATCTGCTGAATAATGAAGAAGTCAAGACCGCATATCTTGGACTGTGACGGCTTGGAAAGGAAGGAAACATATGCAGCGGGAAATCACAACGAGCGTTGACTTGCTGGATGCAGGCGGGAAACTGCTGAATCCCGGCTGGGCCAAAACGACAAACTGGAGCTATAACCGGGATACGATCCCCGAGGCGCTGCTCAACCGCCTGCGCGAATGGGATTACATGCTGATTACCAATGAGCACTACGGCTTTTCCATCAGCATGAGCAACCGCGGCGGAAAGGGCTTCATGACGGTGATGCTGATGGATTATGACGCGCAGCGCGATATCAACAGGACCAGCGTCACGGATCAGCCGCCCGTTATGCCCGGCGATATGAAGGGGAGCATCCACATTGCCACCGCCCAGGCATGCGCCGATCTGAAGCGCAGCGAAAAGAGCGTTTCCCTGGATGTGACATTTTCCAAATACGATGGCGAAAATGATCTGACCGCCCATTTTGACTTCGACCTGCCGGAGACCGATTCCATGGTCATTGCCACGCCTTTTTCAAAAGAGGATGGGGAGGAGTGCTTCTACTATAACGGGAAAACCAATTGCATTCCCGCAAGCGGTCGTGTTATACTGGGCTCTGCCGCGTATTCATTCAGCCGGGATAAGGATATGGCTGTGCTGGACTTTGGCCGCGGCATTTGGCCCAATGAAAACGTATGGTACTGGGGCAGCGCAAGCGGAAGGCTGAAGCAGGTCCCGTTTGGGTGGAACATCGGATACGGCTTTGGCGATTTGAGCAACGCTACGGAAAACATGCTTTTCTATAACAACAAGTGCCATAAGCTGGGAAGAATAGATTCCTTCGGCATTCCCGTTGAAAACGGGCAGGCTGACTGCACTGTCGGCCATGAATGGCGGATTTTTACAAAGGATGAGAACGGGCAGGCGGATCACAGATTCGATATGGTTTTTACGCCCAAGTATGATCGCTACTCCTTTGGCCCCAAGGATGAAAACGGAATGCCGGTAAAGCCCTGCTCGGAGCAGGATCAGGTATTCGGAAAGTTCAACGGAACGGCCGTGCTCGATGACGGTACCGTGCTGGAGGTAAAAGACTTTTGGGGGTTTGCTGAATTTGTTCGCAATCATTGGTAACGCAGGCGCTTTGAGCATTCCATTCTTCCCAAGCTCGCTCGACTCTGGCGGTTCCCCTTAAGCTGCGCCAGAAACAAAGGGATCAGAGAAAGGAGGGATTCAGATGCATATTCCTACCCAGGAAATTATCTGCAAGGCGCTTGAAGAGCTGCTTCAAAGCTCTTCAATGGATAAGATCACCGTTCGCATGGTCTGCGAAAAGGCGGGCATCAGCCGTCAAGCGCTGTATAATCATTATTATAGCCTCATTGCTGTTTTGGAAGACATGATTACCCGCCAGATGAAGCAGGCTTTGGGCGAGCAGAATGTCAATCTGACATGGGAAAGCGGCTTTGAGCGTATCCTCTCGTGCATGCGCGAGCATAAGGTGATGCTGCTTCATGTGTATCGCTCCAAAAGCCGGAACGAGCTGCTTGGCATCTTCGAGCGTTACGGCAGCACGGTGGTCAGCCATGCCATCGCTCAATGCGCTTCGGATATGGCGATCAATGTGTCGGATCAGGATCTGGTGTATATCATGCGCATGTATGTGTATGTTTTCATCGGCGTAATCAACCGCTGGATGGAGTATGATATGCATCTGACGCCGGCCTATATTGCAAGCCGATGCAATGCTGTGATGGCGCTTTCCATCCGCAATGCGCTTCAAAGATTGTCCGACTGCGAGGAGCTGCCTTTACAAATGCCTGAAAAGGTCAACCGGATGGACATTCCGCAAGCGAAGTAATTTGATATCCCCATGCATTATCAGGTAAAATATAGGCAGAACATGAGAATGTTTTGCCTATATTCTTTGCTTTTTGAAAACAAATGATATGCAAAGGGGGAAACCAAGCCATGGAGAGCATGCCGAACTTTAGACTGAAGGAACTGCGAAAAGCCCGCGGCATTACGCAGCTGAAGCTGGCAATGGATCTGAATATGTCGCAAAACACAATCAGCCGGTATGAAAACGGCCAGCGGGAAGCCGGTTATGCAGAATTGATGCTGTTTGCGGATTATTTTAATGTATCCCTGGATCATTTGCTCTCCCGGACATGGGGCTATCCTGAAATCTGCGTGAATGTTAAAACTGCGTAGGACAGACGTGCCCATACGGGCGGATATCCTTTTGCTGCGCAGGCGCGGCGCTGCATTCAGGCGTATGAGAATGCCTGCGGCGCGTTTATCCTCATGCTTGCCAATAAAGCATGGGGCTTTTTCTTTTGCTTTGCCCGAGGACGGCGTGGCTGTAAGAAACCGCCGAATTTCAACCGTAAAAGCAGATTGAAATCAGGGGCTTTCCGTGATACACTGCGTATGCGCTTTTTGGCGCGGCACAACGAACAGAACAAAGGAAGCCTTAATTTCATGAGAGCAAAAGCCGTTCATTCCATGACCGAGGGGCCGCTGGCACGGTCGATTCTTGCATTCAGCTTTCCGCTGATGCTGTCAAACGTCCTGCAGGCGTTGTTCAATATGTCGGACATTGCTGTGGTTGGCAGGTTTGCCGGGGCGGAGGCGCTTGGCTCCGTTGGCTCGACGGCCATCCTGGTCACGCTGTTTACCGGTTTCCTGATTGGCGTTGGCAGCGGTGTGAATGCGGTTACGGCACGGTTCCTGGGCGCGCGGCGGCATAAAGACGTGGAGGAAACGGTGCATACGGCCTTCCTGCTGTGCCTGATTATTGGCCTGGTCGAAATGGCACTGGGACAGATTTTTGCGCGTCCGCTGCTGGAGCTGCTGCATACCAAGGATGAGCTGATTGATGGAGCGACGCTGTACCTGCGCATCTATCTGCTCGGTATCCCGGCGGCTGCCATGTACAACTACGGCAACGGCGTGCTCAGCGCGGCGGGCGATACCAAAAACCCGCTGTATATTTTGACCATCGCGGGCGTGGTCAACGTGATCCTGAATTTATTCTTTGTCATCGTATGCAGGCTGGGCGTTGCAGGCGTGGCGCTGGCCAGCGCGATTTCGCTGTATCTGTCCGCCGGGCTGATTCTGCTTTCCTTGATCAGAAGCGCAAATATCTACGCCCTGCGCCGCAGCGCTTTGCGTATCTGCCAGGATAAGGCACGCCAGCTGCTTGCGCTTTCTTTACCTGCCGGTGCGCAGAATGCCATCTTTGCCATTGCCAATCTGTTCATTCAGGCGAGTGTTAATTCCTTTGGCGCGGTGATTGTAGAAGGCACGGCTGCCGCGACCAACGCTGACGCGCTGGTTTATGATGTGATAGCTGCGCTGTATACTGCCTGTTCCAGCTTTATGGCGCAAAACGTGGGCGCGGGCAACAAAAAGCGCGTGCTGCGCAGCTATTTTATCAGCCTGGGCTTCTCCTTCTGCGCGGGTGCTTTGCTGGGAGGCGGATTGGTGCTGTTTGGACAGGAATTCCTCTCCTTGTTTACCACGGATGCCGCCGTGGTGGAGGCAGGCATGGTTCGCCTGACTGTGATGGGCTGCTCTTACGCCTTTTCCGCGTTTATGGACTGCACCATTGCCGCCTCGCGCGGGCTTGGCAAAAGCGTTGTGCCGACGGTTATCGTTATCCTGGGTTCCTGCGTATTCCGCGTGATTTGGGTCTATACGGTATTTGCCTATTTCCACACCATCATGTCGCTATATCTTTTGTACATTTGTTCCTGGACGATTACCGCGACGGCGGAGATCCTTTATTTTGCGCATGTTTACCGGCATAAAACCATTGCGCCGCCTGCTGCGGCCATGGAGGAAATCGCATGAGCGTTCCTGTACTGATTGGCACGACGAATCCAGCCAAGGTGAAGCGCTTTGAGCGGCTGCTGGATGGGAAAGATGTGGAAATTCTGACTCCGCCGATGTTGCATATTAGCGGAGAGCCTGAAGAAACGGGGTGCTCGCCCGAGGAGAACGCGCGTATCAAGGCGCGCTTTTATGGGCGGTACTGCGATCGTGTGATCGGCAATGATTCGGGGCTGTACTTCTTGAACCTGCCCGAGGGCGATCCCCGGCAGCCTGGCCTGCATGTGCGCAGCCCGCAGGGTGCGCGGCTGAATGATGACGAGATGATTGCCTATTACAGCGCGCTGGCTGCCTCGCTGGGCGGCCGGTTGCAGGCTTATTATCGGGATGCTGTGGCAGTGTCCCTTGCGGGCAAGGTGAGCAGCCTGACCGAAAATGATCAGGAGATTTGCCACGGCATGTTTTACATGGTGGATACGCCGCATGCGCTGCGAAATCCTGGTTGGCCGCTGGATAGTCTATCCATCTTGCCTGCCACGGGGCGCTACTTTGCGGATGCGGAGCTGAAAGCGCAGGCATGCGCCGAGCAGAACGACGCGACGCACAGCGGTTTTGAAAAGCGCCTGCGGGACTTTTTGCTGGATGCGCTGAAACTGTAAAATGAACCCCGCTTTTGATGAAAATCAAATGCGGGGTTTGTATTATGCTTGATTGTATCCTTCCAGGAAGCGCTGCTTAAACGCAGCGTCGCAGGTCATGCCTGCATCGTACATGGCCTCGACTGCGCCGCCATAGACCGGGGGCGCGTCGGAATCGATGATCTGCACCTGCTGGGGCGCATGGGCCTTAACGGCCTGCACATATTCCGGGAAGTGCTGGAAGATGCCGCCGTTAAGCACCAGCGGATAGCCGCCGCCGAAGCGGCGATAGGCCGTCCATACCAGCTCGTTCAGGTCGGCGACGCATTCGTCGAAGATCTGCGCCGCCACGCGGTCGCCTGCGCGCCGCGCCTCGAATACCAGACGGGCAAAGGAGGCGATATAGGGCCGGCCGCCCGCGTAGATTTTTTCAAAGTGCGCTTCCATTGATTCGCCGCACTGCTGGGCGATCAGCTGGGTAAGCAGCGTTTTTTCACCGCGGCCATCCTGCTCCCGCGTTACGGCCAACAGGGCCTTTTTGCCCAGGATAAAGCCGCTGGCGCAGCTATCCACCAGGTAGCCCCAGCCGCCGATGTGGCCGTAGCTTTCGCCTTGCCGGTAGCACAGCGAGGAGCCGGTACCGCAGATCATACACGCGCCGTCGGTGTGACCCAGCATGGCCGAAATCAGGCAGTTGCCGTCCGGCTCGGTGCGGATATGATCGGCCTGCACCTGCGCGGCGATGGCCTCGTTGACACGATTGCCAAAGTATTCCAGGCAGGCGATACCGCCGTAAATGCTGAGAATATGAATGTTTTCAAAGTCTTTTAACAAGGTGTGGATGGCGTGCAGATAGCGGCGGCAGGCCTCGTCAAAACCTACGTCCAGCGGATTGGCGCCGGGGGTAACGCTGCGGCGAAGCACGCGTCCCGTGGAGTCAAAAAGCACCGCGTCAGTCTTGGTGCCGCCTACATCAAAAGCGATCATACAATCCATAAGCGTTCGTATCCTTCCCTAAACTTGATATTTATCATAACGCCAAAATAAAAACATGTCAATATTTATCACAATTTGCTGGAATTTTGATTGGACAAAACAAGCTGAATTGTGTATAATGAAATATGTTAACGTGTTCCGGCTAAAACTTGAGAGAAAATAGAAAGGATGCAAACGATGAAAAGAAAACATGTGCTGATGTTTTTTACCGATCAGCAACGCTATGATACCATCCATGCGCTGGGCAACGATGAGATCGTCACCCCTGCCCTGGATCAGCTGAGCGGCGACGCGATTGTATACGATAAGTGCTATACGCCCTCTCCCGTGTGCGTGCCTGCCCGCCTGTCCATGCTTAGCGGCCAGTACTGCGCCCGCACCGGCAACAACACCAATAACAAGGCCCAGGTATACAACGGCGAGGGCTTCTATTCCGAATTTACCAAGGCGGGTTACAATAGCTGCTGCATCGGCAAGATGCACTATTATACCGATCTGTATGCGCCCATGGGCTTCAAAAAGCGCCTTTCTCAGGAAGAAATGGCCCATCCGGATGACGACTATACCAAGTGGCTGAAGGCTTCTCCTTATAAGAACGTATTTGATTATAACGGCCAGCGCACCGAGCTGTATTATATTCCTCAGGTGTCGCAGCTGCCCATGGAAGCGCATCCCACCCAGTGGGTTGGCGATCGTTCGGTGGAGTTTATTGAAAGCTGCAATCCCGACGAGCCCATGTTCCTGGTATCGTCCTTCATTCATCCGCATCCGCCGTTCTGCCCGCCTGCGCCGTGGAACAAGATGTATCGCCATCCCATCCGCCGCGCCTTCCAGCCTGAGGATCGGGACAGCTACGAAGATCTGCTGCGCAACCGCTACACCCTGGATGCGCTGGGTATTTCGCCTCGCCGGCTGGAGCTGCTTAATCAGCATTACTATGCCTGCATTTCCTTTGTGGATTATCAGGTGGGCCGCATCATTCAGGCGCTCAAGGATAAGGGCATGTATGAGGATACCATCATCATGTATTCCTCCGACCATGGCGATCTGATGGGCGATTACCGCTCCATGGGCAAGCGTACCATGCTGGATGGCGCCAGCCACATTCCCTTCCTGCTGAAGGTGCCCGGCATGGCGCATGAGCGCCGCACCGAGGTATGCTCGCTGGTGGACGTGGCGCCCACGCTTCTGTCCCTGTGCGATATTCCCTATGACAAGGCGGAGTACGACGGCGTGAACCTGATGGACGAGCATCACGATGTGGTGTATTCCCAGTATTCTTCCGGCCCCAGCGCCACCTACATGGTGGCGTCCAACCACGACAAGCTGGTTTACAGTGCCATTGGCGATCGCTACTTCTACTTCGATTCCTTCCCGGAAGCGCATGATCGCTATGATCCTGCCAACCCCCGCTGCCAGGAGCTCAAGACGCGGCTGGATGCGCACATGGCCTCCGACTGCTGCCCGCAGGTGGATACCCGCGTGATGGAAAGCCCTGCGCGTCAGGCTCCGCTGTCTTTCTATCCCAAGTTTGACGATCACGTCAACACCCGCAATGAGGAGCTTGCCCGCATGCCCAAGGGCTACCCCATCGAGGTGGGCGATATTCCGGCTAACTAAGCGTTTTTTTGCAAGAAAACAGCCGCATGTCTCAGCGATGAGGCATGCGGCTGCTGCTTTGTGTGGGGGACGGGAGGGGAGAACGAGGGAGAAGAGGAGGGACGGTACTTTCTTGAGTCAAGAAAGCACCAAAGAACCGGTTTTGCGTGAAAGTCTATTGAGTTAAACTGGGAGTGACCCTGGCCACCTGCCGCCTACCTGCCCCCGTGGCAGGGAAAAGCCTGAACTGCCCGGAGGAAAGCAAGCTTTCCTCCGTTCGTTTCCTGCTTTTCCCCTTGGTCTGGCTTCGCCAGCCCTGCGCCGATTGCATCGGCGTGCCACGGGGACATAGTTGAGTGCGGGAATTCTGCGCAGCGATTAGCGATAGCTGGGCAAAACCATCCACCCAAAGGCTTCTCCTTGAGGAGAGGCTCCGCCGTAGGCGGTGGTGAGGTGTAGACCATGCAATGGCCGTTATCATGACCATCTATAAGGTAACGACGCTGCGGCGGCTACGGCTCTCACAATTCGACATAGTCGTTTTGCAACGCTGACGCTTGCAAAACTCGTTGCCTCATCGGCGCTGCATCTGCCTGTATCTGCCACAGAGGCGGATTGCGCGCCTCATCCGAGCGGCTAAAGCCGCCCAACTTCTCCTCAAGGAGAAGGCTTTCATCGGCTGCGCCAAAGCAAAACGCCTTCTCCAAAAACTGAAGAAGGCGCAAAGTAAAACAAATGAAGAAAAGCCGATCTTACAGCTTTTTATACATCAGGTATTCGCTGGCATAGCTGCCGTCCGGATAGCGCAGGGCATGCGGCCGCGTACCGTACACCTGAAAGCCGTGCTTCAAATAGAGCGGAACGGCGCGGAAGTTATCGGCAACCACTTCCAGCTCCACCTGCTCATAACCACAGGCGCGGGCGCAGTCCAGCAACGTTTGCAGCATGCGGTTGGCAATCCCTTGCCGCCAATAATCCCTGCGCACCGAAACGCCGATGCCCGCGCGGTGCGCCAGCCGCAGAGCCTTGCCGGCAGGATGCAGATCGCAGACCGCCGCGATGACGCCATCCACCAGGGCAAGCAGCGGCACGCTGCGGGGATCGGCCAGCTTGCCTTCGATCCAGGCGGTTTCCTTTTCAACCGTCTGCGTCCATTCGCCTGCGCCGCGGCTCAGGTAGGGCGATTCGCCAAATACCTGGTTGAGATAGTCTGCCAACGCGGCAGCGTCCTCCGGCTCGGCAGAACGGAGGGTGCATTCGCGGCCGTCATGCAGGGTAAAGGTGACAGGATCAAATTTCATAATAGAACCTCCTTATTCTATTCCTGCGCGCGCTGGCGGCAGACCTCATACATCATCACCGTTGCGGCGCAGGCTACGTTGAAGGAGCTGGCGCTGGAGGTATCCGCCATGGGGATGGTGGCCAGCAGGTCGCACCCCTCCTTGAAGGCGCGGCACAGCCCCTCGGTTTCGTTGCCGATCATCAGCAGCGTGGGCAGCCTGAAATCCACCTGCGTAATGTTCAACTGCTTATGCGCCGTGGTGCCGATGACCTGAAAGCCGGGATGCAGATCACGCTGCCGGGCAATCCAATCAAACACCGTGTCGTTATCCGCCATGCGGATGGCGGGCAGATTGAAGAACGAGCCCATGGAGGCCGTGATGACCTCCGGCTGGTAAAGATCCACCCCGTGGCCGGTCAGAATCAATCCATCCGCTCCCAGCGCGTCGGCGGAGCGGATGATGGAGCCCAGGTTGCCATGGTTGGAAGGACGATCAAACAAAATATACAGCGGGCAGGGGCTATCGTGCATCAGCGCGGGATCATCCGGCCGCATGCGCAGGATGGCCAGAAGCTCGGAGGTATCGGTTTTGCCGCTTAGCTCCTGCATAAGATTGGAGGACAGCTGATAATGCGTATCGCAGGAAACGGTATCCAGCACCTCCTGCGCCCAGCGGGAGAGGGGCGTTTCGGGGCTGTATAAAAGGCTCGTAAACTGCCAGCCATTGCGGATGGCCTGGTTGATATTGCGCACGCCTTCCACCAGAAACTCGCCGTAGCGGTAGCGCTTGTTGCGGTTGGTGCGCAGTACCTCAAACTTTTGATAGGCGGCGTTTTTGCTCATGACCCGGACGGTATTCACGGCTGTTCCTCCTTGGCGTGTTCAGCGTTATAGCGCGGCCCCAGCGGGGCGTAGCGGCGGGCGATCCAGCGGCAGATGCCGTCCAGGCCAGGATAAATCATGCGCTCGGAAATGTTGATGTAGTCCAGCTTGTCGCGGATTTCCAGCTTGGCCTTTTTGCTGATGATCAGGCGCACAAAGCACTCGCTTTCGGGCAGATCCAGCAGCGTCACCGCAGGATCGGACACGGCGGAAAACAGCGCGTACTGGTTGGCGATGCGGTTGACTGTGGAGGCAGGCTCAAAGAACAACGCGAAGGGCTGATCGGAAAGCGCCTGCAGGGAGGTGAAGTTGTGCGCCACATCCTCTAAGATATCGCGGGTGAAGATATCGGCACGCTGCTCGCTCAGCTTTTGACGCAGGGAGGGAGGCAGGTTGGCGTTTACATCCTCGATGTTCACGCACCAGATCACGCCGTCGCGGTCATAGTAATCAATATCTTCGGTGGCAAAGTGCGCGGCCACAAGGGGCGAATAGGTCCAGTCCAGCAGGCGCGTGGGCAGGCCGAACTGCTGGCCCATGGCCACCAGCTCCCAAAATGAATTGCAGCCCTGCAGCTCGGTGTAGCCGTATTTCATAAAGGAGCGCAGCAGGATCTTTTCCAGCGACAGATCCTGCGGGCAGGCGCGGTTGAGCGAGGGCGTGAGCGCCCATTGGCCATCGGACATGCCGCGATAGACGCGGTTGTTGCGATAGCGCATGATGGCGGGATCCCATACGTTTTCAAACACGGCGCTGTGCAGCGCGTCCCAGCTTTCAATCAGTACGTCGCGCATGCAAAATCCTCCTTTGTGCTGCCTTGCAGCGTATCGCGCGCAATACTGCGCAGCGTGGCGGCGGTATCGGGGGCGATATCGGGAATGCCGTCCAGCGTGCGGGGATCGCGCCCGCTCAGCGCGGCGAAGAACACGCACGCGGCCAGATAGGTCCCCTCAGGGCTGGGATGATAATGATCGGGCATGTAGAGCCCAATTTCAGGGCGCGTATCGTGGCACAGGCGGAAAGCGTCGCCCACCGGAACCAGCAGCGCGTTCTGCTGCTTTGCGGCCTGGCGGCAAGTGTCGCGCAGGGTCTCATGCATCTGCTGATAGGTCATGCCTGTGCCATGCAGCTTTTCGGTGCCGTTCTCATAGGCCAAGGTCTGATAGATGACAAACCGCTCCCGGCAGGGGAGCTGGCTGCACAGCGTGCGCACAGCGGCGAGATAGCGCTCCGGATGGCCGACAGGGCTGAAGGACTGATTCTGCAATACAATCATATCCCAGGCGCGCTGCTCGTGTGTTTCGTGCAGGAGGGGATACATCTCGTTATCGGGATCGGCATAGCGCTCCAGATACCAGCTGCCCTTGGTGACGGCGGCGGTCTGAATGGAATAGCCTGCGGCGCAAGAGAGCTTTTCCAGCATCGCGGGCAGATCGTGATAATAGGTAAAGCTGTTGCCGACAAAGAGCAGCTTTTTCATTCCTGGCCTCCTGAAGGGAGATTTTTACTTTTATCAGTATAGCATAGGCGGCGGCTTTGTTCAATGAAAAACCCCAAAGGATTTGATTGACAGCCGGGGCGCGGCGCGGTAATATAAAAAGCGTGCGCCAGAAAGGCGATGGGGAAGGAAGAAGTACGAATGGTTTGGTGGCTGATTGCGACGGCGGCGTCGGCGTTTGTAAAGGGACTGTGCGGCTTTGCCAATACGCTGGTATTTGATACGATTATGGGCTTTACGGCCGATCCTGCATTGATCACGCCGGTGGAGGTGGTTATTAACACTCCCAGCAACTGCATTATGGTGTGGCGCGAGCGGCAGTATATCCAGTGGAAAAAGTGCCTGCCGGTGACGGTGCTGATCATCCTGGGTTCCATTCCGGGCATGCTGATGCTTAAGAGCTTTAACGCGCAATGGCTGAAGGCGGTTTTCGGCGTGATTGTAGCGCTGCTTGGCGTGGAAATGCTGCTGCGTGATCTGCACCATCAAAAGATGAAATCCAACCCCGTGGTGCTGACACTGATTGGCCTTTTGTCCGGCGTGATGTGCGGCCTGTTTGGCATCGGTGCGCTGACGGCGGCCTACATGAGCCGCGTGACGGATGATACCGCGTCCTTCCGCGCCAACATCTGTGTGGCCTTCCTGGCAAACGCTGTCTTCCGCTGCGCCGCTTACGCCTGGCTGGGCATCATCACCTGGGAGACGGTGAAAATTTCGCTGCTGATGCTGCCGGTGATGGTGGTGTTTGTGCTGCTTGGCATGCGCTGCGCGCGTCTGCTGCCCGAAAAGCTGGTTAAGCGCTGCGTAACGGTGGCGTTGATTATCTCCGGCTTGGCGTTGGTGATTAAAAACGTGATTTAAGAAAGCAAAATACAATTAAAAATGTAGAAAGCGAACGGGGGAAAGGCTGCTTTTATCCGGGCGCTTTTTGTTTTGGATGCGAGACGTCATTGCTTTCTTTCGCCTTTATCCTGAAAGATGATACGCAAAAAACGGGCACTCGCACGCAGCGCCCGTTATGCTTTTGCCTGAAAGAGGGATTAGCCGACGAAAATCATGATCAGCGCCAGCACGACGAACACGGCGGCGGAGATCTTGGTGGCCAGGGCCAGCTTGGCCTCCAGCGCGGCGTTCTTGGCCTTGCCAAAGAAAGTTTCAGTGCTGCCAGAGATGGCGCCCATGCCGTCGGAATCGCTGCTCTGCAGCAGTACGGTAACGATCATCACCAGGGACGCGATGATCAGAAGAATGTTCAGGATGATTTGCAGTGCATTCATGGTGTAAAAACCTCCTTGAAATCAGCGAGTATTATCATACCATATCAACGGCGGAATTACAAGCGGTTTTTTTAGATATTTACCGTTTTTTCCAAATCTGGGGCGAAAATCAGGACAGATTTTGCGCCTCCACCAGCATGTCGCCGCCGTAGCGCTTGCGCAGCAGCGGCTTTTCAATCTTGCCGGTGGGGTTGCGCGGCACTGGGGCGAAGATGATCCGACGCGGGCGCTTGTAGCGCGGCAACTGCATACAGAAAGCGTCGATGCTCTCCTGCGTGCAGGTGTGGCCGGGTTGTACCTCGATGATCGCCGCTGCGATTTCGCCCAGGCGCTTGTCTGGCAGGCCGATTACGGCCACATCCTTTACATCGGGATGCGCGCTGAGAAAGTTTTCAATCTGCACGGGATACAGGTTTTCGCCGCCGGTGATGATCACGTCCTTTTTGCGATCTACGAGGAAGATAAAGCCCTCTTCATCCGCCATGGCCATATCGCCCGTCAACAGCCAGCCGTCGCGCAGCGTGGCCGCGGTGGCCTTGGGGTCGTTGTAATAGCAGGTCATCACGCCCGGGCCTTTGACGCACAGCTCACCCACTTCGCCCTGCGGAACAGGGCGGCCTTGATCATCTACAATCTTGGCTTCCCAGCCGTAGCCCGCCTTGCCGATTGCGCCCACCTTGCGGATGTTTTCTACCCCCAAATGCACGCAGCCGGGGCCGATAGACTCGCTCAGGCCGTAGTTGGTATCATACTGATGGTGCGGAAAATACCGCTGCCAGTGATGAATCAGGCTTTGCGGCACAGGCTGTGCGCCGATGTGCATCAGCCGCCACTGCGACAGCTGATAATCGCTGAGCCGCACGTCGCCGCGATCCAGCGCGCCCAGAATATCCTGTGCCCAGGGCACTAACAGCCACACGATGGTGCAGCGCTCCTCGCTGACGGCCTCCAGGATATACTCAGGCTTGTTGCCCTTGAGCAGCACGGCGCGGCCGCCTGAATACAGCGAGCCGAACCAGTGCATCTTTGCTCCCGTATGATACAGCGGCGGAATGCAGAGAAACACATCCTCGCGCGTTTGCCCATGATGGCGCTGCTCCACCACGGCGGCGTGGGACAGGCTTTCATGGTTGTGCAGGATGGCTTTGGGAAAGCCCGTGGTGCCGGAGGAAAAGTAGATCGCCGCGTCGTCCTGCTCGGATACGGGGATCATGGGATCGGAGCTTGCGGCCTGCGCGCACAGCAGCGGATAGCTCTCGGCAAAGGTGGGGCAGGTACTGCCCACATAGAACAGCGGGCAGGACTGTGCCAGCGTCGGGGCCAGCTCCTCCACGCGGCCGATAAATTCCGGCCCGAATACCAGCGCGTCGGCCTCGGCTAAATGCATGCAGTAGTCGATTTCATCCGCCGTATAGCGGAAATTGAGCGGCACGGCCAGCGCGCCTGCCTTGAGGATACCAAAGTATATGGGCAGCCATTCCAGACAGTTCATCAGCAGGATGGCCACCTTTTTGCCCTTGCCAAGCCCCCGGCTGAGCAGCAGATTGGCAAAGCGGTTGGCGTGCTCGTCAAACTCCCGCCAGGTAATCTCCCGCCGGTAGCAGGGCGCGTTGGCAGGCTCGATCAGCTCATATTCCTTCCAGGTGACGCGGCGCTTTTGCGCGTGCTCGGGATTGATCTCTACCAGCGCTGTATCCTCGCCAAACTCGCGGGCATTGCGGCGCAGCAAATCGGTAATGGGCATGAGAAACGCCTCCTTATCATTGAAAACAAAAACGCCGCGGCACTGTGGCTGCGGCGTTGTAATGCGGCGATGCAGGCTCGTTTACAGCCATTACGAAGCCAGCCGCACCTGATAACCATAGGCGCAGCCGTAATAATAGCCGTAAACGCGGGTGAAAAGCAGCATGGGTAAAGGCTCCTTCCGATGAATAAAATGATTATAGCATAGGCCTGCGCGCGGCGGTGTTTTTTTATTGTATTAAAAGAGTCGGTTCATTGTATTAAAAGCGGCGGATACAGTTCATTGTATTAAAAGCGGCGGTTCGCGCTTGCACGATTGTCCGATTGATGGTACAATGAAGATCAACCCAAAGAACGGAGAAAACAGCATGCAGAAAATTCTAAGCGCCTTTGACCTGGAAGGCCGTGTCCTGTGCTGTGAGCCCTATGGCGAAGGGCATATCAATTCCACCTATCATGTAACCACTGATGCGCCGCATGATTATATCCTGCAGCGCATCAATACAACCGTTTTTCCGGATGCGGAGCTGCTGATGCGAAACGTTGATCTGGTCACCGGCCATCTGCGCCGCAAGGGCCTGGACAACCGCCATGTGCTCACCCTGGTGCCTGCGCGAAACGGCGCGCTCTTCTGCCGCGACGATCAGGGCGATTGCTATCGCCTGGTGGAGTTTGTGCAGGGCGGCCTTTGCCTGCAGGCGCCGCGCGATGCGACGGATTTTGAGCAGAGCGGCGCGGCTTTCGGTCAGTTTCAGATGCAGCTGAGCGATTTTGACGCCAGCTTGCTGGGTGAAACCATCCCGCATTTTCATGATACCCCGCGCCGTTTTCAGGCGCTGCACGCGGCGATTGAGCGCGACGCGCTGGGCCGCGCGGCGGGCGTTCAGCGTGAAATTGATTTTGCCCTGGCGCGCGAGGCGCGGGCCGCTGGGCTGGTGGATGCGCTGGCTAAGGGGGAAATCCCCCTGCGCGTTACGCATAACGATACCAAGCTGAACAACGTGATCCTGGACGCAGCGACGATGGAGCCGCTGTGCGTGATTGATCTGGATACCGTGATGCCCGGCGCGGCGGCCTATGACTTTGGCGATTCCATCCGCTTTGGCGCGAATACCGCCGCCGAGGATGAGTGCGATTTGTCTCTTGTATCGCTGTCCCTGCCGCTGTTTGAGGCCTATGCCCGCGGCTTCCTGGGCGCGTGCGGCGCGCATTTGACGGAGGCTGAAAAGCAATCCCTGCCGCTGGGCTCCTGGATGATGACCATGGAGTGCGGCGCGCGCTTCCTGACGGATTATCTGGACGGCGACGTGTATTTCTCTATCCACCGGCCTGAGCATAACCTGGATCGCTGCCGCACGCAGTTTGCCCTGGCGGCGGATATGGAGCGCAAGCAGGCCGAGATGGACGCGATCATTCGCCGCTATTCGTAAGCAGCCGCTGCCGCAGCATGGCCAGTCGGCAGGCGCGGGCGTAGGCCAGCGTCAGGTATTCGACAGAATCCATGCGCGCGTAAGCGTCGTTTTCATGGCGGCTGCGTTTGCTCAGGGCGGTCAGTTCAAAGGTGAGCGGGCCGTCAAAATGCGCGCGGTTCAGCCGACACATGTTATCCTCCCAATTCGCTGCGCCGTCAAAGGGCAGCAGGTGCAGATCGTCCAGATAGGTGATCTTTCCTGTGTAATCGCGCACGCCCAGGTTATCGTTCAGGTGCGTGCCCAGCAGTCGATCGCCGTACAGCGCCAGCATGTCCTCGCTGCGGTTATAGCACATTTCATGCCCACTGTCCCAACAAAAGCCCACCGCTTTTTCGCCCCGGAAATGCGCCATCAGGGTGGCCAGGTATTCCTGACCCTCGGTGTTTTCCAAGGTGATTTTTACACCCAGCCTTTGCGCCTCGCGCACCACTGTCTCAAAGCGCGCCGCTCCCTCGGGTGTGGGATCATGCCGCTCAAAGCCGATGTAGGGATGCGCCACCATCAGCGGAACGTCGTTTTCGGCGCAGGCGCGCAGGCACTCGATCAGCTCGGCAAGCATATCGGCCGTTTCCTCGCTCGGTTCCCACAGCAGGTTCATGCGGGTATAGGGCGCGTGGATGGATTGATACAGCAGGCCTTCTTCCTTGGCGATGCGGCGGTAGCACGCGATATCCGCCTCGCGCGACCAGCCGGTGAAAAAGCCCTCGAAGCCGATCTGCCGCAGGGTGCGGATCTGCTGCTCATAGGGCAGGGAGAAGGATGAGCTGAGCCCCAGACAAAGCTTGGTTTTGTACATAATAAACCCTCCAATAAGAAAAAGCGCTGCTGCTTTAGCCGCGCTTTTTAAGTTTACGGATATGCTTTACCGTCGCCTGCGCCGCAATGCCCGTCACCGCGCCCGTTACCAGCGCAATCAGCGTCAGCACTGCAAGATAATACAGCAGCTGCCGGGTGTGCAGCACGATCATGGCCAGCAGCACCTGGGCGGCGTTATGCGCCACCGCGCCCAGCATGCTGACAAACAGCATGGAAAAATTGAAACGCTTAAACAGGATCATCACCAGCATGCTGGCGACGCCGCCCGCCATGGCGTACATCATGGCCGATACGCCGCCAAACAGCAGACCGGACAGCACCACCTTGAGCAGCATCAGCAAAAATGCCGTGGGCGTGTCCAGCATGTACAGGGCGAACATCAGCACGCCGTTGCTCAGCCCCAGCTTTACGCCCGGCACGGCGGTGGCCACGGGAAGCAGGCTTTCAATAAAGCCCAGCACCAGCATCATGGCGGTCAGCAGGCCGCACAGGGCGATATTGCGGGTGGAAAAGCGGTTGCGCTTGTGCATAGACATCTCCTTTAAAAAACAGAACACCTGACTCTTAATCAGGGTGTCGTGCGTTTGCCCTCGCGCCGGTACAGCAGCGCGCACACCAGCGCCAGCAGTGGAAAGAGAATCGCGCCGATCAGCCCGGCTTTGAGCGCGCCGCCGCATAAATCGCTCAGCCAGCCTACCAGCGAGGGGCCGCTGCCGCAGCCTACGTCGCCCGCCAGGGCAAGCAGCGCGAACATCGCCGTGCCACCCTTAGGAAAGCGTGCCGAGGCCAGGCTGAATACACCGGGCCATAGAATGCCCACCGATAGGCCACACAATGCGCAGCCCAGCAGGGACGGCGCAGGCACGGGAGACAGGGCGACAAGCAGATAAGCGGCGATGCACAAAACGGCGCTGAGCATGATAAACCGAAGCAGACTTATGCTGTCGCCCCGCTTGGCATAGAACAATCGCGCCGCGCCCATGCATAGCGAAAACATGCACGGCCCCAGCAGATCGCCCACCGTCTTGGATACGCACAGCGCGCTTTCGGCAAAGGCTGACGCCCACTGGCTCATGCCCTGCTCGGAGGCGCCGGAGGCGACCATCAGCAGCACGAACAGCCAAAAGGTCTTGCTGGCAAACAGCTGCCGCGGCGACATGCCGTCGCCCTCCTCGGTCAGTCTGGCCAGCGGCACACGGGCGAAGAAGATCGCATTGCCGATGGGCAGCAGCGCCCACAGGCAGCAAAGCACCGGCCAGCTGCTTTTGCTGAACGCGCGCAGAAACAGCGTGGACAGCACCACCACGCCTACCGTGCCCCAGCAGTAAAAGGAGTGCAGCATGCTCATGACGGATTGCTTGTTGTCCGTCGGGCAGGCCTCCACAATGGGGCTGATAAGCACCTCAATCAGCCCACCGCCGATGGCATAACAGACGACCGCGCACAAAAGCCCCGCGTAGGCGGAGGGGAGTATGTGCGGCAGCACGGCCATGCCGATCAGCCCGGCCGCGCAAAAAATATGCGCCGCCAGGATGCACGCGCGATAGCCGATACGATCGACAAACCGCGCCGAAAGGGAATCAATCAGCAGCTGGATGCAGAAATTGAACGTGATCAGCAGGGTGATGCGCGACAGCGGGATAGCAAACTGCTGCTGGAAAATTAAAAACAGCAGCGGAGCCAGATTGTTGACGACCGATTGGGTGATATAGCCCAGCTCGCTTGCGCGGATGGTGTGCCGATAGGTAAGCGCCCGGCGCATAAAAGCCCCTCCCATAATTGAAGAAGAAATCAGCGCATTATAGCATGGCTGCGCGGCATGCGTCAACGAGAAAAAATAATATCGTGTTTTGCAAAATAATGCTTGACGGATTATACTATGCGTGATATAGTATAATGTGTCGGAGGGCATTGGGCGAATACCAGACGCGGCGCCTTCCGCACAACCTGAAAAAGGAGGATTACGCATTGGACGCTCAATTGAAACGAGGGCTGACGGAGGCGTGCATTTTAAAGCTTCTTACCCGCGGAGATTCCTACGGGTATCAGCTGGTGCGCGAGGCCGAGGAGGTGCTCTCCATTTCGGAATCCACCCTGTATCCCGTGCTGCGGCGGCTGGAAACCTCCGGCGCGCTGCGTGTGTACAGCATCGAGCATAACGGCCGGCTGCGCAAGTATTACGCCATCACCGACGAGGGACGGCAGAAGATTCAGGCTTTCCTGCAGGAGTGGGAAGCCGTCATGAAGGTATATGAGTTTATCAGGAGGGATGAAGCATGACCCGCGAGCAGTTTTTGGAGCAGCTGCGTCAGGCGCTTTCCGGCATGAAGGCCGAGGAGCTGGAGGGCGTTATTTCGTATTATGATGAAATGTTGGACGACCGCATGGAGGCGGGCATGACCGAGGAGGCTGCGGTGAACGCTATGGAGCCTGTGCAGGTGATCGCCGCCCGCGTGCTCAGCGAAGCCGATGTGGAGGCTGCCGCGCCCGAGGAAGGCGCTGCCAAGGAAAGCAAGGAGCAGGAAATCCGCCGTCCCGCAGGCGATATTCGCCGCCTGTGCGTCACGGCTGAAAACAGGCGCATCGTATTCCGCAGCGAGGACACCGAGGAGATCATCCTGCGCTACAGCATTGAGGAAAACACCATCTTTGAGCTGCATGAGGATAACGGCACGCTGACGCTGGAATGCCGCTGTCGCCCTGTTACCAGCTGCTTTACCAGCGTGCAGAACGGCTTCAGCCTGGATGGACTGCTGGACGGCATCGGCAAGTTTATCAATAACATCGGCAACAGCATCGTGGGCAGCGATAACGCGCCCATCGAGGTGATTCTGCCCAAGGTGTACTGGGGCGCGGTGGAGGCCGAGAGCCGCAACGCGCGCATCACCATGGAGGGCATTACCTGCTCGCAGGTCATCACCCTGAGCACGACGAACGCCCGCGTGGTACTTAGCGACGTGGTCGCCCGCGAGGCCAGCGTGCATACCACCAATGGCCGGATCGAGCTGCATGATGTTTATGCCCGTGAGGGTATGAACGCTGGCGGTACCAATGGCCAGATCATCGCCGAGAACCTTAACACCGATCAGAAGCTGCGCCTGGCCACCACCAATGGCCGCGTCACGCTGGATAACGTATCCGGTCAGGATATTGATATCCGCACCAGCAACGGCTCGGTCAGCGGCACGGTGCATGGCGAGCGCGAGGCGTTCACCATCCACAGCCATACCAGCAACGCCGGCAACAACCTGATGAACCGCGAGGGCGGCGACAGGAGACTGAACATTGTTACCAGCAACGGCGCGGTGAATGTATCCTTCACCGGCACACAAGAAGCGTAATACGATATACGATGAAGGCCGCGAGCCATGCAGCTCCCGTCTGCGACAGGACGGCAAGCAGCATGCGCCCGCGGCTGTTTAATTCCCGCCGCAGCACGGCGCAGGCTGCCGCGCAGGGGGCGTACAGCGCCGAAAAGGTGACGAAGGCCAGCGCGCTGGGCAGGGTAAAGGCGGATGCTGCGCTGGTGACGGACAGGGCGGAGAGAATGTTCTCCTTAGCCAGCAGGCCTGCAATCAGCGCGGCGACGCACGCGGGCGAACCAAAGCCCAGCGGGCGGAACAGCCATGCAAACAGATTGGCCAAGGCGTAGAGCAGGCTGCCTTCGACGCTGTCTGCCAGCGTCAGGCGCGGGGTAAAGGCGCTCAGCGCCCACAGCGCCAGCGAGGATAGAAACACAATTGAGAACGCGCGGCTAAGAAAATCGCGCGTTTTGTCGCGCATCACGCGCGAAAGCCCCCGCAGGCTGGGTAGGCGGAAGCTGGGCAGCTCCAATAAAAAGGGCGCGGGCTGCCCGGGCAGCAGCCGCCGAAGCGGCCAGGAGGCAAGCATCGCCGCCGCCAGCCCCAGCAGATACAGCGCAAGTACAGGCAGCAGCCCATATTGCGGCAGAAACCGCGCGGCAAAAAACAGATACACCGGCGCCTTGGCTCCGCAGGGAATATAGGGCGCAAGCAGGGCGGTGAAACGGCGGTCGCGCTCGTTGGGCAGCGTGCGCACGGCCAGCACGGCGGGCACGGTGCAGCCGCAGCCTGTCATCAGCGGCACAAAGCTGCGCCCGGACAGGCCCAGCCGGCGCATGGGCGCGTCCAGCGCCATGGCGACGCGCGCCATCAGCCCGCTATCTTCCAATAAGCCGATCAGCAGGAATAACAGCAGAATGGCAGGCAAAAAGCTAACCACCGCGCCAACGCCCGCGAACGCGCCGTTGATCAGCAGATCCCGCAGCAGCGGCGCGGTGCCTGCCCGCGCAAGCAGCGCGTCGATCTGCAGGCCAGCCTGTTCAATCAAAACTTCAAAAAGGTGTGTTAGCGTTTGACCGGGCGACCCAAAGGCAATGAACAGTACGGCCAACACCAACGCGGCCAGGATGGGCCAGGCAAGCAGACGATTTGAAAACAGCCAATCCATCAGCGGCAGGCGCGGGGGATTGCGGGGCAGGGTCAGGCAAACGGCCAAGCAGCGGTCGATCCAATCATACCGTGCCTGTGCCAGCTTGCGGTGCTCCGCCGCGGGCAGCGATTCCAAGGGAAACGGCACGGGCGAAGCGGGCGCTTTGCCGGCCTTTGCCGCCTGCATGGCTGCGGCCATCAACTGCCGCGCGCCGCGCCCTGTGCGGGCGTTGATGGATATGCAGGGCACGCCCAGACGCGCCTGTAGACGCTGAACATCCAGCATGCCGCCTGATTTTGCCAAGGCTTCGGTCATGTTCAGCGCCAGCACCAGCGGCCGTCCCAGTGCCATCAGCTCCAACGTCAGGTACAGTCCGCGCTGCAGGCTGGTTACGTCCAGCACCTGGATCACTATATCGGGCTTTTCGCGCAGAATATATTCGCGTGTCACAGCCTCCTCGCGCGAATATGGAGTCAACGAATACACGCCGGGCAGATCGACGATCTGCACCGCATTTGCCCCCTGCTGGTAGGTCGGCAGCAGCCTGCCCACACGCTGCTCCACCGTAACGCCGGGATAGTTGCCCACATGCTCGGCCGCGCCGGTAAGCAGATTAAACAGCGTCGTCTTGCCTGCGTTTTGATTGCCGCACAGCGCTACAATCATAGCTCCACCTCCACGCGGTCGGCTTCCTCGCGCCGCAGGGACAGGGTGTAGCCCCGCAGCCGCACCGCCATGGGATCGCCGCCCGGTGCGCTGAAGGTTTTGATCACCCGCGCGGGCGGCAAAAAGCCCAGATCTATCAGGCGGATGGATAGCGCATCCTGCCCCATGATATCCCGGATTTTGGCGGATTGGCCATAGCGAAGCTCAGATAAGCGCATGATTTTTCTCCTCCAGACGCGAAGATTTACGATTGGAGATTGCTCAAAACGGCGTTTTGTGCTACTATATGAGGTGAAAAGTTCTGCAATCCGTGGGAGGCATTGAGCGATGAAAAAAATCTGTCTGGTTCTGCTTGCCGCCGTGCTGACGCTTTTGTGCGTGGGCGCGTGCGCTGACAGCTATCATTTTGCCGATATATACATGATCCTGGACGTGCCGGGAGATACCTATACCACCCAGCTGACGCCTGAAAACCTGGCTGCGAATGAGAGCTTCATCGCGGGTCTTGGCGAAACGGTGGACAGCATGAAGGAAAAATTTACCCAGCAGGGTATCCGCCTGATTGCCTATGATACGACGCATGGCCGCACGTTGGTGGTGACTGCCGTGCAGGACGCGCAGTCCAGAGAACTGTATGATATTAACGAGCAGACGGCTGATACCCGCGCGTCCTACCGCGCCAATCACTCCAACGGCACTTACTGCGGCGCGCTGGGGTATAAGTTCGAATCCTGCGAATGGAAGAATTTTGGCACCGAGCAGGGGCGTTTCCTGATGCTCAAATACACGCTGCGCGAGGGCGGGCAGGTAACGCGCCGCGGCCTGTGGCGGCGCACCATCCGCAATGGCTATACCATCACGCTGGATATGCAGGTGGTAGGCCGCCAGGTGTCGGCGGGCGATATCACCGCCATGAATAAGCTGCAGGAGACGATCTCCTTTACCCAGGCAGAGGCTTCGCCCGACGCGCCGCTGGCACTGACCTTTACCGCTCCGCCGCCGGAGTTTACCAATAGCGCCAGCTTTTCCATCAAGGGCGTTACCCGTCCGGGCGCTACGGTGCTGGCTGCCTATGTGTCCATGAAGGGCGAAAGCAAAACCTTCAGCGCGCAGGCCGACGGCAAGGGCGCGTTCAAGGTGGATGTGTCCCTGCCGGGTAAGGATCTGTATAACATGATTGTCAGCGTCCTGGCTGCCGAGGGTACGGAGAATGAAGAAGAAATCAGCCGGAATTTCCAGGTGGAGTATGATCCCACTTTGCTGCCGGTGACGTTTACCTCCGCCTTCCCGGATAGCTTTACCACCGATAGCTTCAAGCTGGCCGGCACCACGCTGTCGGGCGTAAGCGTGCAGCTGGAGGTAAATGGAAAGCTCCAGACCAAACAGACCGGCAATGCCAAAACCTTCGCCTTTACGCTCGATACCTCCAAGGAGGGCAGCTACGAGATTCTGCTCACCTTTACCAAGAAAAACTATGCTACGCGGGTGTTTAACTATACCATCGCGCGCGTGTTTGACGCCGATGCGCAGCGGCAGGCCATCCGCGCCTCAGCGGTTGCGCCTACGTATTCCAAGCTCAAAAACTCAGCCGCTTCTTATGAGGGAAAGTATGTGCGGGCGAACGGCTATGTCGTATCCGTCGAGCCGGGATCGGGCGAATGGCTGATCACCTTTGCCACCCAGAAAAAGGGTGAAAACTATTCCGACTACATCATGGTGCTCTCCGACGCCGAGGTGACGCTGGACGTTGGCACGCACGCCACCCTGTACGGCACGGGTGCTGGCACTTATAAAATCCCTGGCGATAATGACAAAACCATCGTCTATCCCAAGGTTTCTTTGGCCTTTTTTGACGAGATGAGCAAGTGATATTCTACAAATTTATGAAAACTTGCATGAAAGAGCGGAATACGCTTCCATTCCTATGACTTTTTGTGTATAATAGAGTCGAATTGTGCAAACCAACACAATATATGGAGGGATGCTGACGTGACTCGCTTGTTAACAACGTGGGAGAAGGATCCTACCAGCGTGCCTGTCGGCCCGCTTGGCATTATCGCCATGGCGGGCTGTGAGGAAATCGGAGAAAAAATCAACCAGTGGCTGCTCAAATGGCACAGCCTGCAGGAGCTTCAGGACGAAGAATACTATACCAGCCCCGGACTGAATCGCGATACTTTTCTGGTGAAGGCCTACTGCCCGCGCTTTGGCACGGGCGAGGGCAAGGCGGTGCTGCGCGAAAGCGTGCGCGGCATGGATCTGTATATCCTTGTGGATGTTTGCGCGCATAACGTGCATTACAACATGTATGGGCAGGAAGTGCCCATGTCCCCGGATGATCATTTCCAGGATCTCAAGCGCGTCATCGGCGCGATCGGCGGCAAGGCCAAGCGCGTCACCGTGGTGATGCCCATGCTGTACGAAAGCCGTCAGCATCGCCGCACCAGCCGCGAAAGCCTGGATTGTGCCATGGGCCTGCAGGAGCTGGTCAACATGGGCATCCGCGATATCATCACCTTCGACGCGCATGATCCCCGCATGGTAAACGCCGTGCCGCTGATCGGCTTTGAAAACGTCATGCCCAACTACCAGATGCTCAAGGCGCTGCTGCGCGAGGAAAAGGATCTGCACATTGACAAATCCCATATGATGGTCGTCAGCCCCGACGAGGGCGCGGTACAGCGCAATATCTTCTATTCCGCCGTGCTGTCGCTGGACATGGGCATGTTCTATAAGCGCCGCGACTATACCACCGTGATCAATGGCCGCAACCCCATCGTGGCGCATGAATACCTGGGCGCGGACGTAGAGGGCAAGGATATCCTGGTGGCGGACGATATGCTGGCTTCGGGCGACAGCATGATCGATCTGTGCAAGGAGCTCAAGGCACGTAAGGCCAATCGTATCTACGCGCTGACCACCTTTGCGTTCTTCACCTCCGGCATCGAGGCGTTCCGCAAGGCCTATGAAGAAGGTCTGCTGACCCGCGTTGTCGCTACCAACCTGACCTATCGCCGGCCTGAGCTGGCGAACGAGCCGTGGTTCATCCAGGCGGATATGAGCAAGTACATCTCCTACCTGATCGCCACCCTCAATCATGACCGCTCGCTGCATGAGCTGCTGAATCCCTACAACCGCATTAAATCCTTGCTGGATCGCTACCATAACGAGCAGGCGGCTACGGGGATCACCATGGTGTAATATTCAAAAATGACTGAACAAGAAAAACATCTTCCGCAAACCAATACAACCGAAGCTGCGCCCGCCGCGAATGGGGAGACCGGCAAAAAGCCGGGCCTCATGCGCGGCGCGCGCGATTTTATCGAGAATACCTGGAGCAGCCTCAAGGGCAAGGATCTCAATCAGGCCGTGGAGGAGTTTACCAGCGAAATGACGTTGGTAGCCGAGGGCCTCAGCGAGGATCAGAACGCGCTGCGCCGCGACGGCGAAAAGCTGGCTGCGCGCATGGAAAAGCTGGCCGAGCGCCAGAAAATCGGCGAGGACAGCGTGAAGGCGCTCCAGGATCAGCTGGAGCAGGAGCGCAGGCGCGGCGACGCGCTGCAAAAGCGCCTGGACGATATGGAAAAGGCACTCAAGGCCAAGCCGGTCAAGCCCGGCTTGACCGCCATTCTGCGCCAGGCTACCTGGGGCGTGGGCATTATCTGCGCCGCCTGGGTGATCGTGGCGATTCTGAAGCTGATTGGAGGTTAAGCTATGCCTTCCTTCAAAGAAATGGTGGAAAAGTACAAAAAGCGCCGTCATGATACCGTGGTGGACGCGGTGACGACCGGGCTTTCGCTGGCCGATAACGTGACGGTGGATCTGGGCCTGCTGGAGGATACCGGCGTGGCGACCGAGATTGCCGAGACGGTCAGCAATGTGCTGCCCTTCGCCGTGATTGCCGTGACCGAGCAGTGCAAGGTGCTGCTGGGCAAAAAGACCGGCGCTGCCGGGGCGGGGGACGCTGCCTACCGCATGGTCAAGACCGGCGCGGCCATGGGCGTGGGCGCGGCGGTTACGGCTGCCGGGGCGGGTGCTGTGGTGGCGCTGCCTGCGGCGGTCAGCGCACGGGTGATTATGGATCGCTATCGCGGCTATGCTCTGATGGGGCACCGCGTCAGCCTGCGTACCCAGCGCCTCAAGGCGCTCAATACCGCGCGGCTCAGCCGCACAAGTGCGGGGGAATAAGCCATGCTGCTGCAATATCATGATCTGACCGTCCGCAACGTCACGCCTGAGGATGCGCCGCAGCTGTCGCTGTGGTGGAACGATGGGCGCGTGATGGCGCATGCGGGCTTTCCGCTGGGCATCAATGAAACGGTGGAGAGCATTGCGGATAACCTGCGGCTGGATAACGAGCAGCATCGCAGGCTGATGGTATTGCTATCGGAAAGGCCGATCGGCGAAATGTGCTACCGCATGGTGGATGACAAAACGGCCGAAATCGGCATTAAAATCTGCGATTTTTCCCAGCAGAATAAAGGCTATGGAAAGATTTTGCTGAGCCTGTTAATCCGCGCGCTGTTTGATGATATGGGCTGCGTGCGGATTGTGCTGGATACCAACCTGACCAACCTGCGCGCCCAGCATGTATACGAGCGGCTGGGCTTTGAGCGCCAGGGCATGCGCAAGGATTGCTGGCTGGATCAGCTGGGCAATCTGCAGTCTGCCGTGGATTACAGCCTGACGCGCGAACGCTTTGTCAGCTTTATCGTGTAAAGGCTGCCGCATACAGCCGGATCAGGATAATCTTGAGCAGAATACAAAAAATGTCGCTTTTTGCCCTTGACAAGGGCTGCGCTTCGTGGTAAACTCACCCCGACAACTGAATGCGTGTCCTTTAACCGCGGTCCAGAGAGGCCGGGAAGGCTGCAACACATCGCAGAAAAACTGTGTTTTATTGCCTTGCCCTGCCCGGGTAAGGCTTTTTTTCTGCAAAAGGCGCGCAGGGTTGATCTTACGCATGGAGGGAATCCCCAATGAAACTGGTCTATGACATCAATCAGAAGCCGCCCCTCAAGAAGAACCTTGTCTACGCCTTCCAGCAGCTGCTGGCCATCATGGCCGCCACCCTGCTGGTGCCCGTGCTGGCGGACAGCACCGGCCTGTACCTGAACCAGCCTGCCGCGCTGTTTGGCGCAGGCATGGGCACGCTGTTCTACATCTTCATCGCCACCCGCAAGAAGAGCCCCGTGTTCCTGGGCAGCTCCTTCGCCTTCATCAGCCCCCTGGCCGGCGCCTGCGCGTATGGCTTCCTGGGCATCTTCGTTGGCTCCCTGTTCGCTGGCCTTGTGTATGTCCTCATCGCCCTGATCGTTAAAAAGACCGGCACCGCCTGGGTGACCAAGCTCCTGCCTCCTGTGGTCATCGGCCCCACCGTCGCCCTGATCGGCCTGAGCCTGTGCGGCAGCGCGGTGAACAACCTGAACAACACCGCCGCCGGCAGCTACAACCTGGTGGCCATCCTGGTAGGTCTGATCGCCTTCTTCATCACCGTGTTCGCCTCCGTAAAGGGCACGCAGAGCATGAAGATGGTGCCCTTCATCATCGGTATCCTGGGCGCGTATGTGATCGCCCTGATCCTGACCTTCATCGGCCGTGCCTCCGGCTGCGAAGCGCTGCAGCTGGTCAAGCTCTCCGCCTTCGATAACGTGCAGCTGTTCAAGGTGCCGCGCTTTACCTTCCTGGGCATGTTCGGCGCTTATAAGGACGCTACCAACACCATCGGCAGCGCGAGCGACGTGCTGAGCCTGTTTGTTCTCTTCGCCCCCGTGGCCTTCGTGACCCTGGCCGAGCATATCGCCGACCACGAGAACCTCTCCTCCATCATCGGCCATGACCTGATTACCGATCCCGGCCTGGACCGCACCCTGCTGGGCGACGGCGCGGGCTCCATCGTGGGCGCGCTGTTTGGCGGCTGCCCCAACACCACCTACGGCGAGTCCGTCGGCTGCATCGCCATCACCGGCAACGCCTCCGTCAGCACCATCGCCATCGCCGCGGTCTACTGCGTGCTGCTGAGCTTCTTTGATCCCTTCGTCTGCTTCGTCAATTCCATCCCCACCTGCATCGTGGGCGGCGTGTGCATCGCGCTGTACGGCTTCATCGCGGTCAGCGGCCTGAAGATGATTCAGCCGGTTGACCTGAACGACCATCGCAACCTGTTCGTGGTCGCGGCCATCCTGGTGTGTGGCATCGGCGGCCTGACGCTCAACTTCGGCAGCGTGCAGATCAGCGCCATCGCCACCGGCCTGATCGTGGGCATTCTGGTGAACGTGATCTTCAACCGCCGCAACGCTGACAAAAAAGCGGAATAACCTAAAAGCATCCAATCGACGGGCCTGCAGTGCGCTGCAGCCCGTTTTTTTATGGGATGACAAACGCGCGCGGATTGATTATAATAGATCTATGCACAAGACCTTAAGAAAGGAGGCGCGGCATGTCCGATATTACCAAGCGCGCGCTGGAAGCGTCGCTGAAAAACCTGCTGCTTCAAAAGCCGCTGGATAAGATCACCATCAACGATATTGCCGAGGACTGCGGCATCAGCCGGATGACCTTTTATTATCATTTCAAGGATATTTATGATCTGATTGAATGGTCCTGCGTGGAGGATGCGCGCCGCGCCCTGGAGGGCAAAAAGACCTATGATACCTGGCAGCAGGGCTTTTTGCAGATATTCGAGGCCGTGCAGCAGAACAAACCCTTTATCATGAATGTGTACCGCTCCGTCAGCCGTGAGCATGTGGAAAACTATCTGTATAAGTTGACCTACGCACTGATTATCGGCGTGGTGCGCGAGCAGGCGCAGGGTTTGGACGTGCCCGAGACGGATCAGCAGTTTATCGCGCATTTTTATAAATACGCGTTTGTCGGGCTGATGCTGGATTGGATCAAGGAGGATATGCGCGGCGATCCTGCCTTGCTGGTGGAACGGCTGGGCGTGATCGTCCATGGCAATATCCGCGCTGCTTTGGAGCGCATTGCAAAACAAAAGAATTAAACAAAACCGCGCTTTTGATAAAAAAAGCATCACTTTCGCCGCCGTGTCAGAAAATTGGGCACGGCGGCTTTTCTGCTCATTGCGGGGGATGGGGCGGTCGCCTATAATCATAATCACCAAAGGGCGATAAGCCCTGGTACAAAATCAATGTAGGAGGTCATCCGTTATGTATTATGCCAGCGGTAACTATGAAGCCTTTGCCCGTCCCCGTAAGCCCGAGGGGGTAGATCACAAGTCTGCTTATATCATTGGCAGCGGCCTTGCCGCGCTGACGGCCGCCTGCTATCTGGTGCGCGACGGCCAGATGAAGGGCGAGCACATTCACATCCTG
>ERZ827150.1218-NODE-1218-length-33354-cov-5.000060_pt1 | contig 33354 bp, 32 predicted proteins | sample MGYA00519779_ERZ827150 | MGnify/ENA primary metagenome ERZ827150 (study PRJEB31778, sample SAMEA3449267) | human gut metagenome | biome: human gut; feature: human-associated habitat; material: faeces | place: United Kingdom | collected 2010/2012 ...
TTCCGCATTATCTTACAGCACCATTTAAGAAAGTTACCGAGAAAATAATGACTGAATTTTCGGATTTGAATCTATCCCCAATTAACAACCGTCAGGGAATTGTAATTGATGGTGAAGGTTCAAAGGTTGTTTGCAAAGACTAATTTGAAAATTCCAGTTTGTCGATTTGCTTCGCCCCGTTCTTTGGGGAACCGGCAGGTCTCCCGGCGGGGGAATTTTCGAAATATCCTTAAACAGGTTTTCTTTCCATTCGCCCCATTACCGACGCGGACAAAACCGACTATTTCCGCACTCACCCGCTCAAATAACGAAGCACCCCCGCCGCCGTTTCTCCGGCAGCGGGGGTTGCTTATCGGTCTCAGATCAGCTTCTTCAGCTTGCCCATTTTGCCCCTGAAGGGCGCGTAGCGCAGGGCGATATCGGGCTTGGCCCAGCGCTTGAGGATGCTCTTTTCGTGGGAGAAGGTGCGGAAGCTCCACGGGCCGTGATAGCCCCCCATGCCGCTCTCCCCCACGCCGCCGAAGGGCATGTGGGACGTGGCCAGATGCAGCACCGTATCGTTGACGCAGCCGCCGCCGAAGCTGACGGAGCCCAGCACCTTGTCCTCCACGGCCTTGTCCCGGGTGAAAAGGTACAGGGCCAGAGGCCGGGGCCGCTGGCGGATGCGCTGGATGGCCTCGTCCAGATTCCGATAGGTCAGAATGGGCAAAATCGGCCCGAAGATTTCCTCCTGCATCACGGGGCTGTCCCACTCCACGTCCGTCAGAATGGTGGGCGAAATTTTCCGTTCCGCCGGGTCGATTTGGGCCCCGAAGGCCACCGAGCCGCTGGAAAGCAGCCCCACCAGCCGCTGGAAGTGGCGCTGGTTGACGATCTTGGGCAGATCCTCGCTGGCCAGCGGCGCGCTGGTATACATCCGCCGAATTTCCCCGATCAGGGCCTCGATCAGCTTCTGCTCCCGGCTGCGATCCACCAGCACATAGTCCGGGGCTACGCAGGTCTGGCCCGCGTTGAGGCACTTGCCCCAAGCCAGCCGCCGGGCGGTCAGGGCGACGTCGGCGCTCTTTTCCACGATGACCGGGCTTTTGCCGCCCAGCTCCAGACTGACGGGGGTCAGGTGGCGGGAGGCCTTTTCCATCACCAGCCGGCCCACCGCAGGGCTGCCGGTGAAGAAGATGTAGTCGAAGTGCTCCTCCAGCAGGGCGGCGTTTTCCGTCCGTCCGCCCTCCACCACCTTCACCAGCTCCGACGGGAACAGCTCCTCCGCCATGCGGCGAATGAGGCCGGAGGTAGCGGGCGAATAGGCCGACGGCTTCACGATGGCGCAGTTGCCCGCCGCCAGCGCCCCCAGCAGCGGGGCCAGCGTCAGCTGGAAGGGATAGTTCCACGGGGACATGATGAGCACCACGCCGTAGGGCTCGGACAGAACGCGGCAGGTGCCGGGCAGCTGCCCCATGGCGGTCCGCGCCCTTTTCGGCTTCATCCAGCCGCGAAGGTGCTTCAGCGCGTCCGCCAGCTCCTGCTTCACCATGGCCACCTCGGTCAGATAGCCCTCGTAGTCGCTCTTGCCCAAATCTTCATGCAGCGCGTCCAGAATGGCCTGTTCGTTTTCGGTCATCCAACCTTGCAGTTTTTTCAGCTGCTCCCGGCGAAATTCGTAAGGCTTCGTGGCCTGTGAGTCAAAATACTTCCGCTGCGCGTCTACCATTGCGGCAAAATCTGCCATGGTTCTTTCCTCCTATTCACTGAAAACCGTTTAAAGATTTTCTTCCTGCCAGAGTTCCTCGCCCGTTCCCAGCCGCAGCACGGTTCGATAGCCCGTCCGCCGAAGCAGTTCCGCGGCCCGGTCAAAGGCGCAGTCCAGCTTGGCCGCGTCATGGCAGTCGCTGGTGATGGTCGTGCGTCCGCCCATCTCCCGCCATGCGCCCAGCAGCTCCGCCGTAGGATAGGGGTCGTCCCGGTAGCCTCGGGCAATGGCCCCGGTGTTCACCTCCAGCACGCCGCCGCAGGGAAACGCCCTTTCCAGCGCATCCAGCGCCAGACGGCGGTATGCCGGGCTGGTTTCGTCGAAAAGGCTCTCCGACAGCGCGTATTTCCGCACCAGATCGAAATGGCCGATGATGTCCGGCCGATCCCGAAGCAGCCCGGAAACGTGAACATCGAAATACTGCCGCGCCAGTTCAAGCGCGTCTTCCCCGCATTTTTCTTCGATATACTGCCGAAGGAGCGCCGGTTCGCCGTCCACTGCCACCGTTCTGCCGTGAAAATCCAGACTGACGTAGTGCGCGGAACCGATCACATAATCCGCCGCCCGGCGGTTCTCCGCTTTCAGTGCGTCCGGGGCGAAGGTATCCTGCTCCAGCCCGGCCCAGACGCGCAGCTTCGCCGCAGAGCCCAACGCCCGCACGGTCTCGAAATACGCCCGCTGAGTCTCTGCCGTCATGGAGTATTCCAAGTCGAAGCCCTGACTGGCATGGCCGGAAAACCCAAGGCTGACGAAGCCCAGTTTTTCCGCCGCCCGAATCATTTCCTCCGGCGGTTTTTTTCCGTCGCAAAAGGTCGAATGGGTATGGGCGTTGGACAAAAAACGCACGGCGGTTTCCTCCTTTGTTTCATCGTATATAGGATTCTGGTTCTGACGCGCTTTTTCCTGCATTGACAGCGTTTTCGCCCCGTGTTACAATCCCCTCAGAATCCCATTTCAGGCAATACGGGAGGAACTTTGACCATGCTTTCATCACAGGGCTTCGATCTCTGGGCGGACGGATACGACCAGTCCGTCGGCCTGACGGACGAGGAGGGCGGCTATCCCTTCGCGGGCTATAAAGAACTGCTGAACCGCATCTATCAGCGGGTGCTGACCCGAAAGTCTCCCCGGGTGCTGGATATCGGCTTTGGCACAGGCACGCTGGCGGCGCGGCTGTATCAGCAGGGCTGCGTGATCTTCGGGCAGGATTTTTCCACCCGGATGCTGGAAGCGGCTTCGGCCAAAATGCCAAAAGCGCAGCTGTATCAGGGGGATTTCAGCCGGGGACTCGTGCCGCAGCTGCAAGGGCAGACCTTCGATTTCATCACTGCCACCTATTCCCTTCATCACCTGACGCTGGAAGGCAAGCGGGATTTTCTCGCACAGCTTCGCCGCCAGCTGGCCCCGGAGGGGGAAATTTTGATCGGCGACGTGGCGTTCCGCACTCAGGCCGAGCTGGAAGCCTGTCGAAATGCCGCCGGCTCGTCTTGGGATGAGGAAGAAATTTATTTCGTTCTGGAAGAACTGCTTCCGTTTTTCCCCGATCTGCGCTATGAAAAGATTTCGGACTGTGCGGCCCTGATGACCCTGAAAAAAGACTGAAGCGGAGGTTTTTATGCATCTTGCCCCGGAAACCGTTTCCCTGAAGAACGGCAAAACCGCCGTTTTCCGTGCCGCCGAGCCGGACGACGCGCCGGAAATGATCGCCTTTCTGAAAGACACTGCCGGGGAAACGCCCTTTCTGCTGCGTTATCCGGACGAGGTGAATTTCACCGAGGAAGGCGAACGGAGCCTCCTGCAAAGCCGGTCGGACGATCCGTCCGTCGTCATGCTCAGCGCATGGGTGGGCGGCAGGCTGGCGGGCAACTGCACGCTCACGCCCAAGGGCGCGCGGCGGAAGATCTGTCACCGGGCCGACGTATCCATCGCCCTTCGGAAAGCGTACTGGGGCTTGGGATTGGGCAAGGCGTTGCTGACCCGCGTGTTGACGCTGGCCAAAGAGCTCGGCTACGAACAGGTGGAGCTGGAGGTCATCAGCGGCAACGACCGGGCGCTTGGTCTGTATCAGCACGTTGGCTTTGTGCAGACGGGCCGTATGCCCAACGCCTTCCGCTATGACAACGGCACTTACCGGGACGAAATTCAGATGGTGCGGCGGGTGTAGACCGTTTCATTCTTCCAAAAGCATCACAAAAGGCCCGGAGCCCGTCTCTTTCGAGACAGGCCCCGGGCCTTATTCGTTCAGTCATTATCAGGAGTGAGTTTCGTCCAGCATGGCCAGTTCCACGGTCACGGTGTGGTAGTCGCCCTGAATGTCGTCATAGCTTTCCCACTTGGACTCGTCGCCTTCCATGCGGAAGTACTTGATCTCCACGGTGTCACCCGCCTTCTTGGAGGCCATGGCATTCACCATTTCCTGAGAAGAGGAAACGATGGTGCCGTCCACTTCCACCACGATATCCTTCACCTGCAGGCCGGCCTTTTCAGCGGGAGAATCCTTTTCTACTTCGCTGATGTAAGCGCCGGTGGGCAGAGCGCCCGCGGCCACCGCGCCGGAGTTGGAGGCGCTGATGGTCTGCACCTTCACGCCCATGCGGGGACGGGATTCAGGAGCCACGCTGCTGGAATCCTTCGTGCTGTCGGCAGAGCTGGCGCCGTTGGCAACGGTCTTGCCGGACAGAACTTCCTCGATCAGGGGTTTGGCCACATTGATCGGGATCGCCATGCCGATACCTTCCACCGTGGAAGTGGAGTAGTAGCTGCCGGTGTACTTCTTGCTGGGCACGCCGACCAACTCGCCCGCCACGTTGAACATACCGCCGCCGGAGTTGCCCGCGTTGATAGCGGCGTCCGTCTGGATCATCCGATTGACGTTGTTGGTCTTACGTCCGTAAGCGTCGGTGGATTTGCTGGTGATTTCCCGGTTCAGGGCGGAGATCACGCCCACGGTCGTGGTGCCGGTGAAGTCCAGCGGATTGCCGATGCAGATCGCCCAGTCGCCCACCTTCAGCGCGTCGCTGTCGCCCAGCACGACCGGCTCCAGCGGCAGATCTTCCACCTTCAGCACGGCCAGGTCAAGGCTTTCGTCATAGCCCGCCACGGTGGCGCTGTAGGTGTTGTCGCCGGAGGTGACTTCCAGCATGCTGGCATCCTCTACCACATGGTAGTTGGTCAGCACGTAGCCCTTGGCCACCACAACGCCGCTGCCGGTGCCCTGCAGCACCTGACGGCTGTTGTCTTCGTTGCTGTTGTCACTGCCATTGCCGTAGCCATAGCCGTACCCGAAGCCAAAACCGTACATGCCGCCGTAGCTGTTGCGGCCGGTGTAATTGGTGTAGTTGCTCACGCCCACCACGCTGCCGTGCACTTTTTCAACAGCTTCCGTGAAGGGGCTCGCCACTACGGTGGAGTTCTCGGTGATCGTCGCCGTTTCCGCCCCCGCCGTAGCGTTCATACGAATCAAAGCGGTACCGCCGGTCAATACGACAGCCACGGCCAACGCAATCGCCATGTAAGTCTTCAAGGTCTTTTTCGTTTCAGTGTTCCTCATGTAGTATCCCTCCTAACTACGGGCTTATTCTAACACCCATTTTTGACAAAGTCGTGAACGAGGCATGAATAGTATTTGGAAAATTCGAGAAGGATATGTTGGCAATTTTTCTGGTCGATCTTTGCCGAAAGTTGCATCGCCCCGGCCTTTTCGCAGCCGAAAGACAAGTACGCCGCTTTCCTGCTATTTTTCCAATACCGGCGTTTCCCCGTCCTGCTCAAAGCCTGCCAGCATCTCCCGCAGGGCTTCCTGAAGCCGCTCGTCCGCCGCCAAAGACGAATCGTTGTAGTAGGCCTGCAGGTCGATAGCGTTGCCGTCGATGACGGTTTCCGCCATCAGATAGGGGCCGAACTCGTTGCGCAGGCCCAGCACCCAGAAGGGCGTTTTTCCATCGCCTGCCTCCACCGTTTCCAACAGGGACGCATCCTCGTCCTGATACCAGTCCAGCAATTCGTCCAAATAGGTCTGCCTGCGTTCCTCCGCCGCCGTGGAAAGAGTCAGGCCCGCGTCGTTCTCCATGCGCAGAAGGCTCATGTCAAAGGTCATTTCGTCGTTGTAAAGCACGAAAAACCACCGGGAAGCGCCCGTCTCGCTTTCGTAGGCGTAGGTCTGATCGTCCAGCGTATAGACGGCTTCATCATAGCGGAGCCGGAAAAGTCCCTCCGCCTCATAGGTGGCCGCGTCTGCCGGAAGGATGAAGACCGCCGCCAGCAGCAGCGCCAGCAGAAAGGCTGTTTTTTTCATTCGTTCTCCCTCCTTCGTAAAATAGAAACGGGGCGACGCTCGTCGCCCCGCAGGTTCAGGATAACAGCGCTCCGTGCCCGTTCCATGACGGCAACGTGAACAGCGCGTGTTTTTTAAAAATTACGGCTCATGTCGTAGTGGGAGAAAAATTCATTGCGGAAGTCCAGCAGCCGGTCTTCCTGAATGGCCTGTTTCACCTGCTCCATCAGCCGGATCAGGAACCGCAGGTTGTGGATGCTGGCCAGCCGCGCGCCGGTGATCTCCCCCGCCTTGAACAGGTGGCGGATATAGGCCCGGGAGAAATTCTGGCAGGCGTAGCAGTCGCAATGCTCGTCCAGCGGCCGGAAATCGTGGGCGTACTGGGCGTTCTTGATGACTACCCGGCCGTCGTGGGTGAAGCAGGTGCCGTTGCGGGCGATGCGGGTCGCCAGCACGCAGTCGAACATGTCCACGCCCCGCAGCGCGCCCTCGATCAGGCAATCGGGAGAGCCTACGCCCATCAGGTAGCGGGGCTTGTCCTCCGCCATGTGGGGCATGATGGCCTCCAGCATGTCGTACATCATCGGCTTGGGCTCGCCCACGGACAGGCCGCCGATGCCGTAGCCGAAGAAGTCCATATCCCGCAGGGTCTTGGCGCTTTCGATGCGCAGATCCTTGAAGAACGCGCCCTGCACAATGCCGAACAGCACCTGATCGTCGTCGGTATGGTGCTGCTGGCAACGCTTGGCCCAGCGGTGAGTGCGGTGCATCGCATCCTCGGCGGTGGCGTGGTCGCAGGGATAGGCGGTGCACACGTCAAAGGCCATCATGATATCGCTGCCCAGCGCGTGCTGGATATCCATGCTGATCTCCGGGGAGATAAAGCGGTGGCTGCCGTCCAGATGGCTCTGGAAGGCCACACCTTCTTCCTTGATCTTGCGGATGCCGGAAAGGGAGAACACCTGAAATCCGCCGCTGTCGGTCAGGATGGGCTTGGGCCAGGACATGAACTTGTGCAGGCCGCCCGCCTCGCGGATCAGGTCTTCGCCGGGGCGAAGGTGCAGGTGATAGGTGTTGGAGAGCATGATCTCCGTGCCGATCTCCAGCATTTCCCGGGGGGTCATGGCCTTGACGGTGGCCACGGTGCCCACGGGCATATACACGGGCGTGTGGATGTCGCCGTGGGGCGTGTGCAGCAGACCAAGACGCGCGCCGGACTGCTTGCAGGTCTTGAGGACTTCAAACGAAAACTTGGATGTTGCCACTGAATAACTCCTTAAACGCGCGGCTGGCATGAGGCCAGAAACGCGGTGATCTCTTTTTCATAAGGCCGGAAAGCGGGGTTTTCCGGGCAGGCGGTGAAGGTCATTTCTTTCTTGAGGGTGGGATGGGTCAGACGAAGCACCGCGCCGAACAGGGCGATGTCCCGTCCCCGCTCCCCGTGGCCGTAACGCATATCATAGCGGATGGGATAGCCCAGATGGCTGAGCTGCACCCGAATCTGGTGCTTCCGGCCGGTTTCCAGCCGCAAGTGAACCAGTGCCGTTCCGTCCCGTGCGCCCAACCGTTCGTAGCGCAGCCGGGCTTCTTTGGCTCCGGGCGTTCCTTCGGGGACGACCCGCACCAGCCCGTCCTCTCCCTGAAGAAGCCAATCGCGGAGGTCGCCACGGGCGGGCAGGTCTTCCCCTTCCACCACGGCCAGATATTCCCGTTCCATATGATGGGTGCGCAGCTGTTCGCTGAGCCGGGAGGCCGCCTTGCTGGTGCGGGCAAAGGCCACCAGACCTCCCACGGGCCGGTCCAGCCGATGCACCAGCCCCAGATAGACCTCCCCCGGCTTCTGGTATTTTTCCCGGATATACCGCTTGCACTCGTCCTGCAGGCTCAGGTCTCCGGTCTCGTCGCTCTGGGTCAGCTGACCCTGAGGTTTGACCACCACCAGCAGGTGATTGTCCTCGTAGACGGGCTTAATCATGGGGCGTCCACCGGGCTGTCGCGCCGCAGGGCAGTACCCCGCCGGAGGTCACGGCCAGCGCCAGATCGTCCGCCTCCGCCCGTCCGCCATACCGGCTGCACAGGCAGCGCTGGGCCACGTTCTGCAGCACCGTATAGCTGAAGCCCGTGGTGTAGCCGTTGATGAGGAAGAACAGCGGCGTGTCGCTCATGGCCTGAGCGCACAAATCGACCAGCCCGTACAGCTCGTTTTCCAGCTTCCACACCTCGCCGTTGGGCCCCCGGCCATAGCTGGGCGGGTCCATCAGAATGCCGTCGTAATGGTTGCCCCGGCGCAGCTCCCGCTGCACAAAGGCCTTTGCATCCTCAATGATAAAGCGGGTGTTTTCCTCCGGGATGCCGCTGAGGTCGCGGTTTTCCTTGGCCCAGAGCACCATGCCCTTGGCCGCGTCCACGTGGGTGACGTGGGCCCCCGCCGCCGCGCAGGCCAGCGTGGCCCCGCCGGTATAGGCGAACAGGTTCAGCACTCGGGGCTGGCGCTTCCAGCCGGAGGCGGAACGGATCTGCTCCTGCATAAAGGCCCAGTTGGCAGCCTGTTCCGGGAAAAGGCCCGTGTGCTTGAAGCCCGTGGGCCGCACGTAGAACTTCAGCCCGTCCAGACCGATGCTCCACCTGTCCGGCAGCTTTTCCCGGAAATCCCAATGCCCGCCGCCGGTCTCGGAGCGGGTATAGGTAGCTTGCGCCTTCTTCCACAGCTCGGGCCGGGCCTTGGGCCAGATCACCTGCGGGTCGGGCCGGCGCAGCAGAATCTTCCCCCACCGTTCCAGCTTTTCCCCGTCGCCGGTATCCAGCACTTCGTAGTCCCGCCATTGATCGCAAAGATACATGTATTTCTCCTTCAGACAAACGGCCCCGGGCGGGCGGCGGCCTGCCCGGGGCAATCAGGGTTTAGGCCTTCTGAACGCTCAGCTTGGCCTTTTTGCCATTGATGTCGCATTCCTTGCCGTCCACTGCCTCGCCGGAGGTCAGCTCGTCGGCCAGAACGCTGTTCATGATGAAATTGCGGCCCGCTTCGATGGCGGCGCTCAGCTCGCCGTCGGCCTGATAGACCACCTGAATATGGTCGGTCACATCGTAGCCCGCATCCTTGCGCAGGTTCTGCAGCTTGGAGATCACCTCGCGCTGATAGCCTTCCACGATCAGTTCGGGGGTCAGGTTGCAGTCCAGCACCACGGTGACGCTGCCGTCCGTCTGGGCGGAGAAGCCGGGCTTCTGGGTGGCTTCGGTGAGCACGTCGTCCTTTTCCAGCTCCACCGGCGTACCGTTTACGTCAAACTTCAGCGTTTCGCCCCGGGCGAAGGTGTCCACCACGTCATTGCCGTCCATGCCCTGCAGCGCCGTGCGGATGCCGCCCAGCAGCTTGCCGTACTTCGGGCCCAGCGTGCGCATCTGGGGCTTGAGGTTGTAGGTGGTGAAGGCCCGCGCGTCCTCGGTGAAGACCACGTTCTTCACGTTCAGCTCGTCCTCGGCCAGCTCCCGGAAGGCCTCGTCAAACTCGGTGCCCTTCACATACAGGCAGGCAGAGGGCTGACGCACCTTCAGGTTGGCGGCGGAGCGGCTGCTCAGGCCCAGGCTGACCACCTCCCGCAGGGCGGCCATCTGGCGGTTCAGGTCTTCGTCGATCAGGGCTTCATCCGCCACGGGGAAATCGCACAGATGCACGCTTTCCGGCGCGTCGGGATTCACGGAGATCACCAGATTCTGGTAAATATCCTCCGCCATGAAGGGTACAAAGGGCGCGATGACCTTGCTCAGCGTCACCAACACGTGGTACAGGGTGACAAAGGCGGCTTCCTTGGTCTCGTCCATGCCCTTGCCCCAGAAACGCTCACGGCAGCGGCGCACATACCAGTTGCTCAGGTCGTCCACCATGTCGGTGATGGCCCGGGCGGCCTCGGGAATGTGATAATTGCTCAGGTTGTCGTCCACGTCCCGGATGGTGCTGTTCAGACGGCTCAGGATCCACTTGTCCATCAGGGTCAGACTGACCTTGTCCATGGGGTGATCCTTGGGGTCGAAGTTGTCGATATTGGCGTACAGCACGAAGAACGCGTAGGTGTTCTGCAGGGTGGACATGAACTTGCGCTGGCCTTCGTTGACGGCCTCGTCGCTGAAGCGGCTGGGCAGCCAGGGAGCGCTGGCCGTGTAGAAATACCAGCGGACCGCGTCCGCGCCCTGCTTATCCAGCACCGACCACGGGTCTACCACGTTGCCCAGATGCTTGGACATCTTGCGGCCCTCCGCGTCCTGCACGTGACCCATCACGATGCAGTTTTCAAAGGGCGCGCGGTCGAACAGCAGGGTGGAAATGGCTTCCAGCGTGTAGAACCAGCCCCGGGTCTGGTCGATGGCTTCGGAAATGAAGTTGGCCGGGAAGCGCTTTTCGAAGATATCCTTGTTTTCGAAGGGATAGTGCCACTGGGCGAAGGGCATGGATCCGGAATCGTACCAGCAGTCGATGACGTCGGTGACGCGGGTCATGGGCTTGCCGCATTCCGGGCACTTGATCTGGATGGCGTCCACATAGGGGCGGTGCAGCTCCAGATCGTCCGCCACGGGGCCGATGGCCATTTCCTTCAATTCCTGACGGCTGCCGATGACGTGGACATGGCCCTCTTCGCAGCGCCAGATGGGCAGGGGCGTGCCCCAGTAGCGTTCGCGGCTCAGGCCCCAGTCATGGACGTTTTCCAGCCACACGCCCATGCGGCCTTCCTTGATGTTGTCTGGCAGCCAGTTGATGGTGCGGTTATTGGCCACCAGCTGATCCCGCACGGCGGTCATCTTGATGTACCATGTGGGGCGGGGGTAGTACAGAAGGGGCGTATTGCAGCGCCAGCAGAAAGGATAATCGTGAGCGAAGGGCACGGCGGCGAACAGCAGTCCCCGCTCCTTCAGATCGTCCAGCACCAGCTTGTCCGCGTCCTTGACGAACACGCCCGGCCACTTGGTGTCGGCGGTCATGCAGCCCTGGGTGTCCACGAAGTTCACGAAGGGGATGTCGTTCTCCCGGCAGACCCGGTTATCGTCCTCACCAAAGGCGGGAGCGATATGAACGATGCCGGAACCGTCGGTCATGGTGACGTAATCATCGCAGATCACACGCCAGGCGGGCTTATCCAGTTTGCCCACGGCGAAGTCGAACAGGGGCTCGTATTCCATGCCCTTCAGGTCGATACCGGGCATTTCCGCGTCATACTGCACTTCCTTGCCGCTGAAAACGGAGGAAACCAGCGCCTTGCCCATGATGTAATGTTTGCCCTCCACCGTGATGCGGCAGTAGGTATCATGGGGATTGACGCACAGCGCCAGGTTGCTGGGCAGCGTCCAGGGCGTGGTGGTCCATGCCAGCAGGTAAGTGTCCTCCCCCTTGACCTTGAACAGCACGAACGCGGAGGTCTCCTTCACATTCTTGTAGCCCTGCGCCACTTCGTGGCTGGACAGGGCGGTGCCGCAGCGGGGGCAGTAGGGCGCGATCTTGTGGCCCAGATACAGCAGACCCTTTTCGTAAATTTTCTTCAGGCTCCACCACTCGGACTCGATATAATCGTCCTTGTAGGTGATATAGGGATGCTCCATATCCGCCCAGTAGCCGACCCGGTCAGACATTTCTTCCCATTCATGCTGGTATTTCCAGACGCTTTCCTTGCACTTCTTGATGAAGGGCTCGATGCCGTAGGCCTCGATCTGAGGCTTGCCGTCCAGACCCAGCTGCTTTTCCACTTCCAGCTCCACCGGAAGACCGTGGGTGTCCCACCCGGCCTTGCGCAGCACGTCCTTGCCCTTCATGGTCTGGAACCGGGGAATCAGATCCTTGATGGCGCGGGTCTCGATATGGCCGATATGGGGACGGCCGTTGGCGGTCGGCGGGCCGTCAAAGAACGTAAAGCGTTCCGCGCCGTCCCGGCAGTGGAAGCACTTTTCGATGATGCCCTTTTCTTTCCACAGGCGGAGCGTTTCTTTTTCGCGCTCCACAAACTTCATGTCCGTTGGAACCTTGCGATACATGTTGGGGATGCCTCCTTAGTGAAGAATGGAGAATGATTCCCGGCTGACCGGGAGGATGCGGGCCGAACCCATAAAAAAAGTCCGTCCCGAAAACGGGACGGAGAATGATCGACATCATGCTTCCGCGGTACCACCCGAATTGACGGCGAATCGCCGCCCGCTCCTGTGTGCTCTGTATCGGGAGCTCCCGGGCCGTCCTCCCCTTTGTGGCTCGAGCGGCCAGCTCCAAGGCGATGGGCTTCTGCTGCCTGCCGTCCGGCTCGCACCCTCCCGGACTCGCTTTGGCAGAGGGATGGCAAAAGCCGCCCTTGTCATTGCTTCGGAGGTATTATAGCGAAAAACCGGGAGAAAGTAAAGCCCTAAAAACCTTTTGAGCCTCGTTATCGGGCGAACCGCTCACTTTTTCTTCTTTTTGCGGAAGGGCCAGACCGCCGCCCCCGCCGCCAGCACGAAGCAGACGACGGAATAGACGGACAGGTCTCCGGCCAGCGGCGGCGTTTGGCGCAGAAGCGCGCCGGTCACAAGCAGCCCGCAGCCAAGCAGTGCCCCGCAGACCTTCTCCACCGAGCCGCGCACCAGTTCCGCCATATCTTCGCCCGGATGGTGCTCGATGCCCAGATTGGCTTCCCCTTTCAGGCCGGTATGAAGGATATCCGCGATCAACGCGGGAATTTCCAGCGATTTATGGGCGCTTTCGTACAGTGCGCCCGCATCCTGCGTCAGAACGCTGCGCCAGTCCACGTCTGCCAGCACCCGCCGTCCCAGCCGGGCCGTGACCACGCTCATCACGTTCAGCTCCGGGCTCAAGTCGGCCACAACGCCCTCGATGGTGGCCAGTCCCCGGGCCAGCATGGTCAGGCTGGCGGGCATGGCGATACCGTTCTGATGCATGACCTCGGTCAAGTCCTGCATGACCTCGGCCAGATCCATGGTGCCCAGGTCGGCGGAGGCGTACTTTTCCAGCAAATCCTCCATATCCCGGTACAGCCGGTGCTTGTCCGGCTTCTGGCGGAATTCGCCCAGCCCCAGCACCGCGTCCCGGCAGGCGTTCACGTCGCCCCGGGCCACGCCGGTGATGGCCTTGCCGATCAGCTCCCGCTGCCGGTCGCTGAGGGAGCCCATCATGCCCATGTCCAGCCAGACGATCTTACCCTCCCGCACCCGCAGGTTGCCGGGGTGGGGGTCGGCATGGAAGAAGCCGTCGTCCATGATCTGCTTGACATAATTGTCCGCCAGCTTGGCCCCGATTTCGCTGAGGTCGTAACCGGCGGCGGCCAGCTCATCCTTTTGGGCGATGCCCACGCCGTCGATGCGCTCCATCACCAGTACGGTGGTGGTGGTGTAGTCCCGGTACAGGGTGGGCGATGTGACAAAAGCCACGTCGGCGTTCAGCTTGTGGAACCGTTCCAGGTTGGCGGCTTCGGTCTGGAAATTCATTTCCTCCTGGGCCACCACCCACATTTCGTCCAGGACCTGGTTAAAGTCTACCAGTTCGTTCACCGGGGCGTACTTGAGCAGCTTGCAGGCCTGCTTCAGCAGCAGGATGTCACGGCCCATGATCTCGTGGATGCCCTGCCGCTGAACCTTCACCACCACTTTTTCGCCGGTCTGCAGCGTGGCGGCGTGAGCCTGCGCAATGGAAGCGCTGCCCAGCGCCTGCTGGTCGAACGACGAAAAGACCTCCTCAAGAGGTCTTCCGTACGCGTTTTCGATCTGGGCCTTTACCTGTTCAAAGGGGATGGGGGCCACGTCGCTGCGAAGCCGGGTCAGGGCTTCGCAGTAGGCCTTGGGCAGAATATCCGACCGCATGGAAAGAATCTGCCCCAGTTTGATAAACGTGGGGCCCAGTTCCTCGATGATGGCGCAGAGCTTGTCCGGCGTGATGCCCTTGGTGATCTCGTGGCGGCGCACCACCTCCACGATTTCCATCAGGCGCTGCCGGTTGTCGCTCCGGCCGTTATTCCGCGCTGCCATCCTGCTCGTCCTCGTCTTTCGCTTCGGTTTCTTCCGCCGCTTCCTTGGCCTGTTCCCGGGCGGCGATACGCTCCTTCAGGGCGGCCAGCTGTTCCTCATCCATGCCGTCCACAGCGTTCATCAGGTCGTCCTCCGGGTAGATCACGTGAACGTGAACATTATCCTTGAGGCTCTCCTTCACGCTTTCCTTGACCGTCTCCACGTTTTCCCGGGCGGTCTCGACGTTCTCCCGAACGGTCTCCTTCAGGTTGCGCTTGAGTTCCTCGTTCAGCACCTTGCCCTGCTCCACAGTCACTTCGCCGCGCTTGGAGAGCAGTTCCAGCACCTCGCCGCCCTTTTCCTTGGCGATAGCCGCCGCGCCGATCCCGGCCAAAAGCAATTTCCGAAGTCCGCTGGTGATCTGATCCATGTTCATTTCCTCCTTGTGTATATTCGCAATCCGTTAGATAGGGGGGTGACAAAATTATTCCCGGTAGCGCTCCATCATTTCCTTAAACAGTTCCTGCGTGGAGGGCGGGGTAAAGGTGATGGCGTTGGCCCCGGCGGCGATGGTCTGCCGGATGCTCTCGCCGGTTTTGCCGCCGGAGGCGATGATCGGCACCTGCGGGTTCTTTTCCCGGATCAGGCGCACCACGTCCGGCGTTCGGGGCCCTGCGGCCACGTTGAGGATGGACGCGCCCGCCCGAAGCCGGGCCTCGATATCCGTATCCTCCTTGGTGACGGTGATAATGACCGGAATATCCACGGCCTTGACCACCGCCAGCAGGTTCAAATCGGAGATCGGCGCGTTCAGCACCACGCCCATGGCTCCCTGACATTCCACATCCTTGGCCAATGAGACCGTGCGGAGACCCTTGGTCGTTCCTCCGCCCACGCCGCAAAACACCGGGATATAGGACGCTTTGATAATGGCGTCGCTGATGGCCTGCTGGGGCGTGAAGGGATAAACGGCGAATACCGCGTCCGCGTCGCAGTTGCGGATGATCGCCAAATCAGTGGTAAACACAAAGCTCTTGATGCGGCGGCCGTTGATCACGATGCCGCTGGCCGAATAAACCTCCGGCGGAATTTTCAGGATATTGTGTCTGAGCTGGCTTTCCACCGTGGGGAAGGGGGGCTTGCTTTCACACATCGGCTTCACCTCTTTTTGATTTGAAAAAAGCGGCGGAAAAGGGAGGGCTTTCCTAACCGCGAGTAAAGTATACCACAGGCAAACCGCTTTCCAAACCGTCATCGAGGAAAAAATGCTCAAGTTTTACACATTTCGGGGAAATTGACTACTATTTTTCGTTCGGCGGCCCTACAGGCGTAGCAGCCCGGCAAGCCGTTCCACGTTTTCCTCCACCGGGCGCGTTCCGTCCACCACGACAACCGGGCAGGACAGCGTCCGCGCCCAGCTTTCGGCATAGTCCTCCGGGCGGGCCGCTACTGTTTGAAAAAAGGCTTCCTCCGATTCGTACAAATCGCCGCCCGGCTTCATCCTGCCGCCGAATTTCTGAAAGGAACGGTCTCGCACCCGCTGCAGGCGAATTTCTTTCGGCACCTCGATCAGCACCGCGTACCGATACAGCGGCAGAATAGCGCTGCCGTAATCTCCCTTCACCGCCGCAAACACAAAATCGCCGTGCCGGCGGACTTCCTCCATCAGCAGTGCTTCCGCTTCAGCACGGGTTCTCGGATTCGCATAGGGCTCGTCGGCGGCGTTTCGGGAAAAATACAGGTTTTCATTGTCAATGAAATAAAGCCCCAGTTTTTCGGCCAGTGCTCTGCTCAGCGTACTTTTTCCGCAGCCGTTCAGACCGCATACCACGATGCCCTTTGCCATAGCGCGCCTTCTTTCTGTCTGTCAGTGTTTCCTACTGCCGGTTGATCGTACTCGTTTTAGCCGCCGGGAATCAGAGCTTTTCCTTAGGATGAAGGTATTGCCCATGCTTTTTGGTGTTTTTCCCATACTGAATGGCGAACTTGGGGCAGCGGTGCAGACATCCGAGGCACATCACGCATTTTTCCTTGACCCACACCGGCTTCCCATTTTGTATCTCAATGGCCTGTACCGGGCATTTTTTGGCGCAAAGTCCGCAGCCGATGCAGCTGTCCTCCACGCGCAGATGGGAGGTTCGGCGTACTTGCCGATCATAAAGCGGCTGGGCGATCCACTCGGTGAGAAAGGCCGGGGTGCGTCCCGCCATATGACGGTTGGTGCGGCGTGCCGCAACCGCGGAAAGAATGCCGTCGATCTCCGTTTCTGTTGTTTTGGTATACTTCGCCACCTTTTCCGGGGTGGAAAGGTCGAAGATCGGCGTCCACGTGTCCGGCATCCGCACGGAATAGTACGCGCTGATTTGGCAGCCTCGTATGGCTTTTTGAGCCATATAGCCCGTCGCGCCGGGGGTCGTTCCGTAAGTGGCGACAAAGTACAGGTATTCCGTCTGAAAAGAGGCCTTCTCCAAAAACTCCCTGACGATGTTCGGCAGGCCCCAATCATAGGTAGGCGACACGATCCCGATGGTCTCGTCGGCAAAAACATAACGATTTTCCCGGATGCAGTCCACGATCGACAGCGTCGGCTGTCCGTCGGCCTGTGCAAACCGCGCCGCAACGTACTGGCAGTTTCCTGTGGCGGAAAAGTATAAAATTATCTTTTTTCCTCCCTGCTATCCTGCTTTTGGGCATTTCTTTCATGCCAACGCGCATCAAAAGTCGGAAAGGGATTTTGCCGCAAAACAAGCATCCCTTTTTCCAAATTTTCACACAAAAAGTGTCTTTTTTCAAGTCTTGTTTTTTTCATCCATGTTCCGGTATGCTGGAAGCACCTTTTCGAAGCGGACAGGGGTAACGAAAAACGACGGGGATTTCTCCCCGCCGTTTTTGATAATCGCATGTTTTTCATGCGCCGCAAATTTTCACTGCTGTTCCAGCACCCAGTCGGCGGCCTGCCTCAACGAATCCGCCACCGACACACCCGCCTGCAGCAGGGTCTCCCGGCTCTGGTGGCCGCGGGCTACCAGAATGCACCGGGTCCCCAATGCACGGGCCACCTCCGCGTCATGCAGGCTGTCGCCGATCATGACGGTGGCCTCCGCCGGAACGCCGCTGCCCTGCAGATATTCCCGGCCAATGGCCTCCTTGCTGCCCGCGTAGATGTCGCCCCGGCCCAGAATCGCATCGAAGCGGCTGTCCAGCCCGTACAGTGCCAGCTGGCGGCGCAGCATGGTCTGTTCGCTGGCGGAAAGCACCGTCTGCCGCAGTCCGGCCCGCTGGAAGCGTTCCACCGTTTCTACCGCATCCCCATGCAGGGGGATGGTTTCCATGCGGCGCTCGTATTCGGCCATCCACGCATGGGCCACGTCGTCGAAAATATCGTCCGTCACGCCCGCCCGCTGGTAATACAGCCGCACGGGAAAGGTGAACTGCCGGTGATATTCCTCCACGCCGCTCAGCGTCGGCAGATGAAAGGCCGGAAAAATGTTGTTGCGCACCTGAATGCTGTATTCCAGATCGTCCAGAAGGGTGCCGTTCCAGTCCCACAAAACCTGCTCGATCTTCATCATCAATAGGCCTTGGCGAAATAGATCAGCTTCTTGGCGGGCTTGCCGCAGCAGACGCAGTGATCGTCAATGGCCGTCTGATCGAAGGGCATATTGCGGCTGGTGGCGTTGAACTGCTCCTTGATCTTGTCCTCGCAGGCGCGGTCACCGCACCACATGGCCTTGGCGAAGCCGCCGTCCACCACCTTGCCCAGCTCGTCCATGCTGTGGACTTCGTGGATGTGGGCCTGCTGGAAATTCAGCGCCAGCTGATACATGGTCTTCTGGATATCGTCCAGCAGTGCGGGGATCACGCTGGTCAGCTCGTCCAGCTTGGCCGTCTGCTTCTCGTAGGTATCCCGGCGGAACAGCACGCACTGGCCGTTTTCCAGGTCGCGGGGGCCGATCTCAAGCCGGACGGGCACGCCCTTCAGCTCCCAGTCGTTGAACTTGAAGCCGGGGGACAGGGTGTCCCGGTCGTCCAGCTTCACGCGGATGCCTTCGGCCTCCAGCGCCTTCTGCACCTCGGCGCACTTTTCCAGCACGCCGCCCTTGTGGGCCGCGATGGGCACGATGACCACCTGAATGGGAGCGATACGAGGGGGCAGCTTCAGGCCGCGCTCGTCGCCGTGGGTCATGATAATCGCGCCGATCAGACGGGTGGACACGCCCCAGCTGGTCTCATACACGTATTCCAGCTTGCCTTCCTTGTTGGAGAACTGGATGTCGTAGGCCTCGGCGAAGTTGGTGCCGAAGTTGTGGCTGGTGCCGGCCTGCAGGGCCTTGCCGTCCTGCATCATGGCTTCCATGGAGTAGGTAGCCCGCGCGCCTGCGAACTTTTCCTTGTCGCTCTTCTGGCCCACCAGCACGGGCATGGCCAGCTCGTCCTCGGCCACTTCCCGGTACACTTCCAGCATCTTCATGGTTTCTTCCTGCGCTTCTTCCGCAGTGGCGTGGATGGTATGGCCCTCCTGCCACAGGAATTCGCTGGTGCGCAGGAAGGGACGGGTGCTCTTCTCCCAGCGCATCACGCTGCACCACTGGTTGTACTTCATGGGCAGGTCGCGCCAGGAGCTGACCCACTTGGAGTACATGGCGCAGAAAATGGTTTCGCTGGTGGGCCGGATGGCCAGCCGTTCCTGCAGCTTTTCGCTGCCGCCCTGAGTGACCCACGCCACTTCGGGGGCAAAGCCTTCCACGTGCTCCGCCTCTTTCAGCAGCAGGCTTTCGGGAATCAGCATGGGCATGTAGACGTTCTCATGGCCGGTTTCCTTGAAGCGCTTGTCCATTTCCTCCCGGATGCGCTCCCAGATGGCGTACCCGTAGGGCCGCATGATCATGCAGCCGCGCACAGGCGCGTAATCCACCAGCTGGCTCTTCAGGATAACGTCGGTATACCACTGGGAAAAATCCACATCCCGGGGCGTAATGTGTTCCACAAAGCCCTGCTTTTTTTCGTCCGCCATTGTTTTTCCTCCTGTTTTCGGGTCGTTTGAGTATGAAAAAAAGGCTTCCCGCTCCCACGCACGGCTAAACCGTGCGCCGGGACGAAGGGAGCCTTCGCGGTACCACCCAGCTTAAAACGCGCGCAGCGCGCCGTTTTCACCTCGTGTGCGCCCTGTATCGGGGGCTGGCCGTCGGGGATTGGCCGATATCGCCAAAGGCGGGTCTTTCGCCGTTTTCCGCCGCCCTTTCAGCCGGGGAGCAGCTCTCTTTCGGAAAAAACGAAACGAAATCGTTCCTTCGGGCCGGGCGCCGTGCCCGGAACAGTGCCTATCTTATCACAGCGGCGCGGGTTTTGCAAGCGCGCTCTTCTCATTTTCCCTCTTTCACGACCTCCACGCTTTCCACGCCGTAACGCTGAAACAGTGCCGCCGCTTCCGGGCCGATTCGCTCGCCGGATACGGCGATAGGGATCGCCGGCGGACAGGCCACCGTCGGGGAACCGCAGATACGCCCCAGCGCTTTCTCCGCCGGGATCCGCTCCTGCGGGCGCAGCATGGCCTCCCGAATGGACATTTCCTGCTTTGCCTTCGGCAGCAGCAGCTTTTCAGCCGGTTTGGGCGGGCGCTCGTTTCGGCCCAGTGTTTCTATCAGCCGACGCAGCTCCTCCGGCCGGTTCTGCGGGGTCAGCATCAGCACCAGATGCTCGCCGTCGGCGTACTCGCATTCCATCCCGGCTTCCCGGAGACGCTGAGACAGCATAACGCCCGTCATTTTCTCCGGGGCCCGCAGCGTCAGCCGAAGGGGGTCGCTTTCTTCCGCCTGCCAGCCGTTTTGGCGCAGGGCTTGCCGGGCCTTGCCGAGCAGCGCCGTCCATTCCGCCAAATCCTGCCGGAACGGCCCGGCCAGATAAGCATTGCATCCATCCAGCGAGCACAGCGTCAGATACGACGGACTGGTGGAGCCGAACAGCGCCAGCGCCTGTTTGGCTTCTCTGCGAAGCTCTTCCGGGACACCCCGGCTCAGATGCAGATACGCTCCCCCGGTCAGCACCGGCAGCGTCTTGTGCGCGGAGTCGCAGCACAGATCGGCCCCCAGATCCAGCGGATGCAGGGGCTTTTCCAGAAAATGCAGATACGCGCCGTGAGCGTTGTCCACCAGCAGCAGCGTGTCATGACGGTGACAGACCTCCGCCAGCCCCCGCACGTCCGCCATGCCGCCCAGATAATCGGGGCTGGTGACGTACACAGCGGCAGGCGGCGCGGGAAGTTCCGCCAGCGCGGCTTCCAGCTGCTCGGGCGAAATGCGGCAGGTGCACAGCGAGCCGGTCTCCTCCGGCCATAGCCAGCGCACCTCCAGCCCCAGCAGCGCTGCCCCGTAAACAAAGGCCTTGTGGACGTTCCGAGCCGCCAGGATCACGCCGTCCGGCCGCCGCAGCATGGAAAGCCGCAGCATGGCCCGGATGCATTGGCTGGAGCCCTCGGTGGAATAGCAGGTGCGCCCGGCGCCGAAAAGCGCGGCGGCATTTGCCTCGCTTTCCGCAATGATGCCGCCAGACTCGTAAAGCTCGTCCGCCCCGCTGACTTCTGTAATATCAAAGCCTTCGCAGCCCAGAGATCCCGCGCCCTTGTGCCCGGGCATATGGAACCGGGCCATTCCCGACTCCTGATAGCGCCGCACAAAATCAGCGATCGGCGTTTTCATGCTTCTGATCCTTTGCGTCCTCTTCGGCGATCTTCATCATAATGGCACATTCAATGCGCTTGCGGAACAGTTCGCAGCCCGGCTCGTAGATGCCGCGGATGCTGCCAGTGGCATGGTAGGCGTTGGCGGCGCATCCGCCGGAGCAGTACAGCCGCGCCCAGCAGTCGTCGCACTCTTTGCGGGCATAGGCGTTGCAGGAACGGAATTCCTCCCGCAGCGCCGTGTTGGTCACGCCCTGCCAGATGTCGCCCAGCTTGTACTTTTCCTCGCCCACGAACTGGTGGCAGGGATACAGGTCGCCCCAGGGGGTCACGGCCATGTATTCCGTGCCGGAGCCGCAGCCCGAAATGCGCTTGTACACGCAGGGGCCGCCGGTCAGGTCCAGCATATAATGGTAGAAAGTGATGGGCTTTCCCTCTTTTTCCCGGCGCAGCATGTCCTTGGCCAGAATTTCATACTGCTCCTTCACAATTTCCAGATCCTCCGGTGTCAAAGCGGCGGGATCGTCGGGAGCGCAGACCACCGGCTCCATGCTCAGCTCGGTGAAGCCCAGATCGGCCATGTGGAACACGTCGTTGGTAAAGTCCGGGTTCCGGTGGGTGAATGTGCCCCGCATGTAGTAATTCTTCCCGCCCCGGGCCTTGACCAGCTTCTGGAATTTGGGCACGATGCGGTCATAGCTGCCCACGCCCGCGTAGTCCACCCGGGTCTGGTCGTTGATCTCCTTACGGCCGTCCAGCGAGAGCACCACGTTGCTCATCTCTTTGTTGGCGAAGTCGATCACATCGTCATCGATCAGCATCCCGTTGGTGGTCAGGGTAAAGCGGAAATTCTTGCCCCGCTCCTTTTCCACGCTGCGGGCGTACTGCACCAGCCGTTTGACCACGTCCCAGTTCATCAGCGGTTCGCCGCCGAAGAAGTCCACTTCCAGATTGGTGCGGCTGCCGGAATGCTCCATCAGGAAATCCAGCGCCCGCTTGCCCACCTCGTAGCTCATCAGCGCCCGCTCGCCGTGGTATTTGCCCTGACTGGCAAAGCAATAGGAGCAGTTCAGGTTGCAGGTGTGGGAAACGTGCAGGCACAGGGCCTTGACCACGTCGCCGCTGCGCTCCTTGAAGGTGCCCGCCAGCGGAGCGAAGGTGTCCGGGCTGAAGAGCTTTCCCTCCCTGACCAGTTCGTCTACGTCGGCGATGCACTCCCGCACATCGGCCTCGGTCACGTCCTCCCGCCCCGCGTACTTTTCGCAGATCAGCCGGACGATCTCCTCCGGAGTGTGCTTGTCGTAAAGGGCGATGATATCGTAGGCCACTTCGTCCACCGCGTGGATGGAGCCGGAGCAGGAGTCCAGCACGATGTTGTAGCCGTTAAGCTGATACTGATGAACCACGCTTGGTTCCTCCGTTCTTTCGCAGATGCACAAAAAGGCTGCCGCAGCAATCACGGCGCGAACCGCCCCGCATTTTGCCGCAACAGCCTCCTGTGGTTTCCAAAATTACTTGTTCTTGTTTTCGCACTTCTGGTTGGCCACGCCGCAGCTGGTCTTGCAAGCAGACTGGCAGGAGGTCTGGCATTCGCCGCAGCCGCCCTTTTTGGCGCTCTCGCACAGGTTCCGGGTGGCGATGGTCTTGATCCTCTTCATAATTCGCATCTCCTATTCGTTTCTTCCGACACGTAAAGCGCCGGAGTATTGGCTTTTACAACAACAGGGAGTATAGCACACGTCTTTGGGAAAGTCAAATGCTATCCATGGTTTTCAATCCTTTGCGGAAAAAAATGGAAAAAATATGGGGATCGCCGCGCCGGTCAGAACCGGCCTTTTTAGAAAAGCGCAGTAACCGCTCGCCGGTTTGCGCAGACCTGATCGACAAAAAGCGCAGAAATTTTTTGCTTGACATTCCTTCCCGTTCCCCTTATGATGAGAACAGAAATACGAACATGTGTTCGTATTTGAAAAAGGCGTTCTGCCGGGATCGGGCGTTGAAAATCCAAATCGGATTCTCTAAAATGCGCCCATCCGGCGGCGGATGCAATGCCCCCTATGCGCCGGGCGAGGCCATGCGCTGTGACGGAAAGGGGAGCGGAAAGGAAAGCGTATGCCGGAAGAAAAGGAAACCTGCATGAACTCATACGACCTGCCCATTTCCCTCCAAGATAAGCTGAAGCGGGTGGACGAGATCCACCGCGCCATTACACGGGCGGTGGGGAGAATCGAATATCTGAAGCTCTCCGCCCTGCGGGCCGGCAGCCGTCCGAGCCCTGTGCGCTACGGGCGCGGCGTGGAACGAAGCCACGTAGAATACGCGGTGCTGGAAAGCGACGCCGAGCGCTGGGGCATCGGCGAACTGCAAAAGGAGCTGGACGCGCTGCTGGAGGACATTCGCCCGCTGGTGGAGAGGCTGCCCGCCGGAGTGCTGCGGGCCGTGGCCACCCAGCGCATTTTGGAGGGCATCCCCTGCGGCATCATCAGCCGGAGGATGCATTTCAGCCGCTGCTATGTGTACCGGCTGCTGGATCAGGCCTGTGACCGGCTCTGCCAGATGGAGGAAGCCCGGCTGGGGCTGAAGAAAAACGAAAAATAAAGGAAGACAATGGAAAAGGCGGACAATCGGTTGTCCGTCCTTTTTTTAAAGTAAAAATTATGTAAAAAAACCTTCGGGGGAGGACTTGCATCCCTCTTTATCCGGTGTTATCATGAAGACGTTCGGAATAATACATTTATCACGAAAGTGGGGATATAGAATGATTTCTTTTGGTACAGGCGGTTGGCGCGCCATTATCGGCGATGACTTTACCAAGGAAAACGTGCGCAAGCTGATGTTCGCCCTGGCCCAGCGGATGAAGCGGGAGGACGTGGCCGACAAAAGCTTCTGCATCGGTTATGACCGGCGTTTTCTGAGCCGGGAGGCTGCGGAATGGGCCGCGGAGGTCATGGCGGGCGAAGGCATTCACGTGCTGATGATCAACCGGGAGGCCCCTACGCCGCTGATCATGTTCACCGTGCAGTATTACGGGCTGGACTACGGCATTGCGGTAACGGCCAGTCATAATCCGGCGCTGTATAACGGCATCAAGCTCTTCACCAAGGGCGGCCGGGACGCGGTGGAAAGCGTGACCAACGAACTGGGCGCGGCGGCCAACGACGTCGATCCCAAAGAGATCCACTCCATCGAGTACAAGCGCGCCATCGCGGCAGGTCTGGTGCAGGAGATCAATCCCCAGAACCAGTATCTGGACGCGATCATCCGCGGCGTGAACATGGACGCGATCCGCAGCCGCAACCTGCAGATCGTGCTGGACCCCATGTACGGTGTGAGCCGCACGTCCCTGCAGACCATTCTGCTGACGGCTCGCTGCGACGTGAGCGTCATCCATGAGCGCCACGATACCCTGTTCGGCGGACGGCTTCCCGCCCCGAATGTGGACACGCTGGGCGCGCTGCAGGCGGCGGTGCTGCAGAACCACGCCGACATCGGTATTGCCACCGACGGCGACGCGGACCGGCTGGGCATCATCGACGACGAGGGTCATTTCGTCCACCCCAATCAGGTGCTGGTGCTTTTGTACTACTACCTGCTCAAGTACAAGAACTGGCACGGCCCCTGCGTCCGTAATATCGCCACCACCCACCTGCTGGATCGGGTGGCCGAGGCGTTCGGCGAGAGCTGCTATGAAGTGCCGGTAGGCTTCAAGCACATTTCCGCCGCCATGCAGGAGCATAACGCCGTCATCGGCGGCGAAAGCAGCGGCGGTCTGACGGTGCGGGGCCACATCAACGGCAAGGACGGCATCTACGCCGCCACCCTGCTGGTGGAAATGCTCAGCGTCACCGGCAAGTCCATGAGCCAGCTGATGAAGGAGATCTACGCCGAGTTCGGCACCGCCTACATGAGCGAGTTCGACTGGCCCTTCGATCAGGAAATGAAGGAAAAGCTGCACCACCTGCTGATGGTGGAAAAGCAGCTGCCCGCCTTCCCGATCCCCGTGGTGGCCACCAACTACGTGGACGGCTGCAAGGTACTGTTCGAGAACGGCTGGATCATCGCCCGGTTCAGCGGCACGGAACCCCGGCTGCGCATCTTTTGCGAAATGCCCACCCGGGAGGAAGCGGAGCGCCTGACCGGCGTGATGGCGGATTTCCTCGGCCTGCCCATGCCCGTCAAAATGATTTGAGGTATGTAACAGTTTCGCCGGAGCAAAGGATTGTGCCTTTGCTCCGGCGAATTTTTTGATTCGGTTGAAAAACCTAATAATAGCGAAAGCAGGTGAAACCCTTGAAATTTCATCAGAAAATGCTGGCCCTTTGCCTGACACTGGCCGTGCTGGCCTGTTCCGTTGCAGCCTTTGCCGAGGAAAGCACGGCGACCGCTCCCCTGCCCTGCGGCGTTCGCTTCGGCATGAGTCTGGACGAGCTGAGCGCCTTGCTGGGCGAGGACGCACTGGTCGAAATCTGGGACGACGACGCAGGCACAGGCTCCGTTTCCATGGAAAACGTCAAGATCGGCATCGGCGAGCTGGTGGCGGAGTATATCACCTTTCAGGCCGACCGCAACAACAGCGCGGGAGAATCCCGGCTGAGCCTGATCTCCATGGGGCTGCCCGTGGGAGACAACGTCATCGCTTCTTTCCGAGCGGCGCTGGAGACCCTGACGGCCGCCTACGGCGCGCCGGACAGCGACCCCTTCGATGAGGGCGGCGTAGCAAACTACGTGGAGAACGGCGACCTGTCCGCCACGTGGACGAAGGACGACGTTCGCTTCACCCTGACCATGAGCCGGATGTATAGCGACACGTTGAGCTTCTATTATTCCTATCGTCTGAATTACGACGCGGATGATCTGAAGTAAGCAAAATCAAAACAGGAACCCGCCGGTCTCAGGGCTCGGCGGGTTCCTTCGTTTTCAGCAGTTCTTCCGCCCGGGCGCGGGCGGTGCGGATGGCCGCAGGCATGGCCAGCGCTTCCAGTTCGGGCAGGCTGACCATACGTCCACCCATCCGTTCCAGCAGGCGCTGGGACGGTTCGGCAATCAAATCAAAATGAAGGATGTCCATTTCCCAGATGCGGTGCGTGAAAACGTGCCGCGCTTCCCCCAGCTTTTGCCGGAAAGTGCAGTCAAAGCCCAGTTCGCGCAAATGCTGGCCGCAGCGTTCCGGGGAGGTTTCCCCTTCCAGCAGCGCAAACACGAACAGGCCGTTCAGCAGCCGTTCCGTTCGTTTCATGACGAAAACGCGTTTTCCGAAAGTCAACAGGCAGACGGCCACCGGAAGGATCTTCTGGGGCTTCTTTTTTTCGTGAATAGGCAAGGATTCCATGTCCCCTTCGTCAAAGGCGTCGCAGCTTTCCTGCCACGGGCATTCCTCGCAGCGGGGCGACGTGGGCGAACAAAGAGTCGCGCCCAACTCCATCAGCGCCTGATTGAAATCCCCGGGACGGTCAGGCGGCATCAGCGCCAGTACCTCCTGACGGAAGCGCTTCTGCACGGCGGGTGAGCCTACATCCTCCCGGATGCCCAAAAAGCGGCTGATGACCCGGTAGACGTTACCGTCCACCGCCGGGGCGGTTTGATGAAAGGCAATGCTGGCGACCGCGCCGGCTGTATAAGCGCCAATGCCGGGCAATTTTAGGATTTCCTCGTAAGTCGTGGGGAACGCCCCGCCGTACTCGTCCACAATGAGCTGCGCCGCCCGGTGCAGATTCCGGGCACGGCTGTAATAGCCCAGCCCCTCCCAGAGCTTCAAAACCTGCTCGATGGGGGCGGCGGCCAGCGATTCCACCGTGGGGCAGGCCTCCAGAAATCGGGCGTAGTAGCCCTTGACCGATTCCACCCGGGTCTGCTGGAGCATGATCTCCGAAAGCCAGATGCGGTAGGGGTCGGTGGTATGCCGCCAGGGAAGATCCCGGCGGTTTTCATCGTACCAGTGAAGCAGCGCTTCCGCGGGCGTATTCAATGGAAAGCTCCTCCTTTGGATGCCGGAAAGCCGGGGCGCTGCCAGCGGCTTTCTCAGGCTCATTCTACCATGATGGACTGGAAATGAAACAGAGAAAAATAAAAAGAAGCAATATAAAAAGAAAATCAAAGAAATTTTATAAAAAAACGAAAAAACAATTCAAAATAGATTGTTTTTCAATGAAAAAATTGGAAAATTGCGCTGTTTTGGGCAGCTGTTCGTTTGCGTATCTGGCGGGAATGTCGTAAACTACACAGTGTTGTTAGCACTCATGTGATTCGAGTGCTAACAGTACCAGACAGGATCAAAAACGGGAGGTTTTAGGTTATGATCGTGAAGCCTTTGGGCGACCGTGTGGTCATTAAGAATGTTGAAATGGAAGAAACCACCAAGAGCGGCATCGTGCTGACCGGCGCCGCCAAGGAAAAGCCCCAGATGGCCGAAGTGCTGGCCGTGGGCCCCGGCGGCATGGTGGACGGCAAGGAAGTTACTATGCACGTGAAGGTGGGCGACAAGGTGATCTACTCCAAGTACGCCGGCACCGAAGTGAAGCTGGACGGCAAGGAAATGATCATCGTCCGTCAGAGCGACATTCTGGCGACTGTGGAATAAGCGCCTGACCGCAAGCATTTTCTGATTTTGCCTGTTATTTCGGGCAATGAGCTGATATTTTAGGAGGCAATCGTTATGGCTAAGCAAATCAAGTATGGCGAGGAAGCCCGCCGCGCTCTGGAAAACGGCGTCAACGCTCTGGCGGACACCGTGAAGATCACCCTTGGCCCCAAGGGCCGCAATGTGGTGCTGGACAAGAAGTTCGGCGCTCCCCTCATCACCAACGACGGCGTGACCATCGCCAAGGAAATCGAGCTGGAAGACCCCTTTGAGAACATGGGCGCTCAGCTGGTGAAGGAAGTTTCCACCAAGACCAACGATGTGGCCGGCGACGGCACCACCACCGCCACCCTGCTGGCTCAGGCTCTGATCCATGAAGGCCTGCGCAATCTGGCCGCCGGCGCGAACCCCATGGTGCTGAAGAAGGGCATCGAAGCGGGCGTGAAGGCCGCTGTGGACGGTCTGGTCAAGCTGAGCCAGCCCATCAACGGCAAGCAGTCCATCGCACAGGTCGCCAGCATTTCTGCGGCTGACGACGAGATCGGCAAGCTAATCTCCGAAGCCATGGAGACCGTTGGCAACGACGGCGTTATCACCGTGGAAGAAAGCAAGACCATGAAGACCGAAATGAATACCGTGGAAGGTATGCAGTTCGACCGCGGCTATGCCAGCGCTTACATGGTCACCGATACCGACAAGATGGAAGCGGTTCTCGACAACCCCTACATCCTGATCACCGATAAGAAGATCAGCAATATTCAGGAGATCCTGCCTGTGCTGGAAGCCGTTGTGCAGGCGGGCCGCAAGCTGCTGATCATCGCTGAGGACGTGGAAGGCGAAGCGCTGGCCACGCTGGTCGTGAACAAGCTGCGCGGCACCTTCACCTGCGTCGCCGTCAAGGCCCCCGGCTTCGGCGACCGCCGCAAGGAAATGCTCCGTGATATCGCCGTGCTGACCGGCGGCCAGGTCATCAGCGAAGAACTGGGTCTGGAACTGAAGGAAACCACCCTCGACATGCTGGGTACCGCCCGTCAGGTCAAGGTGGACAAGGAAAACACCACCATCGTGGAAGGCGCTGGCAACAAGGCGGACATCGACGCCCGCGTGGCCTCCATCCGCAGTCAGATCGCCGAAACCACCAGCGATTACGACCGTGAGAAGCTGCAGGAGCGTCTGGCCAAGCTGGCTGGCGGCGTAGCCGTCATTCAGGTGGGCGCTGCGACCGAAGTGGAAATGAAGGAGCGCAAGCTCCGCATCGAAGACGCTCTGGCCGCGACCCGTGCTGCTGTGGAAGAGGGTATCGTCCCCGGCGGCGGCATCGCGCTGATGAACGTGATCCCCTCCGTGCAGGCTGAACTGGACAACTTCGCGGGCGACGCCAAGACCGGCGTGCAGATCGTGCTGCGCGCTCTGGAAGAGCCCCTGCGCCAGATCTGCAAGAACGCCGGTATCGACGGTAGCGTAATCGTGGAGAACGTGAAGATCAGCCACAAGGACGGTTATGGCTACGACGCGCTGAAGGGCGAGTATGTGGACATGATCGAGCGCGGCATCATCGACCCCACCAAGGTGACCCGTTCCGCTCTGCAGAACGCCGCCAGCGTGGCCGCGATGGTTCTGACCACCGAGAGCCTTGTGACCGACATCCCCGCTCCCGAACCCGCTCCTGCTCCTGCTGCTGGCGGAATGGGCGGCATGTACTAAGCCGTTCCTAAAAAAAACATCAAAATCCTTCCAGCCGCCCCGCCCTGTGCGGGGCGGTTTTTTACCTCAAAATGGTTGCTAACGCATGGAGCATACGGTATAATACCCCGATCCGCCGAGCGGAAAATCAGCGGAGCAAATCACAAAGCGGGAAAAAGAACGATGGAATTCAGACGCATGACTTCAGCCAGTCACCCGGACTATGAAAAGGCCATGGCCCTGTATCGAAGCAGCTTCCCCTATCACGAGCTGCGGGAAGAAGCCTCGCAGGAGCGCATTATGAGCCATCCTCAGTATCATTTTGACTGCGTGTACGACAGCACTTGCTGGGCGGGGCTGATCCTGTACTGGGAGACGGAATCGTTCATCTATGTGGAGCATTTCTGCATTTTTCCGAAACTTCGGGGACAAAAATACGGTCAACGGGCGCTGGAAAAGCTGAATGAAAAAGGAAAGCCCGTCATTTTGGAAATCGACCCGCCGGTGGATGAAATTTCCATCCGCCGCAAGGGCTTTTATGAGCGCTGCGGATTCACGGCCAATCCGTATGAGCACGTGCATCCCGCCTATCACAAAGGCTATGAAGGCCACAAGCTGATCGTAATGTCCTGCCCGGAGAAATTGACGGAAAAGCAGTACGGAGCTTTTGCGAACCACCTGCGCACGGTGGTGATGCAGGACGTTTTCGATGCATGAAGAATCCGTTTCGGGCGTTTCCACCCGTATTTTCTTCCTTTTGTCTCAAAGCAGATGTTGCTTGTCTCGGACCCGATGATTTTGACTTTCATTCTTTCTTTTTCCCGGAAAAAAACTTGACACAAGCCGTTTCCTTTGATACAATGGTTTTTGGCATCAATAGACTCCGTTAGCCCCGGATTCTCATTGAACTAGCGCCGTTTGCTGACCATCAAACGCGCACCCCTACTCACACACTCCGAAGGAGGAAATTACCTTGAATACCTACATGGCCAAAGCCGCGGACGTGCAGCGCAAGTGGTACGTCGTGGACGCGGAAGGCGTTGTGCTGGGCCGTCTGGCCAGCCAGGTTGCCGCGATCCTGCGCGGAAAGAACAAGCCTGTCTATACCCCTCATGTTGACACCGGCGACTATGTGATCATCCTCAATGCGGATAAAGTTGTGCTGACCGGCAAGAAGCTGGATCAGAAGGTGTACTATCATCACAGCGGCTACACCGGCGGCCTGAAGGAGACTTCTTACCGTCACCTGATGGAAGAAAAGCCCGAGTTCGCCGTGAAGCGCGCGATCATTGGTATGCTGCCCAAGGGACCTCTGGGCCGCAAGATGGCGAAGAAACTGAAAGTTTATACCGGAACCGAGCATGAGCACGCCGCTCAGCAGCCCGAGACTCTGGTGATTAAGTAAGGACACGGAAGGAGCGAATCAAAATGGCGAAGGTTGAATATAGTGCCGTTGGCCGTCGTAAGAAGGCTATTGCCCGTGTCCGTCTGGTCGCTGGCGACGGTAAAATCGTGATCAACAAGCGTGATCTGGACAACTACTTTGGTTTGGAAACCCTGAAGATGACCGTGCGTCAGCCCTTGGATGTGACCAAGGCCGGCGGCGACATGGACATTCTGGTCACCGTGACCGGCGGTGGTCTGACTGGTCAGGCCGGCGCTATCCGTCACGGCATCAGCCGCGCTCTCATCAAGAGCAACCCCGAACTGCGGGAGCCCCTGAAGAAGGCTGGTTTCCTGACCCGCGATCCTCGTATGAAGGAACGTAAGAAGTACGGTCTGAAGGCCGCCCGTCGCGCGCCTCAGTTCAGCAAGCGCTGAGTTCCGAATTTTCTTATTGCTTACAAAAAGCCCGAAATCATTCGATTTCGGGCTTTTTCTTTGGATGGAAAGTCGCGGGAAAGGACGTTTTTTCGTCTCGGAAAAGGCGATTGGCACTGTCCGAGCGCAAAACCGTGGGGCTTTTTCGCCGCCGTTCCGTCACTCTCTCGAGCAGAGTTTCGCTAATGAATGGATGCGTTGACGAAGCGCAGTTTCCCCCCATTCGGCGGCTTAGTGGCAACTCCCGGACAGATGGACCGAGCCGCCTCAGTTTTCTGTGAACGTTTCGCCACTCCCCTACTGGCTTTGCTAAAGATTCTTGTGCGGCACACAAAAAACGCCCGATCTTCCGAAAAAGGAAGACCGGGCGCTCTGTTTATTTTTCTAATGCGTCCACAAAGCGTTCGGTGATCTGCTTCGGCCGGGTAATAGCGCCGCCTACCACCGCTGCAAATGCCCCTGCATCCAGCGCGGCCCGCAGCTCCTCCGGCGTGGAAATACCGCCCTCCGCAATGACCGGGATGGACAGGTCTTGCGCCAACCGGCGGATCAGAGGCAATGCAGGGATCGGTTCGCCCTTGGTATAGGGCGTATAGCTGACCAGCGTTGTGCCCGCGAAGTCAAAACCCAGCTTCTCCGCATACACGGCTTCTTCGTAGGTGGAGGTGTCTGCCATCAGCAGCACGTCTTTTCGATATGCGCGGATCTTTTCCACCAGTCCCTCCAGCGTCTCCCCAGCCGGACGGGAGCGACGGGTGCCGTCCAGCGCAATCACATCTACACCCTCGTCGATCAGGGCTTTCGCCTCCTCAAAGGTGGGCGTGATATACACTTCGCTGTCAGGATAATCCTTTTTGATGATGCCGATCACCGGCAGATCAACGGTTTTCTTGATAGCCCGAATATCCGGGATGGTGTTGGCCCGAATACCCTTGGCTCCGCCCTGCTTCGCCGCCAGCGCAAACTTCGCCATGACCTCGCTGCCGAACATGGGCTCGTCGGCCAAAGCCTGACAGGAAACGATCAGTCCGCCCTTTACCTGCTCAAATGCGTTCATTTTTTTCTCCTCAAACTCTCTTCAAAATATTTTCTGGCTCCCAATGTGCCGCTGGCATTGCCGTCCGGGGCGATGGTCAGCCTGAATTTTTCCCGATAGGGAGTTTCCATCCGATCCAGCTTTGCCTGCAGCGGCGACAAAAGGGTTTCGCCCTGAGCGCTGACTCCGCCGCCCAGTACGATGGTCTCCGCGCCCGTCACGATCTCCGCCGTCAGGATGACCTGCGCTACGTCGTCCAGCCATTCATCCAGAATGCGGGCGGCCCGCTCGTCGCCCTGTCCGGCCTTTTCAAACACACTCTCCCCCGCCTCTCCGGCGCGCCGGGCCAACGCGGCGGACGAAGCCGTCTGGTCAGCCGTACTCCCGTTTTTCATGGGCAGATAGCCGATTTGGCCCCCGAAGCCCGTGCCGCCATTCATCAGCTGCCGCCGATGCACATAGGCCCCTCCCACGCCGGTGCCAAGGGCGATGAAGAAATAGTCCTCGAAGGTGTCCGTCAGCGCATAGGCCGCGGCGGCCACGTCGTTCAGCACCGCTGCCGGGACGGAGAAGGTCTCCTCCAGCCACTTCTTCAAAGGAACGCCCGTGTAGCCGGGGATATTTTCATTTGCATACACGATCTGTCCCTCCGGGCCCACTGTTCCCGCCGTTGCCACGGCGATCCCGTCGAACTGTCCTCGGAACGCTTCGCCTAGACCAAGTAGCACTGCCCAAAGCGCTTCAGCCCCTTCGGCGGCCCGAGAGGGCGTTTTTCCGGACACAAGGACTTTTTCGTCCTCGTACAGGGCGTATTTCAAAAAAGTACCGCCTATATCCATGGCCAAAACTTTCATGTTTTTCCTCCGTATGCGGGGAAAAGGGAGGAAAGCTTCCCCTGCTTTCGCCGCGTCATGGTTTTAGTCATACCACATTGGGATGGTTTTTGTCAATGACTCGGCGGTACGGTGTCCGGGCGGCGTTTCTACTCAAACGCACACGCCCGGCTCGATGGAGAAAACGTGCCATAGAACGCTTGTTTTTCGGCCCTAAATGGGGATAACGAATAAGGGGAAAGCCCCTGCGACAATGTGCGGTAGCCTTTGCCATGATACTGTGCTCCAGCGCGTATCGGGGCTTACTGTCCCATGGGACGCTCCCCCATCTTGCATCAAATGGCATGACTTGGGCCGTTTCAAGGTGGCTGGAATGGTTTTGTAGCGTAGAAAAACAGGTTTAGTGGCTGAACTGCATTAAGTGTGAACCATGCTCCACTAGCGTCGGATGGAAAGACGCATGGTAATTGAGGGGATTCCTCTAACACCAAAGGCCAGCGCGGGTTGCAAATCCACGCTGGCCTTTGGTTCGAGCCATGAGCCCGCCGCCGAATGGCGGCCTTTTCTATTCAACTAACAAGGAAACCACACCGAACCAGCGAACCGCGAGGCCCGTCGCCGAGCGGCGGTATTTCGCAGTCAAGTCACATGTCTCCCTACGCCCCTGCGCGCCCGCGGCGCAGTCCGGGGTCAAGGGGTACTACCCCTTGCGCGAGGCCTGTCGCCGAGCGGCGGTA
>ERZ827150.1222-NODE-1222-length-33217-cov-3.557626_pt1 | contig 33217 bp, 49 predicted proteins | sample MGYA00519779_ERZ827150 | MGnify/ENA primary metagenome ERZ827150 (study PRJEB31778, sample SAMEA3449267) | human gut metagenome | biome: human gut; feature: human-associated habitat; material: faeces | place: United Kingdom | collected 2010/2012 ...
ATGCATAAGCATCTTCCGTTGTGAGTAATACCTCAAATCTGACTACCATTCTCTCCTGTGTGCTGTCAGCACTCTGCACCGGTTCTTGCGGTGTCACAGCCTGCTCATGCGGTACTGTCTGTTCTTCTTTGATCTCCTTTGCCTTGCGTTCTTCCTCTGCCTTTCGTGATTCTTCTGCAGCTTTCTTTTTAGCCTCGGCATCAGCCTTCGCCTTGGCGATCTCTGACATCCTTTTAGCCTCTGAGATAGCCTTGTTTATATCAAGCGTCTGTTTGAATACCTCTTCCAAACTCTGGAAGCTGGCTGAGTGTAAACACATCATCGCCGATCTGATACATTCTTGCTCTCATCTGCTCTTCAATACTCTTCATTGATACCGAAGCATTAAGCCACTTCGGATCCCAGATCTTCTCCAACGTGACAAAATTCTGAAAACCGATAGTCGCAAACAACTCTTCAATGGCATTCTGCTTATTCGCTTTCTTCTGATCTTCAAATTCTTTCACCTGCTTGTCGATCACAGCTATAGGTTTGTCTATAATTCCAATGATCTCATTAACCTGTGCTTTAAATTCATTGAATGGCCACATATACTCTTTTTCTCTCCGTATACGTTCATCATTCAATGTCTTTTTCAGCTTGTTAAGTGTTGCTCTGTCTGCCTTGGCATCCTTAACCTGATCATCCGTATATACAAGAGTCTCATAAAATGCCACTTTCTCAGTCAACTCTGCTTTCAGTTCCTCATAATTGAAGCTGATCTTTTCCGGTATTGCTACCTCATTCACTCTTAATTCCATGTACATCCTCCCACCATAGCCAGTTCATACTGACCATCTTTGTTTATTTTCATCATGCTCATGATCCGGTCTGTCTGTTTCTGTCTCTCCTCTTCACAGTCGCATCGCTCTCCCGGATCAAGATTTGCTCCGCAGTTACTGCAAATTCTGTAATACACTTTTCTCTCACCCCTTTACTATATTTCCGGTAATTTCAGTGCCGGTGCTTTTTTCATCTGTACATGCTCCCAGAACTTTGATTCTTCCTCGATCAGATACTTGATATCTTCTTCAACCTCCGACCGTTCTATCGGATAATGTCTTGTCTGTAAGTACACATTCTCTCCATATACAGATTTAAGCTGTGCCTTAAGTATTACGAAGTCAAACTCTGTAACCATCAGGTAATGCAACACCTGTATGTAATAGTTATCCGGTATCCTGTGATCCCACTTCTCTTTTTGCATGGACTGTAAGATATTCGTCGTCTTACATTCCCATATGCCTTTACGACCATCCTGATCTATGAGCCATCCATCAAGAGATGCATGTGCCCACGGATACTTGTCATTGAACCAAATGTTATTCTCTTCATAACACACCTGGTATTCCGGATAGTCCAATTTGAACAATTCTCTGAGAAGCGGCTCAGCTTCTGTTCCATATTTCACATATGGCTTATCCGATATATCCACCGGTTCAATTCCATATGCTTTTTCTTTCCAAAGCTCCACATTGCTTTTATATGGGTTCATTCCCATAATAGCCGAAGCATCCGAACCACCTATCTTTGTTCTTGCCTTGAGCCATTCTTCATGACTGGATAACACTTTCATCTCAACCATGCTTTTCTTCTCCTGCCTACCAGATAAGGGAGTGTCAGCAGTACACCGATCAGAGCCTGTCCAAGGTGTGCATACCATGGTTCAATGATCTGCATATCCATGGCGAACGCAACTGAGTTTGCTGCTCCGAAGATCAGGAATAAACCAATAGCACACATGGTATAAACCGCATATCTGCATATCTTCTTTTTCTTCATTTGCTTCACTATCCTTTCTCACTGTGCATCCTGCAACACCGTCCCACCTTCTGCAACTTTCTTAGGATTGAACGGTGGTACTCTTCTGCCGGCTTTCAATTCTTTGCGGTATCGCATAAAGTCTACAAGCGCAAGATAGTTGACATATGTCACACCAAAACCATCCAATATGGTGTATTCACTGTATCTTCCTTTTGCAATGTATATCGCCAGCTCCGATAATCTGTTACATACCGTTCTTATCGATATTCCAAATTCCTCGGCAATCTCGGCTTTTGTCATATATGGACCGGCTTTTACATATCTAATTCCTGTTATATCCATTTCTTACCTCTCCTTTCTCCTTGCCATGTGCTATACTAAAGAAAAATCAAAGGGAGTCTTTATCATGCAAATAACCAAATCTGATATCAAAATACTGAATTATGTCCACCATCGTCATTTCCGACCTGTCACCTATATGTCTCTTTCTGGTAAATTTAGCAAGCATGAAGTAGACAATCTTATTAAAGGTGAACTCTTGTCCTACGTTCCTGTAATCGTTGATTATCAAGGAATCCCATCGGAAAAGCTTTCCGCCGAATCTGCAATATTCCTTACCAAAGATGGTATATATGTGGTTGAACAGAATCAGTGGTTTGATACCCAATATCTGCTTACGCAGATAATCGTCCCTATACTGGTTGGTGTTGCAAGTGCCGTCATCACAACAGTCTTATTACGATTACTGTAGCTATGCCTATAGCTGCTCCTATCAGTCCCATCACTGCAGGTCTGATGTAATCGCACCAAAGATCTTCCATGAAGTACGGCTCCTTGAGTTTCTTCTTAATCTTTTTGAACATCTATGATCTCCTTTCTTGTTATGTGTTACAATGGTAAAAAACTAAGGAGGTTCGCTCTATGTATGAATACGATTACGATAAAGTCACCCTAAATTTGGAAGAAAAATATAAACTCTTTATTACCAAACGCAAAAAGAAAACAACCGAAAAGTTCTTAGGTGATTCTAAAAACTATTTACTTGGAATTCGTTTCATTAAAGCCAACTACTCTGGTCAGCGAAATGAAATAGGTGAACAAATACCTGATGGTACATATTCTGTAACCTGGTATTATGGCCGTTATCTTATATGGAAAAGGAATAAAGCTTTTTATGGAATGCTTTCATCGTTTGTAACTCCTATAGTTGTTTCCATAATTACATCAGTACTAACAGTAATAGTCCTACGCATATTAGGCTTAGGATAAGAATTGCGGTTCTGTATCTGCGTTCCTTCTTGTAAAGATGTTCAAAGAACTTCACTTCATCATCTGAAACTGGAAAAATCTCCTGGAAGGCTTTTCGTTCTTCTAGGATTTTTTCGTTCTTCATCTCTTTTTTGATGGCTTTCAGGTCATTTGCTTTCAATGTTTTGTTTAACTCCTCTGTTGTCATGTCTCTCCTTTCTATTTTTAGTATTCATTTTGTGAACTAGTAAGGCAAAAAAATATTTTCCCTAGGAAAACTACAAATATCTGCATACATTCTTAATTCTGCCTCTTTCATCTTTACCTTACCGCTTTCCCAATTACCAACAGTAATACGAGAAACGCCCATTTTATCAGCTATATCCTGCTGTGAAAGTCCAGCATTTACTCTAACAGCTGATAATCTTATCTTTAAACTATTCAATATTTCGCCTCCTCTCTTTCATCTTGTAATTGCATTATAGTATTCTTTTTGTGAACTGTCAAGCAGAATGAAAACTTTTTTTGCTTTTTGCTTGCTATAAGTATTCATTTTGTGTATAATCAAGACATAAGAAAGGACGTGATCAGATGGGTACAAACCAATTTGCTAGATTATTAAAATATTATCTTATGCTAAACGACAAAGCTCAAAGTGATTTAGTCAACGATCTTGGATATGAAAAATCAACAGTATCAAATTGGTGCTCGGGTGCAAGAGTTCCAAAAATTGATACAATTATAGATATTGCTAAATACCTGCATGTTGAACCGGGAGATTTAATAGTCGAATCGGAAAACAAACCTACATATTACTTCGACGATGAAACAGCTCAGAAAGCACAAGAGATATTCGAGAACAAACAGCTCTCTCTTCTCTTCGATGCCGCAAGGGATGCCAAACCAGAAGATTTAGAGATAGCACAGCGTATGCTCTTGGCTCTCAAGAATAAAGAGAAACGATAATGTACAAAAAACATCCCACGGTATTTGTTATTGTATCTACGACTATGTTACAAGGGGGATGAGTTAATTGTATGATATAAATGTACAGATGATTGATCTGAAGACTACAAAAGTTAAAGAAACTGTTACCTGCAATGAAGATGGTTCATATACTATCTTTCTTAATACACGATTCACACAGGAGCAGCTTAACGATGCTTATATCCATGCACTCAACCATATTATCAGAGCGGACTTCGATAAACACACTAGCTCTGTAGATACCATTGAGGCTTATGCGCATGGGTTTTGTAAAAAGGGGGAATAAAGATACATATGATAATACCAAATATGTTTAAAAAGAAAAACAACACCAAAAGAGATACAAATAAAAATGAAAAACTGAATTCATTTGGAGAACCATTAAACCACCTCATAGATGGTGAACTCCCTTGGGGTTGGATATCCGCAAATAAAGAATTCATTGATAAAACCCAATCAGAATATAAATATTTTTTAAATGAATGGAACGACAGTATAAATAAGTCTCCAAAAAATAAATATTCTGCATTAAAATCTTTATTATCATATATTAACGATATTCAAACACTATGTAATTCTCTAGGTGAATGTTTTGCATATTGGTGCAATAACTGTTTGCTTACAGATACTCTCACAGCTAAGCTTGAAAGTACTTATAATGACTTATCAGAAAATTTACTTGAGTTACAAAAAGAATATGAAAAAAAACAATATTTACTGCAAAATTTAGAAGAAAACCTGTACGTTTTTATTAATAGTAATAATGGCATCCTGCAAAAAGATATATATTCTCATTTTGAACCAGAGATAAAAAATAATATTGCTGACATACTTTATCAATGGGAAAAAGAAAAAAAGATAAACAGAATAAAGTCAGGGAACACATATATTATCACTGTTAACAACTATTAGAATATTAAATGTTCTATTTTCAAAGAAAAAAGTATATAAAAATCCCCCAGATGCTACCAACATCTGAGGGAAGTTACCCACAAACCGAAGGCTTATGAATAACGTATCAGCAAACTACATTATATCACAAGCCTTCTCATTTTGATAGGCTTATTTTTTATGCCTATTTAGATAGGAGTGAATTATTATGTGGTGTGAGACACAAAAGAACGGTACTGTGAAGTATTGTGAGCGGTACACGGATCCGCTCACGGAGAAGGTTAAGAAGGTCACTGTGACGATGCAAAAGGCATCACCGCAGAATAAGAACAAGGCGGCGAGAATCCTCAATGCCAAAATCGATGTTGCATTGGATTCAGTATATGCAGACAAAAAGACTACTTTAAGAGAATTGCATGACGCATATTCCGCAGCTCAATGTGTGACATATAAGTTATCTACGACTAAAAGAAATAATATAATAATCAATTCTGTTCTTGATATCTTAGATGAAGATGCTATTGTCAACAATCTATCGGCTCAGTATGTAAACAGTAGATTCCTTGACAGTTGCAAGCCTATATCAACGCTCAATACATATATTACGAGATTTAAAGCCATGCTTAATTGGGGATATAAAAATGACTACCACGATAATTACCGGCTTATCAGTAAACTTGAATTATTCACAGATCAGACACAGGAAGAAAATATACAAAGTAAATATCTTGAACCAGCAGAAATCGCCAAACTACTTGAATATATGCAAAAGCAAAATATGTGGCACTGGTATTATGTCACTGAATTTCTTGTCCTGACTGGACTGCGTTTTGGAGAGCTTGCAGCACTCAAAGATTCTGATGTAAGCTTGCAGGACCTTACTATTCACATAGATAAAACTTATGATTCAAATAACGATGTGGTTACTACTCCTAAAACGGATAATTCTATCAGGGATATTCACATTCAGCCGGAATTGATTACCGTAATCCAAAAGATACGATTATGGAGGAAAGAAAAGATGTTAGAGTGGAATCTGTCAACCACTCTATTTATTCCAGACATCTCTACTGGATCATATATATCATATGCTGCGTATGATAATTATCTAAAAAGAAAATCTAAGCTTGTGCTCAATCATCAGATTTCACCGCATAAGCTCCGTCATACGCACGCATCATTGCTCGCTGCGAACGGAATGACTCCAGAACAGATTGCAAGAAGACTCGGACATAGTAGAAGTGATGTGACTAAGAATATATATATTCATGTCACTCAGCAGGTTATTCAGACCGACAACAACACTATTGATTCTATTACCCTCATTTCATGATTTTATAATTCTGCCCCTTTTTTGCCCCTAAACCCATTTTTTAGGGCAACAAAAAAGCCTGAAACCCTTGATTTCTCTTGGGTTTCAGGCTTTAACTTTAATGCCGGCGACCGGCACTTTCTTAATTTTTCCCAACTATGAAAATAATTGAAAAATCTAGGTTTTAAGCCATTTTCTAGCACTTCTTATTGTATCAAATATGAAAGTAAATGAAATATTTTTGCCCCTAAATTGCCCCTAAAATCAAACAGCTGGTAATGTCAATATCTGCCCAACATGAATCGTGGTGCCGGTGATCTTCGACAGGCTCATAATCTCGACATATCGGCTACCATTCTTCAGATACTTTGTAGCAATATCCCAGAGCGTGTCACCTTTCTTGACCGTATATGCCTTTGTCTTCTTAGCTGCCTCATTCGCTGATGCGTTCGTGCCTGGAATGCTGAGAACTAAGCCCGGATGAATCGTTGCACTTGTAAGTGAGTTTAAACTCATGATCTCTCTATACCGTGATCCTGATCCGAGATACTTTGCAGCAATATCCCACAAGGTATCACCTTTCTTGACCTCTACGGTCTGGTATCCGTCATTTGTTTTATCTACAACAGATTCAACATTTGTTGCATATGTTGGCACACCATATCCAATGATGTACGGATCATTTAATAAGTATTTACGTTCGTGAACAGCATCCGAAGTATTTCCCTCTACTGTATATACATATGTAGATGTTACTTTCGTCACAATTCCAACGTGCGACGGATCTGTCAGCTTATGTCCCTTTGAGAAGAAAATCAAAATGCCCGGAACTGGTGTGTATGTGCCACCATAAGCCTTTGCATTCTTCCATCTGCCCTGCTTGATGAACCACTTCATCCCAGCTGTGCAACTTGCGAATCTTAAGACAACCTCTTTTGCAACATTGCATACGATCATAACCCATGTAACAAATATAGCGCACCACGCAACATCCATTCCGAATGTTGAACTGTCGCTTCGTTATATACTTTAATGTATTTATCATCGCCATCCGGCTCACAGGTTCCGATCTGGTTCTTTGCTGCGCTTACAATCTTATCAATAATACTCATCTTTTATTCCTCACTCTCTGATTTTTTTTGCAATATATCAATAGCCTTAGTAATAACCGCTGGGAGTGGTACACCCATAAGACCAGCGTTCTCGACAAGTGATATCAGTTCGTTTGCAATGAATGCAATGATCACCGCATCTCTGATATAGTTTGTTCCGATAATCAAATCAAGCCTGTACGACACAAGAACAAATACTAATGTCATACATTTGCGGCATAACCCTTTCCAACACGTCTTGCTTTCAAGACTGCCGGTGTTCGTTTTTTTACTCTTATGAAAAACTCCTGCGACTACAAGGCCTGATACATAATCAAGCCCCATAAATATTAAAAGGGATACCAACCCGGTATCCCAGCCGCCAAACAACGCTGCTATTCCGGAGCCAACCGCTCCGATCACTGTACATACAAACTGTTTCATATAAAATCTCCTTTAGATACTGTCATACGAAGTTAAATCGATTTCACCATATGACTTTATAACTCCAAGTAATTTTGTCAAAAATTGGTTATAGAATTTAATAGCACCGTCCAAATCCGTTGCACTGAATTTTTCAAGTGATAAATCCAATTCTGACAATTTTTGTGCGTTTGAATCACTTCTGATTTTTTTAAAATTCTTTTTGTCAAGTGCTGCAAGTGATGTAACTTTTCCAGCAATTCCATTCATGATGGCATCAATACTTTCTATATGCTTATCAACAACATCTGTATTATATTTTTTTATAGCAGAATCAGCATAATTGACAGCTGCATTATTACAACGAGTCTCACATTCTGATATGACATTATTCGTATCATTCTTGTTATATGTCTCTGTCTTATTGTACACCTCGCCTTTTTTATATGTCTCTTCCCTATTGTATACTTCACCTTTGTTATATACTTCTTCCTTATTGTATACCTCCTCTCTCGTATAGATATTACTCAGATTTGGATACAACTTGTTAAAAAGAGGTGTAACTGATTCTATATTTATGCCATTCAAACTGATCTCATAAAGAGGCATGTCACACACATCTGCCCCCCAGTAAAGATGTCCGCTAGTATAAGATGGTCTTTCTGCTTCGCCGGTTGATACAACTCCTTTTATAACCTCAAGCGTTACATTTTCAATTCCGGTATCTTTTCTATATCTTGCGACTACCAAATCTTTACGATTATATCCCGGACTTCCTGAGTCGATCTGCAGATCATCATAGTTGCCCGGTTCAATTCTTGCATGGCAGCCATACATCACAAGCTCACCTGCAGCTATTCGGCAAGTATTTGCATCAATCATCGTTGCTTTTAAACATTCACCGATTGAAAGCACATATGTCTCAGTTCCAAATATTCCCATATGTAATGCACGATCATCATCTGAATTAACATGGTTCGTTCCTGTTTTTCCTGTTATTATTTTCATTGCTTATCCTTTCCGTGTAGCATCTCCTACACTATATGATATATCAACGGTATCATCATTTAACTTAACTATTATGTTTGTAATACTACTTATCACATAAGCATCCGTCACACTTTCATATCCGCCTATTACATCACCTATATGTCGCTCAGTATCACTACTTGTAACTGCAAATGCATCAGATCCTATCAGTTCTTTCAATCTCTCTGTTCCACCAGAGACAAGGTCCTCAACAGATTCTGCAGATGTGTTCTCATAAGTACTCACATATTCTTCCACTCCATATAGGCTTTGAGATGTACTTATATTTCCATTTACATCAGCATATAAATGCACTACAGTTCTATCCTGAAGTTCTCCTTTACCAAGACATATAAGATGATTTACTCCCTTATATGTCTTGGTAAGTGTGAAATTGACATCGTTCTGGTTGTATTCTATCCGGTCAGAATAATCGATCACAGGAACATATGATACATGCACCATACCGTCTTTTACTGACAAGTACAGATTCATTCCAATTGATGTCCCAAGCTTCAATAAGCCTGTATAAAGATCTGTATATCTTGCAAACTGATATGAATTAATCGAAATTCCACTTTTATCTGCTACAAAAACGCTTTCAAGTCCATAAATTCTGAAAAGGCTCTGAAGAACATCTCCTACATTCCCCGATACTATCCTGTATGCAGAACCATTTGGAGGCTCTATGATCTTACTCATAAGTACTCCCCTGAAACTTCTGCCTGAATATCTGATCTCATTATTCTCCGTTATCACTTTTACGGAATCTACAACTCCGCCATACTCTGTATCATTGACATACCACCAATAACCTCCATGCATGACATTGTTCTTAATACCAACTGTAATCTCAAAATTCTTCTTATCGGCAACATCAAGATCAATTTCATATTTATGTAGACATCCCTCATCATTCAAATTTCGATCCATATAAATTACATCCAAAGTGGTTCGCTCCTTTCAGCTTTCAAAAGCAAATCAAAGTTAAATGTAGAATTCCAATATACAACCTGTTTACCCGATTTTATTTTTTGAAAGATATCACTTCCCTTATTTCTATACCGAAACAGGTTCACTGTTGCACCGTTTAATTTGAACAACTTAATTGTCTGTTTTTTTGAATCGATCTCAACTCTTTCTCCTGCTTGTATCGTATAGTTCAATATATAAGTATGTCCACCAATAGAAATAGCTGGATTCTGAGCGTATCCATATATGGTCAAGATAAATTCAGATTCACTAAAGCTATCATTTGCAACTTGTGCTGCGTATCCAGGAGATGCAGTATAGTCATATTCATATCCGTATGGATAACCTCTGCCAGTTTCATCTACTGGTATATCTTTATACCGATATTCCTTTAAATCTTCTTGCACCCATGCATCTGCAACTGTTACAACCTTTAAAGATAACTTTGTATATGGGCCTACCAAATACTCTGACTTATCACTTGCATAGATGAAACATTCAAGATAATAATCGCCAATATACAGTTTTCCGGGAACTTCATTGATGATATCCTGCTCAAACAGTTCAAACATATCATTCTTTACATTCCTGCATATCCTCGGAGTCGGGCAACAAATAGCGATCGGAAGTGTCTTTTCTGTAATTTTCTTCCGAAAATTCTCTACACTTTTCCGATCACTATCATAGATCCACTGATAGTCTCGAAGGTCATTTTCATTTGCAAAGATATATTTCTTTCCAAACTCAAGAACATTCCCCTGACTATTTACATATTTTATATTCTCAAGCATATGTTCTTACCATCCTTCCAAATTCTCTACCATCAATCTTAAGCTTCGTACCTTCTGTAAGTGCTCTTACCATGTATTCATACATATTTTCATCAATATGTCTTACTACATCAAGAATCAAATACAGAACCTTTGATAACTCTGATTCATTGTCTACTGTTCTTCCTGTAGCCTCTGCCATGTCCTCAGCTACCTTCTTAATCCAGCCAGTATTCTTCTCAAGTGGCACTACAGCCTCAGCTCCATTACCCTCAAGGATACCGACCTGGCCTTTTGCAAGCACACCACCTTCAGCAAGTTGAGTGGCATCAAGTTCATCTATTCTTGATATTGATACTTTTGGTATCTTATTCAAAATAGATATCGCCGAGTTAATTGCCCGGATAAAGCCATTGATAATCCCTGTAGCTTTACTAAGTATCGCATTGACCGCTGATGTCACAGCACCAGATAATCCGTCTGCTATTGCTGTTCCAACCTTGCTAAATATGTTCTTGATCTTCTGCCAGGTGGAGCTAAAGAAATTCACCATCGGTGAAAATGCATTCTTTATACCAGCCCAAGCCTTGCCAAATATATCACTGAACCATGTGCCTACAGCAGAGAATGTACCCTTAATACTTGACCATATTCCACTAAAGAACTCTGGTGCAGCGTTCCACGCTTTCTTGATTCCCCGCCAAGCTGCAGCAAATGATTCTTTACAGTTATTGATCACTGTAACTATCAACTTGATGGCAGCTTTAAGCGTCCCTGAAAGCATCTTACAATACCATTCAAGGATTGGTTTCAGCACATTTAGATAATCTTCCATCAGCATCGAAAGTAATTCCACCAGTGGTGGTAATATCATATTGATAAGATCTGTCAGTGGCGTGACTACCTGCATTACCAAGTCGATAATCGGTGTCAACATATCCAAAAACGGCTGTAACAATTCAAGTATAGGCTGCAAAATAGCCATCAAAACAGGCAGTAAAGACTGAATAATCTGAGTCACCGGCGGCAGGAGCATATTTATCAGGTTTGTAAGCGGTGGCAAGATCGTCTGAATGATCTGCATCATCGGTGGTAAAAGTAAATCAAGCAATGTTGACAATGTTGTCAGTACTGGTCCCACCAACTGCAGAATCGATGGTAAAATCGATGTCAGGGTGCTAAAAATAGAATTTAGAGCGGTTGATATCGACTGCCCCAGTTCTCCACCTATACCCGGCAACAAGGTTTCAAGTATGCCAGGAAGGTTATTCACCAATTCGGACAGCAACGATGTTGCGCCCTGTATAAGTGATGGCAGTATCTGTTCTATAAGTGGCGGTATATATGGTGCCAATTTCTGTGCAAGACTTGATATACCTGTAACTATCCTTGGCAGTGTGTCTGCTATTCGTGGTACAAGGTTATCAGCTACAGCCATCACAGAATCAACAAGGTTATTCATCAGCACTCCCATATCCTGAGATGGGTCTGCCATACCTATGAGCAGATTAGCCCATGCGGACTTCATCATGCCGATAGATCCCTGTATTGTAGTGGCTGCCTCTTTTGCGGTTGTGCCTGTTATCCCCATATCAGTCTGTACAACATGAATAGCCTCTATCATCTTATCAAACGATACACTATTGACATTATCTGCTGTCACAGTCATGGTGTCACCGAGTACACCAGAATCATTGATAAGCCTTGCCATCTCGGATGCAGTACCACCATAGCCAAGCTTGAGGTTATCTAACATCGTGTAGTTTTGCTTAGCAAAACCCTGATATGCATTCTGTATAGATGCCATATCAGTTCCCATCTTATTGGCATTATCTGACATATCTGTTATGGCCAGATTTGCAGTTTCAGCCGCCTTTTCCGTGTCACCGCCCAATCCCTGGAGCAGCGACGCTGAAAAGCTTGTTACAGTGTCCATGTACTCGTTCGCCGACAGCCCCGCCGTCTTATATGCATTATTTGCATACTCAACTACCTTATCTGAGCTGTCCTTGAACAGTGTCTCAACACCACCAACAAGCTGCTCGTAGTCCGCATACTGCTCTACAGCACTCTTTGTCATTGCAGTTAAACCAGTCGCCACAACGGTAGCTGCGACTACTCCAATCTTAGCCGCCGCTACTGATACTTTAGCTAGTGCTTTTACTGATGTAAGAGCACCTTTACCTATGGCTGAAAACATTGACTTCATTTTAGCCTTGATATCCACTGTCTTCTTTCCAGTCTTATCAAGGTGCTTGTCTACCTTCTTGTGCGTCTCACCAGCTACATATCCAATGTCTGCATAGGCTTTCTTCATAGCTTCAGATGCACTCATCCCCTGTTTTCTATACTCTGCTGCAGCTTTTCCCACATCACTTTTTAACTGGTTGACTGTCTTTCCTGATTCGGCTGCTATTTGTGACAAGCTTTTACCTGTATTAGCATTGCTTTCCGATATCTCCGAGTTGTTTTTTATAGCACTTCTGCCTATAGACTGGAATATCCTACTCAGCTTACTTTGCGTCTTCTCAGCAGTTTCACTTGTCTCATTTAAGCTTTTCTTAGCCTCATCATTTTTTATGGCAATCTTTCCCAGTATCTTAAATACTTCCAAAAGGGTCTCCCCCCTTTCCTCGATAATAAAAAAAATAGAGACACACGTTCTGTGTGCCCCTATGGTTTAAAATTCTCTATGATTGACATAGAATCCCTTATGGTTGTTTCAAGTTCGCCTCTGCTCTCAAATGCTCCTGATCCGACAGGCTGCGAATTGCCACCTGATGTGCCATACAGCCTTGCCTTGAAGTCATTGAATGATATGTTCTCCCAGCACTTATGGATATACATATCCCAGAGCTTATCATCATCGTCAAGACGCACAAACGTGCATACAAACTCATCAAAGCTCTGATTGTCTATCATCGTATCAAGCAGAGTGTACGGATCCGCATATCGTTTAAATATGAGATCCATGAACTTGAGATAGCCTACTGTTTCTTCTCGAACAATCTTGAAACAACCTTGATAAAATCCGTAAAGCTCGGAAGAGTGACTGCATCATATAACATCTGTGTGAATACAGAGAGATCAAGATCTGCTATCTCATCCACAGTCATTCCTGACAGGTGTGATAAGCAGACAAATATCTCACGCTGACAGTCTGACAGCTTTGTCAGGATCGCATCTGCAAGCTCGAATGCAAGACCAATACCCACATTCTCGAGGAACTTCGATGTGTCCTCATCATCCTCGCCATCACCAGCAAGCTTCTCACGTTCTTTTGCAATAAGCTCTTTGAACCCATTGCCGCTGAATGAATCTTTGAAGTCTTTCACTCCAAGCTTGCTGAACAGCTTCAGGAATGCAGCTATATCTGTAGCCTTTGGATTTCTAAGTGTATATGGCTTGACCTCCTGCACATCCTCTACTGCCTCAGTATCTTCAACTACTTCGGCATTCTCTACTACATCTTTGTTCTCTTTTATCTCGGTTGTTCCCATGATTATCTCTCCTTTTCTATGTCAATTAGTCTGTTACTTCTGTACTGGAATCTATAGACTGCTGAACCTGCTCCGTTGTCGTGCCGGTAGGCAGATAGATGTGGTATGGCAGTGTATCAGCTGCTGGTGACAGATCCGCATAGCACTCCATTGTCAGCGCAAATGTGCCATTCTCCTTGTTCTTGCCCTCTATCTCAAGGCCTGATGTACAGAGAGCATTGTCAAAGATCACGATAACAGGACGACCATCTAAGAATCTTCCAATATATCCGAAGTTCTCAATGTAATCATCCTTTTCAATTCTTGCCTTGGATTCGATCACATCGTATCCTTCCGCTGTTGATGTGCCATTCTGCCCGATAATAGCCATCTTGATCGTCTCAGGCGACAGCTCCACCATGTTTGTATCCATCTGTGCTGTCTCGCCAGTTTTAACCGTCAAATCCTTAACCTTAACCACTGCTCCATCTACTTCAATATCCTTAAGTTCCGGCTTAATAGACAGCTTCGTTCCGCCGGATGTAGCACCGATCAGAGATTCGGCAAAGTTCCATGTCTTTTTTGATGCGTCATACTTGAGCCCTTTGTGAATCGTTCCGGCACCAAACACAATGTTCTTCGGTGTCTTGTCTGTGATACCGGATGACTTGAACTCTTCAAAAGTTAATGTATCTGCCATGTTATAATCACCTTCCATTCTTATATTCTTTAATCGTCAAATTGATCTGTATCCGTTTGAGGTCTGCATCCCCTGTTGGCACTGGTGACGCATTCCCATAAAAAACGGCAACCCCCGCACCACTTGCAAGGATTGCCGTTCGTTCAATATTCTGTTCTATCTTCTGCTTGTACTTCTCCAGGCTGAGCCAAGAGCCCCTTGTGAAGCCGTCTATGATGAATGTTATTTCCTGACATCCATCTTCCTCAGGTGTATCACCTTCAGAATATTCGCCAACAAAATATGCCTCCGGCGGGTCATCCTGCCACTCCATAAATGCATATGGAATCTCAAGCTCATCTGTGAGTACGCTATTGATATATGATAATGTCTCTGTCGTCATTCGTCATCACCGCCTTACTCACTGAACGTCTGATTGAGAATAGAGCCAAGTCGCTTGATAATCTTGCTCTTGGTCTTGTCAAAGGCTTTCTGTAAAGGTCTGAGAGGCTTTTTACCATGAGTTGTGTGCCAGTTGCCACGCTCATCCTTATAGACCCATGGTTTTTTGCGTCCATTACCTTTCAGTGCGTATTCACCTGTTCCATACTCTTCCCAGATAGCATTCTCAAGAGGATTACCGATAACAGCCTCGCCCTTATCTTCATCAACATGATGAGTCCATGCTCCTTTGGTCTGTCCTGTGTCTACTCTCGCCTGTGCTCTCTTAGTCTGTGCCTCTACCTCTCCGGCGGCCTCGTACAAGAATACAATAGCAGCATCATCCAGAGCCGCCTCAACCTTTATTCTGTTGTCTGTGAACTCCACATTTCCCATTACTGCCCTCCTGTATACTTCAGATATATCTCAAGCTGCTCATGCATGCCCATGGGGTCATCTATCAGCATAATGTCATATACCTGACCATTAATCACCATACGGCTGTTCTCAGCCTTAATCATGTCACTGAGCTGCTTATAATCAGCCACGAACATATGCGTGGATTCCTGCACCTTGGCATTGTATGTTGTGTACTTGCTGTCACCGCCTGAGAGGTCAAGCCATCCGGTCAAGGTATCTTCTGGCACCCATGCAACTTCCTGTTCGCCTATCTCATTTCTGCTTATGCTTTTTACCTGTATATCTGCAACTGCATTTCCACCTATTCCTCGCATCTCAAAACCTCGCTTTCATGTACGGTTTTAAGAAACCAAGAAGTGACTTTGGATATCCCATGAGGGAATTGTCGCCGTCCATATTGAAATAGGTCACAGAGTGCCTGCTGATGGTCTCAGACTGTACACCGACCTTATCCCGGTTGTTCAGGTCCCATGAAAGCATGTTGGCTACTCCCAACTTGATATCCATCGGATATACTATCTTTGTCACCATGGCGACCGGTTCGCTTACAAGCTTCTCATTCACCTCTATATGTCCATTGTTCATATCCACAGCTTTGATGGTGTACAAGCCATCGTTGTAGCGTGACTCTGACACCTGTATAGTGTCTCCAACCTTGAACAGCTCAGATGCATACTGAAAGCCTGTCACAGCGTCCACAGAAGTCACAAAACGCCTGTTCCTGTCCTGAAAATTATTATTTGTATATTTTCTGATCAGGAGTTCCAGTGCCTGAAGCTTTGCTTCAAGCACCTTATCCTTTACTGCACCAGTATCAACATACTCTTTCAGTTCATCAACAGTCATGATCATACGATCACCACCTTACTGCTCTGTAACTGTATAACCATCATGCTCCATGAACCAGTCTGCCATACGCTTAGATGTAATCTCTGCTTTGCCGTTTGCAAACTGCACACCACCGGCACCGATTCCACAATATGATGGATTTCCATTTACTGATACAATCCATTTTGGTTTCTTTACTGTTGCCATATCCTGTCACCTATCCTTTCTTTACGCAATCTTGATATTTCTGAGTACACCTGCATGCTGTGTATTCTTCAGGACTGTAGCTGCGATCATCTCAACCTCAGCGTCCTTGACAGTGCCAGGCTCGTTGAAGTTTGGAAGATACTGATCAATCACTGAACCGCCATTCAGGCTGATTCCGTGAAATCCATCGTTTACGTCAAACTTGACTGCATAGACGTCTGTAAGACCTGTTGTTGCCGAGCTCTCCTTTGCGATGGTTCTTGAAAGTCCCTTCTTGACAACATGGCCAGCAGTTGCAGCACCACTGCTTACAGTGTAATAGTCCTGCATATCAACAAGCTTGACACCATCAATAGTAGTGACACGCTTTCCGAATGCTTCCTCACTCTCTGTCTTGTATCCAAGGATACGAGCCACTGTCTGAATCTTGGTGATCATCTCTGTGTTAGTGAGCACCGCATCAGCATCTGTGGTCTTGACAAGAAGGCTCAGTGCCTCATAGAACTCATCAGCATTAGACTTGATCGCTGTGATAGATGACAGATCAATAGCCTTGTCTGTGCCGTATTCTGTCGTTGTTCCCGCAAGCATGGAATCAAGTCCCTGGAACTCAGGGTGATCTGTTGATGCTGTTGTAGTTGCATCACCATTGATCAGTGTATAGTGGAAGAGGTTTACCACTGCCTTGATATGCTCCTCTATCTGATATGCCATATTGTCAAAGTTACCTGCTACCCTGTTGAGCACTCTGTCCATCTGAACAGCTCCGCCCATGATTGCAAGATTAGCCTCGCACTCCTGCTTAGTAGCCGCTGATGCAGTGTAAGAGCCACCTATCTTTCTGAACTCTGCTGTTGCTGGAAGTACCTTTCTGAGATACTTGTACTTCATTGTTGAGCCACCACCTGATGCTGATACACAGTCATCAAATGTGAGCATCTGAAGTATTGTTGACTGTCTGAGGAAGATATCCACGATCTGTGAGAATACCTTATCACTCATACCTTTTTTGATTTCTTCTAATGTCATTGCTGCCATAGTTTTTTCACCATTCCTTTCTACTGGGTGCTGTCACCCTCATATTTCTGTTTTAGTGCCTCTGCCAAATTTTTAGGCTCTATGCCGCCCTGACCTCCACTTGGCAGTCTATTCTCAATGATGTGCCTCTTGCCATCATCTGAGCCGGATGGAGCCGTAAACTGAGCCGGGAACTGTGTCTTTAAGTCGGTGAGCATGTTGTCCCATCCTTTGATGTGCCCCTCATCGTCAAGCTTAAGTTCCTCGTTCTTCTCCTTGAGGTTCGTCTTGATCTTATAGGTCATATAGTCGGTATCAACCGCATGGGCCTCAAGCAGTGCCACCTTGATTGCTGAATTGACCTTGGTCTCTTCAAGCTCCTTCTGTAATCTTGCATTCTCTGTCTCATAAGTTGATATCTTCTGCTGCATGCCCTCGTCACCCTTGGACGCTTTCTTAAGGTCCTCAATGAGCTTATTTGCATTGCCAATCTCCGTGTCTTTGCCGGTGATCAGTCCGTTGAGTTTCTCAAGTTCTGAATCATACTTCTCCTTGCTGACGTACTTGCCCTCGGACAGATCTGTGTATCTTACATGCTTGAGTTTATCTGCCTCCGTGCTGTTCTTCTCGTCAATCTTCGCCTGTATCTGTTTGTACAATTCTTCTCCTAACAGTTCCTTTAATTCCATTGTTCCATCCTTTCTTGGCTTTAATTGTAGCCACACATGGCAGTTATCACTCTTGCCGGAGTTATTTTATCGTCACAGTTTTACCGCCTTAAGCCGATTTTGGGCATAAAAAAAGACCATGTTTTTATCATGGTCTGAATTAACTAAATATTATGTTTTAGTTCTTTATTTATTATTCAAATATCCGTTCTCATACAAAAAAACGTTTTCTTCAACTGTCAGAGCTGAAAAAGGGTTAGTCCAAGAATCATCCTCTGTTTCAAAATCAGGTGCTTTAAATTCCGATGGAATAAAGCCTAGTTTATCGCATATTCTCTGATATTCTGTCTCTTTATCCATTATAACACCTCCATTTTTACTCCAGCATCTTCAAATATACTTCTCACATTATCATTATAACCCTTTATCTCTAATTGAGCAAGTGCAGATGACGCTATTGGCGCATTAAATTTCTCTTTATCCACTGAATATTTATATATTTTCCCATCATGGCATACAACTAGTCCAAATTTATAAGCACGTTTTTTGCAAGTCATTAAATCTGCCAAACTTGGCACGCTACTTCCTGGATGATTATGGATTGCTATGATTGTATTTGGCTTGCTGTTGTACAACATTTCTATCATTCCTTTATTTGGCTTTGCTGTACTTTCCTCATGATACTCCTTATTTATTTTTGATTTTCCAGTCAAATAGTCAACAAAAGCAATATCCTCGTATCTTGTTCCCGAACGATGAGTTAACATTTCTTTTGATCGCTGCCATGCGATTCTATTAACCCTATCACTATCTGATACTTGGTTGAATTTTCTTCTGTAATCCGGAGATTCTATTATTTTTTTATGAATAACTGTGTCTTGATAAATATATTTTGGCTTACTTTGTTCTTTTTCATGCGCAATCTCAAACGACACCTTAAAATACTTTTCTTTGTACTCCTCAAAGTCTGTCGTCTTATCCAGCCCGAAGTATTCCGCTCGATCTTTCAGTCGCTGAAGCTCATCATCATCCAATGCCCATCTTGCTCTCTGCAATAAGCAGCACCGGCAATTACAATCCTCTGCCGGATCTCCAAACATCCCCGGAGCATCTACTTGTATACCACCAGCTTCAAAAGGTTCATCTATTTCACGAATCTGTCCATCAAGCAGTCTATGCAGATCTCTTGTATTGCCGTCAAGCGTAGAGTCCCACTGCTTTACTATGTCCGCTCCTTTACTCTTAGCTATCTTTTGAGCATCCATAGCCGACTGTACTTGTATGCGGTGTCCTTCCGTCCTTGCTATACGGATTGAATTGTTGTAAGCCTTCTGGAACGGTGTATTTGCCATGTGCCTTGTCAGCTTACCTGCCACCTCATTCCACGTTGAGCCGTTGGCAATGCCTCTTGACACCTCGGCCCTGACAGCCTTTTTGAGATATGTCACATCCTCGCCCATTTTGTCGTAGAGCGACTTACTGAGCTTGCTGTCCGTCTGAATAGCTCTCACAACTGCCGCCTGATCTATCGGCATGATGATCGGAATACCTGTCTGCTGCAAGTCATACATGACACCTGTATATCCATTCCTGTAGCACTTCGTAAGATAATCAGACACCGTTGCATAGGAATTTGACTGCAAGTTGCTTAGAGCACCTTCAAGTTGTGCTTTCAAAGCCTCCTGATATTGTTTCTGGTATATGATGCTCTGCAAATTCTCCATGTCAGTTCTTGCAGACAACTCTCTGATCTTCTGCTCACAGTCTTTCAATGCCTGCTTATATGTATTCTTCAGGCTGGCAATAGTTTTTTCCTCGTTATGCAGTTGTTCCTCAATTACTTCTTTCTGTCTCTTATTCATATCACATTTCAATAGACATCGTAAAAGCTCTTGTTTCGCCCGGTTTGATCGTGACTGGTTCAAATACTTCTCTTGCCATCAAATTTTTAAAATATGCACTCGGTGTGGCTCCTGTTGTTCCGTCTGTACACCAAGCTAAAAACCATCCGATTTCTGATACTGTTATATCTTCATTGCTATTGTTTTTCACAGTTATTGTATACACTCTATTTGTTGTATAAGTTTCTTTGTAACTTTTTGCCATACTTACCACATGCAACCCATCTGAAGCGTATGTGTAAGGAACTTCAAGTGTATAATCGTCTTTTGTCGGGACTGTCGTTCCTGATCCAAGGAATATATAACTTCCATTATAAAATGTATCTATCGAATAATCTCCCAGTGTGGCATTTTCGTATATTTCATTCAAATATGTGTTTACCCATAGACTGTTTCCCACCTCTTTATCTATTCTCTGTATTTTTCCGGTTATATCTTTAAATATAGCCGCAACCCATCCTGTTGATATAAATACATTTAATAATTGTATAAAATTTGGCATTATCATTTTTCGTTTACCTCCTACATTAACTCTTTTACTGCTGTAAATTCTTCTGTTCCTTTGTTTTCAAAATAAGTATTAGAAACATTGTCATAAAGCTTCGGTTTGCCATCTGCATCGTACTTCGGAATAAAATCACGAACAAGTGTATCACCGTCATAAATTTTGCAATAATAAATATCTCCTATTTCACCAGACGTTAATACCTTTATATGAGAATCTCCAAACCCATACTCAAATGTTCCAACCTCATTTCCCTTTGCTATATAACTACCAGATTCAATATCTTTAATGTAATTATTTCCAAGCTCAAATTCATACGTTTTTGTTGTATCAATCAAACCGCCTATAATTCTATGCCCATCACCGCCGTAGTCCATATACCAGTTATTACCATATCCAAAAAATCTAAGTGCCTGATCTCCACTTAACATCATTCCGACAAATATCGCTCCTGTTGCTTTCTGCATCTTAAATTTAAGCTGTATTTTTATAGTTGATTTTCCGTTTATCCCAGTGTCAACCCAGCTGTTTCCATCAGAATGCACGGCGGCAAATTTTTCTTCAAGCTTGCGACTTGTAACCTTTGTCTTTATTGCTTCACCCACATGTGTGATTGCACCGATCTGGTTTGATGTATGTGTTTTTATGCTGTCACCTACTCTGGTTATGACAGAACCGCTACCGCCAGTGCTTCCACCTGTCTTTATCTGGCGCACATTTTCAGCCATAACTGCAAAGCTGTCTGTACTTTCAGTAGCCACTCCTTTCTCAGTGATGGCACTGGCTACTTCTGTTTTTCCATCACTGACAGATTTTTTTAGATTTTCTTCCGTTTCTTCTATTTTTTTTAACCGATCACCAACAATCTTTGCATCTGCCGCTTCACCGGATATGGACAAAGTAGGGTCGACCTTAATCAAATATTTCATAAACTGTGCAATGATGTCTTTCTCCTGTTCACTGTCTATTGTCTTTCCAAGTTCGCAACCATCAAGAACCTTTCCAACTGCAAGTTCTGTATTGTATTCCTGTGTTATATTTGATTCTTCATCTACCTTGGTAAAGCAGATCACGAAACCAACCGTACCAGGGACTCTGCAAGCCGTAGCACCTACAAGCCATGAGAATGTGATATAATCTTCATCGGTCACAGCTAAGTCATCGACAGCATAACAATCCGTCTCATTATCCTCATTCACATAATTGACCTTTATGCTAAACTCAGACATATCATTCTTTTTATAATATCTCGGCATTTTAAAATGCTTTCTTGTCACATTTTTATCATGATATACTCCGAGTATCTTCTCATTTCCCGGAAGTGTAATCTTTCTCAAATTGCTATCTATTTTGCAATATGTTACATTCTCCATCTTTATTCTTCACCACCAGTCTCTACATTTACCTTTTTCAACAGATCCTGCGCTTTTTTCGTATCGTCTTCTTCCTTTGCCGGCAGCTTGTCCTTGATCTCGTCATAATCAATATCAAGCCAGTCACAGATAGCTTTGATAATCGTCTCATCATCAAACATGCTTGCAACATCGAGTATTGTATTGATCTCTGTCTGCCTTACCTGAGCCTCTGTAAGCTCTATCTGTGCATTTTCCTGAGCGTTGCTCATTATCTCGTGAGCGAACTCAAAATGAACATCCTCAGCCTTGTATGCCTTATTCTCAGCCTTATTTATCTCGTCAACAACTATCTCTACTATCTTCCTAAAGAACTTTCTAAGAGCTTTCTCTATCTTTTTTGCCTTAAGGTCAAGGAGCGAATAAGCCGCCTTGATAGCTATATTCGTAGTGGCTGATGTATCCTTGAGACCGGCGGTGTTCAACCCCATGCCGAACCTGTATATATTCTTTTCATCAAGCTCCAGTTTTGCCTGTCTTGCCTGGTATGGGACGTCAACAGTCTTGACATCTACGTCACCATCCTCACCTACACCTATGATCTTCTTTGTTTTGAGGTTTGTCTGAAGCTCATTCAGGTTGTCTCCCTGAAAGCCTTTGATAGCATATAGTGGGGAGTCAAAGTCTATGAGGTTGTTTGACAGGCTTGAGGCCATCAGGTCGTAGTCATCTATAAGTGGTTTGACAGGCTTAAGACTTGAGAACTGCTTCTTGTTGTTATCCAGCCGGAAGAATGGAATATAGCCAAATCCATCAAAGTAGGTGGCCTTATCTCCATTATTCTTTGTGTAAAGTACATGAGGCTTTGGGTTGATTGGTTCAGTATCATCTAACACCACCGCCCCATTATTAACCTGGACATAATAATATGTCTGCTTATCATCCCAGACCTGTATTCTCTCGATGGTCTTGTGTACTTTGTCTATCCTGTCTGTATAGTGGTATATCGTGTATGCACAGCCATCGTCCGTGTCCTTGGCTCTGACCTCAATAACTCCGATACTGTCAGCATTGGCAAATGACATCATATCCTTGGCATTCTTGTATGCGTACATATACGCAAAGCCTTTGACCTGCATATCTGTGATGGTGTCGGAGAACTCAGACATGAACTCATCATTGTTGTTAAAATACTTGTCCATGTGCTTCTGCAGTTCAGTGTCGTTGGACTTTACAATGCCATCCCCTGAGAGGATATACTGGGTGCACTGGTCAACCAGCTCTGTGAAGAATGGATGTGGTATCTTCACGTTGCTTCTAGTCTTGTCCTCTACCAGTTCGCCGTCCGCATTGTAGTAAAACAGTCTATACTTCTTTATGTCGTGATCGCCATCATAGTAACGTTCGCCTATTCTGGCGAATTGTTTTTTATCAGACGTTTTGTCACTGTCTATCAGCTCTTTTATTTCATCAATAGTTAGCATCTTTTTACCTCGCTATACCAGCCATGTTCCCTTCGGCTTATCATTCTCATATACACCAGTCAGAGCATCGGGCGCATCATCGTGTGCATTCTTACCCTCTTTCTGATACTTCCTTATTGCTTTTGCAAAGTCTGGCCATCTGTCTTCCCAGTTCACCGGAAAGGCTACATTCTGCATTACTCCTGTACTGTTCGACAAGATTCTTGATGTCTTATTCTTTGATTGAAAGAACCACTGTATTTTAGTGTGGGTATTCCCTAATGCTTTCAATTCTCTTATTACATTCCTGCTGAATCCACGACCGCCATTGTTACTTTCTATCAAAGCATTACCGACATTATTCTTAGTCAGCATCTGAGCTGTCGCTGGTTCAGTCACTTCCATAGGTGCCTTTGTATATAAAACATCAAGTATGTAGTATGTACTCTCATACATGCCATAACAAATAGAACACAGATAATCACTACCTGTGTCCGCTGTATCTGTATAATTCAATATATATTTGAACAGGCTATTGCCCTTACTATCCCTTGGAATATCCGTATATGTCTTAATATGGCTGTATAATCTGCCTTTGACATCTATTGGCTCTTGCTGATAATTCGCAAGGACTATATCCTTATTCATGTTCTTTGTTTTTATCTTGTAGTCCTTATATGACAGGATAGCTTCACAGAGCATTGTTCCATCGTCTTGTACTGCCTTGTAATTGATATGTACTACATCGTCATAATTTGCAAGTACATAACCGGCTAGATCCTTTGTTGACCATCTTGTCATAATTATGATGATTTTGAAATCATTCTCAGTTCTGGACAGCATTGTATTGTTAAACCAGTCAATCTGCTTCTGCAATACTGATTCATTGTAGGCTTCCTCACTGTTCTTGATAAGATCATCTATTATCATAATATTACAACCAAATCCGGTTGCGGTACCTGTCGGAGAGGTGGCAAGGTAATTAGCCTGTTGACTACCCTCAAGGCTCCACTTCTGTGCTGCAGCCTCTCCATACTTAATCTTTGTGCCAGGGAATATATCTCCATATGTCAGAATGCCCTCTGTAGGCTTTTCCGCAATCACATCCCTGACAGCCTTTGCAAAGGTTCCTGACAGGGTCTCATTATATGAGCCTGTCATAACCTTTTTATCTATACCATATTTACCGAATAGCCACTGGACAAATTTGGTAGCCGTTCGTGACTTTCCATGTCGTGGTGGCATATTTACAACCATTATCTGTTGTTCGGCATCTTCCACGAACCACTGTAGCTTATCTGCAAGATCATGCAGAAAGTCTCTGTCGTTACTATAGAAATCAGGAGAGGTCAGCTTGCAATACTGCCAGAACTCTCTCCTTGATAGTTCTATCTTTAGCTGTTGCTGTAATAAAGGGTCATGTCTATCAAACATTATCAATAAGTTTCTTCAATTCTTCGGTTGTAAGCCCCTCAAATGCATTTGGTGTGGTATTCTTCACTTCCACCTTTTCTGTGAACATACCCAAATGCTTACCAAGGAGCTCCAATGCCTGTATCTTGCTGTAAGGCTTTATTTCAAAGCCGTCTCGACCCTTTTTTATAACTGCAATAGCTTTCTTCTGATCTTCTGTAAGTTCATCCGTCAGGATAGGCTCTACTGTCCTGTATTTCACCTGATTGCCGTCCTCGTCAAGTACCGGGACCATATTCCCATCAACTTCTACCATGGCATCCTTTTCAACTACTCTTGCATAGTCAGATGCCTTTGCAAATGCGATAAGTGCAAGCTCATGTAATACGCTATCCTGAGTTATCTCTGTGCGCTCTTCAAGCTCTTTTTGGCGCTCTTTTATATAGGCTTGAATGCCTTCATTTGCCATCATTCTGCTAACACGTTTATTCATTCCTTTCGGTGAATATCCCGCCCTTATAGCTGCCTGTGTGGCATTAAGGTCAATCAGGTATTCATCACAGAATCTCTGCTGTTTAGCTGTCAGCTTAGCCATAATGTCACACCTTCTTTCTATTACTTCTGTTTCTTTCTTACTCTCTTCGGGATCACAATCTTGTACAGCGGTTTACATACACTCTTTACTTCCCCACCCAACTTTATAGTCGGCTGAAGTTTGTATATCTTAGTGCACTTAACCATCACCTTTATCATGGCTATCGGTAATGCCAATCTACCAAGTACAGGATGTATGTATTCAAAACTATATTCAGGTCTCACGACCTCAAACCTTTTAATCTCACTCATATCACGCCTCAAACAAAATAGCCCAGTGGCAAGAGATTATCATTCACATTAAAGGGGTGGGAGAGGGTTTGTATAACCACTGGGCATAAGAAAAGGGACACAACCTATGACAACGGCTATGTCCCTTATGAATCAATACTATATAATTTTACCACTACAGTATATCACAGTTGCTAGGTGCTATTCGGTGCTAAATGGTGCTATTTGGTGTCAACTTTTCAAAATCTTTATCCGAAATGCCTCAAGAGCAACTCCATGAATATGTTTTGTCCTGTCATATGAATACTTTATTTCAGATGCTATATCCTTTAATGACTTGTACTCTATATACTTCTTAAACAGAATCTTCATGTAGATAGGGTTGTTCAAACTGTGGATCTGATTGATCACTCTATGCTTGAGTTCCGCAAATCTGGCATTATCCTCCTGCAGCTCTCTCTCAAAATCAACATACTTCGCTACTTTCACGCTCAATGATTCAGATGCGCTTGTCTGTACTTTCTCCTTGGAATAGTCAAATGCTCCCAAGCCTATTGCATTGTCCTTAAGGCTATCTAATTCTATCTTCTTCTGCTGTATTTTCGTATCAAGCGTTTCGACCTGTTTCAGGTACTCTTTCGCTATATTCACTATCTTATCACCTCACTTACTTATTTTCCCTGATGGAGAACTCTATTCCGGTTTCTTCCCTCAGTGCATCTATGAAATCATCCCAGATCACATCTCCATCACATATACACTCTGTCTTCAAATTGAATCGGTCAAAGAACTGTTTGATCCTTTTCTGCCCAAATCCAAACTCATCTCTCAACACCATGCAAGACATAATCAGCACAGTATCGATCGTATTCATCTTGATCTTCTCAACTGATTCTTCCAGTTGTGCTTGATTGATCTCTAACGGAATGAACATAGCTCTCCTTACTGCAAGCTCTTTCTTAGCCTCTTCCATGCCCTTATCCTCGATCAGCTTCATGATCCATATTGCACCAGCCATTCTTGCCTCATGTAACTTTCTATCCGACTTAGCCATGTTTTCTCCTATTCCGCTTCTGATTGAAGCCATTCAAGTAAATCTCCGTAACTATCATGTATTTCCTCTTCTTTCTCTGTGTCAAGATTGTAAATTGACTTATAAGGCTCTTCACTCTTTTCAAAATCGCACATATTGGTAAGCCATTCAGCCAACTCTTCGTCCGACATATTCCTTATTCTGTCGGCATTGGTCTGCTTATCGCTTTTCACAATTTCAAAATATTCATTAATGTAACCTAATACAATTTTTAAATTGTAAGAACTATATCCAATAGAATAGTCTTTTTCACCAACCAGTCTGTACTTCAATTCATAATAAGGCTTATCATCTATCGTTCGTACAATTATTCCTAAGCTATTTACCTTAGCCTTATTTATATTTATTGTTCTCACACTCTGTAAATCTTCCTCTTCTTTGACTGTTAGATTGCTCTGCTTATCATTCATTTTCTCCACCTCTCAATTCTATCAGCTTACTCTCGTACCACTCAGCTTTTTCTATATCCTCCGCTCCATTTTTCTTATCTGCCCGGAAACGATACTTGTAAGCGTTGCACATGCAGAAATGCTTTACAGCTTGCACGCCGAACATTGCAAGCATTACATCTATGCACTCATTTTTTCCTTGATAGTGTGCCGGGTGATTTACATTGTCGTCGCATTCGTTGCCGAAAAGTACTGTATAATTTCTCGCAACCGCTTCCGGGTATTCCTCCCAGCTTCCATAACATGTACTTTCATCGCTGTGTTCCAATGGGCATTTTAAACAGTTACCCCTACTTTCGCAATACGCTCCTATTCTTTTCGCCTTTTCTTCTATCGTCATATCATACCTCGCTTTCTAATAACTCTGGATTGTCAAAAATGTTGCCACACACCTTAAAATGCTCTCTGTCAAATTTGCCAATTGGTATTATATCCTCACTTCCATTTTCTTTTGAGCAAAATCCACTTCCGTACCACATAATTCTTATATAAGTCTCATCTTCCGGGTAATCATCGTCTAGGTGTGCAACCATAATATCATTTTCCCAAATCAGATTGCCATTCTTGTCTTTCAAGCCTGTGCATTGACAGATTGTGTCTGGTTGAATTTCAAAAGCGAGAGGTCTACCAGCTCTGTTACCGATATACCACTTACTATTACTACTTGCCAAAAGCCCTCGAACCCAATCTCCTCTATAAGTTTTTGCCTTGATTAAATACCTATCTTTCATCATCTCCACTCTCTTTCTCATCAATTACTAAGTCCGAAAACTCTGATTCAATCAATTCTTCTGGACTTGAATAGTCATCTCCTTCATAAGGTTGCACATAATAAACCGTCTTCTCACTGCATTTACCATCCTGCTTTAATTCCCAATACAGATCATATAAATCTCCACCATAATCCTCATCATAAAGAGATGTGTCTTCTTCACTATAATGCTTGCCCTTATATTCATATATTTTCATCCTCCTCAACCTCTCTTTCTGCCATAAGCCAGTTCAATGTACATTTCTGACAAAACTTATCATGTTTGTGGCACTCAACCTCATTGAATCCTATTTCATTTGGACACATCACGATCATAGACAGATCTGTGTTGCTGAGCGACCGGATATAATCTCCGTTGGTCATTATTTTATATTCGTCCGTCGCATTCTTGGTACAGTGTACACATGGCTCATCTGTTTTACATCTACTCTGATATTTGCATGTCTCACAGCTCTTATCCTGTACTGGTACTATTTCCATCGAATCTCTCCTCTCCTGATCATCTCAACAATATCTATTCTGGTGAAGCTCTCCCGGTAGCCGTATTCGCTCTTCATCACTATGTGATGATCGTAAACCTTCACAATGGTCCATTTCTTCCATGTCATGATAAAATTCCGCCCACTGGTGGTTTCTTTTGTATGGATCCGCACGACCTGCCCCGGTCGGCAGATCATGTTGTATGTAATTTCTATCTCAAAATTCGTCATGTTGTTTCTCCTTTATCTATTCTATACAAAACACAGTTGCCCATTGTCATCCTCTCCTATCCGCATATTTGGCATTCTTTTTCTCAAGCAAAGCTCTGGTAAATTTGCTCTTACCATTGCTGCCGGTATAGGTGGACAGACTGCATTGCCGCATCTCTTAACCTGTTCACTTCTTGAATATGTCTTACCTGTGCTGTCATGATCTATGATGTAATCATCCGGAAACCCTTGGCACCCATATAACTCCTTTGGCTCAAGCATTCTGAGACCAATGTCCACTATCTGATACTCAACACCTTGGATTGTTACAAGGCCGAACCGGTCTCTTGATGTCACTGTATCAAGCGGCTGTTCTATATCTTGGCCTGTACCCTCTCCGTAGTATTTGATCAGGAATGCTCTGACCTCTCCAAAATGTCCGGCTGATGTTGTCACTGTATGCAGTGGCTCTCTCTCATCCTGCCCTATCCCTGTCTTGTAAAACTTACTGAGGAACGAAGTCACAAGGCCATATCTGTTTGAACTGTCCACTGTCATGATTAGATTCTCTATACCTTGACCTCGTACCTCATCCGAATTGGTCTCTGAATGATATTGGATAAGTGTAGGGCTTATGAGGCATTGCTGATTTCCTGTGGTAATCGTATGTATTGGTTCTCTGCAACTTCCACCTGGATGATTGCTTGTATTTGTTCCCATATAAGGTGCAAGTCTTGGTTCTACAACTCCATATCCATGTTTGCCTGTGATTGTCGGCATTGAATCCCTTATGTCCTGTGGTTTTCTCTCACCGCCGTGATTGCACTGAATTATAAACGGCTCTGGATTATCCAGAACGAACTTCTTCAGCCCTCTTGCAATCCTCTGCATAGTCTTTGGTGCAAGTGGCCTCACCGCCCGAATGCCGTACTTCTCCTTGATCTCCTCTGATGTATCAAAGATACTTGGACATGGTAGGCTAAAATCAAGCTGTGTATATGCTCCAACATAAGGTTTGAGCAGTCCCATCTTGACCTCTTCGCTGTCTGTCGGTGCATGTGTAGGCTTTGGCCACATGATAGGTACTCCATCACATCTTGCGATCATGAAGAACCTTTTTCTCTTGGTCGGTGCTCCGTAGTCTGCCGCCACAAGTTCTCTGAACTGTACTTCATATCCCAGATCATTAAGTTGCTTTACAAACTGTCTGAATGTATCACCTTGCTTTGCCCTTATTGGATGATGTCCTCTGTTGAGTGGTCCCCATGTCTTGAACTCTTCGACATTCTCAAGCATAATCACTCTCGGTCTCACAAGTGCCGCCCATCTGCATGCTACCCATGCCAGCCCTCTGATGTTCTTATCCTTTGGCTTGCCACCTTTGGCCTTGCTGAAATGCTTACAGTCTGGGGAGAACCAGGCAAGAGCTACCGGATGCCCCTCACATGCTTTCACTGGGTCAACCGCCCACACATTTTCACAGTAGTGCTTTGTGTTTGGATGATTGACCTTATGCATCCTTATGGCTTCCGGATCATGATTGATTGCTATATCAACACTGTACCCTGTAGCCATCTCAATTCCTGTTGATGCTCCACCACCACCGGCGAAGTTATCAACGATAAGTTCTCCGTTTATCATGGCTGCACCTCTAAGAAATCAAACAACGTCGGTGAATCAACCTCATTCTCCTCTGCCTGTAAATATCCAACACCATCTCTGAAGTAATCCGGATTGAGCTCACATCCCTTGCCAAATCTGTGCATCTTGACCGCCATCATCGGTACAGTCATAAGACCGCCGAACGGATCATATACCACATCACCCGGATTGCTGTACCTGTTGATAATCCTCTCAACGATATCAAGCTGTAAAGGACATACATGCATGGTTGCCCTTCTCTGGCTCTGTGTCGTATTAAGAGTTCTCATTCTGTTAATATCATCCCATACCTCAAGCTGGTTCCATGATCCCGGAGCTACTACCATGAATGTAGCTGGTAATCTTCCATCCATATCAAGCTTCTTTGCAAGTGCCACATGATCCTCATAGTTATATACATGCTCTCTGCTGTACTGTCTGTATACTCTCTGTAAGTTGTCCACAGATACGCCCTCAAGTTCTTCTTTACTCACAAGCCTGTCTCCTGAGCTTCTCCAGTATCCGTGAGCATCTATCTGCCACTGTGCCCTTGTGTATTCATCCTTGGACTTAGTAACCGGATCATCAGCGTATGCCTTGCTGTGATCCGTTGGCAGTTTGCGGAACAGTAAAATATATTCAGGGCATCCAACTCCCATCTTGGTACCATCCTTACACTGTTCCGTCCATCCAAGGCGGTAGGTCTGGTTGTTCTCTCTTACAACATCCGTCACAACTGTGATCATGCCAAAATACTGAAATCCATGGCGCATATAATGTTCTATACAGTCAGCGTGAAATGGTTCAATAGTTGGCATTCCTGTTCCGGTGGCATTTCCGAACAGCACTCTGTCCTTGACATGAATAGCTGCAACTCTTCCCGGCTTCAACACCCTTAAAAGCTCCGGTGTCAAGAAATCCATCTGTTCAAAGAACCTATCTGTATCCTGATTGTGTCCAAAATCGTTATAATTTGCTGAATATTCATAATGATTACCGAATGGTATTGACGTATGGATCAAATCAATGCTGTTGCTTTCCATCGCTCTTGTTTCTTCCACACAGTCACCATATACGGCTTCATAATGATTTCCTCTTACTGTTCTTTCTTCTCTTGTACCTTCCACACCCATCTTCCTTTCTAACCGCTCTGTTTTATTCGCTGAATCAAGTCCATACTTTTTCACGATCTCGATCATCTTCTGCACCATATGATCATGATTCTTCCATTTCTCAATTAAAGCATTTTTAATCTCTCGCTCATTCTCCATATAGATTATGTCTATAACCACAGTTTCTTTTTGCAAGAATCTATAGCATCTGTGAATAGCCTGTATGAAGTCATTGAACTCATAATCAATACCAACAAATATCTCCCTGTGACAGAACCGCTGAAAGTTACATCCTGAACCACTGATTGACTTCTTTGTTGCAAATAGTCTCGTTTTACCTTCTGAGAAATCTATAACTCTCTGTTCTCTAAGGTCATAATCCATAGATCCGTATATATCCACTGTCTCCGGCAGAGCTTTCTTGATCGCATGTCTCTCTGCTTCCTGATCATGCCACAATATAAAATGATCATCCGGCGAACTGTCTACAATCTCACGCATCTTTTCTACTCGCTCATTGATACTCTCCCGCTTCACCTTTGCAGCTTCTTTCAAACCTGCAGATGCCTGTGTAAACAACTCCATTTGCCCATCTTTATCAACTGTATCTCCATAGTGAACCGGTATCTCATGCCATCTAACATCCAGAGGTGGTAAGTCATAACCATTATCAGAATAATCCGGATTGAGATCCGATGGCTTTGTAATGAAAAGTGCCCAACTTGAAACCCACAACCAAAACTCATCTTCCATATTCGGATATAAGGTCAAGTTATTTGCCTTTGTTGAATCTCTCTGAAAAAATCTTGTAAGTGCCTGTCCTGTATCCATAACCTCAAGGTATCCAGCATAATGAATAAGCTCTTTATACTTATTCGGTGATGGTGTAGCAGTTGCTACCAGCTTATAAGGTACATTTTTGAACTTTTCAAGGAATGTCTGATATGTCTTAGATCCAAATGATCTAAGGACTGATGCTTCATCAAGTGAGGTAGCCTGAAAGTAATCCGGTCGGATATCTCCGTCTCTCACTCTCTCATAGTTCGTCAGAACGATCTGACTTGTGCTTGCCTCAACCTCTTCCATGGTTCGGCAATACTCTGGTTTCTCATAGCCCAGGAGTTCCACGGCATCCCTTGTAAACTCCTGCTTAACTCCAAGTGGTAATACGATCAATGCTCTACCACCTGTATGTTCTGCTGCAAGGTGACAAAATTCTATTTCCTGTGCAGTCTTACCAAGTCCGAAAGACTCAAACAAAGCTCTACGTCCACCTTTCAGTGCCCATGCCACTGCATCTCTCTGGTGTGGCTTTAATGCTTTGTTAATACGGTTCTTGTCAACAGAAAAACCACTATCAACTGCAAGTTCTATCTTGCTTTCTAAAAACTCTTTGTAATTCATGTTTAAAAGGAACCCGATATATCGTTACCCCGGCCGGAGGTTCGGCTCCTTTCTTTGATTTATTTTCTCCGGAGTTCTTTCAACTCCTCAAAATCATATGATCCGCATAAGGGGCATATAGCCCGGTACTCATATGCAGGCTGTCCATGATATTCACCCATGCACTCTCTTTCCATGTCCGGCTCTTCGAACTCTGCCTGACAGTCAATGCATTTATACATCTCTGTCTCTCCCTTCCAACATCATCATGCTGTTGCTCTGTATCTTCTGTATCGCACTTCTAAGCCTTGCCGGCATCAACGCATCCTTTTGCTTCCGTTTTGCAAGCTCCTC
>ERZ827150.1247-NODE-1247-length-32732-cov-5.627414_pt1 | contig 32732 bp, 32 predicted proteins | sample MGYA00519779_ERZ827150 | MGnify/ENA primary metagenome ERZ827150 (study PRJEB31778, sample SAMEA3449267) | human gut metagenome | biome: human gut; feature: human-associated habitat; material: faeces | place: United Kingdom | collected 2010/2012 ...
GAAGTCGGGAACGAATACGGCATGTTGGGCAATATCGTACAGAGATTGTCCATAGACAAATACACGGGAATCGAAGCAAAAATCATCAACCGCACGGGCGGAATGGTAGATAGGAACGTATTCCGTTTCGCGGATATCATCGGCATGAAAGAAACGCCCCTGTGCGGGAAGCGTGAACCGTATATCTGGGTGGAACCTGACAAAACGGCAAGCTGGTACACGCCGGTAAACGACGCGGAAAAACAACGGATTGCCGATGCGGTGATGGCGTATGTGGAATTATACCAAACCCCACAGCAGGACCCGGAGATGAAGATGTAACAAAGAATAAGCCGAGCGTAGGCACGGGAGGAATAAAATGTTTGATTGGCTGAAAGAGCTGATGCAAGGGATTGGGGAGTCGATCGCGCAGGCGTTTGCGGGGCTGGGGGAACAGATCTCGGGAAGTATCTGGAAAACCATGCTCGGCTGGATCTATGAAACGGTGTACGGCGCGGCCGCGGACTTTTTCACGAAAATGGGGAACATGGGCGCGGAGATCTTTGATCTAAAATGGGTGGAAGCGACGATCCGGTTGTTCACGTTGTTCGGCTGGGGCTTATTCGTGGCGGGCGTAATCGTCGCCGTGTTCGATCTCGCCATTGAATACCAGAACGGCCGCGCGAGCGTCAAAAGCACGATGCTGAATATCTTAAAAGGTTTTTTCGCGTGCTCGCTCATCGGCGTGGTGCCGGTAGAGCTGTATAAGTTCTGTATCTCTCTGCAAAACACGTTCGCAGGGGAATTGGCGCGCTTGTTTTCGGACGGAAAGGTCGTGGATATTTCAGAGCAGAGTATGCAGATACTGCTTGAAAAGTTCTCCCCGAGCGCAATGGCGACGAGCGGGTTATTCAATATCCTGATATTAATCGCGTTCGTGTACTGCGTAGTGAAAGTGTTTTTCCAAAACATCAAACGCGGCGGGATCCTGCTCGTGCAGATGTCGGTCGGGGCGTTGTATATGTTCTCCGTGCCGCGCGGGTATGCGGACGGGTTCGTGCAATGGATGAAACAGGTGGCGGCGATCTGTTTGACGGCGTTCATGCAGACCACGCTGTTATTCTTAGGGCTGATGACGTTCCCGGGCAATATGCTTTTGGGGCTTGGAATCATGCTTGCGGCGAACGAAGTGCCGCGGATCGCGCAGCAGTTCGGCTTGGATTCGAGTGTAAAAGTGAACATGATGAGCGTGATGCACGCGACCACGACGGCGGTGAATCTGACCCGCACCGTGACGCGGGCAGGAAAATAAGGATTTTTGAGTTAGCTAAAACGAAATCAAGAATTTTAGATAAAATCCCGTTACAAGTCTTGACAAAATCGCTAAAATAGTATATACTGATATTAGATAAAACAGGAGGTATGAGTATGACTACGGTAACGGCGACGGAAATCCAGAACAACTTCGGGAAATATCTGCAATCGGTGCAAGAAGGGAATGAAGTGGTTATCTTAAAAAACGGAAAAGAGGTGGCCAGGCTGATCTCGCACGATAAAAGCGTGTCGTTTTTGACGGACTCGTTGGTGGGGGTGCTGAAAGGTGCTTACGAGGAGAAAGAAATCCGGGCGGAGAGAATGAAAAAGTATGAAAATCTTGATTGATACGAACGTGATTCTCGACGTTTTGACGAACCGGAAAGAGTTCGCGGAATCGGCGATAAAAGTATTTAAGCTCTGCGAGGTGAAAAAGATAACCGGATATATTTCCGCGTTATCGATCCCAAACATCGTATATATTATGCGAAAAGAATTAAAGGGCGAGCGGATCAAAGAAATCCTCGAAAAACTGTGTTTGCTTTTTACGATCGCCGATTTGAAAGCAGAGGATTTGAAAAAGGCAACGGAGCTGAACTTTGGGGACTATGAAGACGCCATACAGAGCAGCCAGGCCTTGCGGATCAAAGCAGAGTATCTCGTAACGCGGAATCTCAAAGATTTTGTTACCAGCCCGGTCATGGCGATTGAGCCTGCGGAACTATTAGAGCGGGTATAAAGCCCGTACAGATAAAAACAAAATATAAAAAATCAAGGAAAAAACCGTTCGGGAAACTGAGCGGTTTTTTCCTATAGAAACGGAAGCAGAAGCAAAGATAGAGGAGATACAATGACAGAAAATAAAGAATTGGAACGCAACGATCTCGTGATCGACCGTGAGATGGAGGTGGATGATGACAATCCCCATCAGATTAATTTTTATATAGAAACCTGGTTCGACGTGGACAGGAAATTCGATCTGAACATCAACGCCGAGGACGGGACGTGGCTGAATATGTACGGCAAGTACGACCCGTATGCGGATGAATTACAAATCGAATGCGAGATCAGCCGCGAAGAGAGCGGCGGCACGTATTTCGACTATACCCCGACGGAGAACGAAACGAAGCTAATCAAAGATATGCTGGCCGAGAAATTACAATACGAGCACCATCAGACGCCGGAAGAGTTTTGCGAACAATACGCCGACGAGGAACAAACGCTGGGAGGATGAATGAAACAGGGAAGATCAGGCAGGAAGGCGGTCGCTGTTCTTGCCGTTTTTAATGTAGTCCTGCTTTGCGTCAGTATATTCTGCATGATCCGTACCCATCGGAACAATCAAAAGATAAACCAAGCGGAAAGAGCGTTCCAATACTCGGAAACCTCAGATAAGGTCGTGCTGACGCTCGCAAACGGCCGGGAAGCGGAGATAGTATTCGGGAAAACGGCGGTACGGATAATAGAATCATATCGGTATACCGAATCGATAAGCGAAATACTTTTATTTGTGCGGGAATACGGTTCAAAGCACGGATATACGTTGCAAAGAAACAATACGGAGCTTCTGGGCGAGTTTAGATTGCATACGCTTTTATATCGTGTAGGCTATAAACGGGCACAGACTGGTGACTTGGATTGGGACTATGAAGCCGATCCGAGGTGGTATGTGAATGCAGCGAGCCGAATGCTCGGCGCATGCGGCATATAAAAAACGAGGTGAAAAGAGAAATGAAACAATATTTGTATCCAAAGAATTTGAAATCCAAAGCGAATCTATGGCTTTGGGGGATGCGGGATTTTATCCTCGTCTGCGCGTCGGCATTGCTGTCGATCTTCGCGCTGGTGGAGCTGGGCTGGCTGATCCCGGCAGCGCTGACGCTGTGTTTCGCGTTTTTGACCGTCCGTAAGGATGAGATGACGGTCTTGGAGTACTTGAAATACGCGATCCGATATTTTTTGACGGATCAGCAGTATTACGAGTGGAAGTAGCGTTTTTTTCTCGCATAAAAGAAGCATTCACTTGACTTTTTCGGAGCTTGCCGATATAATAAAGACAAAAGAAAACAAAGCGGAAGGCGGGAAGAAAGATGGAAACAGGGGAACAAAAAAGTGATAGGCTTCTAAGCTTAGAGGAAGAACGGGAACGCGCGTATGAATACGGGCTGCCGGAATACCTACAGCATGACCTGGACGCGTATAAAGAGGGCTTGAAGACGGGCTCGACGTTGATGGATTGTTTATGGGGCGAATTATACGGAAGCATCAATATCGCGGAGATCAACGAGGGCGCGATCACGCCGGAACACGCGGAGTATTTACGGCAAAAATATCTTTGGAGGTAACGGCGGGATGAGCAAAGTATCGTTTATATCTTTCTGCGTGGAATACTATGCGGAGCATATCCATAAACCGAGCGATGAGGTGTATGAACTTTTCAAACGCGAAAAGCTGCTGGAGCTTTTGGATTCGGATTACGAGGATCTGCATGGAATGAGTATGGAATATTTAATGCAGATGTTTGACGAATACCTGGGAGAGAAAAGGAAATGATTGTCTATCACGGAACGACGCTGGAAATAAAAACGCCGAAAATCATCAAAAGCGAGCTGGGCCGGGATTTCGGGTTTGCGTTCTATACGACGGATATCCAAGCGCAGGCGGAGCGTTGGGCGATCCGCCGCTCGAAAATCCTGTCTAAGAAACAGAATATAAAAGTCCCCGCAGTAGTCAACGTCTATGAATGGACGATGTGTGAAGGGTTAAAAGAGCACCACTTTGAAGGCGCGTCGCTGGATTGGCTGGAACTGGTAGTAAAATGCCGGGGCGATGCGGGGTTCGTGCATGGATATGATATCGTGAGCGGAAAGATTGCCAACGACAATGTGGGAGAAACGGTATCCTATGTCATGCAAGGGATCATGCGGAAAGAGGACGCGGTGGAGCGGCTGAAATTTGAACAAATCAATAACCAGATCGCGTTTTGCAGTACAGAAGCCTTGAAACAGTTGAAGTTTAAGGAAAGTTATATCGTGGAGGTAAAGTGAGATGTCGCATGCAACGGTTCGGGCCACGATTTTGCCCGAAATCATCCGTTTGATCTGTGCCGAGCAAAAGGTATCGGAAAGGGAGGCGTTGGATTTGTTTTACGGCTCTGCGACCGGGGCAAGTTTTGCCGACGACGACACGGGGTTATACGGACAATCTGCGCTGTATATCTACGGCTTATTTACGGAAGAAATGCAAGAGCGGAAGCAAGAATTATAAACTATACAAAACAAAAAATGAAACCGGCATCGCAAAACGCGGTGCCGTTTTCGTTGGGAGAAAACAGCATGAATAGAGCAAGCAAACGACAGAACAAGAAAAGCGCCGCGTCGGTGCAGGCATTGATCGGGATCAAGGTGTTCACGGACTACGGGCTTTTGACGAACAGCGGGGAGCTGTTGTTTTATCTCGTCACGCCGACGAATTTGTCGGTATTGTCCTCTTCGAGCATCGAGAGCAAGATCCGGCAATTGACGCTGGCGCTGTCGGCTATCCCGGAGTTGGAGATCGCGTGCACAGACTCCGCAGAGTGTTTGGATGGCAATAAGTCGTATCTTTCGGAGCGTATGAACGCGGAAGCAAACGGGAAGGTAAAAAGTCTGTTAAAACAGGACATAGGCTTTTTAGACGAGATTCAGTTAGAGCTTTCAACGGCGCGGCAGTTCCTGTTCGTGTTCCGCTGCCGGGGTCTGAACCCGTCGCAGGTATTCGCCCAGGCGAATAATATCCAAAAAATACTCTCGGAGCATGGCTTTGACGGCAGGCGCATGAAAAAGGAAGAGATCAAGCGCATGATCGCGTTATATTTCGACGCGTCGCTGTTCGGGGAACAGATCCCGGACGTGGATGGTGGTCAGTATTTTGATATAAATACACAGGAAACATCAAAAGAAGAATAACAAAAAGAAGATAGGACATATCCAAAAGATTTACTCAAGGTCAATAATTTACAAAGACAAACAGTGAAGCATTGACTTTTCCTATTATTTTTGCTATACTGATACAAAAATAAAAAAGCGAGAAAACCGATGAGATATACGTTAATGCATAAAGAACATGCAGTAATAGATCTTGAGCTCGACGATGATACGGGCGTTATCCAAAAAGTCGAAAAAGTGTATGAATCGGAGCGTTTGCCGATTGGTATTTCTATCCGACAAGGCAAAGTAGATCGAGCAGCGCTGAATGCGTGGTGGACCGATCGTTCAATACCTGCGAGTCGTTCGGGAATCCGCGAGGCATTAGAAACGTTAAAAGTAATGAATACCAAGCTGTTACTCATGCGTTGCTTAGGTTTGAGCTTATCAGACCAATATTGGATTAAACCGAAAGGATCTGATTTGAATTGGAAAAAGATCAATTTTTTTGATAACGTATTCTCGGAGGATATCGGGGACGTGTTATTCGGAAAAACTGAAAAAATAAAGACGGTTGATTTTAATTCACCCGATAATACGTCGGACGGATGCTTGAAAAAGAGATGGAAGATAATAGACGGGAAGCGTTGTTTAATCAAAGGCGGGAGTGGACTGGAAAGACAACAGCCGTTTAACGAAGTAATTGCGAGTAAAATAGCTGATCGGTTGGGGATTCCGCACGTACCCTATAGGCTTATCTGGGATAACGGAGAGCCGTATAGTGTCTGCGAGGGTTTTGTCACGTCGGATACGGAGCTTGTGAGCGCGTGGCGGATTCTGCAAACGCAGAAAAAAGACAACCAAACCTCTGTGTACCGGCATTTTATAAACTGCTGCAAAGCGCTAAATGCGCCGGACGTGGTGCCTGCGCTAGACAGGATGATCGTGCTGGACTACCTGATAGCGAACGAGGACCGGCACTTGAACAATTTCGGGCTTTTGCGGAAAGCGGAAACCCTGGAATGGATGGGTTTAGCGCCGATCTATGACAGCGGCAGTTCTTTGGGCTATGATAAGCTCGTGTCGCAGATCCGCGCGGGAAAAGACATCCCCTGCAAACCGTTCAAGAAGAACCAGGACGAGCAGTTACAATTAGTATCTACGTTTGAGTGGATGGATCTGGAGAAGCTGTCGGATATAGAAACGGTGATTCGTGACGCGTTTTCGGATGAAAGAGCGAAAGAGTATATGCCCGAGAAGAGAATCTCTGTGATCGTGGAATCAGTGGGAAGACGGATCGAAAAGTTGGCTCTGCGGGCAATGGCGCATACTTGCGCTCAAGATTCTACGGCCGGCGACGTGGAAGAAAATATCGCGGAGGAGTATCTTCCGAACCTGTAAGACACAACTCAATAAACACAGTTCGGTCGTTTTGCGAAGATGCAAGACGGCTTTTTTATGCGCATAAAAAGGAGGAGGAACCATGAACAACGAATACCCGAAACCGTTCTCCCGGGAAAAGTCGGAACGGCAGGAGATAAAAGACTTTTTTGACTGCGTATTGCCGGGAACGATGAAATTCCTAACGGATCATTATCTCGTCGGAGACAGTTACCGGTGCGTATGGTCGGTACGCGAATACCCGCCTACGACGGACGAGCAGTGCCTGTTCTCGGGGCTGGCGGACAAGAACGGCGTGACGCTGCGGATCTATCACCGCTTGGTGGAAGCGGTGGAACAGCGGAAGATCATTCAAAACGCGATGCGGAAGAACAAAATGAAATCCTTAGGCAACGACGTCACGGCCAGCGTCGAAGCGGCGGGGAATCTGCAGGACGTGGTAGAACTGCTCGCAGGGATCCGCAAAAGCCGGGAATGCTTGCTGCATGTGTCGGTGTTTATCGAACTGAAAGCGAAAGACCTGGAAACGCTTAAAAATCTCCAATCGGAGGTGCAGATGGAGCTGGCGCGGTCGAAGATCTCTGTGGATAGGCTGACGCTGCGACAAAAGGACGGATTTTTGTCTGTTCTGCCGTGGGGCACAAACCGGTTCGGAACCCAATACGAGCGCGTACTGCAGGCAAGCTCGGCGGCAAACTTTTACCCGTTCGGGTTTTCGGGCAAGACGGATCCGCAGGGATTATATATCGGGAGGGATAAGTTCGGGACGAACATTCTGGTGGATTTGGATAGACGGGCAGAGGATAAAACGACGAGCAACGTGCTTATTTTGGGTAACAGCGGACAGGGAAAAAGTTACCTGATGAAACTGCTGCTGTGTAATATTCGAGAATCTGGGAAGAAAGTCATCTGCCTGGATTCCGAGCAGGAGTATGAAGAACTTTGCGAGTCGCTTGGCGGGTGTTATATCGATTTTTTATCGGGCAAGTATAAAATAAATCCGTTAGAGCCGAAAGCGTGGTCTGATAACCCGGAGGAGCCGGACGCCGCCTGTCCGGAGGCGTTCAAAAAAGTCACGCGGCTGTCGCAGCATATCGCGTTCTTAAAAGATTTTTTCAGGAGCTATAAGGATTTCGACGACGCGCAGGTGGATACCATCGAGATATTGCTTACTAAGCTGTATGCGCGGTTCGGGATCACGGATACTACGGATTATACCGAAAAGAAAGGCACGGATTTTCCGAGGATGGAAGATTTCTATAAGCTGTGCGAAGAGGAATATATGACGTATGACAGGAGTAGAAAATACCTGTACACGGAAGATACGTTGCAGGAAGTATGCCTGGGAATCCATTCGATGTGCATAGGCACGGAGAGCAAGTATTTCAACGGCCATACGAATATAACGGACGGGGAGTTTTTGTGTTTCGGCGTGAAAGGGCTCATGGACAGCAATAAGAGACTGAAAGACGCGATGCTGTTTAATATCCTGTCATATATGAGCAATCAGCTTCTTGGCGAGGGAAATACGGTGGCAAGCATAGACGAATTATATCTGTTTCTGACAAACATGACGGGGATAGAGTATATCCGAAATGCAATGAAGCGAGTGCGGAAAAAGGAATCATCGGTGATTTTATCGAGTCAGAATATTGAGGATTTTCTGCTTCCGGGGCTACGAGAGTACACGAAACCGCTGTTCTCGATTCCGACGCATCAGTTCCTGTTCCATGCGGGACAAATCAACCCGAAAGAATATATGGACGCGCTCCAAATCGAGCCGAGCGAGTTCGAACTCATCAAATATCCGGAACGCGGCACATGTCTGTACCGCTGCGGGAAGGAGAGGTATCTGTTACAGGTAATCGCGCCGGAATATAAATCAAAATTATTCGGCCAAGGAGGCGGTAGATAATGACAGGCGCAATCGCGGCAGCGTTAAAAAAACTCGCCGTATATATCGGGACGGACAAAAAAGCCTTAAAAACGGTCGCGGGGATCGTGTTGGGTGTGGTATTGCTGCTGTTGCTGCCGATCGCGGCGGTGTTGGGAGTCTTTTCGGGCGACGTCAAGATAGACACGGACCGATTGCAGGAACTCATCGCTGAGCAGCAGGCGACGGGGGAAGCGGAAATGGCTCAGCTCGAAGAATGGATGATAGCCGCTGGATATGACGAACCGCAGATAAGGCAAGCGCAGGCGTTATACGCGTATGCATTGTTCCCCTATGGCCAAGAAGAAGGCTTTACGGAAAAGCTGGTCGGGTGCTTTACGGCCGAACAGACGGACGAGGAACTGATCGCGGCGGTGAATGCAGAGTTCGCAACGAATATTTTGTCGGAGGAGTTTAAGGCGTTGATGGAGGAACTGCATGAGAAATCCGCCGAAGAGGAACCAACAAGCGGATAAAGACGTGAGATAAGAAAACTGAAAGTATTCTCGGAAATCCGTATTGCAAAAATCTATACGGCTTTTTATTTTTTCCAAACAAAGGAAGATTGGCATGAAAAACAAAAATTACGAATCAGAGGAGAAAGAAGTATGAGTACAAACAGCATCATTGCGAAAAAGATCGGCAAAGACAAATACCGGGCGATATTTTTGCAAATATGACGGCGACCTGGCAGATAACGGTCGGATTTTATCGAAATACTATACCACGCCGGAACGGGTAGATCAACTGCTGGAATTAGGGGATATCTATGCGTTAGGAGAACGGCTGTCGGAAAGCGAAAAGCCCGGGGAAGATGTAACAATCGCGTACGCGCGTGACAGGGGCGAAGAATTATGCCCGGCAAAGGAATATCCCTTCGAAGAGCTGTTCGACCTCGATACGCCGTATGTGTATATTTTTATCAGAGAAGATAAATGGGTAAGGAAGCAGACTCGCTTTTGAGGCAACCGACAGAAAAAGAAATCGAACTCATGTACGCGAAACATCTTCTTTGGCTGCAAGAAGCCGGCGGAGAACAGGCGGATTTTTTGAACTGTCTGCTGCGGAAACTGGATCTGTCGCATCGAAATTGGGAAAACGCGGTTTTTGAAAACGCAAAACTCGTGGGGGTGAACTTACAGGAAACGAATCTGAGTTATTCGGCATGCAACGGCGCGAGGTTTTATCATTGCGACGGAACCGGGCTTCGGGCAGAAGCCAGCGAAATGAAAGGCGCCAGTTTTTATGACTGTGAGCTGAGCAGCGCTCTTTTCCTGCACAGCAACCTTACCAAAGCAAATTTCACTCATTGTTCTGCCGTGGACGTAACCTTTGAAAGCTGCTGTATAGAAGGAACGGTCTTAGGTCACTTTGACGAGGGACCAGTTTATCCGTCAAGCTGTAGCGAGGATGAGGAAGGTTTGCTTGCGGAGGAGCAGAGGATAGGTCTGAAATTGAAAATAAACTAACGAGCAGAAAAAAGGACGGTAAAAGACGATGAAAAAGACAACACTCACGATTTCTTTTGACGAGGAAAAACTCTCGGCCCTGAAAATGTATTTAGAGCAAAAACAACAGACGGTAGAAGGGGAACTTGACAAATCCCTGGATGCGTTATACGCGAAAACAGTTCCCGCCGTCGTGCGGGAATTTTTAGATTTATGCGCAGGGATAAGGATATCTGCGCAACAGTCAAAGCCGCGAAAAGCGAAACTGTCTCCCCTTTCTGTGGTGGGCGGCGCGCCGCCGGAGGAAAAGCCCCATGACTGAAAACGAGATCGGTATCGTGATCCATCCTTGGAAACTCGACGCGATCAAAATCGCCTTGCATCGTAAAGGACAGACTTTGGAAAGGGCGCTTGAAAGAGCCTTGGAAAAGTTTTACGAGGAAACGGTGCCAAGAAAAGAACGCGAGGAAATAGAAGCCCGGATTTTGGCTGAGGAGGCTTCGGAACAGACAGAGAATGAAGCCGAACGGTTTTGCGTGATCCGCTTTCACGACAGGAACGAAGATTTTTATTTTACCGCTTCGGGGGATGAGAATTTTTATACAGCCGCAAGCGTTTATAAAAATTCTCTGAAAGAGGACGTTGAAAAATATACCCTGGACAGTTTAGCCACCAATTTTATATACCGGAGAACCCTCGACAAACTGACGTATGCGGTGTTATGTAAAGCCCAGTCAAATGACAAACGGATCGCGCGGGTTATAGAATTTGATTTTGAAAACGAAGAATTGTTTATCCGGGAAAACACGGATCCGTCTTTGCGGCGTTATCGTATGACGGATCTGGAAACGGCGGCAGAAATCGCGGAGGAAGTCCCCGGGATCAGCGACGCTACGCGGCAGAGCATTTTTGAAAAAGCGATGGCGGGGAAAGAACTGTCATGTTCAAGTACCGCTGAACCGGTGAACGCGGAGGAAGACTCTACGCTAAAAATAGGAGGGATATGAGGGCGCGAACAGAACGATAATAAACTCCCTTTCCTGTTCTTGAACTCAGTCGTAAATATACCGAACGAGTAAAAAGTGAATAAAAAAACCTGATTTAACCCTAAAATGTATTTAATCCCATTTGACAAATGGGGTTAAAATTGATGTAATAGGGGTAAAGTAAACAGGCGTCGGGTATATGACAGAACAAGAGATGCTTGCTAAAATCTAAGAAATCGAGGAAGAAGGTCAAGACCACACGCATCAAATGTAAACGAAACAAATCAAATAAACACCGAAAGGTCGTGTTGCAATAAGCAATACGGCCTTTTTCTATTGGAGATTAACATGGAAAAAATAAGGCAGTATTTAGGAATACAACGCCAGAACAGACAATTGTGCGAGGAACAGGCAACAGACGTTATGACCAAGGCGACCAATCCGGAAGGAAGAGTAACGGCAGAAAAAGAAGAGTCGCTTGAAACAATCCTGAACCGCCATCCGTCGCTTACAAAGTACGTAAGGGAGCTGTCGTGCTTAGCGGAGAAGTTTGCCCAAAAGGCGGTAGAAATGCAATGGGAGGGCAAGAGTCAAATCCGGGCTGAAACTATAGAAATCGCATGCCATCGGGAAGTTTTTGACAAGAAAGGGTTTCAGGAATTGATGCTCGAACGGCCGGAGATAGAGAAAATAGACTGCATAGACGAGGACGCAAATGATTACTATTACGAGATAAAGATATCGGAAGCGTATGTTCATCGAAACGAGGCGCCGCTGAAAAAACTCAACAAGTCGGAAATCGAAGAGAAGTGTGCGAAGCATCTGCTGTGGTTACTCGAAGCCGGCGGGGAACAGGCTGATTTTTCGAACAGTCTGCTGCAGGACCAGTCGCTGTGCGGCAAAAATCTGATGAATGCGATATTCGATGGAGCGAAGCTTGTGAATGTAAATATGCATAACGCGGAATTATGTTTTTCGACGTTTACGGGAACAGGGTTTTACGACTGCGATCTGACGGAAGCGGTAGCGGAAGAATGCGAATGCAGAGGCGCAGGATTTTACAATACGGATTTAGAAGGAACAATATTCACGCACAGCAATCTGACGAACGCGCGATTCATAGACTGTTCGGGGTCGGGAGGAAGCCTGCAAAACTGTTGCGTGGAGAATGTGGAATTTGATAGTCTGAATCTGAAATTTGTGGATCAGAGCAATACGTACAAAAGCGAAGCGGAATGGCAGGCGGAATATAGCGGTCGGGGAATCGAGCTGTGAACGGCTGTTTCGTTCTGTGTCGAGGCTTTCGAGATAAGGTGGGGTAAGGGAACCGACGCACACCGAAACGGTCATCAAAGGCGACAAAAAAGATATCGCCCCGAACAGCCTTGCAGACCGTGATATTATTTCACGCAAGGATTTCGCCATCATCTGCAACGCAATGGCAATCCGCCGATACGGACTCGGCGGAATTCAATATAAAATATAAGGAGAAAAAGAATGCTGAAATTAACGATTACAAACAAACAGGGCGCGGTTTCCACCTTCGACCTTGCGAAACAGTATTATCACATGAGAGATAAGTTTGAGGAAGCAAAACTCGGAGTACATCCCTTTTCCGTAACGGTTGAGGAAATGCAAAAGGAAGGCTCAAGGCTCAGGCTATCGTCAGACAACGATATGGGCAACGGCTTGCTCCGTCTGCTTGATCCCAAAACAACGCTTTACGAAGCTCATCTTTTGGATGAGTCAATGGGCAGCGTCCACGAGGATAGCGGAGAGCGACAATAAGCAAAACCGGATGCTGTTCAAGCTCGCGGTGGAGATGTCAATGATGATGAACCTGATGGCAGCGACGCAGGACATCGACAAGATAGCCTTGGAACGACTGCGCGGGGAATGCGTGAAAGAGGTCGCAAGACTGAACGGCGCGTTCTCGTTCGAGGATGCGCTGGATTGGCAGAAAGGATAATCCATGGCACGACTTGTCACGAAATTCAAGTACCTGCGGCCGAGCGCCAGGCACAATGTCGGCGGGTACGCGAGGTATATCGCCACGCGGGAAGGCGTGGAAAAAATCGACGATACCTATAAACTCGGCTTTGTGTCGGGAAAACAAAAACAGCTCATCGCAAAAATCCTGAAAGACTTTCCGGACGCGAAAGATATGCATGAATACGAGGACTACCTGAAAACGCCGAACGTTGGGAATGCGTCGGAGTTTATCAGCCGCGCTTTAGAGGATAACGCTGCGTCGGTCATGGACAGAAAAACATACGCGGACTATATCGCGCTGCGCCCTCGCGCGGAATGGTTCGGAAAGCATGGTCTGTTCACGGACGAGGGCGTGGAGGTTCAGCTGAATCGAGTATCGGAAGAACTCAACACCCACGAAGGCAACGTCTGGATAATCATCCTTTCTTTAAGGCGGGAGGATGCGGAACGGCTCGGGTATAATAGCGGAGCAAGGTGGCGGGATATGCTGCGGTCGCAGGCGCAAACGCTCTCAGAGAATTTGAAAATCCCTATGAAACAGTTCAGATGGTACGCAGCATTCCATAACGAAGGCCATCATCCGCACGTGCATATCATCGCGTATTCGGCAAGCGGCAACGAAGGGTATCTGACAAAATCTGGCGTGGAAAATCTTCGTTCCGAGTTCGGCAGAACCATTTTCGCACAGGATCTCTTATGTGTGTATGAAAAGCAAACAGAGTACCGCAACGAGCTGAGAGAAAAGAGCCGGGACCTGCTCCTGGAACTCATGGCTCGAATCCAATCGGAAGGCTATGAAAACGAAAGGATGGAAGAAAAACTTTTATTGCTTGCCAGGCGTCTGTCGAGGACGAAAGGCAAGAAACAATACGGGTATTTAAAATCGGACGTCAAAGCCCTGGTGTGCTCTATCGTGGACGAGATCGCAAAGGACGAGCGCATAGAAAAACTATATGCGCTTTGGTATGAGCAGCGGGAAGAGGTGATAAAGACCTACACGCAGGCATTGCCTGAACGGATCCCGCTGTCTAAGAATGACGAGTTCAAACAAATCCGCAACGCGGTCGTCCGGACCGCGTTGGAGATTCTGAACGCTCAACGTAATATAGAAGAAACGGAAGAAGAAATAGTCCCGGAGGAAATAACGGAAAAAGAAATCCTTCCCGAGCCTACGTATCGGGAAGTAGAAAAAAGCGGTCGGCGGAGCAGAAAAAAGATGTGGGAACTTTATTTTACTGCGAAGGGCTTGCTGGATCGGGATGATGAAAATTACGATCAGAAAAAGGCGGTAGGCTTTCTGATCGAGTCGGCGCGGCTGGGAAACGCGGTGGCTAAATACCGCTTGGGAAAAATGTACTTGCAAGGCAAAGAGATCGAGAAGAATCTTCCCGAGGCGTTCTATTGGCTGGAAGCGGCGGTTAAAGAAGATAACCAGTACGCGGAATATCTTTTAGGAAAGACGATTCTACAAGGCGGGGAGGTGGAGCTGGATGCAAGGCGCGGAGAAGATTTGCTTAACCGCTCGGCAGAGCAAGGGAATCGATATGCGGCATATACTTTGGGAAAGGCATTGCTGGACGGGAATGTGCTCGCACAGAACCTACCAGAAGCGGTCAGGCTGTTGACCGTAGCCGCGGATAAGGGCTTTATCCCTGCGGAATACGTGCTGGGGAAGTTGCTATACCGAGGCGAGGTAGTAAAACGCGACGTAGAAAAAGCCCTCGGGTATCTCGAAGGGGCTTCGACAGGGAAGAACCCAAACGCCGCGTACCTGGCAGGAAAGATACGCCTAAGTGAGCCCGAGTTCAAAGACGTGAAAAAAGCGCTGCGGCATTTTGAAATAGCGGCGGCGAGCGGGAATCAATTTGCCATGTATCAGGTGGGACGGCTCCTGCTCCGGGAAGAAACGCTCAAAAACGTTGCTAAGGCAGTTTGGTATTTTGAAACCGCCGCAAAACAAGGCAACAGCACTGCGGAATACCAGCTGGGGAAATTATATCTATACGGGAAAGAGGTGCGGCGGGACGAGGCTAAGGCAATGGACTATCTGACGGCAGCATCAGAGCACGGCAATACTTTTGCGCGGGCACTTCTGGAACGGATAGAGACTGATCGGCAGCAATTCGCTGCGCAGCGTCAAACACAGATGGTGAGCGTATGTGTGAGCAGGCTGTTCCAAGACATAGCAAGACTACTGCAAACACGGTTGGAAGAAGATGGGAAAGGCAATATGGGCCTGGTAGATAGGAAACTTCGCAGACAGATCGAGGAAAAGAAACAGGCGCAGGGCTTGAAACACGGATAAAAAAACCTGCGGAAATCGAATCCGCAGGCATGATGGGTTTTATCGTATAGAGTTACAAGTATTTTACGGGAATGATTTTATCGGCGCCTTTCAAAGTAATGAGATGATCATACAGACAAACGACTCCTCCGGAGCCTCTGTGAATGCCGGGGATTTTATCGAGCAAAGTAAAAGCATTGGTGTCTTTTTTTTGGGGATCGGCATGTTTTTTTATTTCGATCGGATAAAGCGTGCCGCTGTCTTCGATCAGCAAGTCGATCTCATTCATATCCTTATCGCGATAGAAATAGAGCGGAAGTTCAAGGATGCCTCGGTTATAGTAACTTTTTATAATCTCGGAGATCACAAAACTTTCAAAAAACGCGCCTGCCATCGCTCCGTTTTTCAGTACTTCCGGGGTGTTCCATTTTGTAAGATACGCTGCAAGCCCGGTATCTAAAAAATACAGTTTCGGGGTTTTGATTGCTCTTTTGGTAATATTATTGGAATAGGGCTGTAACAGATACACAATGTTGGAAGCCACAAGAATAGACATCCAGCGTTCTGCCGTAGGCTGGCTAATCCCCACATCCCGTGCGAGGGAGGCAAGATTTAAAAGCTGACCCGTGGAAGCAGCCGTAGCCACCATAAATTTCGTAAATTTGACGGTATCGCCGATTTCGGATAATTCTCTGACGTCGCGGTCGATATAAGTACGGACGTAAGCGCCATAAAACATTTGCCAATCGAAACCGGGATTTTCACAAAGTTCCGGCATACTGCCCCGGTGAATCGTATTCCAGATTTCTTTATAAGAAATGTCGGCAAGACACTTTTTTCGTTCCGAAAAATAGTCTTCGGTAGGGAGAAAGGGACGGTCAAAAGCAATTTCGTGCGATTCTCTTAAAGAAAAGCCGAGTAAAGTAACAAGCCCGATTCTGCCGGCTAACGATTCGCTGACGCCTTTCATCATCTTGAACTGTTGAGAACCGCACATGAAAAACTGTCCTTTTTTACGATCCCGATCGAGCAGCATTTTGATCTGTACAAATAATTCCGGCGCTTTTTGAATTTCATCCACAAATACGGGCGGGGGATTATCTTTGAAAAAAGTCCCGCTTTCTTCCTCGGCGCTGGCTCTGAGAATAGGATCGTCTAAAGTGACGTAGTTCATGCCGGCGGTCAATTTTTCGAGCATCGTAGTTTTGCCGACTTGTCTTGGCCCGGCGACCAGTATCGAGCCGAACATATTGGCAAGTCCCTTCACCGTGTTTTCTGCGTGCCGCTGAATATACATTTTGTTGCTCCCTATCGTCTAATTTAATATATAATATTATTATAGTCGAAAAATATAAAAATAGCAACTCATTTTACAGAAGAAGAGAAAAAAATTTATTAATCTTTCGAACGATAAAACTTTCCGAGAACGAGCAAGCTGAGAAATATAGAATAATAAAATTGGAAACTGCGCTGACAGATCAAGGAAAAGAAGGACGCAGGGCTTGAAACACGGATAAGCGAAAAAGACTTGAAAAGGAGAAGGAAAAATAGTATAATGGATCTATACGGATGAGGAGTCAAATATGGAAAACAAACTGAAGGTCTTTGAAAGCAAACAGATCCGCACGTTATGGAACGCGGAGGAAGAGGAATGGTACTTTTCGGTAGTAGATGTAGTAGCCGTGTTGACGGATAGTCCTGAACCCCGGAAATACTGGTCAGTATTAAAAACACGCCTCAAAAAAGAAGGAAGTGAGTTGACTACAAATTGTAGTCAACTGAAAATGCAAGCAGCGGACGGGAAGTATTATAAAACGGACTGATTGGACACGAAAGGGGTATTGCATTTGGTGCAATCGATCCCATCGCCTAAAGCAGAACCGTTCCGTATATGGTTAGCCCAGGTAGGAAGCGAGCGCTTGGACGAAATCGCGGACCCGGAAAAAGCGATCCGCCGCGGCGCGGAGTTCTATCGTGCCAAAGGTTATACAGAAGGCTGGATCAATCAGCGTCTGCAAACGATAGAGATGTGGAAAGAACTCACGGACGAATGGCGGGCGCGCGGGATCGAGAAAGATAAAGATTATGCGATTTTAACCAATGAAATGACCAAAGCCTGGAGCGGGCTGACGGTCCAGGAATATAAAGAAGTCAAAGGCTTAAAGAAAGAGAATTTACGCGATAACATGATGAACATCGAATTGGTCCTGAACATGCTGGCGGAGGTCACGACGACGGCGCTTTCCAAGCAGGAAAAACCCGTTACGTTTAAAGAAAGCAAGACCATCGCTAAACGCGGCGGAAAAGTAGCAAAGAATACACGGACGGATATAGAAAAACAGTTGGGGCGATCGGTGATCTCGCCGTTGAACGCGAAGGATAAACCGGCGTTGGAGATCAAGATGCCGGAAGATAGAGACGATAATTAAATAGGAAACGCACAACAAAAAAGACGTCGCATGGAAAATACCGCGCGGCGTTTTTTATTTTCCGAAAAAAGGAGGAGAAAGCATGTCAACGTATATCCATTTCACAGAGCAGCAGAAAGAACAGGCCCGTCAGACGGATTTGGCGGCGCTCTTGCAAAGCCAGGGCGAGGAGCTGAAAAGAAGCGGTTCGGAATACGAATGGAAGGACGGCTCGGCGAAAGTAACGATTCGAGGGAATCTTTGGTATCATCAATACGACCAGGAAGGCGGTGATGCGATCAGTTTTGTGCGCCGATTCTATGACAAGGATTATCCGCAGGCCCTGGAATTTTTATTGGGCGGGAAAGTGGGTATGCTCGTCACTTCCCCGCCGATAGAAAAAAAGAAAGAAACAGAGAAATTTGAATTGCCGAAGCGCAACGATACGCTGAACCGGGTGTATGCGTATCTGTTGATCCGCCGCGGGATAAACAAGAGCGTCTTAAATGCCTTCGTGGGGGAGAAGATGATCTACGAATCAGCAGAATACCATAACGCGGTATTCGTGGGCTATGACCAAGCCGGGCAGCCGTGGCACGCGAACCTGCGCGGGACAGGCAAAAAATCCATGTTCAAAGGCAATGCACCAAGCAGCAACCCGGAATATAGTTTTCATTGGCATGGCAAGAGCGATAGTTTATACCTCTTCGAAGCGCCGATCGATATGCTGTCGTATATTTCCATGCATAAATGCAATTGGCGTGAGCATAGCTACGCAGCCTGCTGCGGAGTAGGCGAGCGGGTGTTATTCCGGATGCTGAAAGACAACCCGAATTTAAAGAAAGTTTATCTATGTTTGGACAACGATGAAGCGGGCCAAACCGCGAACAGACGGATCCAAGCCAAACTCTATGCACAGGGCATACCAAGCGAAGTCCTCGTTCCGCAGCGCAAGGATTGGAACGAGGACTTACTTTATATGCAAGGGGTTGAGACAAAGATAGAGCCGGAAAAATCCGAGGGACTAAACGGAGAAGAACGTGAGGAGGAAAAATGTCGGGAATTACAACTCTCATAATCATAGGAGCAGGCATGGCGGGAGTGCTGTGCGGGGTGACGTTGCTGGCGCATATCTATAACCTGAACCATATCAAGAGCAAGACGGTAGGAGACGGTCAGCACGGAACGGCGCGCTGGGCAAACAAGAGCGAGATAAAAAAGACCTACCGCCATATCCCGTACACGCCGGAGAAATGGCGGAAACAGGCAAGGTTGGGAGAAATACCCACCATGTCTTTAACGAAGAAAAAAATCTTTCAAAGGCCAAAACGTACGGAGGAAGTTTTGCCGCAGGGAATCATAGTAGGCTGTAAGGGCGGAAAGAAAAATACAGTGGCAATGGTGGATACGAGCGACGTGCACGCAATGATGATCGGAGCGGCCGGCGTGGGGAAAACCGCGTATTGGCTGTACCCGTGTATCGAATACGCCTGTGCGAGCGGGATGAGTTTTCTGTCAACGGATACCAAAGGCGACGTGATGCGTAATTACGGCACAGTGGCGAAGGAGTACGGGTATCAGGTCTCGGTCATAGATCTTCGCAACCCGACGCGTTCCAACGGGAATAATCTCCTGCACCTCGTGAATAAGTATATGGATTTGTATAAAGCGAATCCGGATGAGCTTACGTATAAGGCAAAGGCAGAGAAATACGCGAAGATTATCAGTAAAACGATCATACTTTCGGGAATGGAGGGGACGTCGTTCGGACAGAACGCATACTTCTACGATGCTGCGGAAGGAATCCTGACGGCGACGATTCTGCTGGTAGGGGAATTCTGCGAACCGCGGGAACGGCATATCGTGTCCGTATTCAAAGTGATACAGGAGCTGTTGTCGCCGACGGAAAAGAAAGGCAGAAACCGGTTTCAGGAGCTTATGGAGCTGCTGCCGGACGACCATAAGGCGAAGTGGTTTGCAGGCTCCGCGTTGAATACGGGCGAACAGTCGATGGCGAGCGTGATGTCCACGGCCTTGTCGAGGCTGAACGCGTTTCTCGATTCCGAACTCGAACAGCTTCTGTGTTTCGATACCGAGATCGATGCGGAAAAGTTCTGTTCGGAGAAATCCGCTATATTCATCATTATGCCGGAGGAGGCGCCGACGACTTTTTTTATGGTATCTTTAATCATTCAACAGTTATACAGGGAAATTCTTGCGGTAGCGGACGAGAATGGAGGAAAGCTGAAAAACCGTTGCGTGTTCTACTGTGACGAATATGGAACACTGCCCAAAATCCAGGACGCGGAGATGATGTTTTCTGCATCGCGTTCGCGTCGGCTGCAGATCGTACCGATTATACAAAGTTTCAGTCAGTTGGACAAGAACTATGGAAAAGAGGGCGCGGAGATCATAATAGACAATACGCAGCTGACGCTCTTCGGCGGATTTGCCCCGAACAGTAAATCGGCGGAGATATTGTCAAAGGCGCTGGGCAGCCGCACGGTGCTTTCGGGAACAGTGAGTCGAGGAAAAGCCGAACCGAGCGAGAGTCTGCAGATGATCGAGCGTCCGCTGATGACGCCGGACGAGCTGAAAGCCCTGCCTAAAGGCCAGTTCGTGGTAATGAAAACGGGCGCGCATCCGATGAAAGTAAAGCTGAAGCTGTATTTCGATTGGGGCATACGTTTTGCTTCGGACAGGCCCTATGCAGTGAAAGAGAATGGAACTCGAAAGGTGGAATATGCGGACCGGAAAGAGCTTATGGAGGCGGTGATGAGGAAATATCATCCCGAATATCGCGAGGGGGCTCCCGTGGCGATCGAAACCGAGGCCGGAGCAGTCGGACAGGGCTTTGTGGCTGAGCGGCAGTTCAACGTTTCAGACAAGCGCAGGGGCGGGGAAAGAACTTCTATGCGGACGGTTCCGCCGCATAAGCGGAATTTGCCGGATACAGAACCGGGAGAAAAAGCAAATGCGCCGGCTTGATTTCCTGTACCGAAGCGAATTGTCGCACCGGGCGGTAGCAGTGTATCTTTACCTTGCGGATCGTGCGAATCCGGAGGGCGAGTGCTGGCCCGCGATCCCGACGATAGCGGAAGAGCTGAAGTTTTCAGAGTCCACGGTGCGCCGGGCCTTGCGAGAGCTGAGGAAGTCCGGATTTGTCGTTACCGAGCAAAGATACCGCGCGAACGGCGGAAAGAGCAGCCTGTGCTATAAGCTCTGCCATCCGCCTTAGAAACAGCGTCTGCCGTAATATACGGCGGGCGCATTTTTGTATCACGAATGAAAACTGAGAGGAGGAAAACAAATGTAGATAGACCGAGCAATAAAGAAACCAAGCCACAAAACGCAATAACCAATCAGGAGAAGCATATGGAGAAAACAAGAAAACGGATATTTATGATAGGAATCATAGCGACAGCGGTGTTGTTGCTGTCAGCCGGTATAAGCCTGGTGACGCGTGCGTCTGCAGCCGGGAATACATGTATTCAGACTTTCCGCGGCCGGGAAACGGTAACGCATAAAACCAATACGAGCGAGAACAATTATACAGAAGAATACGACTATACAACGGGGATAAAACTGTATGGCGCAGTGAATAACAATATGTCCACGACGGGAAGCGCAATCAAAATCGACAGTACGGCGTTGTGTGTGGACTTTTCAGGCGCCGTAGCGCTGTATCGACCGCAGGCGGATTCGGGACTGAGTTTTGCCCCGGTGGAAACGGGTTACGCTTTCCAGCTCCTGCAGGGCTCTACAATCAGATGGCAGGCGAGATTTATTCGTTCGACCTATACGAAACAAGAGACAGGCGAGGACGGACAGCCGACAACGGCGACCTATGTACGAAAGACGATCAACGTAAACGGGAAAACGACGGTTACGACGAGCGAATCGGAGGAATGCACGCCATTTCAGGTTTCAGATTTCGGTACGAACACAATCAATCTGAGCGACGGGACATATACGCTGAAAATAATGCGGAACTATGAATGGACCAACTGGAAATCGATCCTGAACGTGATAAGCTATCGCTCGGCATCGACGCTGACAGGCAGTCTGACGATAGATACGACGGCGCCCGTGCTTACGGCAAGGGGAACGACGAGCGGGAAAACGCTTTCAAACGCAGCAATCACGAACGAGCATGTAACGGTAACCGTGACCGATGCAAATCACGCGCGGCTGTATTATAAAACGCCGTCAAACGGAAGTTTTCTGTCCACGACCGAAAAGAGTTTTACTTCGGGTGCGACGAACGGGCAATATACCGTGTATGCCGTGGACGGCCTGGGCCAAAAAAGCGAAGAGTTCACTTTTTATTACGACGACGTTGCGCCGACAGGCATCGTGTATGACGGAAGCGCGGTCGCAAGAGAAAACGGTGCATATATACCCGCACAAGCCTTGAAATACGTTGCTTCGGATTCGGGCTCGGGGATTGCGGACTGTTACGTCAGAATGCCGGGGACAGCGTACTATACGGACTATGTTTCGGGCGCTCAGCTCACGGCGGAGGGAACGTATTATTTTAAGTGTATCGACCGTGCAGGGAATGTTTCCGAAGTGACGAGCGTGACGCTGGATAAAACGGAACCGAAGGGACTCCTGTACGCCGGCGGGACGGGTATTCCCAATGGAAGCGCAACAAATGCAGAGTATATAGCTTTCGAGGCATATGATGCCATAGGGATTATGGAATGTTACGTGAAAAAACCGAATGCGAACAAGTACGAAGCTTATGTACCGGGCACGCATTTGGCGGAAGAGGGCGAATATAGCTTTTACGCGAAGGATTTGAGCGGTCGGAGCTCGGGAGCATGTACGCTTACGCTGTCGCGGGCGATTCCGTCTGCACAGCTGTATGTGGACGATACGCCCATCGGGAACAACGGCTATACCAACGGCGGGCATATCCGGTTCGAGAGTAACGGAAAAGAATGTTTCGTGAAACTCCCTGGGACGGATACGTTTACGGAATACCTGCCGGGTGCAGAGTATTATAAAGCGGGAAAATACACTTTCTACGGCCTTTCCGAAAGCTCGGTATCCACGGGCTATTATACCGTAGTCATTGACAGAACGTTAAAAACAGCGGATTTGCAGAACGTGAAAGACGGATGCACGGACGGAGATGTCACGCTGTCTTGGGAGAACGTAGCACCCGACGCGTTTGCGCCCGTTGTCAGCGTGACGGTCAACGGAAAACCTTACGAAAAAGGTCAGACGATTTATACCATTGACACGGGCATGTATGAGGTAATCGTGACCGATGCGGCAGGCAATGTCTGGACGAGCGGATTCAGCTCGGTCAAGCGCAACGTGTTTACCGAAACCCTGCAAAAGGAATACTACGAGGCTTGTGACGCAGCGGGAAACACTTATTCCTTCTCGACGTATGAAAGCGCGCTGGCGTTTGCAAAGGAAAGAGAAAATAGTTCTGTACGCACGGGCGAATGGAACTCTTTGACCTGGGATACGGGGATTGCAATGGACGCCATCGACAGCGCGAACGCTAAAAACGGGATGTATTATATCTATAAAAAAAGCGGCAGCCCTGACGAGAGGACGGCATATTTTACACGGGAACGGCTAAACGAAGTGATTGCCGGGTATGCGAGAATCGGTATTTGCAGCTATTATTATTGGGAGAAAGAGCCTGCGCCTGCCGCGGCGGGAGAAAATCTGTACTCGTATTCGGCAGACCGAAGAATTCTTGCGGACGCTGTACGGCTGGGCGAGAATCTCGCGTGCCTGATTGACGGCGAGCAGTTCATCGGCAGTGTGTATAATGCAGAAGGGAATGCTTTGCTCACCGTGTGCGACGAATGGGGAAATACCTGCGATTATTCTCTCACGGTTATCCGAAGCACACCCGAAATCCTGTATTCGGCGGGAAAAGGCAGTACCAATCCCGTCTCTTACGACAGAACCTATTATCTCAAAGAATCGGTAACGGTATCTATCCGGGATTCTTACGACGAAATGGCGATGTTTTCCGTGTTTGACGGAACGGGCGGACTGCTTGGACTGTTCAGTCTCGGAGAAACCTGCGAACTTACCGAAAGCGGAACATATACCGTAACGGCGGTGAACCATTACGGAGTATCGGAAGCATTCACGCTGGTCATCTCTCTCGCAGCACCCGAAGTGAGTCTGACAGAGAATGAGGCGGGAAAGAAACTCGAGATAGTGATCTCCCCGAGCGAGGACGACAAAGACGGGATTCAGACAATTGAAATATTCAAATCCTTCGACGGTGGAAAGACGTGGAGCGAAACTATGCAGGACGATTACGGACACGTGATTTCTGCAGATACCCTTGCGTATGCGTTCAGAACAAGCGCGCTGTACAAAGTAGTGGTGACCGACCGGTTTCGTACGGGGATCGACGCGATTGTGTTGCAGCTCGATTACGTTCAGCCCGCGCCCGAAGGCATGCTTATGGGCGCAGAGAACGGCGGATTCACGAACGCGCCCGTGAAATTTGTCTGGACGGACGAGGCGACGGTATTGCTCGAAAAGGACGGAACAAGGATTCTTTACGCGAGCGGACGGGAACTGACCGAGGACGGTGTATATACGCTTACCTTTGAAAATTTTGACGGTTACGAGTCCGTTTATACCTTTACCATTGATACCTTGGCGCCTGAAGCCTCGTTACAAGGCGCGGAGAACGGAGAAACGGTCAACGGCGACGTTTGTGTGGTATTTGAGGAAGAAGGGAACGCCGAGCTGTTCAGAAACGGGACTTCGCTCGGAGAATACCTGTCCGGATCAATCGTTTCGACGGACGGAGAATACCGAGTCGTTGTACGGGATTGCGCGGGCAATGAAACGGTTGTGGCATTTGGAATTGATAAAACCGTGAACTATGCCGTCAATGTGAACGATAAGGGGCTTGCTAACTCGGTTACCGTAACGGCGGGCGAAAGCGTGTCGGTATGTCTTACCAGGAACGGCGAGGCGATAGACTATACGCTCGGGGACGCTATCACGGAGCCTGCGGGGTATGTGCTTACGATAACAGACCGGCTCGGCAACAGGGCGAAGATTTCGTTTGAGATCGTCCGACTGCTCGTGAAAGAATTTATGCACGATTTCAGCGACGTTGAAGGCCTCGACAAAATGACCGTGAACGGAGAGGAGATTCAACTCAACCATGGGATGCTCGAACTGAAAACAGACGGGGAATATGAGGTGGAAGTTGTCGTCAACGGCATTGCCTATCCGTTTACCGTGGAAGTGGACGGAACCGCCCCGACGGTTACGTTAAAAGGCGTGGATAACGAAGGCGTGACAAAGGATGGGGTGGTGATTTCCGACCTTTCCGAAACCGCGGCCGTACAGGTATATCGGGACGGAGAGGAGATTGCATACAAACTCGGGGATACGCTTGCGGATACAGGACGCTATGAGGTCGTTGTAACCGATGCGTGCGGCAATAGCACGCTGTATGCCTTTGAAATTGAAAAGAGGGGGAGTCGTTGGTGGAGTGCATTGATTGTCATAGGCGGGCTTGCCGTAATCGCCAGCTCAGCAGCGGTTATTCTCAAAAAGAGAGAAATATTATAAATGAAAAGAGCGAAAGGGCTGTAAACTTGCAGCCCTTTCTGCTCGATTTTTTTATCCATATACTCACAAGGGATTCGTCTGCCTGAGCAGTGAAAGGTGGGACCTGTCATCATGGCAGGTGAATGTGAATTATCCACGAGAAGTATTTTACTAGCAGAAAAGAAAGATTATTTGGTGACTGACTTTAACGTCGGAATAGCATAGAAATAATATTCCTTCTACGTTATTGCCGTAACCTTTGTCGGCTCTTTTTCTGTGGGGAATAAAATTGTTATTATAATCATCAAGAGTGAGTAAGGCTTTAGGAATTAAGAAGTATTAGAAAATAGTTTTATTTTGTCTTAAGAGACCTTAAAACTCTTTGATTTTTACATAATAAAAAAATTATCTTCTTTTGATTATTAATTTATATAATTACCGAAAATGCAGAAAAAACAGTTGTACGGAAAATACTCTAACAACCTATTTATAGCGGACGAAAGTGAATTAGAGGCCGATAACGATATAACAATCAAGATTCACGAAAATAGATAACAGGATAATCAGTGCAAGAAAAAAGAGATGTCCCTATCGCTCTGAAAATTTTTTATCGTTTTTTCACTTTTTGATTTGTCTGTCAGTTTTCTAAAATAATATTGAATAAAAAAATGATAAGGGCATGAATAAATTATTTTTTATGGAAGCTTATCGTTTTAAAGAATTTCTCATTTGCAAGGGTGTTACTCCGAAAGTAGTCTTAAAGGTATGATTGAAATAACTAATGCTGCTATAATTCAGAGCACTTGCAATTTCCGTTACTGATTTATTCGTTGTCTTTAATAGTTCTATCGCATAATCCATTTTAATTTTTTTTACGTAGTCGACGATACTCATTCCCATTAGGTTTTTAAAAATTCTCGAAAGTCTCGAATAACTGTAAGCGGTTGTTTTAGCAAGTTTATTTACGTTTAAATCAAGGTAAGGATTGTTCAATGTAAATAAAACTTTCGAAAACCAGGGCGGATATGCAGAAAAAATAGAAAAATAATCTTCTAAAAATATATTTAAAATTCTATTGACGAGTATTTTGCATTGTAACACCTTTTCCTCATAATCGATTTTATTTGACTGTATGGCAAGACAGCTGTTTGTAAGTTTTGAAAGATAAGAAGCGGATATATTAAAATTGAGAATATCTGTTGAAACTGTCAAGCGATCATATAAATCGGAATTATAATTTTTGAGCATTTTTTTAAGGTAATCGGGTTTTATCAAAAAATTTAGATGCTGTCCATTGTCACTTATTCCGGTGGGGGCCAAAAGTTTATGTTTGTCGGAAGGTCGAATAAGGCAAGCTTCACCGGTATGCAAAATATGGGATTTACCATTAATATAGTTGTTTAATTCACCGCTTATGATGATAAGAATTTCAAAATAATCGTGTTGATGTAGATAGGGATATTCGCGGGTAATCCAGTTAAACGACACATCTGCATCGGGAAAAGGACTCGCCGCAGAATATGTGCTCAATATGCCGAGATTTACGATGGAAGATTTATCGGGAATATTGTTTTTCATATAAAAATACCTTTAAAAAAATAACACAAAAAAACAAATTTGTCAATTATTTGTTTGGCTTTATCGTGGTTATTTTACAATAGAAATATACACTCAATGTATGTTTTTCAAACATGAATCATAATCGATGAAAAAATTTTTGTTTTTATAAGTGCAGAATAAAGCAAATTTATAGCATTAAGGAGACTTGAATTAGCAATCTGATTAATGTATAATATTATTGAGAACTGGAAATGGTCGAGGAGTTTTACGGATATGAAAAGGATATTGCTTGACGGTAAGTATAGACTTTATACTTATGATTGCAAGAATGCGCCCGCCGAGCCGGCATTGGTCGCAGGCGAATATATAGACGCAACGGTTCCGGGAAATGTTGAACTGGATTTTATGAGTGCAGGAATATTTCCCGATCTTTATAGAGAGAACAATATACGCAAAGCAGAAACGCTTGAAAAAAAAGATTTTTGGTATATAAAAGAATTTGATATGGATGAACCACTCGGCAATCGTAATCGGCTGGTTTTTGAAGGTGTGGATACTATGGGGGAATATTTTCTCAACGGAGAAAAGCTTGGAGAGAGCTGTAACGCATTTGTTCCTCATTCGTTTGTCGTCGACGGAATTTTAAAAACAGGGAAGAACATACTTGCCGTGCATATCCGTTCCGCTTTGGAATACGCAAAAAGATATAAAATTAGCCCGTATAACGTGGCGTTTGACGGCTGTATAGAGAGCTTAAATGTTAGAAAATCCGCCGCCTCTTATGGTTGGGATATTTTGCCTCGGACGGTTTCAGCGGGCATTTGGCGGAGTGTCCGCCTTGAACTGCTTTCGGATTCGGAAATAGCTGATGTTTATATTGCGACAGCGCGTGCAGAAAAAGATATAGCCGTGCTTGTCGTTACGATAAATGCTGATATTCCCGACAAATATTCGGGAAAATGTGTTTTGAGCGTTTCAGGCAAATGCGGCGAGAGCGAATTCGAATATAATTATCCTTTGTCGTTTAACGCGTGTACCGTTTATCCCTATGTAAAAAGTCCGAAACTATGGTTTCCTTCGGGCGCGGGGAAACCGAATTTATACGATATAAACTTTACAATATCAGCGAATGGAAAGGTTTTGGCCAAGAAAAGGCTGCGCTATGGAATCAGAAATGTAGAGGTAAAATTTTCCGATTTAATTGGAGAAAAAGGAAATTTCGGAGTATATGTCAACGGAAAACTTATACGCGTAAGGGGAGTTAATCATACGCCGATAGATGTTTTTCATAGCAAGGACAGACAAAGAATCGCTGAAATAGCAGAAAATATTTCTCAGCTGAATTGCAATTTCGTCCGTATATGGGGTGGCGGAGTTTACGAAAACGATGCATTTTATGATTTGTGTGACGAGAAGGGGATTATGGTCTGGCAAGATATTATGCTTGCTTGCCATGCGTATCCGCAGACAGACGAATTTCTCGAAAAAATGAAAGCGGAATGCGAAGCAGTTGCGCTCGGATTGAGAAACCATCCGTCCCTGATCTTATGGTGCGGAAGTAACGAAACCGATTGGGCTTATGTCTGCACGGGGCTTGATCCGAACGGAGATAAAGTGACGCGCGGCGTTATAAAGGATGCTCTTTTCGAAAAAGATCCGTACCGCGGTTATCTGCCGTCCACGCCGTATTTTTCCGAAGAGTTTATAAAGCGTAGAGGCGGGATTTTTTATCTTGATTTAGACGAAATAGCCGAAGCGCATCAGCCACTTCCAGAGGAACATTATTGGTGGCATAGGGACGATTTTAAAAAATTCCCCGTTGGCAGACATTGTTTTATTACCGAAATCGGCTATTCGGGCTCGGATTCTTTACAGGCAATTGATCGATTTTTACCCGAAGGATGGGATTTTACGGACGGCGGAAAATGGGACTGCCATTCCTATCCCACCGAAACCGATCGCATGACGGGAATAGAGTATTTGTTTGACAACGTTTCCGAAACCAATGCCGATCGAGTAGCCGCCTCGCGTTTCTATCAGGCGGAAGCCTATAAGTTCATCGTTGAAAAGTCTCGCATCGACCCGAAATTGAACGGGATCGTATTATGGAATCTGCGGGACGGATTTCCGATTTTTTCCTCGTCTCTGATCGGATATTACGGGAACGTAAAACCATCGTACGAAGCGGTGAAACTATCCTATGAGCCGGTACAGTGTATAACGGACGGGGGTAAAGTTTATATCGTAAACGACAGCGGCTATAAGGGAAAAGCGATTTTGAGGCTGAAAGACGTTGAGGAAAAAATCTTTTTTGAAAAGGAACTCGAATTGGATGGCTCTGCGGTTTCCGAAACAGGGGAAATAAATCGCGACGACGGTGAGATTGTATTTTCGGAGCTTCAAATCGGAAATCGAAAAATACGGAATTACACGTATTTTTACAGCAAAAAAATAAATTATATTCATTACCGCGAGTATGCGGAAAAATTATTTGGAAAAGTATAAAATGAACAATAAAACAGAGTTAAGGCAAAACTGGACGATAAGTTTCGCGGAAAAGTGCATTCCTGCGCGTGTTCCGGGAGATATTACCCTTGATTTATATAATTCAGGGTTGATAGAAAATCCCTATTACGGTTTGAATCATAAAAAATTACATTGGATTACCGACAGCGATTTCAAATACAATACGGTATTCGATTTATCGGACGAGATTATAAACAGCGAAGAGATCGTTTTGGAGTTTGACGGAATAGATACTTTTGCGGATATATATCTCAATGGAAAATTCCTCGGTCATACCGAAAATATGTTTCTGAAATATACGTTTTCCGTAAAAGGGATAGTGCAAAAAAACGCTAATGAGCTTTCTGTCAGAATGCGTTCGGCGGCGGGAATCATGAACGGAATAGATGATAAGGGGTATTTCGGAGTATTTAATACCAAAAGATTATTTATCCGAAAAGCTCAATGCCATTTCGGGTGGGACTGGGCTCCGGATATGCCCGGATACGGCATATATAAAGATGTTTGCGTTAAAGGCGTATATAGAAATCGAATTGATGCAATACACTATAAAACGTTCAATAACGGAGATATCACATTTTTTGCTGAACTTAATTATACGATATTGCCGCAGATGGATTTTTGCGGAAACATCGTCAAAGCGATGAACGAACGCTGCCGTGAGGACGTCTTGCGATATACCGTGGCGCTCGAACCGAATGTGCCTCTCGAAAAAGCAAAAACGGAAATAAAAGAGAGTAAAATCTGCGGCAAGAAAAATTTTAAAAATTTTCATATTCATAATGTTGAGCTTTGGTATCCGTCGGGAATGGGTAAACAGCCGCTTTACGCTTATAAAATTGAACTTATTCGCGACGGTAAAGTAGTAGACGAGCAAAAAGGTAAATTTGCATTCAGAGAGATAAGGTTGGAACAACGACCTACGGGAAACGATACGGAGGGATATAGATTTTTTATAAACGACAAAGAGGTTTTTATAAAAGGTTCGAATTGGGTACCGATAGAGTGTTTTACCGGCGCCATTGATGACAAAAAATATGAATGCCTTATACAAAAAGCAGCGGATGCCAACTTGAATATGCTTCGCGTTTGGGGCGGAGGAATTTACGAAAAAGATATTTTTTACGATTTGTGCGACGAAAAGGGAATCATGGTTTGGCAGGATTTTATGTTCGCCTGTGCGGATATTCCCGAAGATAATCCGGAATTTGTTAAAAACGCATTGAAAGAGGCGGAATATCAGGTAAAACGTTTGCGCGTTCATCCTTCCGTCGTGTATTGGTGCGGAGGAAATGAAAAAACGGGGTCGTACGGTTTGCAAATTTCCAGAGGCGACCGTTTCGTCGATGTAACGTTGCGCGGGATTGTGGCTCATTTGGATGATACGAGGCCGTATGCCCGACAAAGTCCGTGCAGTTTGACCGACGTGGGGAACGATAAGAGCTCGGGCGAATCTCATGCGGGAAGTTTCGAAGAATGCCTGCTCGCAGGCGCAGAAAATTACCGAAAAACGGTAAGCTGTAATGTCGTGCCGTCGTTCGTTTCGGAATGTGCGATTATGGGAGCTGGATCGCTTGAAGCGCTGAAAAAGATTTTCCCCGAAGATAAACTTTGGAAAATGAACGAGTACTGGGACGATCGTTTGATGGATAATCCTTATTCGTCGGTATCGATGACTTTTCCTATGCGGCAGAAATATTATGCGGAAAGCCTTTACGGAAAGTGTAAAAACATAAGGGATTTTATTTGCAAAAGTATGACTGCTCATGCCGAAACAATGCGGTGCGAAATCGAATTTGTACGTTTCAACCGAAATAAATGCGGAGGATTCATGAATTGGATGTATTCGGACATCTGGCCTTCGGCAACTTGGTCGATCGTGGATTATTATTGTGAGCCGAAGCAAGTGTATTATCAGATAAAAAAGAGTTTTGCTCCCGTTCTTCTTACATTTGTTGAGGACGAAAATGGGACGCATGTCGCGTTGATCAACGACGGCAACGAATCGGTTGAAACCGAAGTTGTACACGGTTTGAAAACACTCGACGGCGAAGTTTTGTATTCGGAAAAAACTACTTTTGCAGTACCCTTAAATGGGGTTCGTTCTAAAATCGTGGCGTGGGACTATAAAAAGGAAAATACGTACCTTTTCGCGCAGGCAGTTATCGGCGGGAAACTGCTGGAAACAGTTTATTCTTATGATATGTGGCATACGTGTAAGTTCAAAAGTGCGTATTCCTATTTCGTGCAGCAGAAAAAAGAGTGCCTTTCCGTCAGGATAAAAGCGGAAACGTTTGCAAAAGGAATTACGCTTCGTCTGCCGGAAAATTATAAATATATATATTCCGACAATTATTTCGATTTGCAGGCGGGAGAGGAAAAAAACGTTTACATATATGGCGGCGCAAACGAAAAGGAGCTCGTTATAACAGATTTTTCTAAGGAGACGGAGAATGTTTGAAGCGATGGGGAAAAAAATCGGGAATGTGGAATTGTTCGAACAAAGCGGGCGGATTTCGGGGCGCGTGACGGGTTGCGGCGTAACGGCAGAATATAAAATAAAGCCCGTCCGACTTGAAAAACCCATCGAAGCAATCCTCATGGATTTAGACGGAACGACACTCACGAGCGAAGAATTTTGGATATATATTATTGAAGAAACCGTAAAACGTATGCTCGGTAATCGTAATTTTACATTTGAAAACACAGATATTCCTTTTGTGTCGGGATTTACGACAGTCGAGCATCTAAATTATTGTTTGAAAAAATATTTCCCCGATAAAAATATTGACGATACGCTAAAAATTTATCACGAAACCGCCGAATGCGAACTTGAAAAAATAATGAAAGGAGAAGGGCGGACCGACGCTTTCAAACCGACGGAAGGACTAAAAGATTTTTTGCTCGATATCAAAAACCGCGGGATAAAGATTGGCCTTGCGACCAGCGGGCTGGATTATAAGGCGATTCCTGAGATCACTGCGGCGTTCAAAACTTTGCAAATGGGAGATCCGCTCAAGTTTTACGATTCTGTCATTACGGGCGGACGGAGAAAAGATACGGGAGATTACGGGACTTTGGGAGAAGTTGTCTCAAAACCTCATCCTTGGATATATACCGAGCTTGCCTATATGGGGTTGAAAATCAAAAATCCGTCGAGAGTGTTCGGCATCGAAGATTCCGCAGCCGGCGTATTGTCGTTAAGATTTGCGGGATTCCCCGTGTTCGGCCTAAAAAACGGAAATATTTTTGCAAGCGGATTGGACGGGCTGTGCTTAAAGACGGTCGGAAGACTTTCTGAAATTATTGAGGAGATTGTTCGGTGAAAAATCGGCGTTCGGAATGATCGGAAAGATAATTTGCCGAAATATATAAAACAAAAAGACCTGCAAATAAAAGTCAAGAGAAATGAAGAAGGAAATTGAAAAAATTTTCC
>ERZ827150.1265-NODE-1265-length-32404-cov-3.845065_pt1 | contig 32404 bp, 23 predicted proteins | sample MGYA00519779_ERZ827150 | MGnify/ENA primary metagenome ERZ827150 (study PRJEB31778, sample SAMEA3449267) | human gut metagenome | biome: human gut; feature: human-associated habitat; material: faeces | place: United Kingdom | collected 2010/2012 ...
CATGCGCGTCGTCGAACAACGCGATGATCGATGCGATGACCTACATCCGCCTGGGACGTGCCGACATCATTATGACCGGTGGCTCGGAAGCCGCTATCAACCCTCCCGGAGTAGGGGGATTCAACTCCATGCAGGCCCTTTCGACCCGCAATGACGATCCGACGCGCGCATCGCGTCCGTTCGACGCGGACCGCGACGGGTTCGTGATCGGTGAAGGTGCCGGTGCGCTGATCCTCGAAGAGTATGAGCACGCCAAGGCACGCGGGGCCAAGATTTATGCCGAAGTAGCCGGCGGCGGCATGAGCGCCGACGCTTACCATCTGACCGCACCGCATCCCGAAGGGCTCGGTGCACGCAAGTCGATGAGCGATGCGATCAACGATGCGGGCCTCAAACCCGAGGATATCGATCTGGTCAATACGCACGGCACTTCGACGCCGGTGGGTGACGTGGCTGAGCTGAACGGCATCAAGGCCACCTTCGGCGACCATGTGTACAAGATGAACATCAACGCTACGAAATCGATGACCGGCCACCTGTTGGGCGCTGCCGGTGCGATCGAGGCTCTGGCTTGCATCCTGGCGCTGACCAAAGGCATCGTTGCCCCGACCATCAACAACGAGAACCTCGATCCCCAGATCGATCCGAAGCTCAACCTGACGCTTAACAAAGCGCAGCAGCGCGATGTGAAATGCGCATTGAGCAATACGTTCGGTTTCGGCGGACACAACTCCACGGTGATCCTCAAAAAAATCTAAGCGCGCTGTGGCGGGTTCGATACTGCTTGCTCTGAAGCTCCGCTGGAGCCGGGACAGGGAGTATTACAAAATCGTGAAACACCTTTTCGGCTTCCTGCCGAACAACATAGAACTCTACAAGCTGGCCTTGATACACAGGTCAGCTTCGTTGTTTTTGGAGGATGGCACGCCGATTAACAACGAACGCCTTGAATTCCTGGGCGATGCAGTGATCGAGGCAATTGTGTCGGACTACCTTTTCATCGAATTTCCGGAACGGGACGAAGGATTCCTGACCCAGTTGCGTTCCAAGATCGTGAGTCGCAGTACGCTCAACGCGCTGGGTTTGCGGTTAGGTCTCGATCGCCATATCATCGTGCAGGGCGGCGGTAATTTTGCACAGAAACACCTGTATGGCGATGCGCTTGAGGCGATGGTCGGCGCGATGTATCTCGATAAGGGATACGAATTCGCCAATAGGTTGTTTATCAATGAAATCCTCCGTCGGTATATCAACCTCAGCAGCATGACCCGCACCGAGACAGATTTCAAAAGCCGGTTGATCGAGTGGGGGCAAAAGAATAAACGGAGGATAACGTTCAGTACCGTCAACGGCGAGGCATTCACTTCACAGCACCCCACATTCCGTTCGACAGTGTTGCTGGACGGTGCCGAGATCGGAACGGGTGAGGGCGGTTCGAAAAAGGAAGCCGAGCAGAGGGCTGCGATGCATGCTGCCGAGAGGCTGCGTGAAACCGCACCGGAAGGGGCTTTCGGCCATATTGAAATCGATATCGAAACCATTTGATTCTATCCTTGCCGGTCACGACATAGGTTTGCCGGGTACATGGCATACGTCGGATCTTAGGGGCACCCGTGCGGAGTTTAAGTTTCCCTTCCGGTGTCTCTACGGGAAGGTGCCGCTGCAAATTTGTGGTGAAAATCGGAATCAGGCGTTGCCGTTACGCATAGAAATCCTTATCTTGCCGTAACCGGGCGGCGTATTCGAAGGCCCGTATAAACTACCCAAACCCAACGTTATGCTGACGGACAAGCAGGTGCGCGGGAAACTCGTGAACCAAGGCGTGCGGTCGCTCTCCGACGCCGAATTACTCTCTATATTGTTGCAGAAAGGCGAGGCGGGCGGCTCGGCGCTTGAGTTGGCCGAACGATTATTGGAAGCCTACGATCACAATTTGATGCGCATTGCACTCGACGGTCCGGGCAAACTTCGCTCGGTGGCGCAACTCGGAATCGCCCGGGCTGCGCTAGTCAGTGCAGCACTCGAAATCGGGCGCCGGGGCCGTGCCGCGGAAAACAGCATGCGTGACCAGATTATGAGCGACCGGGATGTGATAGAACTTTTCCAGCCCGAATTGGCGATCTTGCCGCATGAGGAGTTTTGGGTCCTTTACCTGAACGCATCGAACAAAATTCTCGACCGGGTCCGCATCAGTCAGGGCGGCGTAACGGGAACCGTGGTCGATTACAAACTGATCGTCAAACGTGCCGTCGAGCGCCTGGCACAAGGGATCCTGCTCGTGCACAATCACCCTTCGGGCAATCCTTTGCCCAGCGACGCGGACACGCTGATCACCGAAAAACTGGTGCGTGCCGCATCGTTGTTCGAGATCATAGTGGCAGACCATGTCATTATCACGTCCGGCGAGTGTTACAGTTTTCGGAGCCACGGCTTTTTCGACCGGTTGTAAACCAAGGGGGATACGTACTTATTCCGTTTATTCCTGTTTTACCAGATCTTCCAACAGGCCTTCACAGGCATCTTCGAGCAGATCGAGTACCAGTTCGAACCCCTCGTGCCCTTCGTAATAAGGGTCTGGAACGTAGGTGGCGTCGGAACGGCGGCAGAAGGCCACCATCCGGTAGATTTTCGCTGCGGCTTCCGTCGACGGGGCAAGGCGGTGTACACGTTCGTAATTGCTGTCGTCCATCACCACGATCCGGTCGAATGTTTCGAAGTCGTCGGGCGTGATCTTCCGCGAGCGGCTCGTGAGCGCATAGCCGCGTTTGGATGCGGCCTGCCGCATCCGGCGGTCGGCGGGCTCTCCGGCATGGCCGCCATAGGTTCCGGCCGAATCGATTACAAAGTTATCGTGCAGGCCAGCCCGGTCGACGAGCTGCTGCATGACTGCTTCGGCGGCCGGGGAACGGCAGATGTTTCCGAGACAGACGAATAGAATTTTATGCGGTTTCTGTTTCATGGCATATCCGGGTCAAACGATTCCAAAGATACGCTTTTCACAGAAAAACGGCCGTCCGCTCCCGAATTTTCTCGTTTTTATGTATCTTGCAACGTCAAATCCGAAGTATTTTATGGCGTTACTGTTGTGTATCGAGGCGGGCACCGACATCGGTTCCGTCGCATTGGCTAAAAACGACCGTCTGCTTTCCCTGCGTGAGAGTTGCGAAAGCCGTCAGCACGCCCAGAACCTGGCTGTCTATGTCGAGGAAATTTTGCGCGAGAACGACCTCGACGCAAAAGACCTTGATGCCGTAGCGGTCGGAATGGGCCCCGGTTCCTACACCGGTTTGCGGATCTGCGTGTCACTGGCCAAAGGAATTTGCTACGGGGCCGGGATTCCGCTGATCGCGGTGGGAAGCCTCGAAGCCCTGACTCGGGTGGCGTTGGAAGATTATGAGGCGGGGATTCTCAATGTGGACGACATCAGCGATGCCATTCTCCTGCCGATGATCGACGCGCGGCGCATGGAGGTCTACTGCCAGCAGTTCGATGCCCAGGCTCACCCTTTATCCGGGGTCGAAGCGAAGGTTGTCACGGCCGAAAGTTTTCTCGATGAACGCCGTGCGGGGCGGACGATGGTGTTGTTCGGCAGCGGGGCAGGCAAATGCAAAGAGCTTTTTCCCGAGGATAACGTGCGGCTGGTGGAGGTCACTCCGTCGGCCCGGGGGTTGGTTAAACCGGCCTATGAAGCGTTCCGGCACAAGAAATTCGAAGATATTGCCTACTTCGAGCCCTTTTATCTGAAAGATTTTGTCGTTACTCCTTCGTCGAAAAAAATATTTTGATTATATTTGCACCCACAAACCGAAAGGTTGGACATTGACCTATGGTGTAATGGCAACACTACAGATTCTGGATCTGTCGTTCTTGGTTCGAATCCAGGTAGGTCAACAAAAGCCCGCATTGCAAGATGCGGGCTTTTTGTGTATTGAGGCTTTTTATGTTTTGGAGATTGAAGTGGATGCACTTCGCATCCTGATCGGGCTGCCGACAATCATCGGACTATGAATTTTTCCGGTAGCTCAGTACCGCCCACAGGTTCAGGACAACGGCGAAGATGGCCAGCGCTGCGAACTGTACTGTAAGTTGTGAGAAGGGACTCCCTTTGAGGTAGACCAGCCGCATCACCTGCATCAGGTATTTCAGGGGGTTGAGGATCGTAATATCCTGCGCCCACTGCGGCATACTGCTGATTGGAGTGAACAGACCGCTGAGCAGAATCAGGATCACCATGAAAAACATCATCACGAAGGTCGCCTGCTGCATCGTGTCGGAATGGTTCGAAATCATGAGGCCGAAGCCCGAGATGGTCAGTACGAAAAGCCCGGCAGCCGCGTAAATAGTGACGATGCTTCCGGCCGGTGCCAGTCCGTAGAAAAGCCGGGCGAGGCCGAAGCAGAGTGTCAGGACGAAGAATCCGATCGACCAGTAGGGGATCAGTTTCGCGAGGATGAAGGTAAATTTGCCTACCGGCGTGACGTTGATCTGTTCGATGGTCCCCGCCTCTTTCTCTGCGACGATATTCAGCGCGGGCATGAAACCGCATAGCATCGTCAGGAGCATCACCATCAGCGCCGGGACCATGAATACTTTGTAGTCCATGTGCGGGTTGAACTTGTTTTGCGGAATTACCTCGACGACGGGAATATCGGTCGCAGTGGCGTATGCGCGGTTCTCTTCCGCGATTTCCGTTGCGAAATCCATGGCTACCGACGATGCGTAAATGCTGCCGAGGCTTCCTTTCATTCCGTTTACGGCGTTGGCCGAAATCATGACGGGCGCCATGCCGTCTCGCGTGATATCGCGTTCGAAATGTTCGGGAATTTCGAGAATCAGGTCGGCCGAACCGCGTTCGATCCGGTGCATTGCCGCCCCGTAACTCTCAGCGGCGGATTCGAGGTGCAGGTAGCGCGAGGCATCCACTTTCCCGGTCAGCCGCGACGAATAGCTGCTGTGATCGTTGTCCACGACCGTCACGTTGATGTTGCGCATCTCCATATTGGCCGCCCAAGGGAAGAGCCCCATCATCATCAGCGGCATCATGATCAGGATGCCCGGTAACATCCCGCCGCGCAGGAGCTGTTTGAACTCTTTTTCCAATAAAAATTTCAGCATGGCTACTCCAATCGGTATTTAAACAATTTGAGGCTTATGGTTACCAAAACCACGGCCATTATGCCCAGAACGATGAACTCTTGCAGTGCGAAGAGCGGCGAAACGCCCTCGATCATGATTTTCCGCACGGCCATGATGTACCATTTGGCCGGGACGAAGTTCGACAAGAGACGCAGAATGCCGGGCATGTTTTCGACCGGAAACATCATGCCTGAAAGGAGCATCACCGGCATCATCAGTCCCATGCCCGAAATAAGCATCGCCGCCATTTGTGTCTTGGCGAGCGTCGAAATCAGCATACCGAGCGACAGCGCGACGAAGATAAACAGCATCGACAGCGCCGTGAGCCAGAAGAGGCTTCCGGCGACCGGGACATGCAGCACGAAGACCGACAGTAACAGGATCGTGATGAGGTTTACGCACGAAAGGGTGAAGTAGGGGACGGTTTTCGCGAGGATGATCCAGATCGGTTTCATCGGCGAGACCAGCAGCACTTCCATTGTACCGCGCTCCTTTTCGCGTACGATTGAAATGGCTGTCATCATCGCGCAGATCAGAATCAGGATCAGTCCCATCACGCCCGGGACGAAGTTGTACGATCCTTCCATTTGCGGGTTATAGAGCAGTTTCACGGTCGGTACGATTACCGGTGAGATGGCCCCGCCGCCTGTTTGTTCCGCAAGCAGTTCCTGCGAGGCGGCCGTGATCACGCTCGTTGCATAGTTCGTCGCGGTGGTAGCCGTATTGGGGTCGGTGCCGTCGGCGATTACCTGCACATCCGCTTTCCCGGTATGCAGCAGCGTTTCATTGAACCGTTCCGGGAAAACGATCCCCAGGTCGATCGAATTGCTCTGGAATCCCTTTTCGATATCTTCTGCGGTCGTTGCGTTGCCGACGACGGTGAAGTAGCGGTTGGCGCCGAAGTGCGAAACGATACGTTGCGTGGCGACGTCTTTCGAAGGGTCGAGGATGGTTACGCGCACGTTTTTCACCTCGGTCGAGATCGCGAAGCCGAACAGGATGATTTCGACGATGGGGATACCCAGTACGATCAGCATCGTCCGCCGGTCGCGCAGGATGTGGTAAAATTCTTTTTTTACGAATGCAAAAAACTGTTTCATGCCTGTTGGTTGTGTTGCGGGCCGTCCCGCAGGTTGTCCGGCTTCCGGCAGCCTGCCTGTCGTGTCGGTCCGGAGTGTTTTATTCCCCGCGTTTGGCGGTGCGGGCGAGGTAATGGAACACGCCTTCCATATCTTCCGTATGGAACTGTTTTTTCAGTTCGGCGGGCGTGTCCAGCGCCTCGATGCGGCCGTCCACCATGATCGAGACTCGGTTGCAGTATTCCGCTTCGTCCATATAGTGTGTGGTGACGAAGACCGTGATCCCGCGGTCGGCAGCGTCGTAGATCAGTTCCCAAAACTGCCGTCGTGTGGAGGGGTCGACTCCTCCGGTCGGCTCGTCGAGGAAAACGATCTTCGGCTCGTGGAAAATCGCCACCGAAAAGGCCAATTTCTGTTTCCATCCCAACGGCAGGGAGCGTACCAGTGCGTCACGTTCCTGTTCGAAGCCGAGCGTATGGAGCAGCGAGTCGGTTTTGGCGGCGATTTCGTCCGTTTTCATGCCGTAAATACCGCCGAACAGACGGATATTCTCCCACACCTTCAGGTCTTCGTAAAGCGAGAATTTCTGGCTCATATAGCCGATGTTGCGCTTGACCTGTTCGCTTTCGCGCGCGATGTCGTAGCCGGCCACGAGCCCTTTGCCCGAGGTAGGTTTGCTCAGGCCGCAAAGCATCCGCATCGCGGTGGTCTTGCCGGCTCCGTTAGCGCCGAGAAATCCGAAGATTTCACCCGGGGCCACGCTGAAGCTGATGCCGTCGACTGCCGTAAAACTGCCGAAACGTTTGGTCAGTTTCTCAGTCCGGATGACGGCTTCGTGGCCGGATGCGAATTGCGAGCACGGCCGGAAATTGTCTTTTGTCGTGTCCATATTGCGTTGTATCTGTTCGCGGGTTGCGGATCGTGTTTTCCAGGAGGATCGTGTGTCCCTGAAATGTAGCGGGTGTCCCTTGCCCGGGAAGGTATATCTGGTTTTCCTGGGAATATGCCTTACCAGTGTTCGCGCGCGAGTTTCATGTAACAATCCTCGATTCCGGCCCGGATCGTCTCGATTTCGACATCGTGGTGGCCCAGTCCGGAAAGATAATCGCGCAGTTCCTGTTCGGTCGGTTTCCCATCGGTGGTGACATGGTGGCGGGCGCCGAAGGTAAAGGCTGAAGTGACGTGCGGGTTTGCGCGCAGGTCGCGTAAAAGTTTCGACATATTGTCGCTGCCGACAGCCCAAAGCGGTTCGCCGAAGTTGTCGGCAATGTGCTGCGGCGTATCGATGCCGATGAACCGACCGTCGAGGATTAGTGCGATCCGGTCGCAAAGCGACGCTTCGTCCATGTAAGGCGTCGAGACGAGGATCGTGATTCCCTGCTGTTTGAGTTGCCGCAGCATCTCCCACAACTCCTTGCGCGAGACGGGATCGACCCCTGTGGTCGGCTCGTCGAGGAACAGCACCGAAGGTTTGTGGATCAGTGCGCAGCTCAAGGCCAGTTTCTGTTTCATCCCGCCGGAAAGGGCTCCGGCCTTGCGGTCTTTGAACGGCTCGATCTGGCTGTATATGTCCTTGATGAGGTGGTAGTTTTCCCGGATCGTCGTGCCGAACACCGTGGCAAAAAAAGTGAGGTTCTCTTCGACTGTCATGTCCTGGTAGAGGGAGAAGCGTCCCGGCATATAGCCCACGCAGTTGCGGATCGCTTTGTAGTCGCGCACGATGTCGAGTCCGTCCACGCTGGCCGTACCGCTGTCGGGCAGGATCAGCGTTGTGAGGATCCGGAAGAGCGACGTTTTGCCTGCTCCGTCGGGGCCGATGATCCCGAAGATCTCACCGTGCCCGGCCTCGAAGCTGACGCCGTGCAGCGCCTGCACGGCGCCTTTCCGGTAGCTTTTGACAATGTCGTGTACTTCGACTGCAGCCATTATTTCCCGAATTTTACATCTGCGTACATGCCGATCTTGAGCAGGCCGTCGTTCGGGACGGCGATTTTCACAGCATAGACCAGGTTGGCGCGTTCATCGCGCGTCTGGATTGTTTTGGGCGTGAATTCGGCCTTGTCGGCGATCCAGATTACCCTTCCTTCGTATTGGCGGCTCCCCTTGTCCCCCGCATCCGCGAACACGCGTACCGGGTCGCCCAGCTTCAGTTCGGTGAGTTGGCCCGAACTGATGTAGGCCCGCAGCTTCATGCTGTCCGTATCGGCGATCTTGAACAGCGGTTTGCCCTGTGCAGTCACTTCGCCCCGTTCGGCGTATTTCGTCAGTACGGTCCCCGATATCGGGCTCTTGATCCGGCATTTGCCGAGCTGGTCTTCGACTTGCGCAATCTGTATTTCAAGCCCCGAGCTCTCCTCGCTCACGCCCCGGTTGTTGTTCTCGAGCGTCGAACGCTGCGCGGCAAGCTGCTTTTCGAGTACTGCGAGTTGCGAGTTGATGTCGTCGAGCTGCTTGGTGTTCGCCGCATTCGACCGGATCAGGTTCTGCACGCGGCGTTGTTCGAGTTTCTGCTTGTCGATCTGTTCGAGGGTTGCGGCGATCTGCTTGGCAATGTCCTGACGGCGGCTCTGCGTCGCACCGATGCTCTTTTCGAGCTGCAGTTTCTTGAGGTAAAGCTGAATGCTGTCGATCGATCCTACCACCTCGCCTGCGGTGAGGCGCTGGCCCTCTTCGACGTCGAACCGTTCGATCCGGCCGTTGCCCTCGGCCGAAACGATCACTTCGGTCGCTTCGAACGTCCCCGATGCGTCGTAATCCCCGTTGCGGTTCGAACAGGCTGCCGCCAGCAGTGCCAGCGCAATGAGTGCGGTTGTTTTCATCTTTTTATCGGTATTTTATTATTATTCCGGTCGCTTGTTGCCGGTTGCCGCTGTTGGCGGCCGGCGTGTTGTTTGATTTGTCGCGGGGTTTCAGTTGTTGGTCAGGTTTTTCAGGTTGTAAAGGCTCATCAGCAACTGCATGCGGTGCAAAGCTTGGTTCTGGCGTGCCGTTTCGGCTGCCGTCACGTCGTCCATGTAATCCGTGACGCTCATCGTCCCTTCCGCCACTTTCGCCTCCGAAGCGCGCTTGATGTTGTCGCGCAGGGTGATGATTTCGCCGTCGTCGGCCAGCGTGCGGCGGTATTTTTCGATCTCGCCGTTCCTGGAGCTGATCTGCTGGCGCGTGTTGAACAGGAAGGTTTCACGCTGTACGGCGATGTTGTCCCGGTTTACGTCGATTTGGCGCAGGTCGTTCCGTTTGGTATAGAAATTCCCGAAATTCCACGACAGCCGGATACCCCCGATCGCGTAGGCTTTGAAGCCGCTTTGCAGCATATTGAGCCCCGGATTGCCGTAAGCACCCTGGATAAATGCGCTCAGGCGGGGCATATTTTTCGCGGTGACGGCTTTGGCCTGTGCGTCGAGCAGGCTGTTCTGCGCGTTGAACAAATGCAGTTCGGGGCGCCGGATTTCTGGAAGCGGCTGTTTGTCCGCTGCTATCGGTTGAATCAGCTCGGTGTGGGCCAGATCCGTTCCGGTGAAAGTCCCTAACATTTGCCGATAGGCCTTGCAGGTCGCTTCCAGTTCGGCGCGTCGCTGGCGGTTCGAGAGTTGTTCGACTTTTACGGCATCGAGATCGGCTGCATTCGCTACGCCGTTGGCGATAAAACTTTGGACCTTCTGGTAATTGCGGGCTAGCTCCTCGTCATAGAGCGTGTTCAGTTTCAACTGTTCTTCCAGTAACAATGTGCCGAAGAACAGCGAGTTGATCCGTTCACGGATCGTATACATATCGACTTGCTGCTGCTGGCGGTCTACCTCCGTCGAAGCGTTGATGTTGCGCTTTTGCGAACGGATCGTGCCGCCGTCCCAGATCACCTGATCCAGTTCGACGAGCGCCTGGTACTGGTCTTTGTTCAGCGTTGGGATATCGACGCCGGGAATCGACACCGGAATCTTGGTTACGTCGGTCTGGTAAGTCGCTTTGGCCGAGAGGGAAAACTGCGGCAGGTATCCCTTGTTCGCATTGCTCAGGCTGTACTGTTCGGATTGCTGGATCAGCCCGTATCGGCTTACCAGCGGATAATTCGTCCCGGCCTTTGCATAGCACTCTTCGAGCGTAAGGCTGGAAGGCGTTTCGACCGGATGGGCCGCGATTGCGGTGGGGGCTGTCGTCATGGCCGGATTCTCCACGACAGATGCCTTTTCCCCGGGCGAGGATACGATGCCGGGCGTGACTGCTGTCGAAGAAAGCGGCCCCAGCGTAATCAGCGAGAGTAGCAGTACGGCATTTCGGATGATTTGCATGCTTTTCATGGCATTTGGTTTCAGCGGTGTCATATTTCAGGTGCGAAAGGTCGGTTTTTTTGTACACACTAAGGTCTGAGGCTGTTGATTATTAGTTTTACGTTCTCTTCCTTGCGCCGGGCGATCAGTTTTTGTACCTCTTCGGGAGGCAGTGGCATCACCTCTTCGAGAATGGGGCGCAGCAGTTGCGGCAGCACGTTCAGCGACAGTACTGTAAGAATCAAGTCTAGGACGGTGATCGGCCGTACTTCGCCTTGGGCGATCGCTTCCTCCAGTTCTTCGTTTACTTTACGGATGATGCTTGCCGGATATTCGCCGATGCTTTTGTGCAGGGCTTTGATTCGCTGCGGATTCGTAGTGATTTCGTTGATGATCAGGAACGGAATCTTCGGGTTTTGGGCAATGATATCGAAATGCGCTTCAATCTTTCGTGTGAGTTTTTCGAGGAAAGTTCCCGGTTTTTCGTCGATGCTGAAGAAAGCACCGGCGAAAATTTTGATCTTTTCCTCGAAAATACGGATGAACAATTGCTCTTTGGTGCGGAAGTAATAGTGCACGAGAGCCTGGTTACAGCCGGCTTCACGTGCGATTTCGGTGGTCGAGGTGAGTGCGAATCCTTTGTCGAGAAAGAGCCTTTCGGCCGTTTCGAGGATGATGCTTTCCATCGATTGTTCCCGTGTCTGTTCCATATTTGTCCCCCATTTTTGGATTAATAGGTGTGTTTAATAAGTTTATTAATACACCGCAAATGTAACGAATATTTTTAAACTGCAAAATATTTGCAGGGAAATATGGAAAAATTAAAAAATCCCGGACCTCATATCGAGGGTCCGGGATTTTGCATCATTCTTTATCTGTTCGTATCCGCACATAACGGTCAGAACAACCGTACCGGGCCGCCGAGTCCGAGCGGCAGGTAAGGTTGCCGTTGGGTCCATTGTTGTGCCGTAGCATTGTCCTTCAACGATTTGCAGTAGTTGCCGAGTACAGTCGTGACACGTACGGTAACGGTGTTTTTACCCGGAAGCAGTTTGCCGCCGATGTCGAATATCCGTTCGCCGTACCATTTGATGCCGGCCGACTGTCCGTTTATAAGCAGTTCCGTAACGCCGTTGTACGTATTTCCGGCATCGAGTCGTGTCATTTGTTGCGGATCGTCGATGTTTACCGCGATCGTGTAATCGATCACTCCGGCGAAGTGGCGCAGTCCGGGCATCGGCAGCGTATTGAAATCGACCAGGCTGTCGAGCGTGAGCGTACTCTTCTCCCCGGTTACGGCATGCGTCATCGTGACATTCCAGAGTCCGTCGAGCGTCTTTACCGGTGTATCGCTGCACGGGCCCGGGGCCGAAACATCTATGGTTTCCGCATTCGGATCATCGATCCGTACCTCTTCGAACACCAGCAGTTTGGATTCCTCGGGACCGAAGCGCATCGTCAGCTCCTTGCCGTTCCATCCGGCGATCCGGCTGCGGGTTCCAGTCTCCGGATCCCAGAGCCAGGCGGTTTTGTTTTGCAGTTCCGGGAGCGCAAAATCCAGTCGCAGCGTCCGTTCGTTCCGGGCATCGTAATTGACCAGGAAAAAGATATCCCGGTTGCCGTGTTTGTAATAGTTCTGGCTGAACAGTTGCGACGGGCGGTCGATTCCAACATAGGGGGTGATTCGTTGCTGTCGTTGCAGGTTCCGGTACCAGTCGAGCACGGATGCCGTGCTGTCGGGGGCCGCGACGGTGGTGAACCGTTGCGGATAACGCGCCTTGATCCGGGCGACGGTGGCCTGTACGCGGTGGTCGTTCGCTGCCGCATTTTGCAGGCCGACGCTTTGGTGCGGTTCCGTTCCGATACAGATCGCCTTGCCGCCGGCAGCGACAAACTTTTCCAGCGCTTCGGCCGCTTCGGGCCGGATACTCTCAACATCCATCAACAGGATCGTCTTGTAGGCGCGCGGGCCGTAGCGCAGTTCGCCGTTACGCGACCGGCCTTCGGTAAGGATTTTTTCGCTGATGTAGTCGCAGCCGTGTCCGTTCTGGTGCACCGCTTCCCACATCGTATTGGCGTACGTGGGGTAGGTGAGCTGCGGGAACGGATCGCGTTGCGAACCGAATTTCGACCACATATCTTCGACCGGCGGCAGGATCGCCACGTCGGCCTGCTGTTCGCTGTTCTGCAGCACGGCCGAGAGGCGCGCCTTGTAGTCCATCCAGTGGCGTAGGTACGGCCACCACGGGTTGCGCTCGCTGAAATAGGTGCCGTAGCGCAGCCAGCCGGGGAACGGCGCCTCCTTGGGCGAGTAATTGAAGCCGTGGAAGATCGAGTGATTTACACCCGACAGGTTGCTCAGGTCGCCCGTCAGTTTCAGTTTTTCGAGCGTCGCGTTGAAAACCCATCCGGTATTGGTGATCTCCTCGCAGCTCACGTTCGGATTGCCTGCGAGGTGGGCGGCCGACGATACGAACTTGTTGACCATCGTGTAACCGCGGCCCGCCATCGAATTGTCGGGGAAACTGGTGCCGTGGTGGTGCCCGAACCAGGTTTCGCATTCCGGGATGTCGATGTACATGCTCGATTCGAGCGTGTGCAACCCGCGGCCGTAAGCCTGTACGCGGGAGAGCATGCCGTTGCGGTGGCACCATTTGTTATAGGGGATGGTAAATGCTTCGTGGAACAATTCGCGTTGGGTCAGGTCGAAGTCGTTGCGGACCCGGTTAATCACCTCCTCCTGTACTTCGGGCGAAAATTCAGAGCCGTACTTTTCCTTGACCGGATTGCCCATTTCACCTACCTTGAAAATCAGGTAGGGCAGGTAAGGTTCGAGCGAGTAGCCCCGCCGGCGCTTGAATTCGGCGAGCATGTTTTTGTCCCAGTTGGCCCCTTCGAGTTCGAAGCTGTCGGTGAAGGCGGCCCGCAGGTTGCTGCCGCCCATCCTGCCCAGCTTCGTGTTCATCCGGTCGGACATCCGGTTCAGGAACTGTTCGACGGCTACGCGGTCGAAGTGGTTCAATACGGGGCCTTTGGCGCCCGGAGCACCGAGGATTACACTCATATAGCCGGTCAGTTTGACGAAACAATAAAGCACATGGTCGCCCGGCGGGACGTCGATCGTGATGGAGTGGCGTCCGGTCAGCGAATCGTAACGGATTCCTTCGGTGAAAGCGTCGATCTTTTTGGGCATCAGCCGCAGGTAGAGCAGCTCTTTTTGAGAGTCGCCGTATACCGAATGTATTTTGGGATTGACCCGCCGCAGGATTTCATCCCGGTCGATCGTGAATCTTTCTCCGCCTTTGAGGTCGATCGTCTCGATGGTGAGCATCTGCAACTGCTGGTCGCGCGTGAGGAACTCCGCTCCGTAGGGCCAACCCGACCCGACGATGATATCGGCTACCATACCGCGTTTGTGGCACCCTTCGATCGCGGTTTGCACCATGTCGAGCCACGGGTCGCTGAGCCACGGCAATGCCGGGCAGCCGAGCGTATCGCCACCCGGGAATGCGATGGTGTTGATCTCGACGCCGCCGATGCCCGCCTTATACATCAGGTCGAGTTCGCGTTCGATTTCGGCTTTGGTCTGGCGTCCCCCGTTCCACCACCACCGGACATAAGGCCGGTATTTGGTTTCCGGGTTTTTAAAGATTTCGTACAAGCCGGGCTGTGAAGCGGCTTTTCCTTTTGGGGATGCGGTTGTCCCGGCAGTTTTTGATTTTGTGCTTCCGGCAGTCTTTGCCGTGGCGGTGCCGGCAACGCCGGTGCCTGCAAGCAGTCCGGTACAGCAAAACAGTACAGTGAGGGAGCGTGACAGTCTGTTTTTCATTTCGGTCAGGGTTTTGTTTCGGGTTTCAGTAGGTTTTGGTGTCGCATCAACAATAGAAAGTCGCGGTCGTCGAAAAGGATTTCGTAAGGCAGCGGATTCAGTACCTCGTTCGGTTCCTGCGCGATGCGTTCGGCGGCGTTCCAATCGCCCCGGTATACGGCGTCGCACCAACGGGCTGATTTCTTGTCCGGAGCACTGTGCAACCATTCGGCCATCAGCCGGTCGCCTTTTTCGACCTGTCCCGCTTCACGCAGCATCAGTGCCGACAGCAGGTCTGCGGCCCGGTAGGGTTTATAGCCGGGTGTTTCGATCCGTGCCGCGATCCGGCTGGCAGCCGCCTCACCGTTGCGGTGCATTTGTAGCAGGCAGTACCGTTCGAGGAAATCCTCGACCCGTTCGTCGACCAGGTCGTCGTACGGTTTGCCGACGCCCATGTTCTCGGGCCAGAGGCGCGCCTGGGCAATGGCGTCGAGGGCCTTGCGGAACTGTTTCGCTCCGATCAGCGCGCAGGCGTAATCGAGGTTCGTTTCCCGCCACAGGTTGCGTCCTTCCTGCGCTCCTTCGTTCGGCAGCACGTCCAGGCTGCGCATCAGCGCTATGCTTTGCTGAAAAGCGCCTTGTGCGGCAAGGACTTTCGCCAGTTTCATGCCGGCGGTGTAGTCGCTCTTATCCACGGACAGCCGCCGGGTCAGGTATTTTTGTGCTTCGGCCCATTGGTTGCGGCCCGTATAGTGGTCGGCCAGCAACCATGTGGTGTGCGGATCGTCGGGCGCGATCCGGAAAGCCTCGAGCAGATCCGATTCGGCTCGGGAGGAGTCACTTTGCAGCGAGGCCCGCAGGGCGAAATAGGGATAAAAATCGATTTTCGCAGGATCGCCTTTGGGATGGTTCAGCAATTCGAGCGCCTCGTCGCGGTGACCGTCCTGCATTTTACAAAGCGCGAGGTAGTAGTTACCCTGCCACGACGGGAGCGTGCCGGCCAGCCAGGAAAACAGGTCGTATTCCGATCTGCGGAACGGAAAAACGAGAGAGGGGCGGGTTGCGGCAATCTTCGTCAGCAGCCGTTCGACTTCATCGTTGTGTCCGTTAAAATTCTGGAGGCACATCCAAAGCCACGCTTGCCAGCAGAGGATTTTAGGATGTTCCGGCGCGGCGGTCAGCAGGGTCAGCGCATCCCGCCAGCGGCCGGCCCGGTAGTAGAAGTCGGCGATGTGCAGGTAGCTCTCTGCGGCGAACGAGTTGCGGATTCCGTCGGTGAAAGCCTTTTTGTCCGCCTCGCGTCCGCTCAGCAGGTAGCGTTCCCACGCGGCGAAGTGGTTCAGCGGGTCGATCTGTTGCAGGCGGTCGAGCGAGGCTTGCGGAGCGGTTCCGGACGGGGCGGATGTACGGGATATGGAGGTCGTATCGGTTGTTGACGCATTCGCTACGGAGCGCTCCCTTTCGATCCGGTCCAGCAGCACTTCGAGTTGCAACGCCGTCAGGTTGCGGGGATTGTATTCGAGGGCGCGCCGGACGTAGTGGCGTGCTTTCGGATAAACCTGCTGTTCGCTGATCCACAGCCGTGCCATTTCGGTGCAGGCTGCCTCGCGGTATTCGGTCGATTGCGAGGCCAGCGCGAAACCTTCCATGGCGTTGGCGGTATCGAACTCTTCGGCGGCCAGCAGTCCCCACAGGTAGTTCGCCGCACCGTCGTAAGTGTCGATAGCCAGCGCCCGGGTACACAGTTTGAGGGCTTCACCCGACTCGTGTCGCTGGAAGCAAATGCCTGCCAGGCGCACCAGCGCCGGCTGGTAATTCGGATCTTTGGCAAGCGCTTCGCGGTATTTGTCTGCTGCGGCGGAGAGGAAAAACTGCCGTTCGAACTCACGGCCTTGCAGATAAAGCCCGTAGACCGACCCGTGGTCGAAGTTTTCGGGCAGCCGTTGCGGCCGCATCAGCGGCGTGTCGTGGAGTTCGAAACAGTAGAGGTTGCGTCCGTCGAGGTATAAATCGAGAAAATCCGGAACCTCCTGCACACCGAGCGGCAGCGAAAGGGTATCGGTGGGATTCAGCTCCAGCTGGCTGCGCAAGATCTCTTTGTTTCCGTCCGATGTCACCAGCAGTTCGCCGCTGACGGGAGCGATCGCATAGATTTTCAGCGTTTGCTGCCCGTTTCCCGGTACGATGTTGAATGCCAGTTCATCGGTCGCATAGAGAATACCGTCCGTGCCTCGTACCGGAAACCACCGTTCGCTCCACGCGTTCGTGACATAGGGCGACAGTGCGCCGTGTTTGAACGGCGTGCGGTAACTGGTGCCGATACTCTGGTTCAGCAGGCGTCCCGACTGTACCTCGGAGTACTGTCCGTCGGAGTCGGTGAGCAGCTTCTCCCAGATCATGCCGTAGGGGGAGAGTCCCCATATCCATATCTTCTTGCCCGGCTTATCGGCGTATTCCGCCGTGTGGCCGAATCCGAACCCGTCGTCGTGCCAGTAGCCGCCCCAGAAGTCCGTGTATTCGCCCGTGACGTGGTATGATTTATAGTGGCCGTGGTTGTTTTCTTCGTAACGGTTTAACCGGTAATCGGGATAACCCGTCGGCCAATGGCGGCTCGTGCCGTCGTGTTCGAGGTAGCGGACGCCCGGAAAGGAGTATTCGAGGTTGCCGGCCGTCTTGATTCCGGCGTTCATCCACTGGTAGGCCGGGCGGTCCCATCCCGATCCGTTGAACCACAGCACGTCGGTCTCGAAGAGAGCCTTGTCGGGCGGCAGCGTTATGCGAACGCGCCAGTCGGTGCCCAATGCAAGGTCGGTTCCTCCAACCGTGCAGCTGACGCTGCCGTCGGCATTTTCCGCAATTGCGTAATCGACCCGGTCCGAGCACCACGGCGAGTGGCCGATGATGCCGAAATTCATCTCGATTCCGCCCGAAGTCCACGGTCCGCGCATTGCCACGTCGCGAAACTTCACCACATGGTTGAAGTAGATGAATTCGCGTCCGGTCCGCTTGTCTACGGCACCCCATATCTTGCCCCCCACACCGGGCATGATCCACAGTTTGATGTAGTCGTTCTCCATTTCGACCATCTCCCATTTCTGCATGCGGCCTTCGGCCGTGTAACCGTCGTAACGGTGGTACGGGTAAATGCGTCCGAAATCGGGAACCTCCTTGGGGGCGGAGTAGGGGTAGGTGAGCATTTCTCGTTCGACCACCCGGACCGACGAACGGCCGGGTGCCGGAGTCGTCGTATTTCGGCCGGGTGTTTGTCCGTTGCCGGTTGTGCCGTGGCAAAGCGGCGCACAGAGGCAGAGTGCAGCGCCGAACAAAGGTAAAAGAAGAGATCTGGACATGGTGGAGCGGATATATGTAGTGAGCGGATGTTTAACGGTTGCAGCATCAGAGCCGGGCGGTTCGTAAACCCGTAATCCCGGAAAATAGGAAGTCCGTTTTGCCGGATTTTTATCGTCAAGTTGGCGGGTTCCCTATCATAAAAAAGTCCCGGAGCAGGGAGGCTCCGGGACTGGGTTTAGGTTTTCTATTTCAGGATGACAATATGCCCTTTGGTCGCCGGAATCTCGATCTCTCCGTTCAGGTCGATCTCTCCGGCCGGTTGCAACTCGTCGATCTGTGGCAGGTAGACCTGCGTCGGACGGAACCCGAGTTTCTTCTCATCGATGCGGATGCGGCACTTTTGCGCATTGTCGTTGTCCCAATTGGCCATCGACAGCATGGCCGAGTGGCCGGGCCGCAGGTAGGTCGTTACCGGGATCAGTTCGTTGTCGCTGCGGACCGGATTGCGGTCGTCCCAGTAGCCGTACATCTTCGCCTGGTCGATCCCGAAGGCGTCGAGCGCGCGCCACATCGGAACCGGGTTGCCGCTCCAGGGCAGGCGCGGCAGCATGCCGAACACCATGCCGCGGAAAACGTTGTGCGCGTTGAGCATCTCGCTCATCAGCCCGAACGGAATCCCGGACATCTCGACAAGCCAGAAATCACGCTTGTTGTAGTCGCGGAACAGTTCGCCGATCCAGAGCCGGTCGACGTAGGGCAGGCGGTCCAACGGTTGATGGAGTTCGCATACCCGCCGTAAGGGTTCATGTGGTTCCATGTGTGCTGGTCTACCAGGCGGCGTTTGCCGTCCGCGTCGAAAATACGGCGTGCCCGGCGCATTGTCTCCCCGTCGAACGAACTGTCGTCGATGTAGACACCGTCGATGCCCATGTTTTTGATCATCCAGTTCAGTCCTTCGAGGTAGTAGTTGTTCCAGCGCGACTCGGGATCGGTGATGACCGCGACATCGAGCTGACCCTTGTATTTGCCCTGTTCGAAGCCCGCATACCAGGCCGGAATATAGTTCTTGCGCATGTTATGGACGAGCCAAGGTCTCGGACCGTTCGGATAGACGATCGTTCGGGTATCGTTACCGGGCCCGTCTTTGATGATCTCGTGGCCAAGGCTGCGGAGCATCCAGAATTCGGGGGTTTTGACCGTCAGCTCACGGCAGGTGTAATAGAGGCGTACTTTCAGGTCGTTCGCATGCGCTTTCGCGATGAAGGCTTTCATATCGGGCACGACCTCGTCTACCATCGGATAGTTGATGTAGGGATAGATGTCCGCTTTGTGGTGTACGTTGATCCATTTCGCTCCGGCTTTCAGCGCCCGGGGAATGAATCCGCCGCTCGTGTCGGCGTTCAGGTGGTAGGGACGGTCGGCGAAATGAGCTTTCAGGTCGATCGGTTTGACCGGCGTTACGAGCAGGTCGAAATCGAAATCGAGCTTTTCGCCCGTTTTGAGCGTTCTCTCTCCGCTGTATGCGTTCACCTGTGTGGCATTTGCCTGTTCGGTGATATTGATTCCTCCCTTATTGTCGTTACCCCACGAATGCGGGTACCGGATGCGTCCGAACTCGTAATAGATATTCACGAGCGGGCGTTTGTAGTTGCTGTCCTTGAAAACGACCTGCATACCCGCGTTGACATTACCCAGCCAGATGCGGTCCTGCTGTTTGATCGTATCCCATTTCCAGTCGATCGTCGAATCGGGGCGTGCACCGCCTTTCACACCGAGGCCCATGATGTATTTCGATGCGTAGTGCGTATAATCGAATACCGTACGGATATCTTTGACCTGGACATCGCGCAGTGCGGTCACTTTCAACTGGTAGTTGATCGTTCCGTCGAACAGCATTTTTGCAAGGCATTCCGCTTCTACGTCCGAACCTTTGAGCAGAACTTTCCACTCCAGTGTGGCCGGGGTCTGTTTGAGGAACTCGATTTTTGACGGTTTCAGTTTCTCGGTTCCCTTCGAAGTTTCGACCACGAAAGCAACCGGCTTGGCGAGCACTTCGTTCGAGATGCTACGGTCGAGTTGGTTCGCCTGGTCGTAATTCGTCACGATGCTGGCGGGGAGTCCATCGGCCGAGAGCTTTACGGTACCGCCGAGATAGCTGATTGTCTCTCCGTCGCGTTTAAGCGGAGTATAGGGTGCCGTCGGTGTTTCGGCGAAACCGATCGTCGAGTTGAGCCAGGTCATACGGCTTTTGCGCCAGCTTTCGTCGCGGCCGCCGTTCTCGAGCACCGGTCCTCCTACGTTGAGCGTGATGTCGATCATCGTCGGTTCGGCGCCGTCCACTTCCAGCACCGCCTTGCCGCGGTAGGTTCCCGATGCGGTTTTCGGAATGTCGATCCCGCTCCAGAGTACCTGGATAAGGCCTTTGGGGACGTTGATCGTGTTCGTGAACGGTTTCCCGTGTTGATTGATGCCGCCCATGTTGAAGCATTGCATCGCCGCCGCACTGATCTTATCGCCTGCCGCATTGGTCAGGTCGCCGAAAACTAACCGTATGTTGTCAAGCTTCTTGTAAGGCGCATAGACGCCCAGCTGCCACGGATAGTATTCGCCCGGTTGTGCCGAAGCTACCAGTACGTTGCGTTGTGAAACGGGGCGCTCGGCCCAGATTACCGGTAGCGAATCGTATTGGCGGATCTCCTTGTCACGCAGCTCGGCAAAGCAGAAATAACCTGCGGCGGGCTTCTCCTTGAGCAGTTTTTCCAACTGTACCGGGGTTACCAGCGTCAATTCGGTCGAGTCGATAAATTTTGCGTCCCGGTGCAGCTCGGCCATCGGGTCGACACGCAACTCCTGATCCTGAGGGGGGGCGCCGATAACCGGGACAGCCATTGCCGGAGCGAGGCAAAGGCCCAGTACGAAAATGAAAAATGGTTTGATCTTCATAAGGTTAATTTCTTATTGATGGGTTCTTACCGGGAAAGTCTTGTTACAGTGTTATCTATTGTTTGGGTTGCACTTTTCCGTCGCAGCACGGCCGTGGCCCGACCTGTGACAGGTCGATCTGGCGGAAGCCCAGCTTCAGTGCCGGCGAACCCGGTTTCAGCCGGAAATCGAACCTGCCGGGATCGACGAACATCGGGTCGGCATAGATCGAGTGGTGGTCCTTGCCTTCGGCGAGCCACTGCTCCCATGTGCGGCCGCTGAAATCGACCGCCGCGCGGGGCTTGTCCGGATTGTAGAAAATATTCCAGTCGCTTACGAATGTAACGCTCGTATCGCGCGGTTGCGTATAGGGATTCACATATATTTTGTACGGTTCGTCCTGCTACTTGTATTCGTCGGCCAGCAACCGGCCCTGGGTCCAGTAGATGATATTTCCCTCGAAATAGACGGTCGTGTGCGGATCCCGCTTCGAGCGCGAAAGTTGCTGGAGCCGTCCCAAGGCAAATATGTTGTTGCGCACGACGAGGTCTTTCGCGTAGTGGATGTTGAACGTGCCGAACTTGGTATGGTAGACGATGTTGTTCTCGATCAGGATCGAAGTCGATCCCTCGTCGGTGTAGATGCCCCAACCTCCGTAACGGTTCGCGTTCACGTCGTGCACGAGGTTGTTGCTGATCACGGTACCGGGTGAGAGGCCCAGCGTGTAGATGCCGCCCATGTCCGAAAGCAGGTTGTTGTACCCGATATCGTGGATGTGGTTCTGCTCGATCCGGTTGCCGCGTGCCGCGCTGCGCAGGTAGCTCCACGACCAACCCACCGAAATGCCCGTGTAATCGCCGTGGTGGATCAGGTTGTGTGCAACCGTGTTGCAGTCGCTGTGCATCACCAGGACGCCGACGGCCGACGGATAGGTCAGGCCGTAGTAGCCGATCGTGTTGTCGCTGATCGTGTTGTTGCCGGTGCGCAGGGCCGGGTTGCCGCCCGGTTCCACGCCGCGCAGCCGGAAACCTCCCGCTGCGATCTGTTCGAGCGTGTTGCAGGTGAACCGGTTGAACGTGCAGCCGTCGAACAGTTCGAAACCGAACGTTCCGAGGTTGCGCAGCGAGCAGCGGTCGAACGAGCAGTTGCGTGCGCCCGAAAGGTTCACACAGGCGCTGACGCTTGCGCTGCCCTGTGCATTGTTGCAGTCTCCCCACGGCAGGTTGAAATTCGAATAGGCGAGTCCGAGTCCTTCGAAATTGAGGTATTCGACGAATTTCCCGTTCAGCGGGTCTCCTTTGATCGAGATCAGTTCTTCGGTCGCCGGGGCGATTACTTCGGCGGAAGCCATATCTTCTCCGGAGAGCGGCATGTAGAACAGCCGCCCCGTGGAGCGTTCGAGCACCCATTCTCCGGGCAGGTCGAGCGCTTCGTAGATATTTTCGACCACATAGCGCGCTAGGTCGCCCTCGAAACCGTCGCGGAACACCTTACCCGACGGGTAGCCGAACGAGATGACGTTGCGTTTGCCGTCGATAGCCTTGATCGGCAGGTGGGTATCGGTCCAATAGTGGTAGATGATCGCTTCTCCGTTTTCGGGATGCTTCCATTTCGGATCCAGGTCGCCGGTATTGAATACGAACGAATCGCTCGCGACTTGATAGCTGCGCTGGCTGGTGGTGGTATCGGTCGTCGCTTTGACTTCGAACACTCCCTGGTTCGGGGTACGGGCCCGGCCCCGAAGATTCCCGTTCACGTAAAGCTGGCGGAACCACCATTCTCCCGCTTGCACTTCCGGCAGCGTGGCTACCCAGATGTTGCCTTTGTAACGTTTCCATCCCGTAACCTTTCGGCCGCCGCTCAGCAGGGCTTTCTCACCTTGTGCGGCTTTGTAGGTGATCGGACAGGTTTCGGTACCCGAATCTTCCGGCGTAAATTTCAGCGCTTCGCTGATCGGATAGACTCCTTCGCTCAGGTATACGGTGACCGGTTCGGTCAGCGGTCCGCGCTGTTTGAGTTCGCGGACAGCTTGCTGTGCACGCTGGACGGTTAAAAAAGGCTGTGCAGGCGAGGTCCCGTTCTGGGCATCGCTGCCGGAAGGAGCCACATAGAAACGGATTTCGGCGCGGGCTACCGGACTTGCCAGCATGAGCAGCAAAGCTGCGGTGATCAGGGCAAATTTGGAGTTGGATCGCATGTTCGGGTCAAAATACATTTAATTCGGTATGCCGCGAGCGGCATGCCTGATTGTATTATTTTTATGGAATTACGGCTTGTCCGGTTCGGAAAATTGAACGCAGAAAAGCCGTATTTAAAGAATTAAAAGTAGCCGTTCGTTTCGACATCCCCGTATTTGAGCGCCACTTCGACGCGCTGAACGACGAAATAGTTGTCGAGGGTTTTATCGACCATCCGGATCATATTGTCTCCTTTGCGGATCGATCCGGCGGGAAGGATGAACGCATACATCTGTTCGCCGTCGCGCATCCCGCGGTCACGGTTATACAGCTTCACGTACTCCGGTTTCTGTTCGGTCACTTCGGCACCGTTCACTTCGAGCCAGAATTTAGCCGGTCGGTCGGTGCGCAGGAACAGGATCATCTCCTGCGGTACGGTTTCCTGGGTGTCGTCGGCGATAAAGAGGGGCAGTACGGTCTCGCGGCCGTTGCTTACCGCTGCGGGCAGCGGAGCGATGCCCAGCGCACGGTATGCATCGGTTACACCGTCCGACATGCAGTAGATCTTGTTGCGTCCTTTGAGCGTTTCGAGCGAACCGAGTTCGTTGAGCAGCTCCGGAGTCCGTGCGCGCGTTACCTGGCCGCCCTCTTCCAACAACGGGATGCCGGCTATTTTTCTGTCGCTGATTTCGCCGAAATAGTAATTGAAGAGGTATACGCCGTCCGCGCCTTGTCCGAGGATGTGCGAAGCCATACCGCGGTACATGCCGTCCGAGTAGAATTCACGCGGCAGGTATCCGCCGTCGTCGATCGACGCGTAGAGCGGAATGTCGTCGTATCCGAAATCCTTGCGGAATTTCGCCACCGGAATACCCGTGTCTCCCCGCCAGTGTACGCCGATGGTGATAAAATCGATCAGTCCCTCTTTGGCCCACTGCTTCACGTCGAGACCCTTTTCCAGCGCGCCTTCTACCGTAACGGGGACACGTACCGCCAGCAGGATCTTGTGACCGCGAACTTCGGAGAGCGAGTCGATCGTCCGTTTCACTTCACGCACCATGTCGGTGATCAGCGGGGCTTTCTCTTTGCCTTCGCCGCTTTTGAACAGCACGATAAAGCGCATGAAATCGAGCTCGTAACCGTCGATCATGTCGTATTTTTCGAGTTGCTCCTTAATCAGGTTCAGCTTGTGCTGCCGTACTTCCGGATAACTGAAATCGAGTGCCTGTGCACTGTGCCATCCCTGGGTCGAATCACCGGTCCAGTATTCGGGATGTTCGATCCAGAAATCGGGGAACGTAGCCGGATTGCCCGATGACGAATCGGCAAAGTGCAGGTCATTGACGCGGTAAGTGATAAACGCCTCCATACCGTGCATTTTCGCGCGCTCGAGCGAAGCCTTGATCACGTCGGTTCCCTCGGCCTCGAGATTGCGGACGCTCTGTCCGCCCAGTTGCCACACTTTTTTCGTCGCACTGTCGGCATAAGGCATCGTGCCGTTCTTGTCGTCCCCGAAGTAACGGCCGTATTTGGAAGAGGGGTAGTAGATGAAATCGCTGCCGGAACACATCATAAATGTGGTCACTTGTGTGCGGCCTTTCGATGTTTCGGCGACCATATCCACATAGCGGTCGATGTCGGCTTTGTGGGCCGGATGTCCTCCGAACCAACGGTTCAGCAGCGCGTCGCTGCCGTCGTTGTTGTGGATGAACCGGTGGCGGGAAGGTTGATCTTTTGCTGTTTTGTTGCAACTGGTCACGGTCAGTGCCAACATCCCGCACAGCGGGAACAGCAGACGGCTTGCGAAGTCTCTTTTCATATTCAGATGTTTGGATGCGATTGGAGTTAGTTTGGCAAACAAAGTTAGTAAAACATTTGAAATATCAGCGAAACATGCTGCAAAGGCCGTTTGGGACGGATATAAAAAAATCAGGGCAGAACCGCAAGTTTCTGCCCTGAAGGAAAGTTAGATTAATCAGCGAGATCAAGGATTCTGTACAACCAGCGGGTTGTAGTTGATCTCGTTTTCCGGAATCTTACAAACCATCCCGCTGACAGGGAAGGTAAGCGTAGTTGCGTTCGGATGGTAATCCTTGTTGCGGTTGATCGGAATGTTCCAACGCTTGTTGTTGTAGAACTCACGGCCTTCGCCCCACATCTCGATGCGGTACTGCAGTTTGATCATCTCCCACAGGTCGCCGCCGCCGTTGTAGTTGGAAGCATCTTTCGCACCGTCGGTACGGGCGCTGATCAGTTTGTTCAGCGTGGTTGCCGCATCGCCGGTGGCTCCGCTGCGGTACTGGGCCTCGGCGAGCATCAGGTAAGCTTCCGAAGCGCGCATCACATACTGGCCGACCTGGTCTACCGTGCTGCTGCTGAGCGCTTCGCCTGCTTTGCCGGCAATGCCGTAAGTGTTGGCCCATTTGAAGTTCACCCAGGCAGGTACGTTTGCACGCGTTCCGTTGGGCGGATAGGCGTAGCTGCCGTAAGCGGTCGTTGCGAACAGGTTTTTGCGGTAATCGTCGTCGTCCATCTTGTTGTAGAGGGACTGGTCGATGGCGCTGAACAGTCCGCCGCCGCCTTTGCCGAACGGGTTCATCCAGATACAGGTCGGTTCGATGTTGCTGCTACCCACGCTCTGAACAGCAGCCTGGGCGTAAGGCCAGCCCATGATTACCTCCGGGTTCTTTTCTACATTGAGGAAGTAGTTGCCGGATGCCGGAATGCTGATCGGATTCTGCAGGTTGCCGGTCTTGCTTCCCTGCCAGCCGTAGTTGGCTTTCGGGATGAATTTCGTGTACTGCGCTACGAGTTCGTTGCCGGCGGTAATGGCGGTCGTCCAATCGCCTGCGCACAGCGCTACCCGCAGCAGGTTGAAGTTGCAGACGCCCAGGTCGATATCGGTGATATCGCTGGTATAGCCTACCTCTGCCTCCTTCATCAGCGTTACGGCCTCCTTCGACCATTTCAGGATCGAATCGTAGGTTTCCGCTGCCGAAGCGCGGGCCTTGTACGGTTGCTGGGGATCGAAAGAGGTGTAGAGCATCATACCCAGTTTGTTGTCGTAGTTGGCCTGTCCGTCGAGCATGTAGGCCTGCTGGAAGTTCTCCATCAGGTAGTTGTAGAAATACGCCCGCGTAACCAGACCCATCGCCCGGTACTGTTTCAGCTTTTTGTTGTCGCCTACGGTCGACATGGGGAGGTTGTCCAGCAATTTGTTCGCTGCGGTGATGTTGTCCCAGCACAGGTACCAGTAGGGAGGAACTTTGTCGTCATGTTCGCCGAATACGGTGATGAGGTTGTATTCCGCCATACCCCAGACACTGCCGCTGAGGTCCGTACCCATCGCAGCGATGTCGTTGGCTTCGAGGTTACGCATGCAGGCGACATCGGCATAGTTGTAGTAACGTGTATCGGCACTACCCATGTCGCGGATGTCCTTTTCGTGGAACAGGGGCACCATGCCGGCGGCGACACTGCTCATGATCGCTTCCGCCTTTTCCGGGTTGCTTTTCAGCAGCTCCTGGATCTGGTCGTTCGTAATCCGGTTGGGGGGCGCGATATTCAGTTTTTCGTAACACGAAGTGGTCGCGAATCCCACCAACGCAAGCGCTATTAAATACTTTTTCATACTGTTTGAGGTTTTAGAAAGTTACGTTAACACCCAGGGACATGGTACGCATGTAGGGATAGGCATAGGCACCTACTTCGTAACCGCCGACCAGCGACATGCGCGGGTCGATGCCGGCATGCTGGGTCCACATCCACACGTTGTCGGCCGAAGCGTAAACGCGGATGCCGCCGATGCCGATCTTGTCCATCCATTTCTGCGGCAGGTTGTAGCCGAGGGTCAGGTTCTTCACGTTCAGGTACGAGGCGCTGAACAGCGACATGTCGGTATACATCCAGCTGCCGATTTCGGCACCGTTGGTGTAAGTGGTTCCGTACATCTGCATCGGGAATTTGGCTCCGGTGTTGTCCGGGGTCCAGGTATTGCCTTTCATTTCAGCGGAAAGTGCGCCGGCCAGTTTCTGGTTGTTATAAAGGTTGAGTGCGTATTCGTTGCTGAAGAACTTACCGCCGCACTGGAATGCGAACGTAGCCGCGAAGTCGAGGTCTTTCCAACGGAACGAGGTGCTGAAGCCGCCGATGAACTTCGGAGTGGCCGAGCCGAACTCCTGGCGGGTGGCCAGCGAGTAGTCGGTCGTATAGACTACATTGCCCTCCTTGATGTCGCCATAGACGTGCGACGCCTTTTGCAGTTTGTCGATGTTGGACGAAGACACGGTGGAAGCGAACAGCGGAAGGCCGGTAGCCTGGTCTACGCCGCCGTATTTGAACAGGTACATGTTGTACAGGTCCTTGCCTTTGCCGCGCAGGTAAACGATGTTCGAAACAGCTCCGCCGCCGGCTCTGCTCCATCCGTCGATTCCCGATGTCCAATTACCGTTCAAAGCTTCGGTTCCGATTCCTTCGGGGACACCGATGATCTTGTTGGTGTAGTGCGTGCCGTTTACAGAGAACGACCAGAGGATATCCGGGGTCTTGATGATGTCTACGCCCAATTCGATTTCGATACCCTGGTTGCGCATCTTCGCATTGTTGCGGTCGATCGAAGGCTGGCCGAGACTGATGGCGATCGGTTGAGCCCAGATCATGTCGTCGACGGTCGTGTTGTAGTAGTCGATCGTCCCGTAGAAGCGGTCCCACAGGCGGAAATCGAGGCCGAGGTCGAAAGTCTTCTTCTTCTCCCAGGTCAGGCCGGAGTTTACGTAGTTGCCGAGGCCCAATGTGATGGCTGCCGGAACGACGTTGGTTCCGCTGTAAGTATATCCGTTGGCTCCGTAATTCCAGGTCTGGTAGCCCGAGTAGCGGTCCACGCCGCCCTGGTTACCCATTACGCCGTAGTCGGCGCGCAGTTTCAGGTCGGTCAGCCAGGTCGCATCGGCCAGCCAGGATTCGCCCGAAAGACGCCATGCGCCGCCTACGGACCAGAAGGTGCCCCAGCGGGTGTCGTTGTACCGGAATTTCGAAGAACCGTCGGTACGAACCGATGCCGTTACGTAGTATTTGTTATCGTAGTTGTAGTTCGCCCGCATGAAGTAGCCTTCGAGAGCTTCCTCATCGATACCGCCTCCGATGCCGCTGAAAGTGGCGCCGCCGTTCAGCGCGAGGAAGTTCGTAAATGCCTGGAAGTCGGGAATGATCGAACTTTGCGTCTTGTAGTTCAGGCTGTAACCGCGGTTCCAGTTGAACTCGTGGCCGATCAGAGCGTCCACGTGGTGCTTGCCGTAATCGTGGGCCCAGTTCAGGGTCTGCTGCGTGTTGATGTTGTTGTATTCGTTGTAATTCTGGCCCCATGCGCCGCTGGTCGATACGGCACTGCCGGTTACGGGGTTCCAGTAGCGGCTGCGCATCGCAAAGGTCTGGTCGGTCGAAAGGTTGGCCTGGAATGTGAAGTCTTTGAGGAACTTGGCTTCCACATAACCGCGGATGTTGATGTCGTTCGAGATCGTCTCGTCCTTGTCGTGGTTGAGGATGTAATCCAGGTTTGCGGTCGAGGTGGGACCGCCGGTCGGACCGACTACCGATCCGTTCTGTTCCGCTGCAGAGGTATATTGTTTGTTGCCTGCGGCATCCAGGATGTAAGAACCATCCGCATTGCGTTGGAAGAGCGGAATCAGGGCGCTCTGTCCGTTCACCCACCGGAATACGTTGGCGACGGCGCTGCCCGGGTTACGGCCGTAGCGCGTTGCCGGGGACTGTACGGCCCGGCGGCTGTAGGCCATGTTGATACCGGCCTTCAGCCATTTGGTGATCTGCGAGTTGATGTTGCTGCGGACGTTGTAGCGGTTGAACTGCGATCCCTGAATGTAAGAGGGGTCTTCCAGGTAACCGGCTGAGATGAAGTAGTCGGTCTTGTCGGTAGCGCCGCTGACAGAAACGTTGTACTCCTGGCGGAAACGGTTCTGCAGGAAATGGCCGTCCCAGGGATCCCAGTAAAGCAATTCAGCGTTCGGGTTGAGTTTGCCGTTCGTGCCGCCGATGACCTTGGCGCTCGTCAGCGCGCCGACAGCCTCCTGCGCATAGCTTTTGACCTCGGCCGCGTCGGAAAAGCCGGTGATCGCGCCGTCCCGCAGCGTCAGCTCCGTGCGGTCGATGGTGCGCTTGAGGAACACCATCGCGTCCTGACGGCTCATGGTCTGCTGCGGCAGAAAGCGATTGTCCGCCGTGCCGGTCGCCACGCCGAGCGCACGCGCCGCCGCAACGGACTTTGCGTAATATTTGTCGGACGGGACGTCGCTGAAGTCCTGCTGCGCCGTCACAGCACCGCTCTCGAGCGCGCTGCTCATGCCGTAGGCGCGGTCGAGCATAACGATGAAATCCGCGCGCGTGATCGCGTTCCTCGGATAAAACAGATGGTCGCCCCGGCCCTGAATGACGCCCGCGACCGCGAGCGTATCCACCTCACGGAACGCCCACGAATAGCCGTCGTCTACGTCGTAAAAGTAAACCGAATGGTCCGGCAGATAGGCGTATGTCTCGGTCGTGACCGCAGTTTCCGCTGCTGCGCAAGCGGTGACTGTGCCCACCGTAACGGCAGCCGTGAGCAGCGCTGCCGCTGCCAGCTTACACGTTCTCTTCATAACTTTCTCCTTGCCTGGATGGGTTCAGGCAGCACCGCACGAGCAAAGCCGCGGCGGTATTGCCTTCTTCGTTTTCCGCATAGCCCCGGACAGTGCCGGTTCCCCACCTATGCAAACTTTCTGCAATATTATATCATATTGTTCCCCACCTGGCAAGTTAAATTATAGATAAACTTGTCGAACACAGGTCTGTGTATGGTTATTTCGCTCTGCTTTTCCTGTCATTTCCTGCTCTCTTCTCGGTAAAATCTCCAGCTCATGACAGTCGACAGGCCGCAGGCGAGCACGAGCGGCGCGAGCAGCAGCACGAACTTCGCCGTGTTCCCCGGCGCGAACGAACCGGCCGCACCGATGAGGCCCGCCGCGAACAGCATCCGCCCGGCGACGCGCTGCGTGCGCGTCCAGACCGTCTCGCTCGACAGCGCCCACGGCGTTTTGAAGCCGCAGTACCAGTTCATGCGGAAGCGCGGCATGACGTTGCCGAGGTAGACCATCAGCAGGCCGACGAGCAGGCATACCACGCCCGAAACATTGACCGTGCCCGGGCGCAGCGCTTCGGTGATGCAGATGCCGGTCATCGCCGCGAGGAACAGCAGCGTCACAAGCTGAATACCAAGATAGGCGTCGCCGAACTTATCGTAATTTTTGTTTTTCGGGTCGATCTTCGGCAGGAAGCAGAACATCGCCTCGAGCACCGGCGCCGTCGCCGCGATCACCCACAGCTGCGCCTTTGCGCCGTAATCGACCGCGCCGTCGAGATCCCAGTGCATCGGCACCTCAGCCGGCAGGCGGCGGTACACCGCCGCGATCATCACCAGCGGCAGCAGCGACAGCACCCACGCCGCCACCTGCTTTTTATTCGTTTTTTTCATCTCTGTCCTCTCCTCTCAATGCGGAAACCCACTCCAGTATCTCATCCACGACCGACATATTCAGCTCGTAGTAAATGTACTTGCCCTGCCGGTCGTCGAGCACAAGCCCGGCGTCGCGCAGGATTGCGAGATGGTGTGAGACCGTTGCGCCCGACAGGTCGAAATGCGCCGCGATGTCGCCTGCCGCCATCGGCTCACGCCGCAGCAGCGACAGGATCTCGCGCCGCACCGGGTCTCCGAGCGCCTTGAAGCTCTTCTGAAAGCCCATTATCCTCCCCTCTTTCGTGCGGTGAACCATGTTTTTCGTCCGCATGTCGGGCAGAACAGCCACCATTCGTTCCCGACATGCTGGCGGAGCAGCAGTCTGTTCCACGGCAGGCGCAGCTGCTTTCCGCAGAACTTGCACACCAGCTCGCGCCTTGAGAGCGCCCGCGCCTGCCACACGATGAGCACTGCCGCCAGCAGCAGTCCCGCTGCGCAGATCGCAATGGTCGTTTTCATATGCTCCGTCCCCTTTCATTTAGACGTTTATCTAAATATAGAATACCACAGTTTTTTTGAAAGTCAAGATATATTTTGATGTTTGTCTAAATGTTTTTCGGACATGAAAAAAGAGCCTGCATTGCAGACTCTTCTCGCATTGTCGGAACAGGACTTACGCCATGCCGTTCAGCTTGGTGGTCATCTTGCTCTTCTTGTTGGATGCGTTGTTCTTATGCAGGAGGTGCTTGGCAGCCGCCTGATCGACAGCCTTGACGGCAGTCGTATAAGCAACAGTCGCTTCCGCCTTATCGCCGGCAGCAATAGCTGCGTCGAACTTCTTCAGGGTGGTCTTGAGCTCGCTCTTAGCCATCTGGTTGTTCAGCGCCTTGACTGCGTTAACCTTGACACGCTTCTTAGCAGACTTGATGTTGGGCATTCCGAAAACACCTCCTTTGTTTTACTATTTGTCAGTGTTTCTATTCTAACATCAAACCTCAAAAATTGCAAGCATTTTTTCGAGAAAAATACATATTTTTTTCATCCCGCCGCATACTCCCCGGAAAGGAGTGATTTTATGGCATACCGGACCGATCTTGCGGTCGAGCTGCTGGAAAATCTGCGCGGCAGGGACGAGCTTTCCGGCGTCAGCGAGCGCGAATATGAGCGCGAGGGTCTGCACATCCACGAGGCCGAGGTCACGACCGAACGGGCCGCGCGGCTGCTCGGAAAGCCCTGCGGCCGCTATCTTACCCTGTCGCTCGAGGCGCTTTCGCGGCGCGAGGAAGAGGCGTTTCCGCGCAGCGTGCGCGTGCTCGCCGCACTCATCGAAACGCTGCTGCCGCCGCTGGACAGCGCCGCCCCCGTGCTCATCGCAGGACTCGGCAGCCGCTCGATCACGCCGGACGCGGTCGGCCCGCGCTCGGCCGACCATGTGATCGCGACGCGGCACCTCATCTCCCGCTCGCCCGAATTTTTCGCATCCTGGCGTCCGGTGAGCGTACTCGCGCCGGGCGTGCTCGGTCAGACGGGCGTCGAGACAGGCGAGATCGTCAGGGGCGTGCTCGACCATGTACGTCCCCATGCGGTCATCGCCATCGACGCGCTTGCGGCCGGCCGCCTCAGCCGCCTTGTGCGCACCGTGCAGCTTGCCGACACCGGCATCGTCCCCGGCTCGGGCGTAAACAACGCGCGCACCGCGCTCGACAGGCAGACGCTCGGCGTTCCGGTGGTGTCCATCGGCGTGCCCACGGTCGCGGACGGCGGCTCACTCGCCCATGAGATCGCGCAGCAGCTCGACGGCGCACAGTGCGAGGCGCTCGACGACCTGTCTCAGCCGTTCATCATCACCACACGCGACATCGACCGCGAGGTCGCGGATACCGCCCGGCTCATCGGCTACGCGGTCAACATGGCCCTCCAGCATATTTCTGTCGAGGAGATCGACCTGTATCTCAGCTGACATACCGCCGCTCCGCGCCGCATAGGATTGACCAAACGGATTTCGGGAGGGCGGACAGGATGAAGCGACGCAGACGGAACAGGAGCCGGGCAGGCGTGCGGCCTGCGGCATGGTGCGCGCTCGCGGCGGCAGGCGTGCTGCTTGCGGCGGCGCAGCTGGGCGGGGAGGCCGGAGCGCAGGCGGCGCTCTCGAATCTCGCCCGCAGTCCCGGCTTTCTCTCCTGCGTCACCGCGCTCGAATTCGGCGTGCGCGCGGACGCGGCCGA
>ERZ827150.1290-NODE-1290-length-32093-cov-11.906205_pt1 | contig 32093 bp, 26 predicted proteins | sample MGYA00519779_ERZ827150 | MGnify/ENA primary metagenome ERZ827150 (study PRJEB31778, sample SAMEA3449267) | human gut metagenome | biome: human gut; feature: human-associated habitat; material: faeces | place: United Kingdom | collected 2010/2012 ...
GACGGATTTTCTTCTAAGCTTTATAGGCTGGGGTTTTGTTTCTGTGTGTGCGCTGTCGGCTGAGTTGGTGATAAAGGCTTTATTGTCTATTTTTTGCAGGATAGCGTCAAGATTTTCAGACTTGCTTTCGCTGTGGGACTTTTTCATTATATCTGTCATTTTCATTGCTTTGTTCCTCCTTTTCACAGTATGTTTTTTTCAGCTTGTCAAGGGTGCGGTATAGTCTTGATTTTACGGTGGACTGGGACAAGCCTAGGCATGATGCGGTTTTCTTGATAGTATAGCCGTACTGATAATGCAGTACGAAAATGCGGTAGGTGGTATCGTCGGAGCTTTTGAGATAGCTCATCACCTGTTCATAGTCGAAAAAGTCGGCGTTTTCAAGGGTAGCAAGGGCTTTTTCGTCGGGGATATTCAGGTCGGTGATATCCTCGAATGTGGCTTTGGGCTGTTGTCTGTAATGGTCTGCAACATAATGCTTGGCTATACGCAGGACGTAATGCCTGACGTTTTTTATTTTCCCATCAGTGGTGATAAGGGAGCGGTAAAAATCAAGATACACGCTTTGGAGTGCGTCCTCTATAAGATCTCTGGTGGGAAGCTTTGAGGTAAGATAGCGGTTTATATAATCGTATGTATCATTATAAGCCTGCACGAATGTATCTTTTAGTTCTGTTCCCATGGTTTTTCCTCCTTTCTTTTTTTGCTCTGTGAGCTTTCACCCTAATAGTCGGAAATTTTGCTGAAAAAGTTTCAGCTTTGTGAAAAGTTTTTTGTAAAGAAAAAGGACGGCAGAAGCCGTCCTAAGGCGCGAATTCAGTGCGCTGCCAGTTCGCAGGTACGTTCGTAGGCGGCAATCACGGCGTCCATGGCAGCGGCGCGGACACTGTACTGCTCCAGCGCGCGGACGCCTGCAATCGTAGTTCCGCCGGGGCTGCATACCTCAGACTGAAGCTTTCCGGGGTGCTTACCGGAGGATAGCGTCATCTCTGCCGCGCCGATCATGGTCTGCGCGGCCAGCGCTAGTGCCTGAGGGTATGGCAGACCGCAGCTTACACCGCCGTTTGCCAGCGCGTCCAGAAACAGATATACAAACGCTGGGCCGCAGCCGGAGACGGCGCTTCCTGCGTCAATTTTGTCTTCTGGCATCTGCATCAGAAGCCCGGCAGGCTGCAGTGCTTTTTTCAGCGCAGATATTTCTTCCTCTGTAACGGTATCATCCGGGGAAATCAGAACCACGCCCTTTCCAAGCGCGACCGGCAGATTCGGCATGATGCGCACAACCGGGCAGGGGAGTCCCAGTATTTTTTGAATCGTTTCAATCGTAATGCCCGCTGCCATGGAGACAAGCACAAATCTGTCCTTCCGAGCCAAAAGTGGCGCTTTCAGTTCCTCCAGCAGTGCCGGGAGCATCTGCGGCTTGACGCCGAGAAAGATGTAGCTGCAAGATTCTGCGATCTCCAGATTCGTCCCGGCTGCACAGCCGAGTTTTGCGGCCAGTGCTTCTGCCTTCGCGGCCGTGCGGTTGGACAGAAGCATGTCTGCACCGCTTTTTGCCGCAGCCTGCGCCAACGCGCCGCCCATGTTCCCTGTTCCGATAAATCCAAGTTGATAGGTTGACATAAGCTCCTCCTTATCGGGTCTGTCCGTTGCCTGTTACGATATATTTATAAGTCGTCAATTCCCGCAGTCCCATGGGGCCTCTGGCATGAAGCTTCTGTGTGGAAATGCCCATCTCGCAGCCAAGGCCAAACTCGCCGCCGTCGGTAAAACGCGTGGATGCATTCACATAGACTGCTGCACTGTCAACCAAACATGTAAAGCGCTGCGCGGTCTGTGCGTTTTCCGTGATGATTGCGTCGGAATGGTGCGTAGAATGTGCGGCAATATGGGCGATTGCCTCGTCCGCGCTGGAAACGGTCTTGACAGCAAGGATATAATCCAGAAATTCGGTGTCAAAATCCCGTTCCCCCGCAGGCGTGCCGGGAATCAGCTTCTGCGCGGCTTCGTCCAGCCGGAGTTCGACCAGCGGCAGGCCAGCCGCAGCACGGTCGTCCACCAGCCGTTTTTTGAGCATGGGCAGGAACTGTCCGGCAATATCCGCGTGAACAATCACGACTTCCTCTGCGTTGCAGACGGAAGGACGGCTTGTTTTGGCATTTTCGATAATGTTCAGCGCTTTTTCCAGATCAGCGGCTTTGTCCACATATACATGGCAAATGCCGGTGCCTGTCTCGATGCACGGAACGGTCGCTGATTCAACGCAGGCGCGGATCAGTCCCGCACCGCCGCGCGGAATGAGCAGATCGACCAGTCCGTTTGCCGTCATAAGTTCGTGTGCGCTTTGGCGCGTGGTGTCCGATACCAGATTCACAAAAGCTTCCGGCAGGTCGGCCGCCCGCAGGCCCTCGTGCATGGCTGCGACAATGGCTGCAGCGGAACGATACGCTTCCTTCCCGCCGCGCAAAACACAGACGTTTCCGCTTTTGAGTGCCAGAACCGCTGCGTCGGAGGTGACATTCGGGCGGCTTTCATAGATAATGGCCACGACACCCATCGGGACGGCAGTCTTGCGGATCACAAGCCCGTTGGGCCGTGTTACCTCTGCCAGAATTTCTCCGACCGGGTCGGGAAGCTTCGCAACCTGCCGCATGCCATCCGCCATGGCGGCGATGCGGCTTCGTGTCAGACGCAGACGGTCGAGCATGACATCGGAAATGACGCCCTGCGCTGCACGCAGATCTTCTGCATTTGCGGCGAGAATCATATCTGCATTTGCTTCAATCGCATTGGCCATCCGCAAAATGGCCTGATTTTTTTCTTCGCTTCCCAGCCATGCAAGCTGCGGGCAGGCAGCCTTGGCATGCCGTAAGAGTTCCTGCGTCTTCATACGCTTGCCTTCCTTCCTAAAAATCTTGTGCCGATGGATTTGCCGTCGAGCAGTGCGTAAAGCTTTTCAACCTCTGCGCCGTTGGCAATGATCATATCTGTTCCGGCCTTTGTGACGATCTTCGCGGCGGAAAGCTTGGTTTTCATGCCGCCGGTCCCAAGTTCGGAGCCCTTGCCATCGGCAAGACGCAGAATTTCGTCTGTGATTTCGGGAACAAGTTCGATGCGCGCAGCGTCTGGGTCCTTATGCGGATCGGCGGTGTACAGACCGTCGATATCCGATAGAAGAACGAGAAGATCAGCATGTACGCTGGTTGCGACGATGGCTGAGAGCGTGTCGTTGTCGCCGATACCGAATTCCGCAACGGAGACGGTGTCGTTTTCGTTGACAATCGGGATGGCGTCCAGTTCCAGCAGACGTTGGATGGTGTTCTGGAAATTCTCATGCCGCACAGGGTCTGCAATGTCGTCTGCCGTCAGCAGAATCTGCGCGACGGTGTGGCGGTATTCAGAGAACAGCTTGTCGTAAGTATACATGAGTTCGCACTGGCCGACAGCGGCGGCAGCCTGTTTTGTCGGCACGTCTGTCGGCTTCTTTCCAAGCCGAAGCTTGCCCACGCCCATCCCGATTGCGCCGGAGGAGACAAGAATTACTTCGTTCCCTGCGTTTTTGAGGTCGCTGAGCACCTTGCAGAGCGCTTCCATCTGGCGGATGTTCAGTCTGCCAGTCGGATGCGTAATGGTGGAGGTGCCGATTTTGATGACAATGCGCATACTGATGTTCCTTCTTCCGTATCTTGCTGAATGGAGTATAGCATATTGCAGCGCTTCTGACAAGTGCTGAATTTGAATGCAATACATGAGAATATCTCATGAAAAATTTTAAAATGATATACCTTGACAGGCGAGGTATATCATGCTATACTAAGCGCACCGAACAGGAGGTGGCGCTGTGACCATTCGGGCAGACGTGATCCGCGGCCATACGGACGCGGTGATTCTGGCGCAGCTTTTGCGCCGCGACAGCTACGGCTATGAGATCAACAAAACCATTGAAACCTGCTCCGGCGGCGAATTTGTCCTGAAGGAGGCTACGCTCTACACCGCATTCCGGCGGCTGGAGGACGGCGGATACATTACCTCCTACTGGGGTGATGAAGCCGTCGGAGCCAGACGGAAGTATTATAAGATCACAGAAAAGGGCTGGGAATTATACCGGCAGGCGCGGGCGGAATGGGATGCAAGCGTGCGCATTCTGAACGCATTATTGGAGGGAGAAGCATGAGAGAGAAGATCAGTATCTATGTAGAAGGACTTTTTTCCGATGCTGCGCTGACCATCCGCAATGCGGAGGTGCAGCAGGAGATTTTGCAGCATGCGCTCGACCGGTACGACGATCTGATCGCTGCCGGAAAATCGGAGCAGGAAGCATATGACGAGGCCGTCGGCGGCATCGGCGACGTATCGGAGCTGTATGAGCACAAGCAGGCGGCGGAAGAACCCAAAAAGCGGGATTTTCCTGCGCCACCTACACCGGACGCGGTATCCACTGCGCCGCAGAGCGGCAGGAAGAAAAAGCTCCCCGGCTGGGCCATCGCGCTTATCTGTGTGGGTGTGGCCGCGGCGATTCTGGCGCTGAACTTTGCGGGCCAGGCAGCCTTCGGTGTGCTGCGCGCGGGAGGACGTTATATCTATGACAGCGCGAACAAATATGAAACGCTTGACCGCTCTGGCTTCGGCAGCGCGGAAGATTCTGTAGCCGCATCCGAGCTGCTGACCGGCATCGACGAGATTGAGATCCATTGGCTGACCGGCGATGTGTATCTGGTCGAATCGGACGAGGACGGTGTGAATTTTCAGGAGGATTATACCGGCAATAACGAGGATTACCGCATGCGGTACAGGGTCAGTGACGGTAAGCTCACCATCCAGCCGTGCAAATCAAAGCTTTTCGGCAGCATAGATCTGCCAAGAAAGGCGCTGACCGTCTTCCTGCCGGATACCTTGACGCTGGACAAAATCACGGTTGAGACTGTCTCGGCAGACGTGGAATTGATGGGTGGCAGCGTGGACACGCTCAGTATCAATACCACGAGCGGCAATATTACTGGTCCCGGACTTTCGGCAAAGGAGTATGAACTCGGAACAGTCAGCGGAGATATCTCCCTGACTGCGCTTCCGGCGGGCAGCAGCGCCATCGACTGCGAAACTGTTTCCGGTGAAGTGCGCATCAGCTGCACGGCGCACCCGGATGAGATCGATTTCAACAGCGTCAGCGGCAATTTGCGTCTCACCTTGCCGAAAGGCAGCTGCCGCTATACGCTGGACTTCAGCACCGTCAGCGGCGACCGTGATACCGACCGCTTTATCTCCGGCGGAGACGAAACCTGCGACATTACCGCCGAAACTGTTTCCGGCAATGTGGAATTGCAGACAGAGCCATAATAAAAGCATAGTTCAACTCGATAAATTCGGCCCGGCGTCCGTAGGTGCGGACGCCGGGCCGGCGCTTATTTTTCCTTATAGTAGAGCATACAATGGCAGTAGCCTTCAAAGTTAGGATCCTTGATCTGGTTGCGGAACTCCTCGCACATGCACTTGTTTTCCTCTGTGTGGGCAAGCCTGCACGGGCAGTAGCCACCGGTGCGCTTGAGGCCCTCCTTAATGCGGGCGACGATCTCCTTGTCTTCGTTTAGCCGTACCTTCACAGCGCCTCCAACTCCTTCTTGAGCGCATCCTTCTCACGGAAGCCGACCAGACGCTTCACGACCTTGCCGCCCTTGATGCACAGCAGCGTCGGGATGGACTCAATCTGGAATTCCATAGCCAGATCACGCTCGTCATCAACGTTGACCTTGCAGAATTTCACGGCGGGAACTTCCGGCTCGAGTGCCTCCATCACAGGCGCGAGCATCATGCACGGGCCGCACCAGCTTGCCCAGAAATCTACCACAACGGGCGTTTGCGCCTGCATGACTTCTTTATCAAAGTTATCCAGTGTTACGATTGTCATACTTGTGTGACCTCCTTGTTTTTCATTAGCCTCCCACGCGGTGCGCCGGTTTATGCTTCCAGACGGTCGCAGATAGCCTGCGAGGCGGGGATTTTGTGCATGGCAAGCAGAGACTGCCGCATGATCAGGCGCTCCTCATCATGCTCCAGCAGCTGCTTGCAGAGTGCGGCAATCGCCTCCGGCGTATCGGCCGTGGCTGCGCCGCCGTGAGCGACGAAGAATTCCAGATTCGGCGTCTCACAGCCGCCGACTACGTTGACCAGCACCATCGGCAGTCCTTTGACCATAGCTTCGGTCGTGCTGATGCCGCCGGGCTTTGTCAGGAACAGATCGGCGCTGTCCATCATAGCGGACACATTGCCGATGAAGCCGCAGATATGGATATTGGGCTTGTCTGCGAATTTACGCTCCATACGCCGCAGAAGCTGCTTGTTGCTGCTGCATGCCACGGTTACATCATACTCCGCCGGAAGCGAATTTGCAAGCAGCTGTGTGATCTCTTCCATCGGTCCGCAGCCCATGCTGCCGGTCATCATCAAAAGATGCCGGTGCGAAGGATCAAGACCGACGGCACGCTTTGCCTCCTGATTTGGCTGGCATGCGTAAAGTTCTGCGCGCACCGGAATGCCAAGCGGCGCGATTGCGTCCGGATTGACTCCGTTTTTCACAAAGGTGTCTGTCAGCGCAATATCCGGGATGACACAGGTGTCCAGCCGCATGCGGTCACACGACGGGCTTGCAGTGTAGTCCGTGGCGATAAACATGGTTTTGATGCGCAGGGGAGAATCCTGCTGAATAAATGTCAGCATCAGCGCCGGGAACAGGTGGACGCACACGACTGCATCGTAGCCGCCTGCAAGAATCGTCGCGCGCAGCCGTTTGCACCCACGCCGCAGAATGCGGCAGGCAGCGGAGGACTCGTCAAACGAGGCCGGATGTTCCTCGGCATATTGATAGCCTTTGTTGTAAAGCTTGGGGAAGTAGCGATAAAAGCGCACATGCCAGCTGCTCACAAAGCGGCTCGTACCCTTAGAGACATATAAAAGCGCGTCGTCCGTCTCATAGGTATGGCCGCGCTTCAAAAGTTCCGTGCCGATGGCTTTGGCGCAGGAATTATGTCCGCCGCCGGTGTTGCAGCTGAGGATCAATACCTTCATGCCTCTTTGCTCCTTTTTGCGCGTTTCCGCTCGTAAAGCCGAACAAGGCGCGGGCGGTTATAACGCTGGATGATGATGAAAACCAGATTTCCGAAAATCGCGTAGACCAGATACAGCACAATGCCCCACACACCCGGCCAAAATGCAAGCACCCCGAGTCCGGCCAGCAGCAAAAGTGCATGCGTCGCTTCTGCAGCACACGTTTCGCGGATCATGACAAGCAGCGTCTGCGCATCCGGGCGGGGCGGCATTTTCTTGGGCGGCATAAGCCTTGGAAACAGTCTGCTCATGTCCGGTACCCGGCTCTGCCAGCGCGCAATACCCAGCGATTCGTAGACCTTCCCGTCCCGTTCAAACGCGTATGCGCGGTAGGGAAAGCGTGTGTAGTCAAACCACGTCTTCGGAACGAGCCGTCCGAGCACAAAACTCAAAACGCCAAGTCCGGCAAGATAACAGGCGCACTGAAAAAACTGCATGATCCGGCTCCTTTTCCTTTTTTATGAAGCGCCTGCACGCCGTTTGCACAGAACACTATAATTCGATATAATAATATCAAATTCAAGATTCCTTGCCTATGGTCACTTTTTCTTTTCTGCCCATTCGGCTTTTTCTGCGCAAATTTGTGATTTTTCATGAATTTGGAACAAATTGATTGCCGAACACGTCAAACTATGGTATCCTGAAAACACTGGTATAAAACCTTCAGACTATTCCGTTTATCAAAGATCAGAAAAGGAGCGTAATCAAAATGGGACTTATCAAAGCAGCACTCGGCGCTGCGGGCGGCGTAATGGCCGATCAGTGGCTTGAGTATTTCTATTGTGATTCTCTTCCGGAAAACGTCATGGCCGTCAAGGGTCAGAAGCGCAGCTCCGGCCGCAGCAGCAACACCAGAGGTTCAGACAATATCATCTCCAACGGCTCAGTGATTGCCGTCGCCGACGGCCAGTGCATGGTCATTGTCGATCAGGGCAAGGTCACGGAGTTCTGCGCGGAGCCGGGCGAATTCAAATATGACGCCTCAACCGAGCCGTCCCTGTTTTACGGCAAGTTAGGCAAGAACATTCTCGACACCTTCAAGAACATCGGCAAGCGCTTCACCTTCGGCGGCGAGGCACCCAAGGATCAGCGCGTGTATTACTTCAACACGAAGGAACTCATCGGCAACAAATATGGCACGCCCTCTCCCGTCCCGTTCCGTGTGGTTGATCAGCGCGCCGGTATCGACATCGATATCGCCATCCGATGCTTTGGCGAGTACAGCTACCGCATCTGCGACCCAATTCTGTTCTATACGAATGTCTGCGGCAATGTCAGCGGGGATTACACCCGCGACCGTCTCGAAAGCCAGCTTAAGACCGAACTGTTGACCGCGCTGCAGCCCGCTTTTGCCAAGATCTCCGAGCAGGGCATCCGCTATTCCGCACTCCCAGGACACACAATGGAGATGGCAGACGCGCTTAACGACGTACTCTCGTCGAAATGGCGCAATCTGCGCGGCCTTGAGATCGTTTCCTTCGGTGTTTCGTCCGTCAAAGCGAGCGAGGAAGACGAGGCCATGCTCAAGGAACTGCAGCGCAATGCAGCCTTTATGGATCCGACAAGAGCGGCGGCGCATCTGGTCGGCGCGCAGGCCAGTGCCATGCAGGCTGCGGCTAACAACCAGAATGCCGGCCCGGCCATGGCCTTCATGGGCATGAACATGGCAGGGCAGGCCGGCGGCGTGAACGCGCAGAGCCTCTATCAGATGGGGGCGCAGCAGCAGGCAGCCCCCGCTGCGGCAGGCTGGACGTGCGCCTGTGGCCAGAGCGGCATCACCGGCAAGTTCTGCCCGAATTGCGGCAAGCCCAAGCCTGCCCCTGCGCCTGCCGCTGGAAGCTGGACATGCTCCTGCGGTGCGACGGCGACCGGCAAGTTCTGCCCGGAATGCGGCAAACCCAGACCGGCGGATACCGGCTGGACGTGCTCCTGCGGTGCAGTGAACAAGGGCAAGTTCTGCGCAGAGTGCGGCAAGCCCAAGCCCGCCGGAACACCCAAGTACAAGTGCGACAAGTGCGGCTGGGAGCCCAAGGACCCGACCCATCCGCCAAAGTTCTGCCCGGAATGCGGCGATCCGTTTGACGACGGTGATATTGTTCTTTAATTGACGAACCCTGCCCGCGCCTTTGGCGCGGGCAGAATCATCACAGGAGGCGAAGATTTGCATGGCAGACAAGATCACAAATTACAAATGTCCCGCGTGTACCGGTCCGCTGCATTTTGTTGGCGCGTCCGGAAAACTTGAATGCGATTACTGCGGCTCGTCCTATTCGGTCGAGGAGATCGAGGCACTCTATCAGGAGAAGGATAAACAGGCCGCACAGGCCGCTGCAAAGGCGGAGCAGAAGGCGGCAACACAATCCGACGAGGGCGAATGAACCCAGCCGGAGGGCGCGGACTGGGCAGAGCCGGGCATGAAAAGCTACACCTGCCCGTCGTGCGGCGCAGAACTCATCTGCGATGAGACGACGGCGGCAACCAGTTGTCCCTACTGCGGCAACACAACCATCGTTCCCGGTCAGCTTTCCGGCATGCAGAAGCCGGACTACATCATTCCCTTCAAACTCAGTAAGGAAGACGCGATCGCTGCGCTCAAAAACCACTATAAGAAAAAGCCCCTTCTGCCGAAGATTTTCTCTGCGCAGAACCACATTGAAGAGATTCAGGGCGTCTATGTCCCATTCTGGCTCTTCAACGGCAGCGCGGATGCGGATATCCGTTATAACTGCACCCGTTCCATGACCCACCGAGAGGGCGACTACGATGTGACCGACACGCAGCACTTCATGGTGCGCCGTGCGGGCACGGTCAAATTTGAGAAAATCCCCGTTGACGCGTCAAGCAAAATGCCGGATGAAAACATGGATTCCATTGAGCCGTTTGATTACAAGGAACTCAAGGCCTTTTCCAATGCGTATCTGCCCGGTTTTCTGGCTGATAAATACGATGTGAGCGTCGATGATTGCGCGCCCCGTGCCGATGCACGCTGCAAGTCCAGCTGCGAGAGTGCGCTGCGCAGCAGTGTAACCGGTTATTCTACCTGCGTTCCGGAGGAGGAGAATATCCATATCCGGCGCGGCAAGGTGCAGTATGCGATGCTCCCTGTCTGGATGCTGCATACAAAATGGAATGGCAGGGACTATCTGTTCTCTATGAACGGGCAGACCGGCAAGCTGACTGGTGACCTGCCTGTCTCGTGGGGCCGGTTCTGGGCGTATTTTGCCGGAATTGCGGGCGGACTGGCGGCAGTTCTGTCTGTGCTGCTGTTTGCATTGTAAGGGAGAAGCGGGATGAAAAAACAACTTCTTTGTCTGATTGCAGCGCTGGTGCTGCTGCTCGGCCTGTGCGTGAGCGCCTTGGCCTACGATTCTGCGCATGTGTTTGATGACGCCCAGCTTCTTTCAGAGGACGAGATCGGCGCGCTGGAAGCACGCTGCCAGGAGGCAGAGGATACCTTTGGCTGCGGTGTATATATCGTTACGACCGATGACTACTCTCTGTATGATGGAGCAGAATCTATTGAGGCTTTTACGGAAAAATTCTTTCTTGACTATGACCTCGGCACGGGCGAAGCGCAAAATGGTATTCTGCTGGCGCTCAGCATGGCCGAGCGTGATTACGACCTGTGTGCCCATGGCGAAACCGGCCACCGTGCCTTTACGGACTACGGCAAGGGCGTGCTCGCTGAACGCTATTTCCTGAGTGAGTTTGGAAAAGACTACTGGTACGATGGATTCAACCGTTATTTGGATGGCTGCACGGATTTCTTGCAGCTAGACGCGCAAGGTGAACCCTTTGACCGGGCGACTGACCCTGAACGGCTGGAGGATATCAGCGTGCTCAAGTGGATTGCTGTGATTGTTATCCCGCTGCTTACAGCGCTGATCGTCTGTCTTATTATGAAGGGCAAAATGAAAACTGCCCGCAAGCAGACCCACGCCGACGCATATATTCCTCAAAACGGCGTTCGTCTGACTCGGCAGGACGATGTATACCTTACCACTACACAGACCCGTGTGAAGATCGAAACACAAAAATCCGGCGGCGGAACCTCCGTCAACTCCGGCGGCTTCTCCCACAGCAGTGGAAAATTCTAAAAGAATCCATGCTCGTTTTCTGGGTTTTCCTCGTGATAACAGAGACAACGCTGCAAATTGGAAGACAGTAAGGTCCTATCAATTCTGTTATTGAAAAAATACCCCGGCGCAGTCTCAACCAGGAGACTGCGCCGGGTGTTTGCTTATTTATGCCAATGTTGCCGTCATGACCGCCTTGATGGTGTGCATGCGGTTTTCTGCTTCGTCGAAGACGATGGATTGCGGACTTTCAAAGACCTCATCCGTGACCTCCATGGCGTCAAGGCCATATTTCTCGCTGATCTGCTTGCCGATTGTGGTATTCAGATCATGGAATGCAGGCAGGCAGTGCATGAAGCAGCACTGCGGCCCGGCCTGCGCCATAAGCTTTGCGTTGACCTGATAGGGCAGAAGGTCATGAATCCGCGTCTGCCAGACCTCGTCCGGCTCTCCCATCGAGACCCACACGTCCGTGTAGATCACATCCGCACCTTGAACCGCGTGTATCGGATCCGTATCAAATTCCAGCACTGCGCCGGTCTGCCCAGCAATCGCTTTGCATGTTTGGATCAGGTCCGCATTCGGGAAATACGCTTCCGGCGCGCAGGCGATAAAGTGCATGCCCATCTTCGCACAGCCGACCATAAGCGAGTTGCCCATGTTGTACCGCGCGTCGCCCATATATACAAGCTTCTTGCCCGCCAGGTTGCCAAAATGCTCCTGAATCGTCAGAAAGTCGGCGAGAATCTGTGTGGGATGGAATTCGTTTGTCAGGCCATTCCAGACAGGAACGCCTGCGTACTTTGCCAGATCTTCGACGATCTGCTGCCCGTAACCCCGGTATTCAATGCCATCGTACATGCGGCCGAGCACGCGCGCAGTATCTGCAATAGATTCCTTTTTGCCAATCTGCGAGCCGGACGGGTCGAGATAGGTGACTGTCATGCCCAGATCATGCGCTGCAACCTCAAAAGAGCAGCGTGTGCGCGTGCTGGTCTTTTCAAAAATCAGCGCGGCCTGCTTTCCCTCGCACAACCGGTGGGGGATACCTGCCTTTTTCTTCGCCTTGAGTTTGGCGGCGAGCGCCAAAAACTCCATGATCTGTTCCGGCGTAAAATCCAACAGCTTTAAAAAACTCTGTCCCTTGATGTTCATGCTGTTCTCCTTCCATGATGCGCCGCGAGGAAAGCTGCGACGGAATCCAGCTGCGCCTGTACCGACGCAGGGCCGGTTCCACCGGAGGAAATGCGCCGCGCTACGCAGGTTTTGAGTGAAATTTCTTCATACAGATCGTCCGCAAAGACCTCGGAATAGGCTTTGTAAGTCTCCATCGGCAGCTGCTCAAGTACGGTATCGTGTGCAATGCAATAGGTGACCAGCTGACCGGAAATTTTATATGCGCTGCGGAACGGAACGCCTTTTTTCGTCAGATAATCGGCCAGATCGGTTGCATTGATGAAGCCCTTCTGCGCAGCCAGCAGCATGGTTTCGGGCTTTGCGTGCAGGCTTAAAAGCATTGGGGCCATGATCTGCAAACAAAGCTTCGTTGTGTCAACGCAGTCGAACACAGCCTCTTTATCTTCCTGCATGTCCTTGTTATAGGCCAACGGAAGCCCCTTGAGCGTGGTCAAAAGTGCAATCAGATCGCCGTAGACCCGCCCGGTTTTGCCGCGGCAGAGTTCGGCCATATCCGGATTTTTCTTCTGCGGCATGATGGAAGAACCGGTCGTAAAGCTGTTGTCCAGTTCAATAAATTGAAATTCCCAGCTTGACCAGAGAATCAGTTCTTCGGACAGCCGTGACAGGTGCATCATGATGAGCGCGCACGCGCTCATGAGTTCCACGCAGAAATCGCGGTCGGAAACGCCGTCCAGACTGTTTTCGCATACGGCAGCAAAGCCTAGCCGCTGTGCTTCCCAGCCGCGGTCGGTTGGATACGTCGTCCCGGCCAGAGCACAGCAGCCGATGGGGGAGGTGTCCGTCCGCTTATACGCGTCCGTAAGCCGCCCATAGTCGCGCTCCAACATCATCGCATACGCCAGCAGCTGTTGGCCAAATGTGATCGGCTGCGCCCGCTGCAAGTGCGTATAGCCGGGCATGATGGCATCCTTGTTCGCTACTGCCTGTGTGTGCAGCGCCTGTATGACAGTCAGCACCAGCGATTGCAGCGCGTTGATCTCATCTTTTAAATACATCCGCAGATCAAGCGCGACCTGATCGTTGCGTGAACGCGCCGTATGCAGCTTTTTGCCTACATTGCCGATGCGTTTCGTGAGTTCTGCCTCGACGAACATGTGAATGTCCTCCGCCTGCGGATCAAGCTGCAAAGCGCCGGATTCCAGATCAGCCAAAATGCCGGCCAGACCGTCAATGATTGCGTCCGCGTCCGCCTGTGTCAGAATACCGCACTTGGCAAGCATGGCGGCGTGCGCCATGGAACCGGTGATATCCTGTTTGAACATCCGCCCGTCAACGGCAATGGAAGAGTTAAATGCGTCGGCCAGCGCCGAGGTTTCCGCCTCCGACCGGCCTGCCCAAAGTTTGTTCATAGTATGTTCTCCCTGAGTGATGTTTGCAAAGCCTCCCCTTGCCATGCTCTGCATGGTAAGGGGAGGTGTCATTTGCAGAAGCAAATGACGGAGGGAATGCGTTGTATAGTTCAGAGTGCTTTGAAATACACGGTGTAGAATTCCATCGGGCGCTTCGCATCAATTCACCTCTACCCAAAAGAAGCCTTTGAGTGTGTTTACAGCTTCCCTTGCTCCCGCAGTGCCTGTACCTTGGTCGGCAGACCCCAGATGTTGATGAAGCCTTCGGCTTCCGCCTGGTTGAAATCGCTCTCGCCAAACGTGACGAGATTCTCAGAATACAGGGAATATGGCGAAACAATGCCTGCGTTGATGAGATTGCCCTTGTAAAGCTTAATCTTGACCGTGCCGGTGCAGAATTCGTTGGCCTTCTTTGCAAACGCCGTCAGCGCCTCCTGCAGCGGAGTGTACCACTTACCGTTGTAGATGAGGTCGGCATAGTCAACGGCCAGCTTTTCCTTCATGTGCAGCGTTTCCTTGTCGAGCGTGAGCATTTCAAGCTGCTCATGCGCGAAATAAAGGATTGTGCCGCCCGGCGTTTCGTAGATGCCATGATCCTTCATGCCGATGAGCCGGTTCTCTACGATGTCCAGAATGCCGACGCCGTTTTCGCCGCCCAACTTGTTCAGTTTACGGATGATGTCGGAGACTTTCATCTTCTCTCCGTCAACGGCCACCGGGACACCTGCCTCAAAGCTGACGGAAACCGTTGTGGGCGTATCGGGTGCCTGATAGGGGGACACGCCCATTTCAAGGAACAGCGCCTTATCAAGATCCGGCTCGTTCGCGGGGTCTTCAAGGTCAAGCCCCTCATGGCTCAGATGCCACAGGTTCTTGTCCTTGGAGTAGTTCGTCTCACGGGAGATCTTTAACGGCACATGATGCGCCTCGGCATAGTCGATCTCTTCGTCACGAGACTTGATTTCCCACTCTCTCCACGGCGCGATGATCGGCATATCGGGTGCAAAGCGTTTGATGGCCAGTTCAAACCGAACCTGATCGTTTCCCTTGCCGGTTGCGCCGTGTGCGATGGCGTCTGCTCCCTCAGCCAGTGCGATCTCAGCCAGCTTCTTGCCGATCACGGGCCGCGCGAACGCGGTGCCGAGCAGATATTTTTCATATTTTGCGTCCATCATGACGGACGGGACGATGATCTCATCACACATTTCGTCCGTGAGATCAGCGATAATCAGCTTGCTTGCGCCGGTCTTGATGGCCTTTTCCTCCAGGCCGTCGAGTTCGTCGCCCTGTCCGACGTCGGCTGCGACGGCAATGATCTCAGGATCATTATAATGCTCCTTCAGCCACGGGATAATAACCGAGGTGTCGAGGCCGCCCGAATAGGCCAGAACGATTTTTTTGATCTTGCTCTTATCCATTTGAATACCCTCCATAAGACTCCGTTGTGCGGTTGTTTTTCTTTATGCACACAATATACGCTTAATATGCAGAAAAGTCAAGCATAAAATTTATAAATATACATATATGTGAAAAAATAATGTATAACCATCCGCGCACGGCTGCTGTTTTGTGCAGAATGAAAAAAACTTTACTTTTTCCGCCAAAGCGCGTAAAATTTGAGGTAACAGAAGGAACCGTTCATGCTGTAGGTGCCGATGCCCACATCGGCCCGGCAGGACAGAACGGGACCACAGAGGATTTAGGCGAATTCGCAGCTGCACAGCGGGCCGCTGTGGGCATCGGCACCTACAAGCATGCTGCATACAGGAATGAATATGCAAAACACCGCTTTTTTTGGATCGCTTGACCCGCACCGGCGCGATCTCTGCGCCGCCGTTTTGGCGCTCTGCGCGCCGGATTTTGAAGAAAAACCTGCTCCCGCGCCGGAATTTTTATCCGCGCTCTATCAGAAACTCTGCGCGCAGATGTTCCCGGACGGCCTGCCGGAGATTCCCACTCTGACGGCGGATGAAATGGCATACCTGACTGCGCTGGAAGCGGCGCTGGCAAACAGGCGGGATGGCTTCGATCCCTACCTTGATCGCCTTCCGCTGCCGGAAGGCGCGCTTGCAGGCAGCCGCGTAGAGGCGCAGTATGCCCGCTTTGAACAGGCCGTGCGGGAAAGCCACCTCTTGGCCGTCATGCGGCTCGGCATGGAAGCAACGCCGTTTGATCCTGCGTCGCACACCATCGGTGTGCATAACATTGCACTGCATACGGCTATCCTTGCAAAAAAGGCCGGCTTCCCGGTTGACCTGCCGCTGGTCAGCGCGGCGGCGCTGGGACACGATATCGGAAAATTCGGCTGCCGGGGTGAGGACTTAAGCCGCATTGCCTATCTGCACTATTACTATACATGGCAGTGGTTCAGCCGAAATGATATGGAGGAGATCGGTTACATCTCCGCCAACCACTCTACCTGGGATCTGGAGTTTGAAAACCTGCCCATTGAATCTCTGCTTCTCATCTACGCAGACTTCCGCGTCCGCGGCACAAGAGCGCCCGGTGAAAAAGAGCGCATGCGCATTTATTCGCTCAAGGACGCATATGAAATGATTTTCTGCAAGCTGGCGGATATGACGCCGGAAAAAACGCTTCGCTACCAGAACGTCTATCACAAGCTGACCGATTTTGAAAATCTGCTCCGAAGCCGCGGCGTCAGCCCGGAACTGACGGAACAGGAACTTCTTCCGCACGAGACGAAGGATCCCTCACTCATGAATGCGCAGGAGGCGATTCGGGCACTGCGTGATCTGACGCTGGACGGCTCCATCCGCCTCATGCACACGCTTTCGACTGACCAGACGCTCGAGCAGCTGCTCGAGCAGGCCAAGGGCGAAAAGAATCTCCAGCGTATCCGCATGTACCTGCGTCTGCTGGAGGAATACAGCACCTATATGACGAGGGCCAACAAGCGGAAAACGCTTGTACTCCTGTATGAACTGCTCATGCACCCGGACGGCGACGTGCGGCGTATCGCGGGGCGCATCATGGGAAAAATCCTTGCGAATGCCGGTCCGCGCTACCGCAAGGAGCGGCCGCTTTCTGCCAAGGATGGCCAGATGCCGCCCGCCGTGATGGCGCTTTTGTCTGAGTCCGCTGAACTGTGGACGCATTATATCGGCCTCTGTCTGCACCCGGATTACCGCATCTCCAGCAAGCATGCGCTGCGCATTTCCAACTCTCTTAAGACCATCTGCCAGAGTCTGTTCGCTTCCTGCGAGGAAAAGGAGGCAGGGGCGCTTGTGCAGCCGCTTCTGGATGCACTCGAGCAGGCGAGGGACGAAGATCGGTTCGTGCTGGTTGATGCGCTGTGCCATGTGCCGTGCCGGTATCTGCCGCGGCCATATTTGCCGGAACTATCCGCACGACTTGCTGCCATGCTTGGCACGGGAAATCCGGAACTCGATATCATCGCGCTGCATATGCTCCTGCGGCTGACGCACGCAGAGCCTGGACTGCGGCAGATTGTCCGCACCTGCGTGCAGCAATATGAGCCTCACTGGGAAGACCATCTGGCCCACGATTGGCTTAAGTCGCAGGTGCTGGCGGAGCCGTTTGCAGCGCTGGACGCGCAAACCGTCTCACAGATTCACCTCAGCAATCTGAAAAACGCCGTCCACTGGACCGTTAAGCTGACGCAGATCAATATGCTGCGCGAATATGTCCAGGCGCATCCGGAGACGGCGTTCCATACGGCTCTGCATTTTTCCAATCTGCTTTGCGTCAGCGAGCATCTTCCCGTGCGTGAAGCGGCGGGCAACGCGCTGCTTTCCATCGCGCCCGGACTGCTCGTTGACCAGATCAACGAAATCGTCATCGACCTGACGCGCGAATTGGAATCCGGGCAGGAGCAGATCTCGCGCTTTATCCCGCCGTATTTGGGAAGACTTTTGTGCCTGTTGCCGGAAAAGGAACTGGGCGAGTCGGTCGAATCCATCGGACAGCTTTCCTGCGGCGCGTCTATCCGGCCCGCGCGCGTGGCGCTGTTCACGCTCGGCGAGGCGCTGAATGTGCTGCCGGAGCAGGAAACGCAGACTGCCGACCACATTCTCGGCCTGATTCTTACTGGCATTGCCCATTACGATGAGACGATCCATCAGACGGCGCTGGCTGTTCTCTGCCGGGATATTTTCGGCCGAGATCAGCTTTCTCTTGCCAGAAAACACGATATTTTCGTCCGTTTGCACAAAAAACTCCTGACACTTTTATCAGAACCGCGCACCGGTCAGCTGACATTCTTCAACTGCGCGGCCATGCTCAATCATCTCTACCGCTATACCGTCCGGCAGGAACTGCTGGAAGGCCCCTTCCGGTTCCCGGCGGAAAAGCCCGCTGCGTTTTTCCCCGGCACATTTGATCCGTTTTCCGTCGGTCATAAGCAGATCGTACAAGAAATCCGCGCGCGCGGCTTCGAGGTCTATCTGGCTGTCGATGAGTTTTCTTGGAGCAAGAAAACGCTTCCCAAGCTTCTACGCCGCCGCATCGTCTCGATTTCGACTGCCGACCAGTGGGATACTTATCTGTTCCCTGACGAGATCCCCGTCAATATTGCCATGCCGGAGGATCTTGCCCGCCTGCGGCAGCTGCTGCCGGGAAGAGACGTCTATCTTGTCGCGGGCAGCGATGTGATTGCAAATGCCTCAGCGTATAAACGCACGGAGCCCGGCACTGCTGCGGACTATAATCACATCATTTTCTGCCGCGACGGCAGCGCCGACCGCGCTGCGCTGACTGCAATCATTCGGGGAAAGCTTTTGCTTCTGTCCTTGCCGCCGTTTTATGAGACAGTCAGTTCCACGCGCATCCGCGCCTCGATTGACCAGAATCTCGATATCTCCATGCTTGTCGCGCCGGTCGTGCAGACGTATATCTATGAATGCGGCCTGTACGTCCGCTCTCCAGAGCAGAAGGATGTGCTGCGGCGCGAAGCGCTCTATTTCCAAAATGTCACACAGGACGAAGACACGCTTCCGCAAGCCGTACGGGACTGCATGCGCGGCAAAAAAGCACCCCGCGCGGCGCTGCTGCTGGCGCGACCTGCGCGTCTGCTCGGCTGGGCGGCAGGGCATACGATTTTGCTGGATGATCTGTATGACGTACTCGGCTCTCTGGAGGCATGCAGCTATGTGCGCCAGCATGCTTCCGGGCAAATTCTGTTCATGGATGCGGCACAGGCGGAAGAGGAGGACGCGTTGCGCATGCTTCTCAATGAACTGCTTGCCAGAAGTCTTGAACAGGGACATACCTACGCACTCTGCCGCTGCACCGAATCGCAGACGGCGCTGCAAAGCGCCCTGCGTCAGCTTGGCTTCACGCAGGCGGTAAGCGGCATCTATTATGTCGATATGCGCAACCCCGTTATGCTCCTGCAGGACGCCATGCTCTGCATCAAGCCGCCGCACCGCGACGCGCCCGCCGTGCGCGAAGCCGTTTTACAGACCCGGCCCCGCCTGCGTATGGCGCTGAGTGCCATGTTTCCTGGCAAGCTTCTTCTGTGCTTTGGCACGGAACTGCTCAATCAGGCTATCGCCCAGCGTATTGAGCGTATGAACGGCGTGCAGGATGTGCCCGAAGGCGTCCGGCAGCTGGGGCCATATATGTGCGTGCCCTACGGAAAAATCTTCGCGGATGCCATCGTGCCCAATACGGTTACAAAGACGCTCCATGTAGAAAAATGCTACGCACCCGATGTGCGCAGTTTTACGATTGAGGAATATCCGGATTATTCTCCGCTGCCGGGCCAGGTCCGCACGCTCCGGTCGTTCCACAGGCCGATCATTCTGGTTGACGATCTGCTGCACAAGGGGTACCGCATTGAAAAGCTTGACCGTGTTTTCCGGCAGGAGCAGCTTGCTGTTGACCGTATCGTTGTTGCTGTCATGTCCGGCTATGGCCGCGATCTGATGCGCGTACAAGGACGCTGTGCGGAGTGCGAGTATTTTATTCCGAACCTCCATTACTGGGTCACGGAGAGCCTGCTCTATCCCTTCATCGGCGGAGACAGCGTTGCCGGCCGGAAGCAAAAAGAACGCATGCTCCCGTCCGTTAATATGATCCTGCCCTATGTTTATCCCGGCTATTTCTTCGATGTAACAGAGCAAAGCATCCGTGGCCTTTCCAAAACAGCGCTGGAAAACGCCATGCAGATCCTCCGCGCGCTCGAACGTGAGCACCAGCGTGTATTTTCCGCCGCATTGACCATCCGCCGCCTCGGAGAAGCGCTCACGCAGCCCCGTCTGCCGGATAAGGGCGACTGCATGAACTTTGATTTTTCCCTCCCGGCCTCCAGCTATCTCGAAGAAGACCTTTCACGCCTAGACCGCATCTGCCGCTGAATACAGCTTTGGTTTCAGCAAACTAGAAAAATAGCTGTGCGATAAGACAATCTGCCGCATCTGCCTGTAAGAAAATCTTGCTATTTCGAGCCGAAACAGGTATAATGCAAACAACTGCCGCCTTTGGTGTGTGAATGAGCGGCAGAGGTGTGTGAAAAAACTCGCTCGAAAGGATGAAAAAAATGAGTCTTTCCTCTTCCGCTCCCTGGTTAAAATATTACGGTAATGTGCCGCATCATCTGTCTTATCCGCAGAAGACTATCTATCAGATGGTCAAGGCCGCAGCAGAGCGCAATCCGAAGCTGCCTGCCTATGAATTCATGGGCAAAAAGACGACCTTCGCACAGTTTATGCAGAAGATCGACGAGACGGCACAGGCCTTTCTCGCCATGGGCATCAAAAAGGGTGACCGCGTCACCATCTGCATGCCCAACTGCCCGCAGGCTCTGCACGCGTTCTATGGCCTGAACCGCATTGGTGCAGTGTCCAACATGATCCATCCGCTCTCTGCTGCGGGAGAGATCAAATTCTATCTCAATTTCTCGCACTCCAAGTGCATCCTCACGCTTGACCAGTTCTATGCCAAGATCGCGCCCATCATGCCCGAACTTGATAACAAGGAATGCAAGCTTCTGCTTGCTAAGATTGAGGATGAGCTGTATCCGTACCTTGCAGTCGGCTACGCGCTGACGGCAGGCCGCAAATACCCCAAGCCCCCGAAAAAGGGCAATTACATCTGGTGGTCGGAATTCCAGCGCGTCGGCAAAAAGCGTGATCTGCCGCTTCCGAGAGAGTTCGGCAAGGCGGAAGCGGGCGCGTCTATCCTCTATTCCGGCGGTACGACCGGCACAACCAAGGGCATTCTTCTGTCCAACATGAACTTTAACGCGCTGGGCCTTCAGACTATTGCCGCCTCTGGCTTTGCACCCATCGACGGCATGAAGATGCTCTCTGTCATGCCCGTGTTCCATGGCTTTGGTCTCGGTATCGGCATCCATACTGCCCTCATCGGCGGCGCATGCTGCATCCTTGTCCCGAAGTTCAACGTCAATACCTATGCCGAACTGCTCATCAAGAAGCAGCCTAATATCATTCCCGGTGTCCCGACGCTGTTTGAGGCGCTGCTGCGCGCTGAAAAGCTTGAAAACGCAGACCTCAGCTGCCTCAAGGGCGTCTTCTCCGGCGGCGACAGCATGTCTATCGAACTGAAGAAAAAGGTCGATGATTTCCTCAAGGCGCACAACGCTTCCGTGCAGGTTCGTCAGGGCTATGGCCTGACCGAGTGCGTCACAGCCTCCTGCCTGACGCCGAAGGACTATAACCGCGTCGGCTCTATCGGCGTGCCGTTCCCGGATACCTATTATAAAATCGTCAAGCCCGGCACCACGCAGGAACTTGATGCGAATCTCGAAGGCGAGATCTGCGTCTCCGGCCCGTCCGTCATGCTCGAGTATGTTGATAATCCCGAGGAAACGCACAACACCCTCCGCCGCCATGAGGACGGCCGCATCTGGCTGCACACCGGCGACCTCGGTAAGATGGATGAAGACGGCTTCGTCTACTTCTCCCAGCGCATCAAGCGCATGATCATCACGTCCGGCTACAACGTCTATCCCGGCCAGCTGGAAAATATCATCGACGGCCATGAAAAGGTTCTCCTGTCCTGCGTCATCGGTGTCAAGGACCCGTACAAGATGCAGAAGGTCAAGGCTTTCGTCGTCCTGCGTCCCGGCTATGAACCGTCGGAGGCAGTTAAGCAGGAGATTCTCGACTACTGCCGCCAGCATATCGCAAAATATGCGATGCCGTATGACATTGAATTCCGCTCCGAACTGCCCAAAACGCTGGTCGGTAAGGTTGCCTACCGCGTGCTCGAAGAGGAAGAGGCCGAGCGTCAGGCATTGGAAGACGCGAAAAACTCGTAAGCATTATTTTTCGGCAGCCTGCCGCGTTTCGCGGCAGGCTGCGATGATTTCAGGTGATTTCCATGAAAAAAAACGACCGCATCTGGGAACTGGATGCGCTGCGCGGCATTTGCATTCTCTGCGTGATCCTGATCCATCTGATCTTTGATCTGATTTACTTTATCGGCCTTGATCTGCACCTGCCCGCATGGTATGTGTTCGTGCAACAGTACGGCGGCGTGATCTTCGTCGTCTTGTCCGGCTGCTGCGCCACGCTCGGCTCACGCAGCTTCCGCCGCGGCTGCATTGTCTTCTCTTGCGGCATGCTCATTTCGCTTGTAACGTTTGGGATGTATCGCCTCGGCATGGCCTCGCGCGATGTGATCGTCTGGTTCGGCGTGCTGCATCTGCTGGGTGTCTGCATGATGCTCTATCCCGTTTACAAAAAGCTGCCCACGCAGGCGCTTGCCGCCGTGGGAGTTGTACTCGTCGTGACCGGATATCTCATTTCGGGTACAGTCGTGAAGGCAAAATTCCTGTTCTCGTTCGGTTTTGTCTACGAGGGATTTACATCCAGCGATTTTTTTCCGATTCTGCCGCATCTCGGCTGGTATATGCTTGGAACTGTTCTCGGCAGAACAGTCTATGCGGACAAAAAAACACGCCTGCCCGGCACGTTCCGGGAAAGCGCGATTGCGAGATTCTTCTGCTGGTGCGGCCGCCAGTCTCTGTTCATCTACCTGCTCCACCAGCCTGTCGTTTACGGCCTGCTGGAACTGATTGCAGCCCTGAAATGAAGAAAAAGTATGCGCCCGGTGCAGCCTTGCACCGGGCGCGATATTTAATCCAGATCAAAATACTTTTTGAAAATTTTCCGCAGCAGATATGAATTCAGCATCGCAATAAGCGCACCACCAATCAGAAGCCAGAAGATGCACGTCCGCAGAAAAAAACTTGTTGCAAACAGGAGCAGAGCAGGCACGGCCAGATTCAGCGCTGCCATCACGACCGAGTAGGGGAGATTGCCGATGGCAAGCAGGCAAGCGTTTTTCAGCATATTTTTAATGGAATTATCAAACTGCGCCAGCAGGGGATAGATATAAGCGCCGATCAGCGAAACGAGCAGTGCCGGGAAGCAGAAGACCACACCCATCCAGATCGACTGCGCCACTACGCCGGACAGATAGATCTCAACCTCAACGATCACCAGCAGCGTCGGGATCAGAAGGATCAGGAACAATAGAACGCCCTGCTTGAAATTGAGTTTGAACGACGCCCAGAAGCTGCGGACCACGCCGCCGCCCTCGCCGCGCACCATGTTGAGCGTTACGCGGTACATCGCCGCCGTAGACGCGCCGATGGTGAACACGGGGATACAGAACAGCAGCCACAGCAGATTCAGGATCACAAGATCCGCGACCCGTGACATAAACGACCAAAAAGGGGAATCATAATTGAAGAACTTCATAGCGCGCCTCGTTTCAGGAAAGAATATAGAATATTATATCGACTGAACAGAAAAAACGCAAGCCGAAAAGAGGATAGAAGCAAACTGCACAATTTTGCAGCCTTGAAATCGTACAAAGTGCTGAAAATTTTTTCGGAACAAATTTTGATTGCTCAGATCAGAAAAATGTAGTATAATATGGTCATTGGAAATGGAAACGTTTCCAGAATTCAAAAATCATTCAGGAGGAAATACCATGAAAAAGATCATCGCAATGCTTCTGGCGCTCGTGATGGTTCTTGGCCTGGCTGCCTGCGCATCCAAGACCGAACCCGCTCAGCCCGAAGAGAACACCCCGGCCGAGACAACTGACACCCCGGCCACTGACGAAACCGCTCCCGCTGAAACCGAGACGGAAGAGCCCGCCGCGACCGAAGCTACTGGCTCTGTCTATTACCTGAACTTCAAACCCGAAGCTGACGAAGCTTGGCAGAAGCTCGCTGCAACCTATACCGAGCAGACTGGTGTTCCCGTTAAGGTTGTCACCGCTGCTTCCGGCACCTATGACACCACCCTCGCAGCCGAACTTGACAAGAGTTCCGCTCCGACCCTGTTCCAGTGCGGCAATCAGGGCGCCATCAACTCCTACGGCGACTACTGCTATCCGCTCGACGGCACTGCCATCATGGATCAGATGACCACCGATGCTTTCAACCTCAAGGGTGAAGACGGCCAGACCCTGTCTATCGGCTACTGCTATGAGGCATTCGGCATCATCGTCAACAAGGCTTTGCTTGAGAAGGCTGGCCACTCCATCGATGAGATCACCAACTTCGAATCCCTGAAGGCTGTCGCTGACGACATCCATGCCCGCGCTGACGAGCTCGGCTTCGACGCATTCTCCTCTGCCGGCCTCGACGGCTCCTCCAGCTGGCGTTTCTCCGGCCATCTGGCCAATATGCCGCTGTACTACGAGTTCCGTGACGACGGCGTGACCGCGCAGCCCGCCACCATCACCGGCGCTTACCTCAACAACTTCAAGAACATCTGGGATCTCTACACCACTGATTCCGCTACCACCGGCGCTGCTCTGGCTACCGCTACCGCCGACGAGTCCGAGGCTGAATTCGGCGAGGGCAAGGCTGCGTTCTATCAGAACGGCAGTTGGGAATATTCCAACCTGACCGGCACGTTTGGCATGAACCCCGACGATCTGGCTATGATCCCCATCTACTGCGGTGTTGACGGCGAAGAAGAGGCCGGCCTGTGCGCTGGCACTGAGAACTGCTGGGCCATCAACAACGAAGCCTCTGAAGAGGACATTCAGGCTACCATCGATTTCCTCGTCTGGGTCGTTACCTCTGACGAAGGCACCACAATGCTGGCACAAGAGTTTGGCCCCTGCCCGTTCAAGGACGCCAAGGAGCCGGAGAACGTCTTCTTCCAGGATGCCAACAAGTACACTGCCGATGGCAAGTACGTTGTGACCTGGGCATTCAACTGGACTCCCGCTGTTGACGACTGGCGTGCTGCCGTTGTCGACGCTCTGACTCAGTACACTGCCGGTACCGGCGACTGGTCTGCTGTCGAGACTGCATTCGTGCAGGGCTGGGCGACCCTGTATGCAAAGGATAACGCATAAGCAATAAGGCGTGACCAAAAGTAAAGAGGGGGCTGCAAAGCCCCCTTTTTTACAGAAAAGAAACTGCCGCAGCCGAAGATTTTGCGGACAAACGCCCGGAGGCCGGGCGCTTGTCTGTGAAATTGTCAAGAAAGTATATAAATAATAAAGGAGAAGCATGATGAAGAAGAAAAAACATGACGATTCGGCTCTGTCATGCAGCTTGATCCGCCGCCCGATCCAGCGCTGGGGCTGGCTGTTCCTGCTGCCGACGTTCGCAGCGTTCTGCGTGGGCTTCCTGTACCCGTTTGCAAAGGGGCTGTTCCTGTCCTTCTGCAAGTTCAAGACGACCAGCAAGTGGACGTGGGTGGGACTGAAAAACTACCAGACCATCTTCCAGGATGAGGGCTTCCTCCACGCGTTCTGGTATACGGCGCTGTTTGCGCTCGTATCCCTGCTCATCATCAACGTTCTGGCCTTTGCTGTTGCCTACGTTCTGACTAAGGGTATCAAGGGCTCGAACATCTTCCGTACCGTTTTCTTCATGCCGAACCTCATCGGTGGCATCGTCCTGGGCTATATCTGGCTCATGATCTTCGACGGCATCCTCAGCAACTTCGACACAGCCGTCGTGCTGGAAACCAAATACGGCTTCTGGGGATTGATCATCCTCATGTGCTGGCAGCAGATAGGCTATATGATGATCATTTATATTGCAGGCCTGCAGGCAATCCCGGAGGATATGCTGGAGGCCGCAAAGATCGACGGTGCGTCCAGCTGGAAAACGCTCTGGAACATCACAATCCCGAACATCATGCCGTCTATCACCATCTGCACGTTCCTGTCCCTGACCAACGGCTTCAAGCTCTATGACCAGAACCTGGCCCTCACGGGCGGCTCACCCTTTAAGACGCTGGCTGACGGCAACGTCATCAAGACCACGGAAATGCTGGCTCTGAACATCGTCAACTCCAACACCTCCAACTCCAAAGGCCCCGGACAGGCCAAGGCAGTTGTGTTCTTTATCCTGGTTGCGATCATCAGCATTGCCCAGCTTGTGTCCACCAGAAAGAAGGAGGTCGATCAGTAATGAAAAATACCGGCTTCCAGAAAGAGCGCCGTTCGCATACCGTCCTGACGGTCGTGTTTGCAATCATTGCCGTTGCGTATCTCTACCCAATCTTCATCGTTCTGGTCAACTCTCTCAAGACCAACGCCGCTATTAACCTTGATACGTTTGCCTTCCCCAAAAGCGACACCTTCATGGGGCTGCAGAACTATATCAAGGGTATGACCTTTGGCAACTATCCATTCTATAAATCTGTCGAGTATAGCCTGATGATCACGCTGCTCTCCGCTGCTCTGATCCTCATCTGCACGTCCATGGCCGCGTGGTATATTTCCCGTGTCGACAGCCTCGTCTGCCGCATTGTGTACTACCTGTGCGTGTTCTCCATGGTCGTCCCGTTCCAGATGGTCATGTTCACGCTGGCAAAGACCGCCGATACTCTGAAGCTCAATCGCCCGTGGACAATTCCCATTGTCTACCTCGGCTTTGGTGCGGGCCTCGCTGTGTTTATGTTCACAGGCTTTGTCAAGTCCATCCCGCGCTCCATTGAAGAGGCTGCTGTGATTGACGGTTGCACCCCTGTGCAGACCTTCTTCCAGGTTGTCCTGCCCATGATGAAGCCGACTTTTATTTCCGTTGGCGTTCTGGAGATCATGTGGGTCTGGAACGACTACCTCTTGCCGTATCTGGTTCTGGATATCAACGAATTCCGAACGATCCCCATCCACATTCAGTACCTCAAGGGCAGCTACGGATCGGTCGATATGGGTGCTACCATGGCGCTGATCCTGATGTCCATTGTTCCGGTTGTCATCTTCTATCTCTGCTGCCAGAAGTATATCATCAAGGGCGTTGCCGCTGGCGCAGTAAAGGGATAAAGAAAAATGTCTGTTTGGATTTTTCTGAGGTTCTATATTATAGTGATACAGAACCAGCAAAAAACCAAGGAGAACAGCAGATATGACGATCAAGGATCTTGCGAGACTGAGCGGCTATTCGCTCGGAACTGTCTCTCGCGTGCTGAATAACCAGCCCAATGTTTCGGATAAGGCCCGGCAGGCAATCTTATCCATTGCACAGGAAAGCGGCTTTGAACTCAATGAGAGTGCCCAGCTTTTAAAGCAGCAGCGTTCTAACACTGTGCTTATCATCGTCAAGGGAACGGCGAATGAATTATTCGCCGGCATGGTTGAGCAGCTGCAATCGCTGTTTTCACGCACAACGCATCCTCTGATCGTTGACTTTATTGATGAAGACGACAATGAGGTGCTGCGCGCTGTGAAACTCTGCCGGGAGCGTAAGCCCATGGGCGTGATGTTCCTCGGCGCGACAAACCGTCATTTTGTCGGCGATTTCGACAAGATCCACGTCCCTTCCGTCATTGTTACGAATGACGCAAGCGATCTGCCGTTCGAGAACCTGTCCAGTGTTACGACCAACGACCGGCAGGGCGCAGCCTGCGCTGTTGACTATCTGATCCGCTGTGGTCACCGGCATATTGCGGTTCTCGGCGGCGACAGGCTGTTGTCCGATACATCCGCACAGCGCTACGCAGGCTGCGTAGAGGCGTTCGAGAAGAATGGGATGCGGTTTGATGAGCAAACCTATTACCATACCGGCCGCTACAGCTACGAAGACGGCTATGCCGGCATGCAGGCGGTCCTGCGGCAGACGCCGCAGGTCACGGCTGTGTTTGCCATGGCAGATGTCATCGCCATCGGCGCGATTCGCGCGCTCGTGGACGCGGGCAAGCGCGTACCGGATGATATCTCCATCATCGGCTACGATGGACTGAAGATCGGCAGCTTCTATACGCCGAAGCTTTCGACGGTCTGCCAGTCCGTGGAGCTTCTTGCCCGGCGCAGCTTCATGGTTTTGATGGACTGCACCGAGCATGGCGGCCCTGCCCGCCACCTGACCGTACCGTTTACGCTCTCCAACCGGGAGAGCGTCAGAAAACTGGAAAGCGACTGAGCAGCCGCATCGCCGCTGCTTCGGCGCGTTCCGACGAGAGCGAATAGAATAAAGAGTGAGACTATGAAACGAAGCAGTGGTATTTTGATGGCCGTGTCCTCCCTGCCGTCGCCCTATGGCATCGGCACGCTGGGCAAGGCGGCCTATGAGTTCGCGGACTTTCTGAAGGACGCGGGACAGGACTATTGGCAGATGCTGCCTCTCGGCCCGACCAGCTACGGCGACTCGCCGTATCAGAGCTTTTCCGCCTACGCCGGCAACCCCTACTACATTGACCCGGAGCTGCTGGCGGCCGACGGGCTGCTGACGAAGAAGGAGTGCAGGGCCTGCGACTGGGGCAGTGATCCCCGGAACGTGGACTACGGCAAGATCTACGAGAGTCGGTTCGGCCTGCTGCGGAAGGCCTTCAAGCGGGGCTGGGAGCGGGACAGCGCGGAGGTAGCGGCCTTTGCGGCGGAAAACGCCCGGTGGCTGCCGGATTACGCGCTGTATATGGCCTGCAAGCGGCACTTCGGCATGAGGGCCTGGACGGAGTGGCCGGAGGACATCCGGCTGCGGGAGGAAAAGGCACTGGCGCAGTACCGGACGCTGCTGGCGGAGGACGTGTCGTTCTTCGTGTATGTGCAGTATCTGTTCTTCAAGCAGTGGAACGCACTGCGGGACTACGTCCACCAGCTGGGTATCCGCATCATCGGCGACCTGCCCATCTATGTGGCCATGGACTCCGCCGATGTGTGGGCCGAGCCCCAGTTCTTCCAGCTGGACGACAAGCTCGTGCCTAAGGCGGTATCCGGCGTGCCGCCAGACTACTTCTGCGCCGACGGGCAGCTGTGGGGCAACCCGCTGTACGATTGGGACGCCATGCGTGACGATGGCTTCGGATGGTGGATACGGCGCATCGATGGCGCAGGAAAGCTGTTCGACGTGCTGCGCATCGATCATTTCCGGGGGCTGGAGAGCTACTGGGCCGTGCCCTACGGCGACACCACCGCCAAGAACGGCCAGTGGGTCAAAGGGCCGGGCATGGATCTCATCGACCGGCTGAAGGGCTGGTTCCCGCAGATCGAGTTTATCGCGGAGGATCTGGGCTATCCCACGCCGGGCGTGGCCCAGCTGCTGCGTGACTCCGGGTGGCCGGGGATGAAGGTGCTGGAATTTGCCTTCGACTCCCGGGACAGCAGCAGCTATCTGCCCCATACCTATGGGGAGAACTGCATCTGCTACACCGGCACCCACGACAACAGCCCGCTGATGCTGTGGCGCGAGGAGGCCAAGCCGGAGGACATTGACTACGCCCGGGAATATCTGGCGCTGACGGAAGCGGAGGGCTTCCACTGGGGCGTGCTGCGGGGCGGCATGGGCAGCGTGGCCATGCTGTTCGTGGCGCAGATGCAGGACTACCTGGGGCTGGGTGCGGGACACCGCATGAACACCCCCGGCACGCAGGGCGGCAACTGGACGTGGCGGCTGCTGGAGGGCGAGCTGACGCCCGCGCTGGCGAAGAAGATCCGGCACATGACGGAGCTGTACGGCCGCACGGAGAAGCTGCCGGAGGCGGACAAAGCGTAAAAAACACAAGGCTCATCACCTATTCCGGGTGATGAGCCTTGTTTGTATCAAGGGTTACTTCTCGTCCTTGCCGCAGCAGCGCTTGTACTCCACCTCCATGACGGAGGCCACCGTGTGACGGCCGTAGTCGTCCAGCGCGGCGTACTGGGTCAACAGCTGCTCGGTGTCGTCGGTAAGGTAAAAAGCTGCGTCATCGGACAAAGCCTTGATACCCAGCACTTGGCACATCTGCACCACCGTGTCAAAGGAAGACCCACCGACGCCGTTGTGCAGGGCGCTGTTTATGGTGGACAGGGGAACGCCTACGGCGAACGCGAACTGGCGGACGCTGCGGTACTGCCGCGAGATCTCATCGCGGACGATCTTGGTCAGATTATCCATGTTTGTCCTCAACTCACTTCTTATTAGAATTACCAAAAATAGGTAGAGCTATTATAGCATGGCTTTTAACATCAGACAACCGAAAAAACAGGTTTTCATGAAAATTTAACATATTCCGTCTGCTCTGCGCTGCTCGGGCGGCAAATTCTTCTTTTATTTTCCCCGCCTGTATGGTAGAATAACCGTGCTATGAAGAAAAAAAAGCTGTTTTCCGGCCCGCGCACGGCAGCGGGCCGGCTGGCCGCGGATATGCTGCGGCGATATTACACCCACGACGTAGCCCGGGACAGTGCGGCGCTGACGTACTACCTGCTGTTTGCCATTTTCCCGCTGCTGATCTTTATCAGCACGCTGCTGGGACTGCTGGACCTGGACATCGCGTATATCACGTCGGTGCTGGAGCCGCTGCTGCCGGTGGACGTGGTGGATGTGATACAGTCCTATCTGGAGTACGTGTCCGCCAATCAGAGCCGCCAGCTGCTGTGGTTCAGCCTGATATTCTCCATCTGGTTTCCCATGCGGGCCACCGGCTGCCTGATGCACTCGCTGCGCAAGGCCTTCGGCCAGCCCACACCGGAGAGTATGTGGCGCAGCCAGTGGCGCATCCTGCTGTTCACCGTATGGCTCATCGTGGTCATTGCGGTGACGCTGGTTCTGGTGGTCATCGGGCGGCGGGCGCTGGAATTCGTGGGGCAGTTCATCACCATGCCGGCTGGGTTCATCGAGGTGTGGAGCTATATGCGCTTCATCGTGCTGGCGCTGGTGATCACGGTGTCGCTGGTGCTGCTGTATGTGCTGGCCCAAGGGCGGCGGCAGCCGCTGCGGGAGGTCATGCCCGGTGTGTGCGGGTCGCTGGCGGCGTGGATGGTGCTGAGCATGGCGTTCTCCTACTATGTGGAGACCATGGGGCGCTATTCGGTGCTGTACGGCTCGATCGCCACGGTGATCGTGGTGCTGCTGTGGCTGTATATGTCGGGGCAGGTGCTGATACTGGGTGCGGAGTTTTCCGCCGCGCTGCTGGATGAAAAACGCGCCGGAGGTGCGAAGGAGGATATATGAGGATCATTATCGTAGGCTGCGGCAAGGTGGGCTATGCCATCGCCCAGCAGCTGACACAGGAAAAGCATGACATCACGCTGGTGGACGACGAGCCGGAGCATCTGAGCCGGGCGGACAGCACACTGGACGCCATGTGCCTCAACGGAAACGGCGCTTCCATCAGCGTGCTGATGGAAGCAGGTGTCCGCAGCGCCGATCTGGTCATTGCCGTCACCGGCGTGGACGAGACGAACCTGGTGTGCTGTCTGATCGCCAAGAGTCTGGGCGCGCAGCACACCGTGGCCCGGGTGCGCAACCCGGACTACCGGCGGGATGCGGATATGCTGAAGCGGGAGATCGGGCTGGACATGGTCATCAACCCCGACCTGGCGGCGGCACAGGAGATCGCCCGCATCCTCAGCTTCCCCGCCGCCATCTCCGTCGAGCCCTTTGCCGGGGGACGCATCGACATGATCGGCTTTAAGATGCAGGAGAGCGACACCATTTTGGGTCATAGTCTCAGCGACTTCCATCGGGAGCGCGCGGCGGAGGTGCTGATCTGCGCGGCCCAGCGGGGCGACGAGTTCATCATCCCCAACGGCTCGTTCGTGCCGCAGCTGGACGACCGGCTATATATGGTGGGTGCGAAGGCCGAGCTGCATAAGATGTTGAAATCCATGGGGCGCAGCTTGCAGCGGGTAAAGGACGTGTCCATTTTGGGCGGCAGCCGGATCAGTATGTATCTGAGCTGGGAGTTGGCCCGGACGGGGACGCGGGTACATATTGTGGAGCAGGACCACGACAAGTGCCTGCGGCTGTCCCAGGAGCTGCCGGACGCCATGATCATTGAGGGCGACGGCACGGACAACGACATGATCCGGTCGGAGAACCTGTTCGGCGCGGACGGCTTCGTGGCGCTGACGGGGCGGGACGAGGAGAACCTGTTGATGGCGCTGTCGGCCCAGAAGGCCGGCGTGCGGAAGGTGCTGGCCAAGATGACCCGCCCCAACTACATGGAGCTGCTGCAGG
>ERZ827150.1308-NODE-1308-length-31823-cov-34.516904_pt1 | contig 31823 bp, 18 predicted proteins | sample MGYA00519779_ERZ827150 | MGnify/ENA primary metagenome ERZ827150 (study PRJEB31778, sample SAMEA3449267) | human gut metagenome | biome: human gut; feature: human-associated habitat; material: faeces | place: United Kingdom | collected 2010/2012 ...
TGCTGAAAGTACTTGGCTGGACACGGCCCGGGAGGATAAGTCGCTGCCGGATTCCTATTAGCCCTTGATTCGCGAGAGTCAAGGGCGTTTTTTTGTCGTTCGGGGGAAAAAAAGAGAAAATCCCCGCGCGAACGATTGAGCGCAGGGGATGCGGCTGCCTTTTCCTATGATATTGGTCTTTTCCGCGGGTTCCAGAGGGCAATGGAAACAGACGAAGTCTGCGGTCGCCCTCTGGACTCCTTCGCCTTCGCCTCCCATGTTACAATGGGAAAGAAGAGGCGTGGGGGAACGGATGACGGATCAGCACGCGGGCATAGTGTGCAGAAGTCACCGACCCAATCGCGCGGAAGGGTCAAGGGAGGGGACTTCGTCCCGTTTCATTCTCCCTTGCAGGGTGCAGGGACAGCGTCCCTGCTGGGGTCAAGGGGCAAAGCCCCTTGGGGCTTCCAACGCCCTTGTCACCCGAACGGCGGCGGGGGAAATAGCGGCAAATCCGGACAAGTCGGCGCAGGGGTGCCGCACGCTTCCCATCGCGTCATGTAGGCTTCGACGAGCAGCTCAATCGTGCAATCAAACACAGGGGGACGGCAGTCATCCGCACACACAGGCGCGCCGCCGTCAATCAGCCGAACACACGGAAGCACCATCATCTGGTTGCGCCAGCATTCCGCCTGCATACAGCGAATCGGCAGCGCAACATCCGTTGTCAGCACACTTTCGCCGCGCAAAACCTGCCCGCACTCCGCCTGCACTTGGCAAACAACCGGAATATTCACCCGCAGAAGGCACGGCGCGGGTCGAGACGGTCGGCATCCGCGGCAGCCGCACGGGCGCGGTTCTTGGTACGGCGCAATCTCCCAATCCGCGTCACCGCACGCCGTAACGCCGACGAGCTGCAGTCGCCCGTTTGCATCCTCCGGCAAACCGCCGACGTACAGCGCCACACACGCGCGGCGCTGCCACTCCCGCCCGCTGGCGAGGATTCGCGGCAATAAAACGCCCTTCTGCGTCGGCGGACAAGACGGGCAAGCGGGGTTCGGCGGGCAAGGCGGTCTGGACGGACAAGGCGCTTGCGGCGGCATGGGACGGCAGCAATTCGGACGCTGATTCATGGCGATTCCTCCCATCGTGTGAGCTGTTCACTCCCAGCATATGCGTGGCGGGAAAATCGGGCACAAAAAAAACCCGGCACGAAGCCGGGAATTTTGCGATTAGTTCAGGGATTCGGTCTCGTTTTCGATGGTCACATCTTCCACCGAGCGAATTGCCCAGCGCGCAACAACCATCGTCTGGTCGCCCTTGCCGACGCTCAGGGTGATGGTGTCGTCCCTGATGCTCTCGATGGTGGCGTAGATGCCGCCGATGGTGCACACGCGGTCGCCCTTCTTCAGGGACGCGAGCATGTCCTGCTCCTTCTTGCGGCGCTTCTTCTCCGGGCGAATCATCATGAAGTACATCAGGACGAAAACCAGCAGCAGCGGCAGAAGGCTGAAGAGAATACCGACAATGCCGCCAGCGGCAGAATCCGTGGTGACGGCGGCAGGGTCGGCCGCACCGGTGGTGGTGGTTTCCGCAACGGCGGTGGCGATGCCCAAAAGCTTGGTCAGAAATTCCATGCGAATTAGCTCCTTTCAGTAATTCAGAATACTCTGTCTATTGTAGCATATTTTTTCGCGCTTCACAAGAGGGGAAAGCGGGCTTTTGCGCCATTCACAGAAATTTTGCATGACGGCATCAAGCATTTTTCCGCGAAGCTGCGCTTTCAGGCGCAAATTTGCATCTTTGGGGCACGGAATTGTAAAACTTGCGCATATTCGCTTGCAACAGGTGTTTTTTTTGATATAATGGTAATGGAATGCTGAAAAGCGCACAAACGAATGTCAAGGAGGCTGACGAATGAAGAAGCTGCTTGCGATTCTGCTGACGCTGGCGATGCTGGTGCCGATGTGTGGTTTTGCGGAGGAAAGTGCGCCCGGCGCGACAAGGACAGTCATTTTCCTGAAAGACTTCAATGCGAAGGTGCTGGGGGCGGACATCGACGAAGCGGAGGAAAAAGCCGTAAATGACTTTCTGGATGCCCTGCGGGTGATAGTCTATCAGCAGGGGACAACGTCAGCCGCCTATGAGGTGACGCTGAACGACCAGCCTATTGTCGATTATGCCGTGCAGTTCAGCGGCGCGGATGTCTATGTCAGCAGTGACCTGCTGGGCGAGACGCTGTATCTGAACCTCGACGAGGACATGCAGCATTTCGGGGAGCTGGTGTACCGCCAGCAGCTCAGCCAGCGCGGTCTTACGGCGGAAGTCATCAACGAGACGGTATCCTCTGGGTACTACGCGGAGCAGATTGCGCAGGTGGGACAGATGGGCGCAATGACGGCGAAGGTACTCAAAAATCCCCTCTTCACGGAAAACGTGCAGGCGGAAGAAGTGCTGAATAGCCTTGTGGCGATTGACTTTACGGAGATGCAGCGCCGCTTGGCGGAATATCAGCCGTCCATGACGATTGACCCTGTGACGGAGCAGCTCGAAGGCTGTGACCCGGTGATACAGGTGTGTACGTTCACGCTGACGAACGAACAGCTGGTCAATCGGCTGGCGATTCTGCTGGAAACGGCGATGCAAGTGCCTGTCGTCCAGAACTTCGCGGATTTGGCGGCGGATTATGACAATCTGATGCAGTTCATGTCGCAGACGACGACGGAAGAGTATGTGCCGCAGGAAATCGACTGGGCGGCGCAGGTGCGTCAGCAGACAATGCTGTACAGCGACGCGCAGGTGACGCTGTACACGGATGCGCAAGGGCAGCTTGTCAAGCTGATTGTGAACTATTCCGCGCTCCCGGACTGGGCGGAAAGAATGTCCGAGGTGGAGCCGACCGAGGGAATCCTGAAGCCCGTCACGTTCACGCTGAACCGGAACACGCTGGCGGACGGCTTGCAGTACGACTGGACGCTGGAAAAGGAAGAGAACAGCACGACGGGACGCCTCACCATCGGTGAAAAGAATGCCGAACTGGTGCTTATGCCGGATGACCAGACGCAGACGACGATTTCGCTGACGGTTGAGCCGAACCGCAGGGGCGGGAGGGTCGATGTAGAAGTGCGCACGACCTCCGAAGCGAACGGGACGGACAGCGGCATACAATTCGGCGTGTTTACGTCTGGTTCGAGCAGCAGTGTATATCGGGAGTCGAGAATTCGGCTCTTGTCTGGCGGTGAAGTCGGCTTGACCATCTACACGACGACCTTTTCGTGCAAACCGCGCCCCCTGCTGTCCGACGGCGACGTGCTGGACTTGGGCGAAATCAGCAGTGCGCGCTTCAACGCCTACATGCTGACCTTGGCGACGAGCATTTCGCAGATTCTGCCGCGCATCCTGATGAATCTGCCGAACAGCGTGCGGCAGCTCATGGACGGTACGACGACGCTGCCGAGCAGCACCATCATTTTGGATAACGCCGACTAACATCAACCGAAAGCATCACTGCCCCCCAGTGTTCGCTATAAAGAAAAAGGGAAACCAAACAACAAGGAGGAAAACCCCATGAAGAAACTGCTTGCGGTACTGCTCAGCATCATGATGCTGGCGATGCCCCTGACCTCGATGGCGGAAAACAGCGTGTGGGACAATGCCGCGCGTCAGGAAACCACCATCACTATCCACGACCTGAACGCTGACCTCGTGGCGGCGCTGGGCGGGGATGACACCGCGATGGCTGCCATCAACGACCTGCTGGCGGCGCTGTCCCTGACCGGCTATCAGCAGGGCGACGAAGCTGGCTTTGACCTCAACCTGAGCGGCAAGAGCGTGCTGGGTATGGCATCGCTGACGACTGCTGCGGAAGAAAACCAGCTGATGTATGTGTCCAGCGCGCTGCTGGGCGGCGTGATTGCTGTGAACAGCAAGGACGTGGAAGCCATCAAGGAAAAAGCCCTCCGCGCGACGATGAAGATGTCCGGTCAGAGCGACGAGGAGATCGACAAGGCGATTGAAGAGTCGAAGGAACAGCTGAGCGGCAATGCGGAATACACTGCCCTGATGGAAGCAGCGGCGAACCTGAGCAGCATGACGGAAGAGCAGCTCATGGAAGAACTGACGCAGGCGGACACCACGGCGTTCATGACCATGATGAACGAAATACTGTCCGGTGCAGAAATGGCAGAAGTGACCGAGCAGCCCGGCGACTGCGACGCGGCGAAGAACTACGTCAAAGTCACAGTTCCGCCGGAAAAGATTGCCGAGATGACGAAAGCCCTGCTGGAGATGATCCACAGCGTTCCGAGCATCGGCGCTTACATGGATGCGCTTTTTTCCGCTGCTGACACGAGCTGGGACGACCTGCTGAAAGAGCTTGATGAAGCAGATCTCTATGCGGATGACATCGTTTACGAATACTGGATGACTGAAGCAGGCGAGCTGGTTCGCATGACGGCTTCGGTGAAGATCAACAACGGCGGCGAAGAACCCTTGCCGATCTCCTTCACGATGACCCGCAACACGGCGGACGGCGTGGCGACGTGGCTTGTGACCATCAAGAGCGCGGAAGATACCGCGGCGACGCTGACCTTCGCAGGCGACTTGGAGAACTTCACGGCGAACCTGACCGCCTATGCTGGCGAAGACTCCGTTGAAATCAACGTCAGCGGCAAGGGCGTCGGCACGGACAGCAGCGTTGTTGATGTGGAAATCAAGGAAACGGTGGACGGTGTCGAGCAGGGCTTCGGCGTTGTGGTGACGACCGCTACGACGATGGACGGCGAACAGGGCGTCCGCAAGGTGGATGTGCTGGTGCGCTTCATGGGTCTGGACGTTGTGACCATCACGGCGGAAACCCGCACCTGCGACGCGAAGGACGCGCTGGACGTGAGCAAGGTGCAGGATTTGGGCGCGATGACGGACAGTGAGTTCCAGACGTGGTTCGTCAAGGTGATGAACAACCTGCAGAACCTGCCCATGACCCTGCTGATGAGTCTGCCGGAGAGCATGCTGACCCTGCTGATGGGCGGCAGCAACTGATACTGTTTCCTGCATTCGCCTGTGCCATCTGCTTGCGCCTTTCCCATGCTGGCGTTTGCGTCAGCCAGAACGAATCATTTGCGGTGCATCTCGGCGCATTCTCATTTGGAAATAGTATCCGGATGGGAGGCTGGCTGAAAAAGTCAGCCTTCTTTTCTATTGCCGGAACATGCTGATTTTCGACCAGAAAAGCAATCCAATTGTAAAAATATGCGCGGAATGGTTGACAAGTCGGGCGGATTGCTTTACCATAGTACATGGATTATTCTGTGACTTTACTCCGCACGGCTTGCGGATGATTCAGATGGAGGAACAGGCAAGATGAGGATGCTTGGCAAGCGATTTCTGTCACTCCTGCTCGCGCTGGGAATGCTGCTGATGCTGCTCCCCGCGGCTGCGGCATCGGAGCTGACGATGCTGCAAGTGGATTTTCTGGGCATGTATGCCACAAGCACGGGAACGTATGAATCCCGGAAATTCACGGGCGATTTTACCGTCATGCAGAACGGGGAGGCGGTCGGCACGATTCGCCTGACCGACTTCGGCAGCGATCCGATTTCCGTCCCCGGAACGGGCAATGTGCAGCTTGTCCCGGTGGCGGAAACGATGCCGGAGGACGCCATTATGGCGGCGAGCTACACCGTGTCAATTGTCGATGGACGGCTGAACAAAGCGGTCATTGCTGTGCTGACGGACACGGGTCTGTTCACCGTGCATACGGAGAGCAGCTCCTCTTTTGACCTGATTAACGAGCGCGGCGAGACGATTCTCTCCTTCGACACCGACAGCCGGGGCGACTATGCCCTGCCGCAGGCGATTCACACGGGGCTGTATACCCTGCGAATGACGAAGGCATCGCTGGCCATTGAAAGCTGGCGCGACAAGATTATCAACATCGAGCGCTACACAGGTGCGGATTCCGTGACGAAGGTGAACGCTTCCTATTACTATGTGCCGCCGACGATGGCGCCGACCGCCACGCCTGAACCCACGCCTACGCCGACGCCCGCCCCGACACCTACACCGACGGCAACGCCTACGCCAACGGCAACGGCAACACCTACGCCGACCCCGACGGCTACCCCGACCTTAGCGCCGACGGAAGCGCCGACCGAGAATCCGACGGAGGAACCGACGGAGAAACCCACGGAAGCGCCGACGCCAACCCCGACGGCGACCCCGACCCCGACCCCGAGCCCGACGCCCACGCCGAGCCCGACGCCTACGCCTACGCCGTCCCCTACCCCTGAACCCGTGGACGGCACGCTGACGATGCTCATGCGCGGCGTGAACGCGGCAGTGGCGTACCAGATTGTCAGCGAGGACGGCAAAACGACCCGCACGGGTTACCTGACCGATGGCGAGACGGTGCAGGAAGCCGACCTCTTCCACGGGACATACGCCGTCACGGTGACGCTGCCGGAAGGCACGCTGCTGACGGGTGTAAACGGCTGGCCGAACCTGCAGAAGGGTCAGGCGCAGTGGCTGGTGAACATTCAGGCGATGCAGACCAGCCGCTATGAACTGGATCTGACGCTCAGCGGCGGCATGACCGGCAGCATCGACGACCTGTCTGCCCCGGCGGAAGTGACGATTTCCGGCCAGCGGATGAGCGAACAGATGACGGTCAGCGGCGCGTTTGCGCTGAACGACCTGTATCCTGATACTTATCAGATTACGGCAGCCCTGCCGCGCGGCTTGTATGACACCGAGGGCTGGACGCTCAGCACGACCGATACGGGCGTGACGGCGAGCATTCTGGTGGAAATCGGCGCGGGCGAAACCGTTGTGCTGCCGGCGCTGGCGAACCATGCCACCGGCGACGCTTCCGGCGTGGTGCTGGGGCTGGACGGTCAGCCGATGAGCGGCGTGCAGGTGCAGCTGGTCAATCAGGCGGGCGAAGTCGCGGCGGAAGCGGTGACGGATGAAAACGGCGCTTGGCAGGCGGAGTTCCTCGAATACGGGACGTACGTCGTCCGCTATGACGCGGGCGTGACCCTTGCCAACGGTGCGCTCGTCATTAGCGACGAACCCGCGACTGTGACCGCGAAGGCGGCGAATCCGGCGGCGCTGACCATCCACGCCTTCCGCGACAACGATAACAACGGTTCACGCGGGAAATACGAGGAAGGCGTGTCCGGCGCGACGATGAGCCTCATCACCGAAGTCAACGGCGTGGAGGTTGTCGTGGCATCCGGCGAAACGGACAAGAACGGTGAAGTGTCGCTGGCTGTGCCGGCGGGGACGTACGTCCTGCGCAGCGAGCTGCCCGCGGGCTTCGGCCATGGCGCGCACGGCAAAAATGTCAGCGCGAACATGTCCATCATGGATGAAACAACCGAACAAGTGCAAAGCAGCGTGCCGCTGACCCTCGAAGCCGGTTCTGTGACCGACGTGGGTGTCGGCGTGATGACGATGGCGGCGCTGCAGGGGCTTGTGTGGCTGGATGAAAACGACGACGGCGTGTATCAGGACGGCGAACCCGGTCAGGCGGGCATCAAAATCCGCGCCGTCGGTGTGAAAAACGGCCTGGTGTACGAAACCGAGAGCGGCGAGGACGGCAAGTTCTACATTGGTCAAATGCGCTACGGCACATACAATGTCGAATACACCCTGCCGGACGGCTTGGTGTTTGCGCGCTACAGCCAGACGGGCGGTAATCGCCGCTCCATCATCACCAGCGAATTCAAGCGCGCCGAAACGGATCAGGTGATTCTTGAACGCGGTGACTTGGAGGAAGTCCTCCTTGGCGTGATGAAGGGCTCTGACATCAACGGCATCTGCTTCCTGGATGAAAACAGCAACGGCGTGTACGACGAGGGCGAAAAGACGCTGCAAGGCGTGAAGGTCGTCCTGTACCGTCAGGCCATCGGCAAGGAACTGCTGAACGCCGTCTCCGACGAGAACGGGCGCTTCACCTTCTCTAACATCCGCGGCAGCACGTTCCGCGTCAAAGCGACGATTCCGCAGGGCTATGTGTACACCATCGCGGGCGATGGCGAGTACGGCAACCTGTTTGCGCCCGGCACTGACCGCCGCGAGTACACGATTTCCGACGTGGTGCTGGAGAATGACAGCGAGATGACGATGGCCATCGGCGCGATTACTTACGGCAGCATCTCCGGCACGGTGTATCTGGATGACGACTTCTCCGGCAGCCGGATGGACACGGAAAAGATGGTCAACAACTTCACCGTCACCCTGACGGATGAAAACGGCAATACCCGCACGGCGAAAACGAATCGCAGCGGCGTGTATACCTTCGATGACCTTGCGCCGGGGCAGTACACCGTGAGCGCGACCGCAAACCGCGGCTTGGCGTTCACGCGCACGGGCGACGGCAATATCCTCCGCAACCTCTCCGGCGGCGCGGGCGAAAGCGAACCGGTGGCGCTCAAAATGGGCGCGAATTTGACGGGTCTTGATATCGGCATGATTACCCCCGGCCATGTGTCCGGCGTGGTGTTTGCCGACAAGAACGACAATGGCCTGCGCGACGCGGATGAAGGCGGCTTGCTCGGCGCGGTGGTTCACCTGATGGACGAAACCGGCGACGTGGCGACCCGCACCATCGGCGCGGATGGCAGTTTCCTGTTTGACGCGGTGCTGCCCGGAACGTACCGCCTGCGCTACGAGCTGCCGGGCGACGGCGTGTTTGCTCCCCTGACGGACGGCGGCAACACCATCGCGCCGGATTCCGACGGCACGACGGATTCCTTTACCATCGGCGTGGGCGAAGAAGTCACCGCGCCCCTGTGCGGCGCACTGGCTTTGGGCGACATTGAAGGCATGGTGTTTGCCGATCACAACGGCAACGGCGCGCAGGATGCAGACGAAGCGGCGCTTGCCGGCGTGACGCTGATTCTGACCCCCTCCCGCGAGGATTTGACGGAGCAGACCGTCCTCACCGATGCGACGGGCGCGTACAGCTTCACCGGGCTGCGGCCGGACGCTTACACGTTGACCCTGCGCTTCCCGGAGGGCATGGTGCTCTCCAAGCTGGACGGCAATGTGACCCTGCCGCTGATGCACGGGCTGAACGAGCAGCAGGTGAACATCGAAATCGGGCTGGGCGAGGAATGGCTGAATCAGGCGCTTGGCGGCGTGATTCCGTCGAAGATGTCCGGTCAGGTTTGGGTGGATGAGGATGACAACGGGCGCATGGACGCGGGCGAAATCACCCCGGAAAACGAGACGCTGACCCTGCTGGATGAAACCGGCGCGGTGTTTGCGCAGGTGCAGACCGATGCGGAGGGGCGGTTCGCCATCGACGGCATTGCCCCCGGCGTGTACAGCCTTGCCTACGACCTCAAGGAAGGTACGCAGGCGGCGCGTCTGGGCGACAGCACCTTCACCACCGAGGGCAGTCAGCTCGTCATGACCGAGATTGAAATTAGCGAAAACAACAACTATACTGCTCCGATGCTGGGCTTGAAGATTGACACAAGCATCGGCGGCATGGTCTGGTGCGACAACGCGGGCGAGATTGCGCCCCTGTCCGGCGCGGAGGTTATCCTGCTGGACGAAAAGGGCAGCGAACTGCAAAACGCGACGACGGGCGAGGACGGCATCTACCGCTTTGACGGCTTGATGCCGGGCAACTACCGTCTGCGTGTGACGCTCCCGAACGGCTACGTCGTCGTAGAAAAGGACGACACGCGCCTCAAGGACGGGCAGAACATCAGCGTGATGACGACCTACACCGCCCGCGAGGGAGAGAGCGACCTGATTGCCCTGCGCATGAGCCAGCATCAGCTGGAGCAGAACATCGGCGCGGTGCAGCCGGGCACGCTGGGCGACTTCTGCTGGCTTGACCTGAACGGCAACGGCCTGCAGGACGCGGGCGAACTTGGTTTGGGCGACATGCGCATCGAGCTGTGGCGCAACGATCAGCTCGTCGCGGAAACGACAACCGACACGTACGGCTACTACACTTTCGAGAACCTGTATCCCGGCGTGTACACGCTCAAGCCCATCTACCCGACGGAAGTTGTGCCGACGCGTATGCGCACGGATATTCCGCTGATTGCGTCGATTCTGGGCGAAAACGGCGAATCGAACCCGGTGCAGGTGACCTCCGCCAGTACGACCTACACGGCGGATTTGGGCTTCGTGCTGGTTGATGACGACGTGCTGCCGGCAAACTACGGCATCGGCGAAAAGCAGGACTGGACGAAGAAGTAAGGGACAATGCGGAATGCGGAATTGCGCATCCGCGGATGGCGGGGTGCTGCGGGGGCAAAGGCTCTCGCGGTGCCCCGTTTTTTGTGAAGGGGGAGGGAGGCAAAGTCCGCTTTTACGGAAAGAATCAACTGTTTGTTTTGGTGAGAATTGAAAAGTAAATAAAAGTTACTTCACTCGCATTTTCCGAATGAAAATGGAAGCTGCTTCATTCTGAAATCCCAAATCCGCGCGAATCAACCGTTTTCCTGCGCGAAAGCGTATTGCAAAAGCGGCTTGCATCTGGTACTATAAACGTTACCAGATGTGGCTGTTTAATATGGAAAGAAATCAGCCGAATCATGCTGGAAATGAAAGGACGGAAACAAATATGAAGAAACTCCTTGCTCTCCTGATGGCGCTCATGATGTGCTGCACTGCCTTTGCGTTCGCGGAGGAAGAAGCGGAAGTGCCGGCAGTTGAAATGAATGTCAGCTTCGAGGCGCAGACGGTTGCGCTGGGTGAAACGGGTCTGACGATGCAGATTCCGGCGGACTGGGCGGTTCAGGAAGTCCCCGCAGGCACGGAAAACGCCGAGAACATCCTGCTCTTCGCCGTCAACGCCGACCAGACGGTCAGCATTACGGCGCAGCTGTCCGCGATGAGCTTTGAAACGCTGCTGCAAGGCATTCAGGACGCGGGTGCGACGGAAGAAATGCTCGCTGAGCTGTATGTCAACGAAAACTATTGCCTGATGTACACGCCGGGCGACACCGTGCTGGCGCTGTACACCTTCCTTGATGACGAGACGGTTCTCGCTGTGACGTTCCAGGTTGCCAGCAAGGAAGTGGGCGACGCGCTGGAAAACATGCCGCTGGAGATCTTCGGCAGCTTGGCGGCAGCGGAGTAATTCACTTCGTTACCATGATGCAGGACGAATGAGCGTCCTGCATTTTTTGTGCGCAAAAATGAACAGGGACTTGCAGAAAAACTTGATAAATGCAACAACTTGGACGAAAATATTCAAAATACACGAGAAAAACATAAAAAAAACACAGTTTGTGCAACAAAACACTTGATTTTCTCCATACAGTGTTGCATAATAAAGCATCGACACGGTGAAGCCGGTTGGTTTGGCGTGTCGATGAACAAGAAACGCAGGCAGACGCGGCAGCGCCCCTGCCGGGAAGGTGGAGCGGATGAATTCCAAGATGCTGTTTTATATCCTCAAGCGCGTGCTGCTGGCGCTGCTGACCATCTGGATTGTTATCACGGTGACGTTCTTCGTGATGCACTCGATTCCGGGTGGACCGTTCGCAAGTGAAAAGGCAATTTCCGCGGAAGCGCAGGCGGCGCTGGAGGCCAAGTACGGGCTGGACAAGCCGCTGGGCGAACAGTATGTGACGTATCTGCGCGACGTGGTGACGAAACTGGACTTCGGGCCGAGCCTGAAGCAGCGCGGCCGTCAGGTCATTGACATTATTCTGGATGGCATGAAGACCTCCGCGAAGCTTGGTCTGATTGCGGCGTTCAGCGCGGCGATTGTCGGCATCGTCCTCGGCGCACTGGCGGCGCTGCGGCGCAACACCGTGCTGGATAAGATTATCATGGTGATTACGACCGCGTTCGTGTCCATGCCGTCGTTTATTATGGGGTCGTTCCTGTTGATAGTGTTCTCAGTCAAGTTAGGCTGGGTACCCGCGAACGGCGCGACGGCCGAAGGGCTGATCCTCCCGATTATCACCCTTGCGCTCTACCCGATGAGCTACATCACGCGCCTGACGCGCTCCTCCATGCTCGACGTGCTGGGGCAGGATTATATCCGCACCGCGCGCGCCAAGGGCGTTTCGGGCAAGAAAATTATCTTCGGTCACGCGCTGAAGAACTCGCTGATTCCGGTTATCACCTATTTCGGCCCGATGCTGGCGTTCATCGTCACCGGTTCGATGGTCGTCGAGCAGATTTTCGCCGTGCCGGGCATCGGCCGCCAGTTCGTATCCAGCATCACCAACCGCGACTACACCATGATTATGGGGACGACCATTTTCCTCGCCTCTTTAATCGTGATTATGAATCTGATCAGCGACCTGCTCTACAAGGTGGTTGATCCGCGCATTGATTACGAATAAGGAGGCCTCTGCATCATGATGATGAACAAGAAAAAGCCCTTTAGCCTGCATCTGGATGTGGATTCCTTCATGCCCGCGACGGCGGAGGAAAAGGAAATCATCTCCCGGATGCGGCCGTCCTCGACCTTTTTCCGCGATGGCGTGAAGCGCCTGCTGAAGAACAAGGTCGCGACCATCAGCCTGATTCTGATTGTGCTGATTACGCTGTCCTCCATCATCATCCCGATGTTCTGGCCGTACTCGTATGACCAGATGCTGGGACAGACGAAGGGTCGCCCGATGGACAACAGCTACAACAACCTCGCGCCGTTCCAGTACGGCAAGACGGAACTGAAGAAAATCGACAAAGGGGAATCTGTTTTCCCGCACATCTTCGGCACGGACGCGCACGGACGCGACTACTTCATCCGCGTCGTCTACGGGACGCGCATTTCCCTCGCTGTCGGCTTCTTCGCCAGCATCATCGTGCTGGTGATTGGCATGATGATTGGCGCAGTCGCAGGATACTTCGGCGGCAGGGTGGACTTGTTCATCATGCGAATCGTCGATATTATCTACTCATTGCCGGACATGCTGGTTATCATTCTGCTGGCGGTCGTGCTGGGGCAGGTGCTGCATGTGGAAGGCACCATCTTAGAGAAAATCGGCTCGAACATCATCAGCATGTTCATCGTCTTTGGTCTGCTCTATTGGGTGGGCATGGCGCGCCTGATTCGCGGTCAGATTCTGTCCCTCCGTGAGCAGGAGTACGTGCTGTCGGCGCAGGCGACGGGCGCGAAGGCACGGTGGATTATCCGCAAGCACCTTCTGCCGAACTGCATCAGCGTCGTGATTATTTCGACTGCGCTGCAAATTCCGAACGCGATTTTCACCGAAAGCTTCCTGTCCTTCCTGGGTCTGGGCGTCAACGCGCCGATGCCCTCGCTGGGCTCGCTGGCTTCTGACGCGCTCAACGGCATCTATTCCTACACCTATCGCCTGATTATCCCCGCCGTGGTCATCTGCCTCATCGTGCTGAGCCTGAACCTGTTCGGCGACGGTCTGCGCGACGCATTTGACCCGAAGCTGAATGCGTGATGAAAGGAGCTGGACAAAATGGCATTGCTGGAAGTCAATGACCTGCATACATCCTTCTTCACCGACGCGGGCGAAGTCAAGGCGGTGGATGGCGTTTCGTTCCGCCTTGACCACGGCAAGGTGCTGGGCATCGTGGGCGAAAGCGGTTCGGGCAAGAGCGTCACGGCGTATTCCGTCATGCAGATTCTTGCGCCGACGGGCAAAATCGTCAGCGGCAGCGTGAAATTCGACGGGCAGGAGCTGGTCGGCGCGGACGAGAAGCTGCTGCGCTCCGTGCGCGGCAATCGCATCTCGATTATCTTCCAGGACCCGATGACGTCTCTGAACCCGACTTACACCATTGGCCGGCAGCTGATGGAAGCAATTCTGCTGCACACCGACCGCAACCGCCATCAGGCGCGCGAACGCGCGGTGGAGATGCTGAAGCTGGTCAACGTCAACGAACCGGAAAAGCGCATGAAGCAGTACCCGTTCGAGCTGTCGGGCGGTATGCGGCAGCGCGTAATGATTGCCATGGCGCTGGCGTGCGAGCCGGACATCCTGATTGCCGACGAGCCGACGACCGCGCTGGACGTGACGATTCAGGCGCAGATTCTTGATTTGATGCGCGATTTGCAGAAGAAGATGGGCATGGCGATTATCATGATTACGCACGACTTGGGCGTTGTCGCCCAGATGTGCGACGAGGTCATCGTCATGTACGCCGGTTCCATCTGCGAACAGGGGACGGCGGATGAAATCTTCTACAACCCGCGCCACGAATACACAAAGGGCTTGATGCGCTCCATCCCGACGGCGGAGAACAACGGACAGCGCCTGGAGCCGATTACCGGCACGCCGATTGACCTGCTGAACATGCCCAAAGGCTGCCCGTTCGCGCCCCGCTGCGAGGCGGCGATGAAGATTTGCCTGAAAGAGAAGCCGGTTCGGATGCTCATCAATGACGACCATATGGCAACCTGCTGGATGAACGTCAAGAAGGGCGTGGAGGACGGCAGCATCACGGAGGAAGGAGGAGTGCCCTGTGTCTGAAGCGCAGATGCACCAGCCATTGCTGGAAGTCAAAGGACTGAAAGAATACTTTGACATCAACATGGGCTTCTTCCGCACCAAGCCGCTGAAGGCGGTCGATGATGTGTCTTTCACCATCAACAAGGGCGAAACGCTCGGTCTGGTGGGCGAATCCGGCTGCGGCAAGACGACTGTTGGGCGCACCATCCTACAATTGTACAAGCCGACGGCGGGCGAAATCATTTACGATGGCAAGCCCGTCAAAACGAAAGCGGACTTGCAGAAATTCCGCACGAAGGCGACGATGGTGTTCCAAGATCCGTACTCCTCGCTGAACCCGCGCATGACCGTGTCGGACATCGTGGGCGAACCGCTGGATGTGCACCACCTGTATTCCTCCAAGAAGGAGCGGGAGGAGCGCATTTTGCAGCTGCTGGGCTATGTTGGGCTGAACAGTGAACACGCCTCGCGTTACGCGCACGAGTTTTCCGGCGGTCAGCGGCAGCGCATCGGTATTGCCCGCGCGCTGGCGGTGAATCCGGAATTCATCGTCTGCGACGAGCCGGTGTCGGCGCTGGACGTGTCGATTCAGGCGCAGGTCATCAACATGTTTGATGATTTGCAGGATCGGCTGGGGCTGACATACCTGTTCATTGCGCATGACCTGCTGGTTGTACGGCATATTTCGGACAGAATCGCCGTGATGTATCTGGGCAAGATGGTGGAGCTGGCGTCGGCGGAGGAAATCTACAATCACCCGCTGCACCCGTACTCCAAGTCGCTTTTGTCCGCCGTTCCGTTGCCTGACCCGAAGGCTGCGCGCGCGAACAAGCGCATTGTCCTCTCCGGCGACATTCCAAGTCCCCTGAACGCGCCGTCGGGCTGTCCGTTCCGCACGCGCTGCCCCCACGCCACCGAAGCCTGCGCGCAGTCGATGCCGCCCTTCAACGAAGTCGAGAAGGGGCACTTCGTCGCCTGCCACCGGGTGAAGGAATTGGGGTAAGAAGGGAGACGCCAGAGGCTCTGCCGCTGGACTCCGGCAGGGACGCTGCCCCTGCATCCTGCAAGGGACTTCGTCCCTTGAACCTTTCGCGCGATTGCGTTAGTGATACTGGCATAGAGTGCCCGCGTGTTTATCCGCGCAAAAAAACTGCTTCAAGGATGCGTCAACACGCATTTTTGATATAGACAGTCTACGCAAAGTAAGGCTGTCACAGAATATTAAGGGAGGTTTTTTCATGAAGAAGCTGACTGCTCTCCTGCTCGCCATCGCAATGATGGTGACCTGCACCCTGTGCGCTGTCGCCGAAGACGGCAAGACGTACATGGCTGTCTGCATCGCGTCCGAGCCTGATACGCTTGACCCGGCGCTGAACTCCGCTGTGGACGGCGCGACGATGGTCGCTCACCTGTTCGCAGGCCTGTCCACTTGGGCGCAGACCGACGACGGCAAGCTGGAAATCCTGCCGGACTGCGCGGTGGAACTGCCGGATCCGGTGGTCAATGACGACGGCACGGTGACGTACACCTACACGCTCGTTGACGGCCTGAAGTGGTCTGACGGCAAGGATCTGACCGCGAAGGACTTCGAGTTCGCGTGGAAGCGCGCTGCTTCCTCCGAGCTGGGCGCGGACTATGGCTACATGTTTGAAGTCATCAAGGGCTACACTACGGACGGCTCCGACCCCAAGGCGGAAAACCTCGCTGTGACCGCCGTGGACAACAAGACCCTGACCGTTACCCTGAACAACCCCGTTGCCTACTGGAACGAGCTGCTCGCCTTCCCGGCGTACATGCCCGTCCGTGAGGACGTCGTCGCCAACGAAGCGTGGGCGACCGATCCTTCCACCTACATCGGCAATGGCCCGTACACCATGACCGCGTGGGAACACAACAGCAAGATCACCCTGACCAAGAACCCCTACTATCATGCGGTGGACAAGGTCACGATGGACGAGCTGGACTTCTACCTCTCCGACGACGCGAACAACATGCTGGCGAACTTCCAGAAGGGCGACTGGCAGCTGATCGACGACGTTCCCACCTCTGAAATCGCTTCCCTGAAGGAACAGTATCCGACGGAATTCGTTATTGCCGGTCAGATTGGTACCTACTATGTCTGCTGGAACATCAACGAAGAAATCCTGCCCGCTGACGTGCTCGCGAACATGACCCCCGAAGAAGCGGAAGCGGCGCGCGCAGAAATCCGTCAGGCGATTGGTCTGCTGTTCGACCGCAACTACATCGTTGAAGAAATCGGTCAGGCGGGTCAGGTGCCTGCGTCCAGCTTCGTTCCTATGGGCATGACCGATGCGGACGGCTCTGAGTTCTACAAGAACGCGGGCCATGTGGAAGGCATCACCGGCTACTACGACGTGACCGACGACGAAGACGTCTACATGGCGAACTTCGACAAGGCGGTTGAGACCCTGAAGAAGTACTACACCTACGACGAGGAGAACGGCGTCTTCACCAACTTCCCGTCCCTGACCTACCTCTACAACACCTCCGAAGCCCACAAGGCGATTGGCGAATACCTCCAGAGCGCGGTTTCTGCGGTCGGCATCACCATGAACCTGACCAACCAGGAATGGAACACCTTCCTGAACACCCGTAAGTCCGGCGACTACTCCATTGCCCGCAATGGCTGGATTGCCGACTACAACGACCCGATCTGCTTCCTCGACATGTGGGTGACCGGCTCCGGCAACAACGACGTGCAGTTCGGCAAGGGCGCGAATGCGGATCTGAAGATCTACAACCTCGACCTGACCCCCTACGGCTACGACGTGAAGGTGGAGAATGGCACTTGGGCGGAAACCTATGACGTGCTGATTTCTGCTATCAAGAGCTGCACCAACAGCACGAACCGTTATGCCATGATGCACATCGCGGAAGATATGCTGATGAATACCGGCTGCATCGTGCCGCTGTACTACTACACCGACATCTACATGCTCGACGACTCCGTGCAGGGCTTCTTCTCCAACCCGCTGGGCTACAAGTACTTCATGCACTGCACCATCGCCAAGTAATTCCATCTCGGTTTGGACAAATCCACGGGCGAATCGGCTTCAAAACCGGTTCGCCTTTTTTCGTATGTTGGAAAGATGCACTTTGCCATCCTTGGCAATTGATATTTCCTGCCTTGGAAAGGTGCATCCGGCGGGAAACATGCGCGAATTGACGTGAAACATGCGTGAATGCAGGAATTTTCAGCAGGAAAAGGGCAGGGAAACGTCCAATTAATCCATTGAATGGCGGTGGCGAACAGCGCTTGCCGATGGTATACTGAAACCAGAAGGGGCGTTTTCAATGGGAAAAAGCCCGCGGAAGCTATCATCAAGGAGGAAGCAGCATGAAGCGAATCGCACGATGGAGCACCATTTTCCTGCTCTTATGCAGCATCATTTGGGCGGGTACAGCATCGGCGGCCATGATTGTGAACAACAACATGAGCGCGCTGAACACGCTGAACACCATCAACAACAACCAGACACCACAGGGCAAGGACTCAGCGCTGATGCGGCTGGCGCAAGAAATCGGCGCTGGCATGTGGGACAATACGGACTGGGATGACCCGGCGTTTCAGGAGAACATCAAGCAGTTTGGCATCACCGTGTTGAATAAGGACACGCAGCCGCCGGAGTCCTTCATCGGCGACGCGATTTTTGACCATCTGGGCGACACGGAGTTCAATGTGCCGGAAATGAACGGCAATCTGCTGGTTCTCGGCGGGCTGAACGCCAATCTGCCGTCCGGCAAAATCGACCGCCTGTATGTGCTGTCGGACGAGGACGTGCGGCTGAACATCGGCGCGGCGGCAGAGGTTCAGGAACTGATTCTGGGCGCGTCGGGGAATGTGTCGCTGAACGGCGAGGGTAATGTCCGCTCCACCATCGTGGTGGACAAGCCGATGAATCTCGATATCGGGATTGCGACGAACCTCGTGAACCTGACAGATGACCCGCTGCCGACGGGCGATATTGTGCTGAATCCGGGCAAGAACGCGCTTGTGCCGGGGCAGCAGCTGCATATGGGCAGCGAGCTGAAGGTGGAGAAGAAAATCAGCCTGACCGTGCGTTTCCGCCTTGTTGACCAGAGCGCCAAGGACATGCAGCTGGAAACGGCGGATTGGGACGGCGCGCTGCTGACCGAAACGACGGTGCAGTACACGGGCGACAGCTGCCCGATGGGCGCGGTCAACATGCTGGACAGCATCGAGGCGGCGTTTGCGGAGAAGTATCCGGATTTGCAGGAGCAGTATGTGCTGCTGCCGGAAATGCGCAGCGCAGACCCGTGGAGCAAGGTCTACCGCCTGAATGGCGGCGAATCCTGCTTTGCCGTGGCGGAAAATTATGTCTATCTCTCCCGCGAGGGCGATGTTGTGTTCCCGCTGACGGATGACAGCACGCTGGTAGCGGAATTCCCGGTGTACGTCTACCGCTATGGCGAGCAGGACGGGCGCATCACCTACCGCGTTCGCATCAGCGGCGCGCGCCCGGATTACTTCACGCCGAGCCTGACCCTGCGCAGCGGCGCCGTGGCGAGCTTCACCTTCGATAAGGAGCGCGGCGAGTGGGTGACGCAGTTCAAGCGCAGCGACTTCGGCGCGGACGAGCGTGCCCTCATTCACCTGACGGGACTGCGCGGCGAGGAGACGGACACATTCCTGCCCGTAACGGGGCGCGAAGAAAAGCGCATCGTTACGCTGACGTGGACGGCGGACACGCAGCGCGTGACCATCGACGCGCAGAACGTCCTCTGGGGCAGCGACATGCCGGCGGAGGGCAACGACCTGCTGTGCCGCGCGGGTGAGCAGGTGACGGTGCAAATCGCGCCCGCAGCGGGCTATCGCGGCATCCACGTTTTCCAGAGCGACCCGGCTGTTTCCCTGAGTATCAGCGAGGGGAACGACGCGGTTTCCTTCCTCATGCCCTACGCGCCGCTGACCTTGACGCTGACGGCGGACAAGCTTTATACCGTCACGATGGACACGGCAGACGGCGATCCGATCCGTCCCATCCAGTACACGGTGGAATCGGAAGCGTTCCAGCTGCCGACCCCGGTTCGCACGGGCTACATCTTCCTCGGCTGGACGGGCGAGGGCATCACCGAACCGCAGAAAACCATTGAAATCCCGCAGGGAAGCACGGGCGACCGCACTTACACCGCGAACTGGCAGGTGATTGAATACACCATCATTACGCTGCTGGAAGGGGGCAATGCGGGCTCGTCGCAAGTGTATTTCTACACGGTGGAGCAAACCGTAACGCTGCCGACCCCGACCCGCACGGGCTACACGTTCCTTGGCTGGACAGGCGAGGGCATCACGACGCCGCAGCCGAACGTGACCATCCCGAAGGGTTCGACGGGCGACAAGACGTATATCGAGAACTGGGAACTGACAGAATACAACATTACCATGGATTTGAGCGGCGGCAGCGGTCAAGAAAAGGTGGTTTACACCATGACGGATGAGGATTTCGAGCTGCCGACCCCGACCCGCAACGGCTACGAGTTTGTCGGCTGGACGGGCGAGGGCATCACGACGCCGCAGACAAGCGTCAAAATTCCGAAGGGCTCGACGGGGAACAAGGCGTATACCGCAAACTGGCAGGTGATTGAATACACCATCACACTGGACACGAACGGCGGCCCAGTCGTGTCTCCGATAAAATACACCGTGGAGGATCTCTTCACCCTGCCTTACATTCTCCGTCCGGGCTACGAATTTGCCGGCTGGACCCTCGATGGCAGCGGTATGCTCCCTTTCACGCCGCTCATTATTTATCCTGGCACAACCGGCGACCTCCATTACAAGGCGGAGTGGCGTTTGGCGGAGTACACCATCACCATGGATTTGAACGGCGGCAGCGGTCAAGAAAAGGTGGTTTACACCATAACGGATGAGGAGTTCGAGCTGCCAACCCCGACCCGCAACGGCTACGAGTTTGTCGGCTGGACGGGCGAGCGCATCACGACGCCGCAGACAAGCGTCAAAATTCCGAAGGGTTCGACGGGAAACAAGGCGTATACCGCAAACTGGAAGGTGATCAGATACACCATCACACTGGTCACGAACGGCGGCGCAGTCATAGCTTCGATACGCTACACCGTGGAGGATTCCGTCACCCTGCCCATCCCTCCTGAGCGTCCGGGCTACGAATTTTCCGGCTGGGTCCTCGATGGCAGCGGTCAGTTCCCTTCAACGCCGATGATTATCCCCGCAGGCTCAACCGGCGACCGCCTTTACAAGGCGGAGTGGCGTGAGGCGACGTACACCATTACCTACGTGAGCCACGGCAGAGTATATAATTGGGTTCAATACACCATCAACAACCAAATTTATTTCGGGGCACCGGAAGAAGACCCGTCCTACTACCTCCCGGGCTATACCTTTGTAGGCTGGAAAATCGACGGCGTGGAAGGAACGCCGCGCTCCTACATGCTGCCCAAGGGCTCGTATGGCAATCGAACGGCGACCATGCTTTGGGAGCCAATTCCGTAAGCGTAAACAAGGAGAACAAGGAGGGGCTGCGCATTGGACTACCTCAGCGTAAAGGAAATAGCGGAGCTGTGGGGCATTTCCATCCGCATGGTGAATTACTACCTGAATACCGGGCGGATTCAGGGGGCAATCCGGAAATCGGGCGGGTGGCTGATTCCGGCGAATACGCCGCATCCGGCGGATTTGCGCAAGAGCGGGCAGCGCGGGCAGGAGAAAATCCCCCCGCGGATGGCCAAGTGCTATATGCCGCTGATTTCCCGCCCGTGCGACAACGGCTTCCAAAATCTCCTGCTGACCATGAACGACGAGGAGGAACGCGACATCGCCCGCGCCCTGCACCACTATTTCCGCGATGAGCACGAGGAAGCCCGCGAAATCAGCGAGAAATACCTGACGAGCAAGTGCCCCGAAATCCGCCTGTCCGCGCTGATTACCAACACGATGGCGATGCTGCAGACGGGGGATGCCGCCAAGTGCCGCCGGAATCTCGAAATGATTCAGCGGGACGGGCAGCGCGCAAACGACGATTCGTGGCGGCTGTACAGCAGCATTACCGACGCGCTCATCAGCGTGTTCTTCCACTCCGAGAAGCTCGACTTGACCCCTATCCGCCCCGCCATCGGTATTCTTCCGCCCGGAATGCAGTATTTCGCCATGTACGCCATTGCCCACGCGCTCTACATCCGGCGCGAATACGAACATGCGATGGGCATTGCCGAATCCGCCCTGCTGATGGCGGGCACGCGCTACCCCATTGACAGCATCTACCTCAACATCGTCCTGTGCATGATTTGCATGAGCCTGAAGCAGGATGAACGCGCGGAGCAGAAGTTCGATGCCGCGTGGAGCATCGCCAGCCGCGAGGGGTACATCCACCCGTTTGTGGAGCATCACGGCATTTTGCAGGGGCAGGTGGAGCGCGCGCTGCGCAAGCAGGAGCCGGAAACGTACAACAAGATTGTGCAGTCGGTCTACCGCTTCAGCCGCGGGTGGATGAAAATTCACAACCCCGTGTCGACGCTGCAGGTGACCGACGCGCTCACACCCTACGAGTTTTCGATTGCCATGCTTGCCGCGAAGGGTCGCAGCAACAAGGAAATCGCCGCGCTGATGGGCGTTTCCGTCAACACGGTGAAGTCGTACATGGAGAGCATCTTTGAGAAGCTGCAAATCTCCAGCCGGAATGAAATCGACGCGTATGTGAATCGGTAATATCAACAAAAGCACGCACTCCGAATGTTGACATGCAAGTATTGCGGCTTAGACAACCCGAAGGAAGCGCGCTACTGCCAACACTGCGGTGGATACAGGTGAATAAAAATCAGCCGCGACGAGCATATTCACTCGTCGCGGCTGTGTTTATCTATGCGCTTCCTTATTCTGATACATCCGCGCGTCCGCCCGTGCCAAGGAATCCGCCAAATCATCCGTTGACGGATTAAAATGCGAACAGCCCACTGATACCATCGGCAGAACCGGATTCTCTGCCCGCGCCGCATCCATCAGGTGCTGGAAAATCTCCGTCATGGTGTTGTATTGCGCGTTCCGCCGCGTCAGTATCACGCAGAACTCGTCGCCGCCGATGCGGAAGCACGTCCCGTAATTCCCATACGCGCGGCGGATGCAGCCGGCAATCGTCCGCAGGCAGGCGTCGCCCATCAAGTGTCCATGGCAGTCGTTGACGTCCTTGAAGCGGTCAACGTCGAACATCAGGATGGTGGCAGGCACGCGCAGGCGCGCCAGATAATGCTCGTAGCCCAAGCGGTTGACAAGCTGCGTCAGCCCGTCGGTTTGCAGTACCATGTCGCTGGAGAATTTCGACATCATCAGCGCACCGCAGCTGATGGTAATCCAGTCGATTTTGACCGTCGGCAGGAACAGCTGCACCATCAGCCCTAACAGCACGAACAGCGTCGCGAGCATCAGCTGTGTGCCGCCGGTGTACTGATAGGCGCGGCAGGCGAACCAAATCTGCACGAGGAAGAACACCATGCTGCCCCCGTAGGCGAGCATGTAGAGCACGTAGAGCAACCCGTGGTGATAGAAATTCTGCCCATCGACATAGAATATCAGCCCTGTGAACGCCGAGAGCAGCACCAGCAGCGCGTGGAAGCCCGCAAGGCACAGCAGCCTGTGTACCACTTTCCGCGGGCAGGGATGGATAACGCAGCCCGCGAACAGACCGATTAGCGGCGCAAGCGAAAGTTCGATGGTCTTGACGGCGATATGCAGCGGAATCAGCGCGGGCGGCGTGCCATCCATCTGCACGCCCGACCACTCACACAGCGCGCAAATGGCGATGGTGGCGTACAGGCCGCCGCAGAGCAGGTTTCGGATCTTGGATTGGCTGATGTCGCCGCGCAGGGAGAAGAGCATAATCGCCATGGCGAAGACGCTGAGAGCAATATTTGCCGTGTATAATTCATTCATGCTGATTGTGGAGGCGGTTGACAAGCAATCGCGGCAGATAAGTTTGAAAAGGGCAAATTCCCCCTTCTTATAATAATGATACCACGAAAAAAAGAGGATGAAAAGTGGGTTACATAGGGCAAATTGCAAATGTGGCAGATTTCAACAAATGCGGGGAAATGGTTACATGGCAGGCTCCCATCTCCCCACAAGAAAAGGGACTGACCGAAGCCAGTCCCTTTGATGATTATTCGTATTCGCAAACGCTTGCCCAGCGGATGAGCAGGTCGCGCTCTTCGGGCTTGCCCTTGAGGGACTGGCTCGCGGCGACGATCGGAATCCACTGCTGGACGTACTGCTTGGCGGTGTCGCTCTTCTTGCAGAAGAGGGAGAGGTACTTCTCCGCCAGCGCTTCCTTGCCTTCCAGGACGAAGAGCAGGTAGGTGCGGGCAACATCAGCGGACGCGTTGCCCTGCGTGGCATGCGACCAGTCGAGGATGTACCACTGTCCGTCGGGCTTCAAGATAATGTTGGACGGGTTGAAGTCGCCGTGGCAGACCTTCTTGTGGACGTGCATACTCGCCAAGCGGGTGTGCAGCTCGTAGCGGGTGGTCGCGTCGAGGTCGGTGGCGGAAATCTTGCGCTGCATCTTCTCCGTCAGGCTGTTGAGCATCGGGCAGGTGCAGGCGTGAACCTTCATCTGAATGTCCACAAACAGGTTCAGGTACTCGTCTTCCTTTTCCGGATGCGCCGCCATCAGCGCAGCCAGCGTGTCGCCTTCAACGAACTCCGTCGTAATCGCCCATTGACCGTTCACCGTGTCAACAGCAAGGAGCTTGGGAATCGGCAGACCCGTCTCTTCCACGCGCGCCGTGTTCAGCGCTTCGTTCAGAATGTCCGCCTTGCTGTACCCTTCGGCAAACACCTTGATGGCCTTGGCGCCGTCGCGGTAAATCTTCTTATTTTCCCGCTCGGCAATCACATGCGTCAAATCCATAGGGAAACCTCCTTCTATATGGTTCATGTTTATTGGGGGAGAGGCGCAAGGGCGCTGCCCTTGACCTGCCAAAGGGTCTGTGACCCTCTGGCCTCCCTTTTTGCGATTGAGTTGGTGACGCTATCACACAACGTCCGCGTGTTTATGCGAGGATTCGCGTCTGCGGACGCGACCAGAGGGCAATGGAAACAGACGAAGTCTGCGATCGCCCTCTGGACTGCTTCGCCCCCTCCTGCGCTTGTTGGTTGATAAAGCGGCAGTGGAGAACGCAAAAGTCGATATTTGTCCTAAATATCTATTCGCCGCCCAAATGCGACATTCCTGCAAGCGGACAAAATTTTTTGTGCTCAAAAATGCCCGGCCCAGCAGAAGCATTCCTGCCAAGCCGGGGAGAATGGCGCATTACTCGCCGTAGTACGCCTTCAGATACATTTCCTTGATTTCGCTGATGAGCGGGTAGCGCGGGTTCGCGCCGGTGCACTGGTCGTCGAACGCCTGCTCGGACATTTCGTCCAGCGTCGCGAGGAACTTCTCTTCGTCCACACCGTAGTCGCGGATCGTATTCTTGATGCCGACGCGCTCCTTCAGGGCATGGATGTTGCGAATCAGGTTCTCCACCGTCTCGTCGTCATTCGCACCCTTGAAGCCGAGGTACTCGCCGAATTCAGCGTAGCGGCGCTTCGTGTGCGGATAGGCGTACTGCGGGAAGGTGCCCATCTTCGTGGGAACTTCGGCGCTGTTGTAGCGGATGACCAGCTCAATCAGCAGCGCGTTGGCGATGCCGTGCGGCAGGTGATGGAACGCGCCCAGCTTGTGCGCCATGGAGTGGCAGACGCCGAGGAACGCGTTCGCGAACGCCATGCCAGCCATCGTGGCGGCGTTGCCCATCTTTTCGCGGGCAACCGGCTCGTTCTGACCGTTGTCGTAGCACGCGGGCAGATACTCGAAAATCAGCTGAGCCGCCTGCTTCGCCAGACCGTCGGTGAAGTCTGTCGCCAGCATGGAGGCGTAGGCTTCCAGCGCGTGGGTCAGCGCATCGATACCGGAGGCGGAGGTCAAGCCCTTCGGCGCGGACATCATCATGTCAGCATCCACAATCGCCATCTTCGGCAGCAGCTCGTAGTCCGCCAGCGGGTACTTCACGCCGGTGTCCTGATCGGTAATGACGGCGAACGGAGTGACTTCGGAGCCCGTGCCAGCGGAGGTCGGGACGGCGATGAAGTACGCCTTTTCACCCATCTTCGGGAAGGTGTACACGCGCTTGCGGATATCCATGAAGCGCATTGCCATGTCGAGGAAGTCCACTTCCGGATGCTCGTACATGACCCACATAATCTTGCCGGCGTCCATTGCGGAACCGCCGCCGATGGCGATAATGCAGTCCGGCTGGAAGGAGGTCATCGCCTTGGCGCCTTCCTTCGCGCAGGCGAGGGACGGGTCGGGCGCAACATCGTAGAACGTGGTGTGGACGATGCCCAGCTCATCCAGCTTGTCGGTAATCGCCTTGGTGAAGCCGGATTTGAACAGGAACGCGTCGGTGACGATGAAGCAGCGCTTCTTGCCCATAACTGCCTTGAGTTCATTCAGGGCGACGGGCAGGCAGCCCTTCTTGAGGTAGACCTTTTCAGGCGCACGGAACCACAGCATATTCTCCCTCCGGATGGCAACAGTCTTGACGTTCAGCAGGTGCTTGACGCCGACGTTCTCGGAGACGGAGTTGCCGCCCCAAGAGCCGCAGCCCAGCGTCAGCGACGGACGCAGCATGAAGTTGTACAGGTCGCCGATGCCGCCCTGAGAGGAAGGCGTGTTGACGAGGATACGGCAGGTCTTCATGCGCGCGGCGAAGCGGTCAATCAAATCCTTGCGGGTGACGGCGTTCAAGTAGATAGAAGAGGTGTGGCCGTAGCCGCCGTCAGCAATCAGGTGTTCCGCCTTGTCGAACGCATCGTCGATGTCCTTGGCGCGGTACATCGCCAGCACGGGAGAAAGCTTCTCATGCGCGAACTCTTCGGAAATATCCACGGATTCGACTTCACCAATCAGCACCTTGGCGGTTTCCGGCACGTCCACGCCCGCAATCTTGGCAATGGTGTGCGCCTTCTGACCGACAATCTTGGCATTCAGCGCGCCGTTGATGATGATGGTCTTGCGCACTTTGTCCAGCTCTTCGCCTTCGAGGAAGTACGCGCCGCGCTTGGCGAACTCCGCCTTCACCGCGTCGTAGATGCTGTCCAGTACGATGGTGGACTGCTCGGACGCGCAGATCATGCCGTTGTCGAACGTCTTGGAGTGCAGGATGGAGTTGACGGCCACCTTCACGTCAGCGGATTCGTCGATAATCGCGGGCGTGTTGCCAGCGCCGACGCCCAGCGCAGGCTTACCGGAGGAGTATGCCGCCTTGACCATGCCGGGGCCGCCGGTGGCGAGGATGATGTCGGCTTCCTTCATCGCCATGTTGGTCAGCTCCAGCGAGGGAACATCGACCCACGAGATGATGTCTTCGGGCGCGCCGGCAGCCACAGCGGCTTCCAGCACAACCTTCGCGGCGGCGATGGTGGACTTCTTCGCGCGCGGATGGGGAGAGATGATGATGCCGTTGCGGGTCTTGAGGCAAATCAGCGTCTTGAAAATGGCGGTAGACGTGGGGTTGGTGGTCGGGATGACCGCCGCGACAACGCCGATAGGTTCTGCAACCTTCATCATGCCGAATGCTTCGTCGCGCTCCAGCACGCCGACGGTCTGCGTGTCCTTGTAGGCGTTGTAGATGTATTCAGCGGCGTAGTGGTTCTTGATGACCTTATCTTCCACCACGCCCATGCCGGTTTCTTCCACCGCCATCTTCGCCAGCGGGATGCGCATGTTGTTCGCGGCGAGGGCAGCTGCCTTGAAAATCTTGTCCACCTGCTCCTGCGTGTAGGTCGCATAGACCTTCTGTGCCGCGCGGACGCGGGCGAGGGCCGCCTCGAAGCTCTCCACGCTATCGACGATCGGATACTCTTTCGCCATGATACTCTCTCCTTATACTTCATCCGTCCTGCGGGGATGCGCCCGCGAACGGGGGATGTCGGTGTTTGTCGGGGTGACGAGAACAGTGTAGCAGATTGTTAAGCTCTTGTCAAGTGGCTGACATGATTTTAACGATATTTTTTTCACAATTTAATACGTTTTCGGAACGGGATGAATGGAATGGCGGATAGATGGGCGAAGGGGACAAGAACGCGGATTCGCTATTTGGGGAGCGTCGGAGCAACGTCCTCGCGCCGCAATCAGGCGGAGGAAGTTCGCGCGGCATAAGCCATCATCATATAAATAGGTAGCAATTCAGGCACTGCATCATCCCCCCGAAAAAAATCCGAGAAAATTTATGCAGACCTATTGCATTTTTATTCATTTTGGTGTATAATCCATCTTGTCCGGCAGACGGACACAAAAATGATGAAAATCAGGATGAAGATAAAGGAGTCGATTGTTATGGCGAAGATGCGCGTATTGCTGGCTTATTCCGGTGGTCTGGATACCTCGATTATCGTGCCGTGGCTGAAGGAAAATTATGACTGCGACGTGGTCTGCGTTGCGGGCGACGTCGGGCAGGGCGAAGAGCTGGAGCCCCTCCACGAGAAGGCGAAAAAGTGCGGCGCGGAAAAGCTGTACATCGAAGACCTGCGCAAGGAGTTTGTCGAGGACTTCATTTGGCCGACGCTCAAGGCGGGCGCGGTCTACGAGGGCAAGTACCTGCTGGGCACGTCCTTCGCGCGGCCGCTGATTGCCAAGCGCCTCGTCGAAATCGCCCACAAGGAGAACTGCACTGCCATCTGCCACGGTTGCACCGGCAAGGGCAACGACCAAGTCCGCTTCGAGCTGACCATCAAGGCGTTCGACCCGAATATGCAGATTATCGCGCCGTGGCGTATCTGGGACATCAAGACCCGCGAGGAGGAAATTGACTACGCCGAAAAGCGCGGCATCCCCGTCCCAGTGAAGAAGGATCGCCCGTATTCGATGGACCGCAACATCTGGCACATCAGCCACGAGGGCGCGGATTTGGAAGATCCGTGGAACGAGCCGCCGGAAGATCTGCTGCTGACGATGGTCACGCCCGAAAAGGCGCCTGATCAGCCCGAATACGTCACGGTGGACTTCGAGAAGGGCGTGCCGGTCGCCATCAACGGCGAAAAGCTGGACGCGGTGGATTTGCTGACGAAGGCGAACGAAATCGCGGGTCGCAACGGCGTTGGCTGCGCGGATTTGGTGGAGAACCGTCTGGTGGGCATGAAGTCCCGCGGCGTGTACGAAACCCCCGGCGGAACGATGCTCTACGCCGCGCACGGCATCCTCGAATCCATCACGCTTGACCGCGCCACCAGCCACTACAAGGAGCTGGTCGCGAGCAAGTTCGCGGAGCTGGTGTACGACGGCATGTGGTACACGCCCCTGCGCGAGGCGCTCTCCGCGTTTGTGGACAGCACGCAGCAGGCGGTCAACGGCACGGTGAAGCTGAAGCTGTACAAGGGCAACTGCATCAATGCGGGCGTGAAGTCGCCGAACAGCCTGTACATGGAGGAAATCGCCACCTTCGGCGACAGCCACGACCTGTACAGCCACAAGGATTCCGCGGGCTTCATCAACCTGCTCGGTCTGCCGCTGAAGGTCAAGGCGATGGTGGAGCAGAAGAATAAGAAGTAATTTAAAGCAACACCGCACAACTCGGCGGCTGACCGCCTCATTTGTGTAAATGTGATAACTGTGGTGTCCAGCAAGTCCTGCACTGAATTCGGGAGTAGAGCCCCAAATAGTATAAACGCGCTCGTCGGAAGGTCGGCGGGCGCGTTTTCTGTGCGAATTTGAAATTTGGAGGGGGATTTGAGGCAGCTGATTTCAGAAAAACCGATTTTCTGAAAGGTGGTTACACGCCGACACGAAAGTCGTTGTGAAGATACACAACAATTTGCCATGATTTTGTTAGAAATGCCGGAAATATATAATTCTTCAAGAAAACACTTGACTTTTTTCGGGGGGGGTAAAATGGAAGTAGAAAATCGCGAGGGAGGGGAGCTGTAGAAAGTGATGCGGACGATGTAGGGATAAAACTACGCAAAGACACTAACGGAAACGAGGTTCATTCAGGGAAAATGATAAGGAGACGTGTATACGATGGCAATGATTAAATGTCCGGAATGTGGACGCGATATTTCTGATGCTGCAAGTGCTTGCCCCGGCTGTGGTGCACCTGTTCGCAAGGCAGGCTGTATGGTTCGATTTGAAAGACCACGTGCGATAATCTGGGGAGTAGCGGTGAATGGTGTACTTTATGTTGATGGACAGAGAGCGGGTTCTGTTGCAAATGGTGCAACTTTTGAGGTATATCTATCATATGGTCAACATAGTGTTTCCATAGAAAGTAACACAAGTCTTAATCTTACTTCTAAACGTTCAAATGCAGATACTTTGAACATCCCTATGGGCGCAAAGAAAGTTATTGTAACAATCAAAGGCAAGTCAGATGTTGTTACTGCGCTTGGCGGAGGTGCAAAACTGGGAATTGCAGACGTTGAGGTTATCCGCTAATACAAATACAGGAATAAATCCGCTGTCCGCCTCCCATTCACGGAGGCGGATTTTTCATATCCATGCACATAAAAACGAGCCACCTTCTCACGAAACTGGCTCATCTATGGCAGGGGCAGAAGGACTCGAACCCTCAACAAAGGTTTTGGAGACCCACGTGTTACCATTACACCATGCCCCTATGCGGTTCGTCCGGGATTGCCGGAACGAGATTTAGTTTAGCACTTTTTCGGGCGTTTGTCAAGCGGTTTTGCGAAAATTGTTCCGAATTGGCAGAAAATCGCCCGGCGCTTTACAAAACCCGCGGCGCATGGTATGATGAGGGCAGGAAAGTCGGCGGGAGGGACGCATGTGCAGTGGGCGGAACGGGTTCGGGCGTATGTGCGGATGCATGGCGCGGGGTACACGCTATACCGCGCGGGCGAAATGCTGGCGGCACGGGTGCTGCTGCGGGAGGAATGGCGATTCCGGCGGGAGAAAGCATCCAAGCGCGAACTGGCAACCCAGCGCGCGCACCCCTTCCCGAACGTGCGCATCAGCGTCGTCGTCCCCGTGTTCAACACGCGCCCGAAATTCCTCCGCGCGCTGGCGGATTCGCTGCTTGCCCAGACGCACGGCGTGTGGGAGGTCTGCCTGTACGATGGCGGCAGCACGTCCGCCGAGACGCGAAAGGCGCTGGAGGCAATTGCCGCGCGGGACAGCCGATTCCACGTCGCGTACGGGGTGGAAAACGCGGGCATATCCGGCAACACGAACCGCGCGATTAAAATGGCGTCAGGGGAGTATATCGCCCTGTGCGACCACGACGATGTGCTTGCGCCGGATGCGCTCTGGCGGATTGCGGAAGCCATCGACGCGCACCACCCCGACGTGCTCTACACCGATGAGGATAAGCTGACCGCCCACGGCGCGATTCATGTTGATGCGCACCGCAAGCCGGATTTCTGCCCGGACAACCTGCGCTCCGGCAACTATATCTGCCATTTGTCGGTGATTCGGCGGACGCTGCTGGATGCCATCGGCGGATTACGACCGGCGTTCGATGGGTCGCAGGATCACGATTTGCTGCTCCGCGCGTGCGAGCGGGCGGACGGCGTCATCCACATTCCGCGCGTGCTGTACCACTGGCGGACGCTGCGGGGGTCAATGAGCCACACGAAATTGGCGGTTTGCCTGGACGCGGCGGCGCGGGCGGTGGAAGAGAGTATGCGACGCACCGGGTTTCCGGGAACGTGCCGGGTGGAGGACGGTGTGCTGCGGCTGCGGTATGACGTGGGGGATTTTACCGTCGCGGCATTGCGGCTTGCGCGGGATGCGTCCGCTGCGGATGTGAACCGCTTGGCGGCGGATTCGTCGGCAGACATGCTGATGTTCCTGTGGGGGGACACGGCGGCACCTGATGCGGACGGTCTGCGGGAGATGATGATGTACGCCCAGCGCCCGGATGTGTGCGCGGTGACGCCGCTGGTGGCGGATGCGCGCAATCGGGTGCTTCATGCCGGATACGACATTCTGCCGGACGGCACAGTGCGGTCGCGGAATCGCGGCTTGCCGGTGTCGGCGGGCGGCTGGCACGGCATGAACCGAACCAGCTGCAATGTCACGGCGGTTTCGCCGATGTGCTTTTTGGTGCGGCGGAATGCATTTGTGCCGCTGGCGGAAGGGGATTCGCTGGCGGTGGACTTGGCGCAGTGGTGCCTGGCACGGATGCAGGAGGGGATGCGGCATGTGTATACGCCGCACTGCGTGGTGAAGGCGGATGCGAAAAGCGCATTCGAGGGCTTCCGGGTGCAAGTGCCGCAGGGGTGGCACGACCCATGCGCGACGGGAAGCAAGCGCGCTTGATGGCGCTTTTGGTTTCTTCTACATACTTGAATTTTTTTGTTGCAGGGGTTTCGCCTCTGCGGAGGCGACAAGGGGGCAATGGAAACAGACGAAGTCTGCG
>ERZ827150.1315-NODE-1315-length-31716-cov-17.296200_pt1 | contig 31716 bp, 31 predicted proteins | sample MGYA00519779_ERZ827150 | MGnify/ENA primary metagenome ERZ827150 (study PRJEB31778, sample SAMEA3449267) | human gut metagenome | biome: human gut; feature: human-associated habitat; material: faeces | place: United Kingdom | collected 2010/2012 ...
TATTATTGAGTTTCCCATCATCTACTTCATCAAGGCTGTAATATTCAGCAGGGTTCGATTCGCTATAAGCATATTCAATCTTTCCATCACCATTAAAATCACCTTGTATAGTATCTCGTTCATAAATGGCTCCTACAATCAAATCCGTTTGCTTCGTCAACTTGGTATTGGCTGTGATTACACTTGGTTGTGGCCTATTTATACACCCAAACATCAGCAACACAATAAGTATAGATAGGTAATTTCTCATTTTAGGTTGTTGGATTTTGCGCACTTAGATTGTATGTTTTATAGAAAAGTAAGTGAGATGCAACATCTAAGATTTTAATAAACTTATTATTATGATGATTATAAATATCACGATACCAACAGCAAATATTGTTGAAAGAATAGAAAATAACCAAGCCAGCAAGGGAAGTAATGAAATAAAACCGCCTATCATAAAAATTACCCCCAAGCATCCTGTGATAGAATTTTCGTTATTCTGATTATTATTTGCGTTTAATATTAAATACCCAATAAGAAGTGCGATAATTCCTATAACCAGACCAATCCATACCTCATCGCCAGATGGTAACCCCAAGAATGGAGCGTCCGGATCATAACCTCTCCCACTTGGCTCATATGCATATAACAGATTTGGAATCAAAAGAACAATAGAGAATAAAGATTTACTTTTCATGGACCTAACCAATTCGTTCTTTACTTTGAGCTACAGCAATTAAAACAATAATGACACAGCCGACACATAAAAAATATTTAAGGTATTCTTCAATATCTTCGGCCCTTTTTTCCGTTCTAAGTTGATTAAGAGTCTTTTCCCCTGATAGCAGGTCTTGCAGACTAAGTTCAGTGTCATACTTACTCTCACCAAAATCAGTAGGTAAGAGATTTCCTATTGCACCCCCTCTATAAACAGCATCTCTGGTTACACTTCTGCCCCAATGCAGATTTTCCATACGTCTGTTAAACTCATCGACTTCTGACTGGTTTATTCGAGAGAGTCCTTTCATTCCCTCTATAGGAAAAGATTCAAGAACAGAATCAGGAATCGCCAATCCCTTAGAACACAAAAAAATTAGGGAAACTATTATTATAAGTTTTTTCATTGATCTTTTCGATTAATGATAGCCGGAACAATAGGTTAACAGATATAGATAAGTGGGAGAATTGTGATTTATTCATCATCACCTTTGATCTTATGGTAGATTTTGAATCCTACATACCAGATTAAACCCAGCATACATCCATAAACAAATTTAATCCAAATCTCATCCATATTACACAATTTTTCTTCTGCCGTCCCTAACAGATGGGTTAGTAGTAAAAAGAAAGCGCAGGACTGAAAGCCTATTTTACTAAAGCGGGTTCTGGAATACCTCGATGGATAAAACAAGCAACAGCCCTACGCCTATATACTTGGGTAAGTATACGACGAAAGGATAAGTCCGCTTATTCTCACCATCAATGAATTTTCCAGATTCGCTTTATGGGAATAAACTTACACTTTCCGTGTCAGTTAGTATGTTCCACAAAAGTAGAAAACTAACTTGGGAAATGCAATAACTCATCCTTCTTTTTAGGACTGTTGCAGAAACAAATTTCGGTTTAAAGTTTCAGAAAATCAATATTGATCTTAGAAAATGTTTACTCTTTCTTGCGGGGGTCTGCTCTTATGTAGGCCACAAGGACAAATATAAGCCCTCCGACAAGTGTCAAATACAAATCTTTCATAAATTCAGTACTCTAAAATAGTGCATAATCGGCACGTCTCACAATGATAGCTGAGTGCCCCCAAATAAAAAGAGAGGCATGGATCGCTCCACACCTCTCCAATTATAATCTCTTGGGATATTATCCCCGGATGATTTTCAGATAGTACGTCAGACTTTGAATTACTACACCTTCGATAAACTCCAAAAAAGCCGAGTTATCTCCCGAGGATGCCTCCTCCAAAGTCTCATAGTAGCGTCGCCTTGTCTCATTGTCTCCCTTGATATTGGCAATGGGATAACCGTGTTGCATCAATATCAGATTCATCAACAGACGGGCTGTCCTGCCATTCCCGTCAATAAAGGGATGAACAGACACCAGTTTCTCGTGCATCTGAGCCGCCAATACAACCGGGTGCATGGAATCTTTGTTTGCCTCGTACCATTGAAACAACTCGTCCATTTGGGGCTGTAACAGATAAGGCTGGGGAGGAATATGCTTGCTGCCGCTGATAATGACAGGTACACGGCGGTATTTCCCTGCATTGTCCTTGTCTATGCTGTGCAGGACAATGGCATGAATATCCAAAAGCACACGTTCCGAGATCGGCTCTTTCTTTTGGGCAATATCCTTAATAAAATCAATGGCCTCTTTATGGTTGATAGCTTCCAAATGCTCCCTTAACCCTTTGCCTGCAATGGTAATACCTTTGTTGACCACCATATCCGTTTCATGGAGGGTCAGGGTATTTCCCTCGATGCGGTTGCTGTCATAGGTATATTCAATCTCCAGGGCCTCTGTGATGCGGTAATTCTCATTGGCCCTGTATTGATTCAGTTCACCTAAAAGGGTGTCGATCTGTTGCAACTTGTCATTCATACTCACAAAAATACACAAATTTCAGACAAAAGGTAATTCCCGGCGCTCTTTTGGAGAGCTTGTACACCTATCTTTCCATTGTATAAGAGAGATAGATGTACAACTCCCGCACAGATAGATTCTGTTATTATAAGCAATTAAGTGCGCATACTCCAACTTTCATATCATAATGGATAATAGACAGACCGTAGCATTTCCGGTAAGAAAACCATTTATAGCAGGGTTGGTAAATTAATAACAGAGGGAGATTTCCGGGAAAACCCCACGCACATACTTTTGAATTATTTAGAAAGTAAGTGCGGGAATTACTCCACAAACCACCTGTACTCACTCTCTCCATACAGAGCCTTGTTGATACCCTCAGCAAGTTGTGAGGCATTGAGCGCCCTGTCCAGAAAATTGTCGATGTAGGAGGACTTATTGGCCCCTGTGAGTAGGTTGTAGACCTTCCACATGGAAATCTCTCGGCTCTGTGCATCTACCCCGAAAGCCTCGTCTTGGTAGTAGGCCCTTGCCACCAGATTGATCTGGGTGTCTGTCATTAGAAGCTGGGGCAGTCTCTTTTTATCCTCCTGGGGCAGGCATTGATAAAGCCGTGATTTTCCTAAGAACTGAGCAAACTGATGTTCTGTCATGGAAGAGTTCACGAGGGTTTGCATCTGCCTTGTGTGTTTCTCGGGATTATAGAGCTGAAACAACTCCATGACAGCCTGAAAGAGGGCCTGTGTATTCATTACCTTGATCTCGCTCTTGTAGCCGTCCGTGGAGACACACATGTTACAGCAGACCATGTTCTGAAAGCCCACAAAGACTTTGAATTTCTCCGCGGATTTCTTGTTGTAGAGGTTTTCATGGTTGTAGGCCCTTACCCCTCCTACGGTCAGCTTTAAGGGGTTTCCGTCAATGTCCTCATGGATAGTGGGGATTTCAAAGCAGAACATCATCCGCTCATAGTAGATGGTCTTGTCTGTCTCCAAAAGCTGGTTCACGGGCTTGTGGATAGCTTCGGGGATTCTGCCCTTGATGATATGACTTACCCTTATCTCAGGGCTGTCGATGGTTTCTCCCCGGAAGAACTGCTGGGCCGCCTCATGGACTGTCTCCACAAAGGCAGGGTGTGAAATGGTTACCTCGTTGTCTTTGGAGAAAACCGGGACCACACAATCACTTTGCAGGTGGCGGAGTGAAACCTCTTTGGTATTGGCCTCTATAAAGGGTGTGGTCTTATTCGTCCTGAGCGGCTGTGTAATATTGATAGGATGCTGTGTCGGCAGAGGAATGATCTCTTGCCTAACGGGATGGAGTTGGAGCGCTGTTTCCATAGTTTTGAGGGGTTTGGGGTTGAATGATGTTTGATTGGGGATTGAGGTTGCACCAGTTCAGGATGGCTTGACCTACTTTGGGAGTGATGGTGAACTCGGGACGGTCCATGAACAGGCCTGTTCTGTCTTTGGAAGCCTGCACATGGTGTTTGAGGTCTATATCCAGAACGACGGTAAATTCATAGTCCATGCCATCCCTTTGCATGGCTTTAAGGCCCACTTTCTCCGGGACCATCTTGCCGTTCTTTTCATTGAGCACATAATCCTGCTTGGTGCGCATGGTACAGATGATATGCACGGGTGATTGCAGAATTTTCTGTACAAAGGCATTCTGCCGGGGTGTAACCTTGGCCCAGTTTGCAAAGGAGTTGCCTTGCAGTCCTGCATGGAAATCCAGCAGATAGTCCCAGCATTGGGAGATACTGTCCACGATGATTACCTCCATACCTGCATTTTCACAGAGGGTGATGGCCTCGATGTAATTCTCCGGGGAGTAATCACCGCCGAGGGAGACCACATTGTAGGTCCCGAGGTGAGCATAGAGATCGGCAGAGCCATTTTCTGAATCTATGACAGCAATTTTAGACCAGTCCGAGGTCATGCCATAGGCTAACAGGAGGGCTGAGTAGGTTTTGCCCGAACCTGCACAGCCTTGGAGGGCCAGTTTGATTTTGGCCTGCTTTCTTGTAGAAGGGCGAATGTGTAACATAAAAGTTGTTTTAATTTGAATTAAATATTATATTTGAAAAGTTTACATCTAAAATTCTTATTAATATGTTTGTTTCTGCAATAGAAGAGGCTAAGGAATTTACCAGGCCAATACACTCAATTATGAGGTGCTATAAAAGCACAGAAATTATTCCTGCAGCAGCAACTTTATTCATTCTTAATGAGGATGGATATGCTTTGACATGCAAACATGTTGTAGAGGGGCTTATTGCACCTGCAGATGAGATCAATGCAAAATACGCATCCTATAAGGCAAGGATTAATGAAGTTCCATTAGGGGCAAAACGGACAAAGAAGATTTCAGATATAGCAAAAAAATTTGGATACACATCTGAAAATATAATTGAAATCTATAATCACCTTATAGATTGTGTAGATAGATTTTCAGAGTTGAAATGGATATGTCATCCCGTTTATGATCTTGCTATACTCAAATTTAATGGATTCAATGAATTATATTGTAAAAAATTTCCTATTTTCTTAAAACAAACTAATCAGATTCAACAAGGAAAATTTTTATGTCGATTGGGGTATCCATTTCCAGAATTTACGAACTACACATACAATAGAGAAACTGACGCTATTGAATGGTCTGACTTTGGAATTTCAGAATCTCCGAGATTCCCTATTGAAGGAATGGTGACTCGCTTTGTTAAGGATGAAGAACGAAATTTTGGTATTGAACTAAGTACTCCTGGATTAAAAGGTCAAAGTGGAGGACCTCTATTTGATGAAAACGGAATTATATATGGGATGCAATATCAAACTATATTTGAGTATTTGGGTTTTGATGTAGTAGATAAAACGGAACTTATTAATAATCGCAAAAAGAAAATATCAAATTATCCTTATATTCATTTAGGTCGATGTATTCACGTTGATGTTATAAAAGATTTTTTACGCGAACATAATGTAAAATTTAATGAACAATAAAACAGGCAGAAAGCCCGAAAGCCTCCTGCCTGTCCTGAGAACCCTTAATCAGCTTAAAATACAGCCAATGTAGGGGCTCCTCCCTCGCCCCGCTGATGGAGCATCATAAACATCTCTCCTGTCTCGGCATTGCACACCTGAGACACCACCGGGTCTGTCAGCTGTCCTGTCTCTACTTTCCGACTGCAAGGGCCTGTTTCAAGGCCATAGACAAAGAATACCTTGCCCGTGTGGGGATTCTGTTTGACTTCCAGCTTCTCAACTCCCTGCTGGGCCTTGAACTGGGCTACCTCCCACGTCTCGATAAATTTCAGATTGCTTTCCATACCACAAATATTAATTTTAAATGGTTGTGGCGGGGGACCATCCCCACGCCGAGTGCAGGGAGAGGTCATGTGGTGATTGGAGCAAACGTGTGCGGATAAAACTGAAAAAAATAAAAAATAAAATAGTTATAGCTTGGGTGTCAGTAAATAATGTCTTATTAAGAATAATGTTTGCCAACACCAACAGATTCACTTACTTAGGATAAGGGCAGGAGTTGGATACTCCCGCCCTTGTCTCTATTCATCCTCTCCTATCAACTCTGATTCGATTTTATCCATATCACGTTCGATAGAACTATTCAGAATCTTGGCATAATGTTGAGTCATACGCACACTACTGTGTCCCAGCATCTTCGAAACATTTTCCAACGAAGCTCCATTTGCCAAAGTAACCGTCGTAGCAAAGGTATGCCGGGCGCAATGTGTTGTCAGATTTTTAGCTACTCCGCACAACGTTGCCAATTCTTTCAGGTAAGCGTTCATTTTCTGATTACTCGGTACAGGGAGAAGCCTACCCGTCGCAGCCCGATATTCCGCATATTTCTCCAAAATACGCAATGCAGGGCGCAATAAAGGAATGTTACACATATTATTGGTCTTGTTTCGAGCTTTTCGCAACCACTGCCTACCCCGCTTACCCTCGACGATATTTTCCGTGCTGAGAGACGCCACATCGACATAAGCCAATCCGGTCAGACAACAAAACAGAAAAATATCCCGAACCTGTTCCAAACGCGAAATACCAATCTGCTTTTCTTCCAGCCGCTTCAACTCATCCTGCGTCAAAAATTCCCGTTCAACAGTCTGCATTTTAAGAGGTAGCAAATCTATTGGATTGGTCTGAATAAGTCCCCGCGTTTTTGCAAGATTCACAATCTTACTCAGATTACGCAAATACTTGACAGTCGTGTTGTTATTATTACTCCGAACCGTCATTAAATAGTGTTGATACTCCTCCATGAGTTGTGCATCCAACGCTTTAACCTCTATATCGCTGATACCGCGGGTTGCTGTCAAAAACTCCCGGAACAGCTTCAGCGAGGTCAGATGCCGTTTATAGGTATTGGCTGCCGTCGTCTTACCGATCAATTCTTTCATCCGGGAATTGTGCTCTTCATAAAGTTTGCACAGCATCTCACCCTCCGGTTGTTCAACACCTCGATATTGCCGCATTACCTCTTGAACGCTTACCTGCTTACCCTCAGCCAATAACCCCCTCTCAATGTCGTAGATACGAAATTCCTGCTGGTCAAGATATTCATTCAACTGTTTGTTTACGAGGGTATTGTTCCTTACCCTACCTTTGGCCGTAACCCATTGGGACGGCATAGTGCTCCGACGAAGCGAGCACTCAACATACTCCTGATGGGAGGAGACACGCATAAAGATAGGCACAGAGCCGTCTTTAAGCGGTTTCCTCCGCTTAATAAAAAATAGAATGGATAACATCGTTACGATGAATTTATCGGGAAATCCGATGGTACAAAGATAAGTAAAATAAGTGAATTTTGCAAGTGTAAAACATTGCAATACAGAGAAATATAAAGCATTCTCTTGGACTTTCACTTGGACTTGGGAAGTCCAACTGCAACTCCCATGAATTCTCCAAGTAAACTCTTTCCGAATCCTGCCGAGAAGTGCATACAGAGCACAAAAAGAAAATCCCGTAATTCGCAGAATTACAGGATTTTTCTCATAACTACTTTGTTTTCAGTGGAGGTGGCGGGAGTCGAACCCGCGTCCAAACAGGGAACCCGAAAGCTTTCTACACGCTTAGCCGCCATTTGATCCTTCTCCCCGTGCCTGGCAGGCGGCTACCGAACACGAGGCCCAGTTCCTTGATTTTCGCGCACCGGCCGGAACCCTCCGGCGCACTATCTCTAAATGGATGATACCCCGTATGAAGAGCCGTTAAAGAGCGGAACGTCCCTTCGGGATACTCGTCGCCAAAGCGCCTGGGCTTCGGCGATTAAGCCAATTTTCCTTGAAAATTAGGCAGCGAGTGCAAGGCTGTTATTGCCATTTGTAGTTTGAGCATCGGGATTAACGAGCCGCCACACAGCGCTCGGCGTGCTTACAATCAAACTCTGCCTGCTGTCAAAACCAGGCACCCCCGGTCTTTCCGCGCAAAGTCAATCGGAAACAGTGCAAAGATAGTACAAAACGCGGGCATTCGCAAATTTATTTGACAAATGCCGGGAGCAGCCCCGTCGGACCGAAAGCACCGGAGCCGGATTGTCCGGATTCGGAGCCTCGGCAGCCGAAACCGCGCCGCCGGCCCGTTCCGAAGCAGCAGGCGGAGCGTCTGCCGCAGTCCATCGCCCGCGAGGGGTTGCGCAAAATCCGCGCCGCACCCGCCTCCGGACGCCTGCCGGAACGCTTTTTTACCGGACGGATGAAGGGCATACGGATATTTTGCTTATCTTTGTTTGTTCGGAAAACAGAGCGAAACGCTATGAATGAAAAATATGTCGTAAATCTCCGCGACGTGGCTATCTACCATGCCGACAATCCCTTCGGCAGCTGCTCAGAGAAGAAACTCCTGCAACGGGGCGAGATGGTGCTCTCGGAGGTCAACCTGTCGGTGGCCCCGGGCGAATTCGTATACCTGATCGGACGTGTCGGGAGCGGGAAAAGCAGTTTACTCAAAACTTTATATGCCGAGATGCAACTCCTTACCGGAAAGGGATATGTCGCGGGATTCGACCTGCGCCGCCTGCGCCGCAAGGACATCCCCTACCTGCGCCGCCGCATCGGCATCGTCTTCCAGGACTACCAGCTGCTCACCGACCGCAACGTCTTTATGAATCTTTACTACGTGATGAAGGCCACGGGCTGGAAGCGCGAGCAGGAGATCCGCGAGCGCATCGACCGGGTGCTGGGGCTGGTGGAACTCGGCTCGAAGAGTTACAAGATGCCTTTCGAGCTTTCGGGCGGCGAGCAGCAGCGGCTGGTGATCGCCCGCGCACTGCTGAACGACCCGCAGGTGCTGCTGGCCGACGAGCCCACGGGCAACCTCGACCCGGTAACGGCCGACGGCATCATGCAGCTGTTCCAGAAGATCGCCTCGCAGGGCTGCGCCGTGGTGATGTCGACGCACAACACGGCCCTGATCGAGAACTACCCCGCCCGCGCCGTCCTCTTCTCCAAGGGCAAAATCCGCGAGGTGGACCTCAAGGCCGAACTGGCGTAAACACACGAAACAACAAGTCAATCTATACCTTGATAATAACTTTTCCAAGAACATGTACCCCCAAAAGGATCGGTCGTTTGAAAATATACATATGCTCTCGTATTGCTTGCGGCAAGCATAGCACGTAATTTCTTATTTATCCCAAGATATCCAAAGCCCTGTTGACCTGAGATTTGCCCTTGGGCTTTGGTCTTACAAACGAACCGGCAAGGAGCGACCCGATTCAAGCACAAGAACTCCACCGCATTAACCGTGGAAGGTGCGAAAAAAACTTGGATACCTCTGCCTGATCAGGGGCATTCAATCTACCGGAAGACAGCGGCTCTTCAGAGCGGGTTTGAGAAACCGCTATTGAATCATTTTCTTCGCGAAGTTCCTTTGGCCCTTTCAAGTAAACGGGCCAATCGGGATGCTCCTTTATGGATTCTTTCATCGCTTTATTAACCTCCAGCACGGTTTTTTGCGCTTTTTGATAATAATAATCAGAAACCCCGAGTGCTTCAGCCTCTTTTTGAGATAGGTTCAATACGACGCAGCTATCGACAACGTGCATGTAATTTACCAAAATCAGATTGGCATTTATCTCTGATTCGATATTCCCTGTATTTTGTACATTTCCGGAATCCACATCTCGGATACCTTCATTGGTTGAACATGTAATTAAAATCGCAGAGCACGCAATAATTGCATAACTTTTCCAATAATTTTTCATAATTTTCCATTTTTTTTAACTACCCGAGTGTAAAATACGAATAAATTTCATATATACGGCATTTTTTTACAAAAGTGAATCCATTACATTTTAACCAAATCCAATACCGCATCTTTCTTGTTTTATACGGAAAATTTCCGTATATTTGTACGATATTTAAAGACTACGATGAGTACCGAATTAGAAAACGTTAAAAAACAAGAAGAAGAATACTCCGCGTCGAACATTCAGGTCCTTGAAGGTCTCGAAGCGGTGCGCAAGCGTCCCGCCATGTACATCGGCGACATCGGCGAGAAGGGTCTCCACCACCTGGTTTACGAGGTCGTGGACAACTCGATCGACGAGGCGCTGGCGGGCTACTGCACCGACATCGACGTGACGATCAACGAGGACAACTCCATCACCGTCAGGGACAACGGCCGAGGCATTCCGACCGACTACCACGAGAAGGAGGGCAAATCGGCGCTCGAAGTGGTGCTGACGGTGCTCCACGCCGGCGGTAAGTTCGACAAGGGCAGCTACAAGGTCTCGGGAGGTCTGCACGGCGTCGGCGTCTCGTGCGTCAACGCGCTTTCGACGCTGCTGATCGCCGAGATCCACAGCCGCGACGGCAAGATCTACCGCCAGACCTACAGCAAGGGCGCCCCGACCTCGCAGGTCGAGGTGGTCGGCGAATGTACGGACCGCGGTACGATCATCACCTTCAAGCCCGACGGCTCGATCTTCACGCATACCACCGAATACAAATACGACATCCTGGCCAACCGCCTGCGCGAGCTGGCGTTCCTGAACAAGGGCATCAGCCTGAACCTCTACGACAAGCGTCCCGACGAGGAGGGCAAGACCCGCGAGGACCACTTCTACTCGGAGGAGGGACTCAAGGAGTTCGTCAAGTACCTCGACGCCACGCGCGGCACGCCGATCGTCGAGCAGATCATCTACCTCGACACCGAGAAGAACGGCGTCCCGGTGGAGGTGGCCATGCAATACAACGATTCGTTCTCGGAGAACGTACACTCCTATGTAAATAACATCAACACCATCGAGGGCGGTACGCACCTGACGGGCTTCCGCCGTGCGCTGACCCGTACGCTCAAGAAATACGCCGAGGATTCGGGCATGCTCGCCAAGCTGAAGTTCGACATCAACGGCGACGACTTCCGCGAGGGTCTTACGGCTGTCGTATCGGTGAAGGTGCAGGAGCCGCAGTTCGAGGGACAGACCAAGACCAAACTGGGCAACGACGAGGTTGCGGCCGCCGTCGACCAGGCCTTGGCCTCGGCGCTGGGCGACTATCTGGAGGAGAACCCCAAGGACGCCAAGGCCATCGTGCAGAAGGTGATCCTCGCGGCTACGGCCCGCCACGCGGCGCGCCACGCCCGCGAACTGGTGCAGCGCAAAACCGTGCTGTCGGGCGCCGGGCTTCCCGGAAAACTCGCCGACTGTTCGAGCCGCGACCGTTCGATCGCCGAGATCTTCTTCGTCGAGGGTGACTCGGCAGGCGGTACGGCCAAATCGGGCCGCGACCGGAATTTCCAGGCCATCATGCCGCTGCGCGGTAAGATCCTGAACATCGAGAAGGCCCAGGAGCACCGCATGTGGGAGAACGAGGAGATCAAGAACATGTTCACGGCCCTCGGCGTCACGATCGGAACCGAGGAGGACTCCAAGGCCCTGAACCTCGAAAAACTGCGCTACGACAAGATCATCATTATGACCGATGCCGACGTCGACGGAAGCCACATCGCCACGCTGATGCTGACGTTCTTCTTCCGCAAGATGAAGGAACTGATCGAAAACGGCCACGTCTATATCGCCACCCCGCCCCTCTACCTCGTGAAGAAGGGCAAGCAGGAGCGTTACTGCTGGACCGAGAAGGAGCGCGACGAGATCTCGGCCGAGTTCGGCAAGGGCGTGCACATCCAGCGTTACAAAGGTCTCGGCGAAATGAACGCCCACCAGCTGTGGGAGACGACGATGAACCCCGACACGCGCATCCTGCGCCAGGTGAACATCGAGAACGCCGCCGAAGCCGACCGCATCTTCTCGATGCTGATGGGCGACGAGGTTCCGCCCCGCCGCGAGTTCATCGAGCGAAATGCGCATTACGCGAATATCGACGCATAAAACGACAGTCAGAAAAAGGATTGCCCTCTTCAGGAGGGTGATCCTTTTTTTTAATAACCACCGCAAATCGCATTGTTGAGAATAATCCGGACGACGGATGCCATAAAGTCCTCTCCGAGGAGGGGATTTAGGGGAGGGTCGGATTTGCAAACGACGCCGGAGGCGGCGAATAAAGACGATCAGATGCGATGAAACGGTCTATAATATCAAAAACATACTGATCTTATGAACGTAACGGTAATCGGAGTCGCCGGGGGAACCGGCTCGGGAAAATCGACGCTCGTCAAGCGTTTGCAGGAAGCGTTCGTCGGCGACGACGTGGTGACGCTCTGCCACGACTACTACTACAAGGCGCATCCCGAACTCACCTACGAGGAGCGTACGAAACTCAACTACGACCATCCGCAGGCCTTCGACACGGAGATGCTCGTGGAGCATATCAAGGCGCTGAAGAACAACGTACCCATCGAACACCCGGTCTACTCGTTCGTCGACCACGACCGCACGTCGGAGAGCGTGAGCGTGAAACCTTCGAAGGTGATCATCGTCGACGGCATCCTGATCTTCGAGAACAAGGAGCTGCGCGACCTGATGGACATCAAGGTTTACGTCGACACCGACGCCGACATCCGGCTGGCGCGGCGTATCCTGCGCGACGTCTGCGAGCGCGGGCGCACGATGCAGTCGGTCATCACGCAGTACACCTCGACGGTGAAGCCGATGCACGAGGAGTTCGTCGAGCCGTCGAAGAAATACGCCGACGTGATCATTCCCGAAGGCGGCTTCAACTCGGTGGCCGTAGCGATGCTGATCCAGAACATCCGTTCGCTGATCCAGAGCAGCAAATAGGGAATCTAAATAGTAGCCTTAAAATGCTGAAACCATGAAAAAACTTATTGTTCTTTTAATTTTCTCGCTTTCATTTGGTTGGTTTGTCTTTGCTCAAAACAACAACGATGAAACTGAAAAAGCATCACCAATGCAAAATGCGGAATTAATTCGTAAAGTTTGTTTTCTTGATATAGAAGGTGAAGTATATACCGATGTAGTAGTTGCAATCAAATCCATTAGCCCAGATGGCTTTTTTAGCGACAAATACAGGGTTAAAGTAAAAGTAACAGACTCTAACGGCAAAACAGTATGGAATAAGACTATGAAGAACGCCTATCTATATGTTTTTTCAGATGGACAAATTCAGATTGGAAGGCCCAAATTCAGTCAACTTGTAATTTATTCAGGTAAGCGTGCCAACAAATATGAGAAAGGCATAATAAGAGAAAAAGAAGGCGTGTATAATTAGAATAACACTAATCAAATAATAACACAAGCCCCGGACTTCTCGAAAAGAGGTTCGGGGCTTTGGTATATTCGACTTCCAGTATCGCTTTATCAGATACCAGTTATCTTCTTGATTTCGTTGAGCTTGTTCAACGCCTCGATCGGGGTCAGCGAGTTGATGTCGAGGCCCTTGATCTGGTCGCGGATCTGCACCAGCACGGGATCGTCGAGCTGGAACATCGACAGCTGCATGTTCTGCGGCCCGGCGCTCTCGGCGGCCTCCTTCACGGCCTGCGCCGCGGATTTGCGGCCCCGCTCCTTGAGGCTGCGGCTCGGCACGATCTCGTTGTTGCCGTAGACCAGTTCGAGGTTACGCAGAATCTCGTCCGCCCGCGAGACGATCGACACCGGCATGCCGGCCATGCGGGCCACGTGGATACCGAACGAATGCTCCGTGCCGCCGCGCTCGAGCTTGCGCAGGAAGACGATCTGGTTGCCCATCTCCTTGACCGAGACGTGGTAGTTCTTCACCCGGGAGCACATCTGCTCCATCTCGTTCAGCTCGTGGTAATGCGTGGCGAAAAGCGTCTTGGCGCGGGCCGAGGGGTGGTTGTGAAGGTATTCGACCATCGCCCAGGCGATCGAAATGCCGTCGTAGGTCGACGTGCCGCGGCCGATTTCGTCGAGCAGCACGATGCTGCGGTCCGAAATGTTATTGAGGATGCTGGCCGATTCGAGCATCTCGACCATGAAGGTCGACTCGCCCTGCGAAATGTTGTCCGAAGCCCCGACACGCGTGAAAATCTTGTCCACATAGCCGATATGGGCCGACTTCGCGGGTACGTACGAACCCATCTGGGCCATCAGGATGATCAGCGCGGTCTGGCGCAGCAGCGCCGACTTACCCGACATGTTGGGTCCGGTGATCATCATGATCTGCTGCTGCTTGTCGTCGAGCATCACGTCGTTGGGGATGTACTCCTCCCCCACGGGCATCAGCGTCTCGATCACCGGATGGCGGCCCTGACGGATGTCGATGCGCTTGCCGTCGTCCAGCACGGGACGCACGTAGCGGCGTTCGCAGGCGATGCGTGCGAAGGACTGGAGGCAGTCGATGCGCGCCACCGCGGCGGCGTCGCGCAGCATCGGCGCCAGCGAACCGCAGATATAGGCCATGATCCCGGCGTAGATGCGCTGCTCCAGGATGAGCATCTTCTCCTCGGCGCCGAGAATCTTCTCCTCGTACTCTTTCAGTTCGCCCGTAATGTAACGCTCGGCGTTGGCGAGGGTCTGCTTGCGTATCCACGTCTCGGGGACCTTGTCCTTGTGGGCGTTGCGGACCTCGATATAGTAGCCGAAAACGTTGTTGTAGCTGATCTTGAGCGACGGGATGCCCGTGGCCTCGCTCTCGCGCTGCTGGATGCGCGCGAGGTAGTCCTTGCCGTGGAGCGCGATGCGGCGCAGGTCGTCCAGTTCGGGATCGACGCCGTCGGCGATCACGCCGCCCTTCTGTATCTGGTTGTTCTGCGGGTCGGGGTAGATTTCGCGGGCGATACGCTCGCGGACCTCCGCCAGAGGGTCGATCTGCTCTGCCAGCGCATGCAGACGGTCGTCGTCGGTGGACTCCAGCGCAGCCTTGAGCGTCTCGATGGCTCCGAGCGAGTTCTTGAGCTGCACCAGTTCGCGGGGCGTGACCCTCTGGGCGGCGATACGCCCCGCGATACGCTCCAGATCGCCCACCAGCGACACCTGCTCGCGGATGACATCCGCCAGATCGGCGTCTTTGATCAGCCGTTCCACCACATCGAGGCGCTCGTTGATCTTCGCGGGGTCCTTGATCGGCATGGCGATCCAGCGTTTCAGCAGGCGGCCGCCCATCGGCGTCAGCGTGCGGTCGATCACGTCGGCGAAACTGCACTTCTCGCGCGCGCCGTTCGACGAAAAGAGTTCGAGGTTGCGGATCGTGAACTTGTCGACCCACACGTAATCGTCCTGGTCGATACGCGCGATGGAGGCGATATGGCCCGTTTCGCGGTGCTCGGTGAATTCGAGGTAGTAGAGAATGGCCCCGGCGGCCGAAATGCCGCTGGTGAAGTGGTCCACGCCGAAGCCCTTGAGGGATTTGGTCCCGAACTGCTTGCAGAGTTTCTCGCGGTTGACGTCCTCCGAAAAGACCCACTCGTCGAGACGGTAGGTGTAGAGTTTCGACCCGAACGAACCGGAAAAACGGTCCTCGTAGCCGCGCTGGTAGACGACCTCCTTGGGCTGGAGGTTCGAGATCAGCTTGTCGACATAGCTGTCCGCTCCCTCGGCCACATAGAACTCGCCCGTGGAGATGTCCAGAAAAGCCACGCCCGTCGTCTGCCGGCCGAAATAGACCGACGCGATGAAGTTGTTCTCCTTGTTGGCCAGGATGTTGTCGCCCAGCACGATGCCCGGAGTCACCAGTTCGATCACGCCGCGCTTGACGAGTCCCTTCACCAGCTTGGGGTCCTCCAGCTGCTCGCAGATGGCCACGCGCTCGCCCGCCCGCACCAGCTTCGGCAGGTAGGTGTCGATGGCATGGTAGGGAAATCCCGCCAGTTCGACGTACGTCGCCGATCCGTTGGCGCGGCGCGTGAGCGTGATGCCCAGAATGCCGCTGGCCTTGATCGCGTCGTCGCCGAAGGTCTCGTAGAAATCGCCCACGCGGAACAGCAGAATGGCGTCGGGATGTACTGCCTTGATGGAGTAATATTGCTTCATCAGGGGCGTCTCGACATATTTTTTGTCGATTTTCTTTTCGGAAGTCAAAATAGAATATTGTATAATTTATACAACAAAGATAGGCCTTTTTTGAATGCCGTGCAAAGCTGACATCCAATTTTTTTTTTCGTCTGTCCGGCCGGTTCTTTCCGCCCAAGCGTCAGAGAATCCCGTTCTCGGAGAACACTTTGCGGTAAAACTCCGCCTTCCACTCCACGGGACGCGGGAAAGCCCGCGACGAGGAGGGCATGCGCCACAGCGTCAGGTCGCGCCCCGCAAAGGGCATCGGCACGCACTCCCCCACGGCCGGTTCGCCGCAGCCCGTGATGGCGCGCAGTGTGTCGGTGGCCTTCTGTCCCGTCGTGACGACGGCCCGGCAGGCGGGAATGCGGGCCAGCAGGGTTTCGAGATCGACTTCGCGCACCACTTGAAGTGACGCGTCCGACGCATTGTCCTTCAGCCGGATGACCTCCACAGCCGTATCGTAGAGCGCAATCCCCCGCTCACGGCAGAAGGCCTCGATTCGCTCCCGGTCGAACCGCCGTCCGCCCGGTTCCAGGAAGTGCATCTTGTCGCCCGTAGCAAGGTAGCCCACGATCCGCCACATGTCGTTTTGCAGGTTGGGATAGAAGAACTCCATCGACCAGCGGATGCGTTTGGGCGGAAAGCTGCCCAGCATCAGCAGGCGGGCGTTTTCGGGCAGGAAAGGTTCAAGGGGATGCCGTTCGCTATTCATAGAATTTTTCATCGAAATTTACAAGATATAATTTATCGGTGGCGCGCGTCAGGGCCGTATAGAGCCAGCGGAGCATGTCGCGCGACATCGGCTCGTCGCCGAACAGGCAGCGGTCGACGAAGACCGCCCGCCACTGGCCGCCCTGCGCCTTGTGGCACGTGACGGCGTAGGAAAACTTCACCTGAACGGCGTTGAAATGCGGATTCTCACGAATTTCCTTAAAGCGTTTCAACTTGCTTTTGATGTCCGTGTAGTCCTTCTCCACCTCGTAGAAAAGACGCGTCGACTCCTCCCGGGTGAGCGACGGCGACTCCGAGGCGATCGTATCCAACAGAATCTTGCACTCGATCTCCGCATCGTTGTAGTCGGGAAATTCGAGCACGGCGTCGGCGAAGCGGAAACCATAGAAATCCTCGAACCGTCTGAGGCGTTTCAGCCGCGCGATGTCGCCGTTGGCGATGAAGTTCATCGGGCAGTCTTCGGTGTGCTCGGGGAAGTAGTAGTTGTTCTTGACGACCATCAGCATGTCGCCGCTCTCGATCTCCTCCTCGGCATAGAGCACGTTGCGGCGGATGCCCTCGTTGTAGCGGTTGGCCCGCTTGTTCGAGCGCGTGATGACGATCGTCTCGTCGCGGCCGTATCTGGCATAGCAATCCTGAAGTTTTTCGAGGAACTCGCCGCCCACGACCGCCTCGATGTCGGGAAAATCCATCTCGAAGCGGGGAATCTCGTAAAGGCCGTTTTCGAGCATGCAGCGCACCAGCGTGGCGTTGAAGAGGATGCCCGACTGCGCCTCCTGCCGCACCACCTCGTCCATCGTGCCGTAGACGATGCCGCCGTAGGCATCCATCGACACCGGGTCGAGCGCCGGGCTGAAATCGGCCCCGACGGGCGGCAGCTGCGCGCTGTCGCCGACCAGCACCAGACGGCATCCGCGGCCGCTGCGGACATACTCCACGAGGTCCGAAAGCAACGATCCGCTGCCGAAAACGGCTCCGCCCTGCGTGTTGTCCGAAAGCATCGAAGCCTCGTCGACGATGAACACCGCCCCGCGTTCGGGGTTGATGTTGAGCGAGAATTTCGATTCGTAATCGGCATTCGTGCGCTGGCGGTAAATGCGTTTGTGGATGGTAAGTGCCTTCTCTTGAGCGTATTGGGCTAGCACTTTGGCGGCACGTCCCGTGGGAGCCAGCAGCACGGGTTTGATTCCCAGGTCTTTAAGCGCGCCGACAAGTCCGGCGATAAGCGTCGTTTTTCCGGTTCCGGCATAACCGTTCAGCACGAAAATCCTCGAAAAATCGTCGTCTGCAAGGTATTCGGACAACTTTTCTATATTTTTTTTTTGTCCGGGAGTTGTTTCGAAACAAATTTTAGCGTAAATTTGGGTCGCGATACGTGTGCTGAACATGCGTCGGTTTTTAATTGATGCAAAATTAATAACAAATATTTATTTAAAATGAAAAAACTCTTTCAAATCATTCTTGCCGTAGCAATCGTGGGTTTGGTCTACGTCATCTACGTCCAGATCTCAACTCCGATCCGGTTCGACAAAGAAACGAAGGCGAAGAAAGCCCAGGTTATCGATCGCATCAAGGATATCCGTACGGCACAGCGCGCCTTCAAATCCAAGTACCAGCATTTCACGGCCAGCTTCGACTCGCTGTCGGCTTTCGTGCTGACCGACACGCTCGAACTGGAGCGCAAGATCGTCGACGAAGACGACTCGGCGGCCATGGCCATGCTGAAGAAGTCGGGCAAAAAGAATATTGAAAAGTTCAAAATCGCTGTGATCGACACCATTTTCGCCCCCAAGAAGGTGACGCGTCAGGATGTCGAGAACTTCCGTTTCATTCCCGGAACCGGCAACAAGGCCCAGTTCATCATGGAGGCCGGCATCATCACCACCGAGTCGAAGGTCGTGATTCCCGTCGTGGAGTGCCGCGCACCCTACAAGGCGTTCCTCGACACGCTGGCTTACCGTCAGGAGGTGATCAACCTGATCGACGAAGAGCAGAACAACTTCAACCGCTATCCCGGCGTCAAGTTCGGATCAATGGATTCCGGTAACAATGAGGCAGGCAACTGGGAGTAACACGCTGCAGTCAGGCAATAAGGTGTCCATTCAGCTCTCGTTGGATGGACACTCTTTTTCGGTCCCTGCACTCTCGGAACTGCCTGCCGGAGAGGCCCCGGTGACGGTCGAGCTGCTGCTGCCCCGCATGATGCTCGTGCCGGGCGAACTCTTCGACGCGGAGCGGGGCGCCGAGATGCTCGCGGCCAACGGCATGCCGCCGACGGCGGAGGAGTGCGTCGTCGCCAGCGACCCGGAGGCGGAATTCGTCGCCGTCGCTGCGATAAACCGCGAGGCGCTGCGGCAGGTGGAGGAGAAGCTGGGCGACAGGGCGCGGTTCACCACCCCGCTGCTGCACACCCCCGCGAATACGGCCAAAACCGTGTGGATGAGCCGCCGGGCGGGACTTCTATATATTAAGGTATACGACGGCGGCGAATTGCAGCTGGCCGAAGCGATTCCCGCGGCGACGGACACCGATGCCGCCTACTTTTTCGAACGGCTCGACGGCTGTTTCCCGTTAAAGGAATACGAACTCCGCATTGCGGGCGACAACCCGAAAGCGGCGCGCAAACTGCTCGGCAAACGATTCAGACAGACGACATGCGAATAGTCAGCGGAAAATACCGGGGCCGGGCGATCAACCCGCCCAAAAACCTGCGTGCGCGGCCCACGACCGACTTCGCCAAGGAGAACCTCTTCAACGTGCTGGGCAACCTGCTCGATTTCGAGGAGTGCGACGTGCTCGACCTCTTTGCCGGAACGGGGTCGATCAGCTACGAATTCGCCTCGCGCGGCGCACGGAGCGTCACGGCGGTCGAGATCAACGCCGTGCATCACGATTTCATCCGCCGGACGGCCGCACTGCTGGGGATCGAAAACTTCTACCCTGTCAAGGCCAACGTTTTCCTCTACCTGAAAAGCTGCGCCAAGCAGTTCGACGTGATCTTCTCCGACGCCCCCTACGACCTGGAGGGCAGCGAGCAGGTCGTGAAGCTGGTCCTGGAACGCGGACTGCTCCGTCCGGGCGGCATCCTGATCTTCGAACATTCGAAAAAAATGGATTTTTCGGATCTCGATGAGTTCTGGCAATTAAGAAGTTACGGAAGCGTGCAATTTTCTTTCTTCAAAAAGCCGTAAAACCATTTGCCGATTAAAAAAAATACACTATATTTGCACTCGCAATAACCGGAATGGTGCGTTAGTTCAGCTGGTTAGAATACGTGCCTGTCACGCACGGGGTCAGGGGTTCGAGTCCCCTACGCACCGCAGAGTTCGAAGGAACAATTCAAAGAAGCCTTGTAAACGGATCGTTTACAAGGCTTTTTCGTTGTTCGCGGCGGATGCCGGATTCGTCCTCCGCGAAATTCCGGATGTCCGAGGCGAATGCGATCGGCCCCGGCAAACGGACAAAAAGGCGGTTGCGGGCATCAATTCCGGCAAATCGCACCCGGCGCCCTGTCCCCGCCTACTCCACCAGACGGACGAAGCAGGCGTCGCTGACATTGGGACCGTCGCCGGCGGTCCAGTCGCTTATCAGAAACGCATTCGACCCGAAATGGTTGAAATCGTATGTCGAAACATTGATGTCCCACGAGGAGGTTCCGTTCGACTGCCGGTTGCACCAGTAAAGTCCCCCGAAATTGGTGTAGATGGTATGGAAAAGCGGACGATAACGTACATCGGAAGAGGTATAGAGTGCGCTGCGGGCGGCGTAACGCAATACGCCGTACTTTCCATTCTCCTGGGCGCAATGCTTCCGGCGACCGTATCCGGACACGCCCACCGGGAAGAAGATATTGGCCCCGGCGCCGCCCGAATTGAGACTTCCCGCAGGATTGAAGACGAAACAGCCGCGCATGCCCTTGTTCGTGTTGCTCGCATTGTAACAGGCATAGCCGTTCACGTCCGACAGGTTCAGCGAAGTCTCGGTCGAAGCATCGTCGTAGAGCACGCCGAACGCAAACTGGCAGTTCTTCTGCAACGCCTCGAAATCCGCCAGTTCAGCGACATGGCACTGCCTGCCGCCGATGGTTTGCGGCATGTTGCTGAAGCCCTCCGAACTGCGTGACTTGCTCGTTATCCAGGTCTGTCCGGGGACCGCATTCCAGGTTCCCGTCAGCCCCGAACTCGTGGGAGCCAGCCGGAACGGAGTCGTGGCATGGTCGGCAAACCGGTCGAACTGGTTGTTGACGGCGTCAATGGGCTGGTCGACATTGCCGTAGCGGAAGAGCGAACCCTCCTCGCAGGGCGCGGCGGCCTCGTGATCCTGATATTTCAGGTTGAATGTGTGCCATTTGGCCGATCCGGCCACCCGGATGGGGGCATAGCCCTGACGCACGAAGATGTGGTGGTAGCACGACAGGTTGTGATAGCGGACCAGGATGATGCCGCACCGGCTTTGATCTTCGCCGATCGTACCGGCGGGCTGACAGGTAAAGCGGATTTCGGACCCGGTCGATCCCTCCACCGTGCCGCCCAACACGCCGTTGAGCTTGATCCACTCCTTGCCGACCTCGACCTCGGCCTTCCAGGGACCTTCGGTAAATCCCCGCCCCGCCGCCGGTTTGCCCTTCCGGCACGCCGCCGTTCAGACGCTTCAGCCGCAAAACGGCGGTCAACACCCTTCACAGGGCGAGACAGCGTGAAGGCGACAAAAAAAATTTCAATGCTTTTGTCCTTAAGAATTAAGCAGATTGGTGCGAATACCGCCGGCGCGCCGCACAAAAAATCAAAAAAAAAGTTGCAGACTAAAAAAAATGTAATACCTTTGCACTCGCAATAACCGGAATGGTGCGTTAGTTCAGCTGGTTAGAATACGTGCCTGTCACGCACGGGGTCAGGGGTTCGAGTCCCCTACGCACCGCAAGAAAGATTGAATTTCAATCTTTTACATGATTAACACCCACTTTTACACCCAAAAAATGTAAAAGTGGGTGTTTTATTCTATCTATATCTAAAATCATGTAGCTAACGAATGACGAAAAATCAATTAGATCGGCTCCGGGTACTGCGAAAATCGCTTAATTTGTTGATTATGACAGATTAAGCGATTTTTAATTTTCGGATTTTCCCCACATTTTCCCCGCGTTTGCAAAATGTTGATAAATTTATCGTTTATATCAGGCCTACATTCATGTGGTTCCTGATATTGGGTGGCTCAACATTCTATTATTGTTTAATTATGTCCGCACAAAAACTTTTTCGACGACATTTTTTGCAGGGGACGCCGTGCCATACAGCATCGAACTGGTCGGCGGCAGCATCCACCAGTGCAGGGGCGTCGGTCAAAATGCCCGCTTCGAAATTACGGGTCGTCGCACCTTTCATGCCGAGCCCAGCACCAGTCAGATTGGCGGAACCTATGTAAGCGACCTCGCAATCGAAGATCAATATTTTGAAATGTACGCGCGGACACAACCTCCGCTCCAACCGGCTCCACAAAAGCGGGTATTTGTCGAAATCGTCGGCGAAGTTCCGTCCCGGCTCTTTGGCATGAATCAACCGCACCTCGACACCGCGGCGGATCAATTCCTCCAGCACTTTCAGCAACGGTGCGGAACTGTTGCACTCTTTCACATAAAGATCTTTAATATCGGCCGTGCCGATCCAGAGGTATTGTTTTACTCCGCGAATACGTTCAACCACCTCTGTATAATGTGCTTCGTTCTGAATGTAGCGGATCATAGCGGAATTTTTTGCAAAGGCAGCTGTTTGCGTTGCTTGTGAGACAACAGATCGTACATCTTTTCCAATGTTTTGTTGATGATCCTGCAAACATCTATTCCTTGCGGGAATGGATGACCATAGTCAATTAGATACTCGTCACCGAAATCATAGCTGAAATTTGTTTTATATCCTAATTCCCTGGCAATATCTTGGTTCAATTTCCAAAAATTGCCTCCATGATGAGGGTATTTCAGATGACATAATTCATGTACCAAAACACTATCTACTACAATGGGTGGCTGGCGCAACAATCCAGGACATAGTACAATCACCTTTTCCTTGTAATAACAAGTACCCAAAGCATCTATATGCATAAGTGCAGCTATATTGAAAATAAAGCCAAATCGCATTGCTAATTCTTCCATACGGCGTACAATATAATACCATCCGGCAATGATCCAATCGACTATCTCCTGTGAAGACAAATCGGATAAAGTCCCCGACCACGACGCATTTCTTCCAAAAGCGTACGTTTTATCCAATGAGTCGAATTCCAACGGATAACCAAGTTCTTCGATCAATAAATTCAATGGTGAACGGCAGCGGGAATAATCCGTACTCCATACGCAGTAATTGCTCCACGCGTACCTTGTAATATGTGTTTCGCTCGCATCCAGAAAGACTACATTCCAATCAGGTAGATTTCGCATCAAAATCTCCCCATGGATAGTTGCGATATGGTACAGATTCCTTTTCTTATACCAAACAAACAAGGATATCGCACTGCGTAGTTCAATAAAACCGATATCGTCGTACTTGTTTTCGAACAATATTCGCCCGTCATAATACATTAAACCTCGTCGCCCATTTTTTTGGAAAATGATATAATGATCATGGATGGCCCGCAGATATTCATATTCGCAAGAAAAAGCCAATTCTTGTGTATCATTGTCCCACAATCCATATAGATTACCCTCTCTTGCCAAAGAGTAATCAGGTATCTGCAAGCCGAACGGGCGATTGTGAATTTTCATCGTATTTCCCATCATTTCAAATTTCTTCATCACCCCAGCACGGTGTATTAAGCCTTCTTAAAATCGTATCTAGATTAATCCCATTTCCCTTTTTTACTCGCATTCGTAACCTTTCGGCCTCAGCTTCATTTCGAGAAATGAAACCGCATCCATGTTCGTAGTCTTTCATAAGTTGTACTCGTATCTGCCAGTATTCCTTAGCAAGAATAACATATTGGTGGAGCCACCATGCATTGGCGCATTCCGGACATTCGATTGCGCGGCGGCGAATTTCCTCGAATCGGGCCTTTATACTGTCGAATTCGCGTGGATAAATCTCAAGATGGACAAGGTGTACTCCTGCACCGGGAAACGATATATGGGATATATGGGGTGCAAAACCGGCATATGGCAGCTGCTCGGTCATTCGCTCCAGCGCTTCCCGAATCTGAACTCGTTGTGTCGGGGTTCTGGGATTTACGGACTCGAATGTCCAGCAATAGATGATACCACACACGTTTGTCTCTATCATCTTTTGGCAAACGATTCCACAACTCTCGAAGATCGTGTCGAGCTTTGAGTTGACGAACCCGATCATTTGCCTGAATGCCTCCTTCTCCTGTTCCAAAATCTCTTTCATTGGCGTCTGTTTTATTGTTGGCAGTCGGCGATTGTGATCAAAAATTAGGTTTTATGCCGAAATAGGTGGTCGTAGTATTCCTGTGGGTGAGAAGCAGATTCTCCTTCCTGTCGCGGGACACCTCGACTGCCGCAATATTTTCGGGAGTGGGTTTTATTCGGTTCTCGATCAAAAAACAACGGAGCAATGGCTCCAAAGCGGGTTCATATCCGCGCATATAGCTATAGGCATACCACCCGGCCGCCACATTGATCCGCGATACTATGTTAGGGCGATTGTCGTCCCAAGGCAGCAGGCCCCCGTAATTATGTTCCCAGAAATCGCCGTACAAATAGGAATAAATTCCGGTTTCATCTCTTTTTATTCCTCTTTTCAGATGTGCAAGAGCTGTCTCATAGTCACCTGAATTGATATGCCCTGTATGGACAACTGCGTATTTTTGATCGGCAGCTGCTTGCAAATGTTTGACAGCCAAAGGGTATTTTTGTTTGGCGGCAGCTTTCAAATAGCTTTGGGCCTCTTCGGAGTTTTCTACCGATTCATACAACATCCCCAACGTATATTGTGCCGGAGCATAACCACCATCAGCACTTTTCATCAACAGAGCGATCGCCTGCTCCCATCCGTCGTCTTCTCCATTGCCGACGCGTTCCCGGTAGCATTCGTAATATTCGTAAGCGGCTTCGACATATTTGCTCGCACGGAGAAAACACTGCTCGGCACGCTCAAGATCACGAGGCAATCCGCCCTGTCCTTCTTTGTATAAGAGACCGAGATAATAATCGCCCAAAACGTTCCCATGCTCTGCCGCCCGTTTATACCACATCGCCGCTTGCGGCTCATCGAGATGGTCTTCACAGAAATTTCCTACAGCGACTTCTGCTTCGGGGTGTCCTTGTTCTGCCGCTTTGCGAGCCCAGTCGATTCCGTCATACGGTGTTCTGCATTCGGGGTTCTCCCAATAATATTGCGCCAGTTCCCATTGCGCTTCTGCCTCTCCGTTCTCGGCGCGTTGTTGTAATATTTCAAATTGCTGGTCCATATTTACCTAATATATATTGTTATCTGCAAGCTGTCAGATTAGATTGGCTTCTATTTCGGCCTCTATCAAGTATGGCCAAGAGAATGAAATTTTTTTCAAGCCGATTTTTCTCAAAACCAGAATAAATCCACCTCTTTTTCGGTATTTTTCGATTTCGTTTTTGCTTTGTTTAACTCCGTATCCGCGACGATAATATACAGCAAGTTTACGACAACTTCCCAAATGCCCCTGCTCGGCCGCTAGAAGATACCATTGGGCGGCTTTGGTATAGTCTTGTGCAACTCCGCATCCTCTTTCATAACAAAGAGCCAATTGATATTGCCCTTCGGTACAGCCTTGTTCTGCAGCCTTGCGATACCACTTTACTGCTTCGGTTTTGTCGCAGTTAAGATGTCTTAATCCATGTTGATAATCGTAGGCCAGCTGCATCTGTATTTTGACATATCCGTATTCTGCAAGCGAAATATATTGTTCGACAGGCCGCCGTCGGTCATCACGATTTGACAATGGCTGCCCCTCTAGGTCAGGCAAGCCCATCATCATTAACATATAATTTACTTTCGGTACTATCTCGTATCCGTATGCTGTGAACCTACGAATACGCAGAAAATGGCCGATAATCTGGTAGAATGTTTCTGGGATAACTTCAAGCCGAATACTACACGAATCTATGAATGATACATCAAGCCGATGCCGTTTCCTTTTAATTATTCGTTCTAATGTTTTCCGAAGCCGTGTTTGCTGTGCGGGTGTATGAGGATTTTCAGTTTCAATCGTCCAGCGAGAAATTACTCCGCAGATATCTGTTCGTTCTTTTTCCCGGCAAACGATTTCGCAATCCTTGCATATCGCATCGAGTTTCGAATCGACCAAACGGATCATTTCTTCGAATCCCGTCCATTCCCTCTTTATCCAATTTGGACGTGGGTCATAGCACATCATCTATAATTCATCCTAATTTTGCCTGCGCCTCCTCATCGCCCAATTCAGCGGCACGGCGATAATATGAATTGGCCCGCTCCGGGTCGACTGCGACACCTAACAAGCCCTGCTCGTAGCATTCGCCCAATTGAAACAGTGCGCCGGGATGGTCTGCCTGCGCCGCCTTGTGATACCATTTGACAGCTTCGACCGCATTCGGAGCCAAGCCGCAATATCCGTTTTCGTGCAATACCCCCAGCAGAAACTGTATCGCGCCGGGAGTTTCGAGATTGATCAGTTGGTTCCCTTCTTCGTCCTCAAGTTCTTTGCACTCTTCTTTGGCGGCGTGGAATCCCTGCTCCGCTGATCGAAGCAACCAGTAGAGCCCCAAGCCATTATTATCGGGATTCACCCGCCAATCGAGATAAACCATGTATTGTGCTTGGGCATGTCCCAACTTTGCGGAACGAAGCAGCCATCTGCTTGCTTCGTTCTCATCCTTCTTCACGGATTCACCGTTATGATAGTAAATATGAAGATTGTATGCTGCTGTACTGTCCCCATGTTCCGCAGCCTGTTTCCACCACTTTACGACGGAAGCATAATCCGGGGCTTCCGGCGCGTTGTCGAGGTAATAATAACCCAAATTCCCCATAGCATGACAGTCTCCTGCTTCTGCTGCTTTCTTCCACCAAGCAACAGCCTGCTCGAAATCTTGTGCGACTCCGTCCCCATCGTAATACATACATCCGAGTTCCCGTTGTGCCGGAGCGTTCCCTTGTTCCGCTGCTTTACGAAACCACTCGGCTGCTGTTTTATAATTTCGAACCTCTCCATTCGCATATTCCCATCCGAGCAGAAACTGCGCCTCCGCATTGCCCTCTTCGGCTCGTGCTTTCAATTGTTGAACATAGGGCGTACAACACTTTTGTGATTCAACAGGCAATTCATGGGCATCGAATTTTGTCAATTGCTCTTGGGTCCACGCATCGCCGTCCTCGGTACATTGTTGCAATATTTCGAGTTGTCTATTCATATTCAAATCGTAGTATTATAGTGACTTATAGTAGTGCGAGGCCATCTGAAGCCTCCGCTCTGCCTCATCAAGATTGATAGAAACACCCCAGCCATGTACATAACACATGGCAAGCCGATAAGAGGCATAAGCATGGCCGGCATTGGAGGCTTTGCGGTAATATTTTACAATCTCATTCATGCTGTGACCCCTATCTTGATACAAACATCCCAACCGGCAAAATGCACAAGAAGTCTTAGCTTTCTGATACCATTTTACCGCTTCACAATAATCACGAGTAATTCCCCATCCATAATCGTAACACAGGCCAAGCGCACACATTGCATCACTGTCGTCTTGCAATTGTGCAAGTAATTGTAGTTCGGGAATCAATTTGCTGATTTCCGATATGGCCCACATATCACCATCTTCGGCACGCTGTGTTAATATTTCGAGTTGTCTATTCACCATTTTATACACATTTTGCTTTGCCTTAGTTGTTTATCCATAAAGCACAAAATAAAACCGCATCGGTTGACGAAGATGCTCGACAGTCCGATGCGGCTTTCTAAATTATCCGATTTTTACCACATCGAGATAACCTGAGTGACAGGCTCCGGCCCGTTTCAGATCAAGACCATAGATTCGCATGAATGCCATTGCGACATCACTTCCTCCATTCGATGTTAACGGGTTATAACCCGTCGTCGGAATTTCGACGCTCATTCCTTTCTCAATGCGAATACCGCCCACATTGGCGCTTCGCTTTACTGTTACTCTAAAAAGTGCCATAGTTAAAATTATTTATGATTTATATTTATTTAAATCGGAAGCCAATTTGGCAATAGCTACCAAAATGATCCCGACATCATCTGTAAGTCCGGCTACCGGGATAAAATCCGGGATAGCATCGATGGGGGAAACTAAATAGATCAATGCACCGATAGCGATCGCCTTGCCTGCCCACGGGGCTTCGGGGTCTTGTACGAACTTCCACAAGGATATTACCTTATCCCAGATTTCGGCAATCTTTCCGCGATTCATGCCGCCAAGTTTTTTCCGGATACGATCTATATCTTGCTCTGAAGCATTGCGCGACATATCCGCGAACATCTTTTCTTTTGTATCCATTGCAATAAAAAGTTGGTTATTCATCAAAGGTTCTTGCTATACTGTAATATGTCTGATATTGATCATTATACTTTTTCTCTGCATCCTCTAACTCTGCGTCGTATCTTTTCTTTTTCTGCCGATAACGGATCAACAAAGCCAGTGTTATAACCGCAAAAAGAGCGAAGGCAATGCCCCATTGATTAAGTGCCCAATGTGTTTTGTCGACAACATATTCGGTCTCGGATATTTGTGCAGATACATATGAAATTCCGGAACCGACTCCCTTGAAAAGCCAGCGAGCCATTAAGACGAGTATGTTCAGCGATAAAATAATCCACATGTACAGTTTTACCTTATTAGTAGTATCTTGTTTGATTTGGACGCAATTATTTTTTGCAACAGCTATGGCGCCACCGTAAAAATATTGGGCCATATCCAACGAATAGCGGTCGATCACCCCGGCGATCAAGTCTGATTTGCCGATAATCCCTCGATGTTTATATAACTTTGCGGTTAAAGAGTCCATTGTTTGTAGGAATTCTCCCTGTTTTTCTTTCGTCCGAGTATCTTTGGTCCACCACCGATGGATTTTTACAAATAGATTATCTCCTTTATCATCTTTGGATGTCAACATCTTCACAGAAGCCGTTGCAAGAGCCGCTTTCAAAGCGGTCTTAGTCATAGTTCCTCCTGGGATTGCGATTGTTGCCACCTCTGCAGTACTTTCCGCCAGCATCTTGCATGATTCCTCCATCAATTCCTGGTACTCTTCTCTATTGACTTCCACCTCAAACTGCAATTTGGCATTCATGAAAAATACATAATTCTGAATCATGATAGCCGCCCGTTCTTGAATTACCGTCTGCATTCGTGGTGAATCGGCGTATTTTAAAGCGTTTTTGATATTCTTGAAGAACAAGTCGAAGGAACTGTCGTATAGCTTAGGGGATTGTATGTAACGAATGACTTGTAACTGAGCTTGCAAGGCTGCCCCTACGGATTCGTTGGCCTGCTGCGACAACTCTTCAAGGTAATTCGCCATATCTTCGATTGTTTTGATATCACGCTGAATGTCTCTATTATTTTGAGTGGATTCTGTTCGAGAAATCGTTACATTAGGAGATTGTTTAATCTCTATTCCACATACATGACAGAATTTTGCATTGTCTGAAAGCGGACGTCCACAATTAGGACAAAATTTATTATTTACCATATTTATAAATATTTAAGAGTAACCATATAAAAACAAAAAGTGCGGCCCTGCTGTTTCCCATTTGAACAACAGGCACCGCCAAGCGCCTTCCCTCAAAATAGAATAACAAGCAGTCCGCACCCATACGGATGTGTGCAGACCGTGCTTCTTCTTCCCTTGAGGTGACCGTCCGTCAGAACGGCCGAACAAAATTGGCGGTTTCGTTGTTCAAGGAATCCTAAGATTCACGTATCTAATATCCTGTCGCAAACCTATCGCAGGTTTGCATTACAAAAATAAGATAAAATTTGCATAATCCGTAGGGTGCGATTAGTAAATTAACTGCTTGTAGATTTTTTCATATGGCTTTGACTCTTTCGGTTGATGACAAAAATACAGAAAAGGCATGTCTGATCATACCGTCGGATACTCCGAATTTTATTTCAAATGTCTAAAAATAGCCTATTCGGTAATATATGACTGAATGATGATAAAAAATATCAAGAGGTAATAATAATACTGAAAAGCCGAGGTATCGATGCGTTATTTGAATAAATTTGCAGCATTGAAAAAGATGGTATGATATCGCAATTCTCCGAAATCCCTTCGATGCCTTATGCGGAGCGGCTCAATGTAATTCACCGTTTGCGCTTGTTACGCAACACGACAGGCGAATTGTCTGCCCATACGGGTATTCAACTCCGAAACAATAGTTTCAGTAAAAAAACTCCATTTATTGCTCGCTGTATTTATAGTGAATTTGGTCGTGAGGTTCAAGAGCGTACTGGGGCCGATCTTGATGAGTTAATGAGGGACTATGATGCCGCCTCCCGTTATTTCAGGACAATTGCCAAGACTCGTCGAGCGCAACCAGAATTCTATCGAGAGGTACTACGTTGTTTGTTTGACGAGGAGTTTGCCTTATCGGACGGTGCAAAACCATATCGTGTTTCAACTCAAGCTATTTCCGGTTTAAACATAGCAGTTCTTACTTTATTGGTCTTGGATATTCTTCCTTCCTTTCAAGCAAAAGATGGCGATGTAGATATGAATATGCACCTCGAATACCTTGCGCGTTTACGCGAATATTTTCGTGTATTGTACAATAATAGTCGAATCTTGCAATTCGCACCGTATCTGACAGAGCATTATCAGAAAGCAGTGCAACAAATCCATAATGGAGAACTGTTTACTCGATTGAATTTGATTGCCTTTACACAAGGAATTCTTGCTAACTTGGAAAATAACTATAAACCCGAAATACTTCTACAAACCAATCAATATGTTAACCGACAAAAAATACACCCTGCTTTAGAGCATGATATATGGGTCGAACGTAATGCATGTGGCGGAATACCTGTGTATTGGCAATTTGAGACTTTAGGGCTTGATTATATCTTGATTCGCAGAGAGTTCGACCAAATAATAAAGCGGGTAGTGGAAACTCGCTATGAGGTATTTTTGTTTCAAAATGAGTCCGAAGTCTCTTTTATATTGATGTGTCAGTCGGAAATAGAGCGCTTGTGTATGGGAAATCCGATTTCCGAACAAGCGTATATGTATGGTGCTTGTAATTTTGATAATTTACAAATACCTCAATCTATCGAATGGTTATTTACTACCAATCGCTATAACGATTTCCCGACAGCTATGATTCGTCTCGTAGAAAGTGATGGGTATAATAACCTCATCGAATCAGTTGTAAGTGAAGGCTGGGCTTTTGTTTGCACGACAGGTAGCTATGAGTATCTTCCGGTAGAACGTGTTATTACGACATTTTATATTTATGTCGAATATGAGAGTATTGAAAAAGAAACAGGAGAACGAGAGATTGTTGCATGGTACAGGATTCCGCGCAAAGGTTTATTGGAAGAGGTCGATATTATCACCCCAATCGCGCATATTCTTCACGATCAACATACTTATATTTGTTTTATTCCAATGAATCAATCATTTGATGTAACCGATAGCAAAACGCGTTCAGCATACGGTATTGAGATTGTGGAACGAATTGATGTAATAATACCTACTGGAGAAGTTATTACTGAATAGCCTCTCCCTTGGCCGATATGTTTTCATTTTGGATATTTTACAGTTATGAATCATACTTATCTGATTTGAGATTTTTAAGAATAACTACTTTTTTCTCAGTTGCTCTGCATCTTGAAGTAACTCGTACGCTTTGCGCTCTTTAACGGTCGCCTGCTCCAACCGCTCGGCTTGACGCCTTACAGCTTCTTCGTACTGTTCGACTTGGTTTTGGATAGTATCACGTATGGCTGTGTGCTGCTTATCCCTGAATATCGTTTCCAACTCCATTAGCTCCTTTTCCTTGATCTCACCCCGC
>ERZ827150.1336-NODE-1336-length-31423-cov-5.512497_pt1 | contig 31423 bp, 30 predicted proteins | sample MGYA00519779_ERZ827150 | MGnify/ENA primary metagenome ERZ827150 (study PRJEB31778, sample SAMEA3449267) | human gut metagenome | biome: human gut; feature: human-associated habitat; material: faeces | place: United Kingdom | collected 2010/2012 ...
CACCAAGGCCAGCGGGTCGCACCCCGCGAGGGGTGCGTGGATTGAAATACCCGCGACGTGCTGCTGCTGGACAGCGACACCAAGTCGCACCCCGCGAGGGGTGCGTGGATTGAAATTGCTTTCGGATCACGGCAACCGATTTTCCCGTCAGTCGCACCCCGCGAGGGGTGCGTGGATTGAAATGCCCCAGGCGGGCAAAGAATACCGAAGGAGGAAAGGTCGCACCCCGCAAGGGGTGCGTGGATTGAAATATGCGAAAGGATGATTTGCAATGACGTATCCCCGTCGCACCCCGCAGGGGGTGCGTGGATTGAAATACGTACAAGGCCAAGAGTGCGACGGTTACGATCAAGTCACCCCACCAAGGGGTACATGAATTGAAATGACATCAACTACAACAAGCAGGAATACCTTATCGATCCCCATGAGCACACTACAAAACACTGCATGAGACACACACTTCCATGCAGCGTTTTGTTATTTCTATGGCAGGAACGCTTCTTATCATTCCTCCAACAGTTTTTTCAGCAGTCCTTCGCGCTGCTCAATGAACATGCGCGTCACCTGGTAGCTTTCGGTATCAGTATAGGCAATGGGGCGCAGGGCGTCGCCATCCAGGGAGAGCAGCTCCGCGCCGGGCAGACCCAGCAAAATGGGCGAGTGCGTGACCAGGATAAACTGCGCGTGGCCCTGGGCCAGGCGGTAGATTTCCAGCAGCAGCGTCAGCTGGCGCTGGGGAGACAGCGCAGCCTCGGGCTCATCCAGCAGATACAACCCCTCGGGCTGAAAATTGGCCTGCACCATAGCCAGAAAACTCTCGCCATGGGATTGATGATGCAGCGATTTGCCACCGTAGCGGGCATAATAGTACTCCTCTAAATCGTCATCACGATAATTTTCAGCCTGCGTTGCTACATTATAAAAGCTCTCCGCGCGCAGGAAATAGCTCCAGGCAGGCCTCCGATAGCTGCGAATCAGCCGCATCGCGCCGCATAGCTCGGAATGAGAATCATAGGTGGAAAACCTGAAATTGCGCGAGCCGCCCTCGGGGTTAAAGCCCGCAGCCACGGCAATAGCCTCCAGCAGGGTGGATTTGCCCGTGCCGTTCTCCCCCACCAGACAGGTGACGGGATGCGTAAAGGAAAGCTCGGTCAGGTTGCGCAGGGCGGGAATGTCGCGCAGATAGCTCTCCTCCGCGATGCGCGACCAATCGATCTGCAAGCCCTGGATAAAATTGCTGTTCACGGGAATCTCCTCTTCCTGCGTTATGCCATTAAGTTTCTTGAGTATATCACACCTTTATTTATCTGTATAGGGATCAATGCGTATGGCAAACAGGCAGGGAACCGTCCGGAATCTCTCCGGGGGGCTCACTGCCTATGCGCTTGATGCCTTTAAAATTGCTTATCCCAGCACGCCGTCGATAAAGCGGATCAGCCCCGCTTCCACCTCGTCGCGCAGATCCAGTTCATTGTGGATTTCGTGCCGGTAGCCAGGGTAGGCGTGCACGCTGACGCGGTGACCGCTGCGGGCCAACAGGTTGGCACAGTGATACAAGCCCTCGCCATAATTGCCGCAAGGATCCTGATCGCCCGCAATCAGATAGGCGGGGATATTGCGCGGCACACTGCGCGCCCAATCCTCGTTCTCAATAAAATGATACAGCTGCACAAAGTCCCACACCAATTCCAGCGTGGTATCAAAAGTGTTGAACATATCTTGACCGTGATCGATCACCACGCGCGGATCGGTGGCCACCCAGGCAGAGGCGTTGATGGGATTCTCGATGCGGTCGTTCGCGCCCGCCAGCACACGGCCAAACCAGGCTCCGCCCGGCTGATAGCGGTCGCGCTCATACTCGGCGCGGAAGTCTGCGTCGTCGTACAGCCTTTCGCAGCCCGCCAGCTGCGAGCACACGCCGCACAGCATCAGCGCGCGCAGATCCTGCCCGTACAGGGCGGCGTAGCCGCGGGCCAGCATGCTGCCCCAGCTATGGCCAAACACCATGAACGGCACATCCGGGAAATCGCGCACGGCAATATCATGCAGGCTCTTTTCATCCTTCAAATAGGTCATAAACCCGCCCGAGTGCGGATCGCCCAGCGTGCCGTTATCCACGCCCGTTTTGCCATGGCCGATATGATCGTCCGCATACACGGCGAAGCCCGCCTGATTAAAGGCGGAAATCATGTGCAGATAGCGACGGGAATGCTCGCCATAGCCGTGCATCAGCTGGATTACCCCGCGCGGCGTACCCAGCGGCGTATAGGCCCAGGCGCGCACGGTATCGCGGCCATTAGCGGAAGGAAAAGAAATCTCTCTCAGGGACATAAGCTGCGCCTCCGTTTCAGTTATAAAATGCAATTTAAAGTACTTTTTCGTTTGAATGTCTTAATAATATATGAAATCGGCCATTTTGTCAATGACAATAGTATATGCAAATGAAACTGAAAGATTTTAGCGTTTCAAAGGTGCTTTTTCTCCCGTATTTTGATTGTTTTTATGGGAAATTTAACATCCGCGCTTTAAAATTTGTGAATACCGCTTGATTTCTGGTACAAAACATGTATAATATAAGCAGGTTTGCGGTTTGGGTTGTGGTTTTCAGTTTTTGAATGGCACTTTTTGCACCTTCAAAAATTGAAACGTTCCATTTTATGTACGCCGCAGATGATCTTTTTCCGGCATCGCAGATAAACAATAGGAGGCATTTTCACGATGGCGCAGGTTCAGCCCTACCGGCCGCAGTATAAGCAATTGCCGCTTACACGCCGTTTTTGGCGTGCAATCCGGCAATACTGGCCGCTGTACGTCATGCTTATCCCCGGCATGCTGTTTTTCCTGGTGTACAAGTATGCACCCATGTACGGCATCCAGATCGCGTTCAAAAACTACTCCTTGAAAAAGGGCATTTCGGGCAGCCCCTGGCTGACGGAAACGGGCAAGCCCCTGCTGTACTGGTTCCAGCGCTTCTTCAAAACGCCCCAGTCCCGGCAGATCATCAGCAACACCCTGGTGCTGAGCCTGTCCAAGCTGCTGGTTGGCATGCTGCCGCCGCTCATTTTCGCCTTGGCCATCAGCGAGTGCTCCTTTAAGCGCTATTCCCGCGTGATCCAGACGGTCAGTTACCTGCCCCACTTCCTCAGCTGGGTTATCATTTACGGTATCTGCGCCACGATGCTGGGCGAAACCTCGGGCGTAATCAACAACCTGTTTAAAAAGCTGGGCTGGAACACCGTCCCCTTCCTCAACAGCAGCAAGTACATCCGCGGCGTGCTGGTCGGCTCAAGCCTGTGGCAGAGCATCGGCTGGAGCTCCATCGTGTACCTGGCTGCCATCGCTGGCATCGACACCAGCATGTACGAGGCTGCTACCATCGACGGCTGCGGCCGCTTCCGCCAGATCTGGTATATCACCCTGCCCAACCTGGGCCGCATCTTTGTGGTGCTGCTGATCACCAAGGTGGGCAACATCCTGGACGGCGGCTTCAACCAGGTATACGTGTTTATGAACGACCGCGTGCGCGCCTCCGCCGAGATCATCGACACCTGGGTGTACACGCAGGGCCTTGGCAAGGCGCAGTACAGTCTGACCACCGCCGTTGGCCTGATGAAATCCGTGCTGAGCTGCGGTCTGGTGCTGGGCACCAACGCGCTGGCCAGAAAGTGGGATAGTTCGCTATGGTAAAATCTAAAAACGATATTGCCTTTGAAATTCTGGTGCTGGTGATCATCACCCTGGTGGGTCTGGCCTGCCTGATCCCAATTCTGTTTGTTATCAGCTATTCCCTCACCCCCATGGAAGAGATGCTGCGCAACGGCGGCTTCTCCCTGATCCCCCGCAATATCACCTTCAGCGCCTATAAACAAATGCTAAACGACCCCACGCTGATGAACGCCATGAAGGTATCGGCCTTTATCACCATCGTGGGCACCGCGGCCAACCTGGTTGTCACGCTGATGCTGGCCTATCCCCTCAGCCGCAGCTATCTGCCGGGCCGCAAGGTCTTTGTGCAGCTGATCGTATTCACCATGATTTTCAGCGCCGGCACCATCCCTACCTATCTGATCGTCAAGGCCACGGGCATCCTCAACACCCTGTGGGCGCTGATCCTGCCCAGCCTGGTGGCGGTGTATAACTTCATTGTTATGAAGGCCTTCTTTGAGGGTCTGCCCAACGATCTGTTTGAATCAGCGCGCATCGACGGCGCGGGCGAATTCAAGATCCTGTTCAGCATCGTGCTGCCCCTGTCGCTGCCCATCGTAACCACCATCAGCCTGTACTACGCCGTGGCGCATTGGAACGTGTATACCGCCGCCATCCTCTACATTCAGGATACCAAGCTGATGCCCCTGCAGGTCATCCTGCGCCGCATGATCAACAGCGCCAGCACAGGCGACCTGAACATCGACGATGAAATTCCGCCCGAAACCCTGCGCATGGCCGCCGTGTGCATCGCCACCGCGCCCATCGTGATCATCTACCCCTTCATCCAGAAGTACTTTGTCAAGGGTACGCTGGCCGGCGCGGTAAAGGGATAACGATACCTGCGGATAAGCGCTGTTTGCAAGAATGTAAGTAACGATTGCAATTAGCAATGACGGCCCCCAAAAGCCTTCTCCTTGAGGAGAAGGTGGGCGGCTTTAACCGCTCGGATGAGGTGTAGGCTACGAAATAGCCGTTATCATTCTTATCTAAAAGCTTCTCCCCAAGGAGAAGCCTTCCGCAGGATCAATTGCGAAAGTCGTATTCATCACCATCCCATCTTTACTCCTAATATGCGGACGCATATTAAAATAAACAAAAAGGAGAAACGAACATGAAAAAACTCATCTCTCTGCTGCTCGTAGCGATGATGGCGCTTTCTCTGTGCATGGTATCCGCCAGCGCGGACGAGCCCGTCGAAATCGAAATCGCTGTCAGCTCCCTGGGCAACGGCTGGCCGGCCGACCTGAAGGACGACTTCATCTACCAGAAGATCCTGGAAGACACCGGCGTTTCCATGAAGCTGGTGCTGGTAGACGATTTCTACACCGCCGTTAACGCCCGCATCACCGGCGGCAACACCCCCGACATGATTAAGACCGACGTGGACCACATGATCACCTGGGTGCGCATGGAAGCCCTGAAGGACATGACCCCCTATCTGGACAACGAGCTGGCCAACTACAAGTCCTGGCTGGGCAGCACCGAAATGACCGCCTGCTATGTGGACGGTAAGCTGTATGCCCTGCCCCAGATCTACGATGGCTCCAAGCATCAGTACTGCGTCACCATCCGTCAGGACTGGCTGGATGCGCTGGGTCTGCAGATGCCCACCACCGTGCAGGAGCTGTATGATGTGGCTTATGCCTTCACCTACAACGATCCTGACAAGAACGGCCTGAACGACACCGTCGGCCTGACCGCTACCAAGGGCATGTATGTGTTTGATACCATCATGGGCAGCTTCGACACCGTGCTGAGCAACCAGATCATCATCCGCGACGGCAAGGTCACCAATACCCTGCTGCAGCCCGGCATGGTGGATGGCCTCAAGTGGTGCAAGAAGTTTGTTGACGACAAGCTGATTGACCCCGACTGCGTCACCACCTCCGGCACCGATAAGTTCAAGGCCGGCACCGTCGGCATGCTGTCCTCTTCCTGGACCGGCATCTGGAAGGCCTATGGCCAGGAGCAGATTCACAACGTTAACCCCAACGCCGTGACTAACTTCTTCACCACCCTCAAGTCCGAAGTGGGCGCGCCTGACGCGATGTTCACCGACGACCTGAACACCACCAACACCGTGTACGGCATCAGCGCCGACATCTCCGACGAAAAGCTGAACGCCATGTTCAAGCTGATCGATTACCTCGTATCCGACGATGGCTCCAAGCTGGTGTTCTACGGCCTGAAGGACGTGCACTGGAAGTATGACGACAACGGCAACATCGTCATGACCGATCGCGCCAAGGAAGCCAACTACATCTCCACTTACCAGCTCTTCAGCCGCAAGGAAGCCGAATACCTGAACGTGAAGTTCCCCGAAGCCAAGGAAGTATTCGACGCCACCATGTCCGCCAACCGTATCCAGGTGTACAACTCCCTGGTGCGTGAGCCGGAAGAAATGTTCCTGTCCGACATGGAAAGCTATGCGAAGCAGGAGCTGCTCAACTTCATCTATGGCGATCGTGAGCTGACCCAGGAAGAATATGACAAGTTCATCCAGGAGCTGCGCGACCTGTACGACTTTGACGCCTACATGGAAGCCGCTACCGAGCAGCTGACCGCTTACGGCCTGGTCAAGTAAGGTTATCGCTTCAAAACAAACAACGCGTCCCGGGTTTCCGGGACGCGCTTTTTTGTGCGCCATTTTTGATTGCGTTTATTCCTCATAATACATCGCAACGGCGGCCAGCACCTTGGCACGCTCAGGGATGGAGGACAGCCGGGCATATTCCTTGATCGTATGGTACGCGCCGCCCTCAATGCCGAAGCTGTCCAGGCAGGGCACGCCTGTCTGGGACACATTGGATGCATCCGCGCCGCCCGCGCTCATGAAGGGTTCAAGCTGTCCCAGCCCGCAGCGCGCGCAGATGCGATTTACCTGGTCAAACAGCCGCTGATTCTTTTCGCACGGCTCCATGGGCGGGCGCATTCCCTCGCGGATCACCTCGCCGCTGGCCCCAGGCAGCGTGCATTCCGCGGCCACCTGATGCACAAAATCCGACGCCTCCCGCGCCTCAGCCATGGTGGCTACGCGGATATCGATCACAATATCGCACACGTCAGGCACGGTATTGCTGCTGCCCTCCATGGGAGCCAGGGTACAGTTGTAGGTGGGGCCGTCCGCCGTGCTGCGCTCGTGCAGGCGAATGATCTTATGCGCGGCCTCTACCAGCGCGCTCACGCCCGTCATATAATCCTTGGCATGCGCGGCCTTGCCATGCACGCGGACGGTCATCTTGAGGATGCCCTTGCGCAGCAGCGTCACCTTGCCGGGGCGCGCCGTTTCGCAATTGAAAAACGCTGCGCATTGCTGAGCCTCGGCAATCATATTGTTGATGGACTGGCGCTGCGAGTAACGGCTGCCAACCTCCTCGTCGCACTGTAAAAACAGGCGGATAGGACGTGCGGTAAAGCCCGCCTGATGCAGTGCGTCCATGGCCAGCAGCGCCACGATGATACCGCCCTTGCAGTCCGATACGCCGGGGCCATAGATCATATCGCCCTCCACGTGCACGGGCGGATAGCCGAACGCGCCCTTCTGATATACGGTGTCCATATGGCCTGAGAACATCAGCGGCTTTTGATTGCTATCCTCGTTCATGGAGATCACCGCCGTGGCCCCCGCGCCCGCGTATTCCTGCTTGCGCACGGCAAAGCCAAGCCCCTGCGCATAATCGCACAGCGCGTTGTTTACCGCGCGCACGCCCTCAAAATCGGCCGAGTTGCTTTCAATATTGCAAATTTTTTCCAGTAGGTCAAAGTATTTTTTCTGTTTTTGATCGATCTGATTGAAAACTTCCGCTTGCATTTTTCCCTCCTTCAAACTCCCTGTGTATGTTGTTATCATACCACAATTTTTCCCGTGGATACAGGATTTGTGCATTTTAACGATATGCAAATTCAACTTTAAATGTGCAAATCCTGCTTGGAATACCCCGGCGGGGTTGAATTGACCGCGGCTTGCGTTTATTATACAGTTAATGAGCCTGCATGGCTCACGCATCAGGCAGCAAGCGCCGCTCCGCTTTTTTTCAGTCGACACCCTGCGCGCGCCGCCCTTGTTACCCCGGAAAATATGAATATGCGGCGATCGGCCGAAATGGAGGAGACACCTCGATGAGCGTTACCTTGAACCGTGCGCGACACCCCAAGCTCAAACGGACGCTGCGCAGTATAGCGAGAAACTGGGATCTGTACCTGCTGCTGGTGCCCGTGCTGGCGTACTTTATCATTTTCCACTATGCGCCCATGTACGGCGTGCAAATCGCCTTTCGCCGCTACTCCATCCGCAAGGGCATCCTGGGCAGCCAGTGGGTGGGCATGGCGCACTTCAATCGCTTTTTCCAATCCTATTATTTTGAGCGCCTGCTGGTAAACACGCTGACCATCAGCCTGTACAACCTGGCGCTGGGCTTCCCGCTGCCCATCCTGCTGGCGCTGCTGCTGAACGAAGTGACCAGCCAGCGCTATAAGAAACTTGTGCAGACCATCACCTACGCCCCGCACTTTCTCTCCGCCGTGGTACTGGTCAGCATCATCAACGCCATGTTCTCCACCTCCACGGGCATCATCAACAACCTGATCGTGCTCTTCGGCGGCGAAAAGGTGGCCTTCACCACTGATCCCAGGATTTTCAAATCCCTGTACGTGCTCTCGGGCGTATGGCAGAACATGGGCTGGAATTCCATCATCTATATGGCAGCCCTCAGCGGCATCGATCCCACCCTGTACGAGGCCGGGCGCGTGGACGGCGCGTCGCGCTGGCAGATGCTCTGGCGCATCACCCTGCCCTGCCTGGCGCCCACCATCTGCATCATGCTGATTTTGCAGTGCGGTAGGCTGATGAGCCTGGGCTATGAGAAGATCTACCTGATGCAGAACGACCTGAACATTGCGGCCTCGGAGGTCATCTCGACCTATGTGTACAAGAGCGGCCTGATCAACGCCGAGTACAGCTTCTCCACCGCCGTAGGTCTGTTCAATTCCGTCATCAACTGCATCCTGCTCTTTACCGTGAACTTTATCACCGGCAAGCTGAGCGATACCCGCATTTTCTAAGAGGAGGGAAAGAGCTATGAAAAATCAGAGAATTCATCTTTCCCGCGGCGACCTGCTGTTTCAGATCCTGGTGTATACGGTGCTGGGGCTGCTGTCCCTGATCGTGCTTTACCCGCTGATTTACGTGGTAAGCGCCTCCTTTACCAGCCCGGCGGCACTGGTGGCAGGCAAAATGTATCTGTGGCCCGTTAATCCCACCGTCTCCTCCTACAAGGCTGTGCTGCGCGAAAGCCGCCTGTGGATCGGCTACAAAAACACCATTTTCTACACCCTGCTGGGCGTATCCATCAACATCGTCATGACCGTGCTGGGCGCCTATCCCCTCTCCCGCAAGGATCTGGTCGGCCGCAAGGTCATCATGGCCCTGATCACCTTCACCATGTTCTTCTCCGGCGGCATGATCCCCCTGTACCTGATCATCCGCAACCTGGGCATGATCGACACCGTGTGGGCCGTGGTGCTGCCCGGCGCCATCTCGGTGCACAACCTGATCATCGCCAAATCCTTCTTTTCCAGCAGTATCCCCTTTGAATTGCAGGAATCCGCCTTTGTGGATGGCTGCTCCAACATCCGAACGCTGCTCACCATCATTATCCCGCTGTCCGCGCCCATCCTGGCGGTGCTGACCATGTATTACGGCGTGGCGCACTGGAACGCCTACTTCAACGCCATGATGTACCTGAGCGACAGCAAGAAATTCCCGCTGCAAATCGCCCTGCGCGAGATCCTGATGACCAACAGCATCGCCGACGCGACCGACACCACGATGAACTCGGTAGATCAGATTCTGCTCTACGAAGGCCTCAAATACGCGGTGGTCATCGTGGCCAGCCTTCCGGTAATGTGCCTGTATCCCTTCTTGCAGCGCTATTTCGTCAAGGGCACCATGATCGGCGCCGTCAAGGGATAAAAGCTTCGCCCCAAGGCGTGCCTGTCACGCTGAAAAATAAAAGGGAGGAACCAACGCTATGAAGAAACTGCTTGCCCTGCTGCTCGCCCTGTGCCTGCTGCTGCCCGCCGGCCTGGCCGCCGCGGAAACCGTCTTCCCCCTCTCCGAGGAGAAGATCACCTTCCGCATCGCCACCTGGCAGCGATCCGGCCAGGTAGATTACAACGACATGCTGATGTGGCAGAAGTACGAAGAAATGACCAACGTGCATATCGACTGGATTCACCTGCCCGACAGCACCTTTGTGGAGCGCCGCAACGCCATGTTCACCCAGGATGACCTGCCCGACGCCATCTATCGCGCCAAGTTCAGCCTGAGCGATGTAAACAAGTACGCCGCCGAGGAAATGCTGCTGCCGCTGGATGATCTGGTGGACAACTATGCCCCCAACCTGCAAAAGTTCTTTGCCGAGTATCCCCAGGTACGCAAGGCCCTGACCATGGAAGACGGCCACCTGTACTCCCTGGGCTACTTCAACATCTGCGACGGCCTGACCGTGTACACCCGCCAGTTCCTCAACATGGACTGGATGAACCGTCTTAACCTGCAGGTACCCACCACCATCGATGAGTTCACCGACGTGCTGCGCGCCTTCCGCGATAACGACGCCAACGGCGACGGCGATCCCACCAACGAAATCCCGTTGGCCGGCGGCAACATTGAAAACCTGCTGAGCACCTTCTACGGCTCCTTCGGCCTGCAGAACCGCGGCCCCAGCCAGAGCTGGGTGGACGTGGACGAGACCACCGGCTCCCTGCGCTTCTGGCCCACCAGCGAAGGCTACAAGAAGCTGATGAAGACCGCCCGCCTGTGGTATGAAGAAAAGCTGCTGGACAACGAAATCTTCACCACCGACTCCGCCCGCACAGTTGCCAACGGCACCGCCAACCTGGAAGGCGTATGGTGTGCCGTCAACCTGACCAACGTGGGCGGCCAGGCTGAAAAATACGCGGGTCTGCCCGCGGCCCTGATCGGCCCCGACGGCGACCAGCTGTACACCACCTGCAAGCCCGTTATCTACTCCCCCGGCTCCTTCGTCATCTGCGACGGCGCGAAGAATACTGAAACGCTGATCAAGTGGGTGGATTACTTCTACAGCCAAGAAGGCGCGGAGCTGCTGTTCCTGGTGGACGAAAAGCTGTACAACACCGATGAAAACGGCGTTCGCAGCTATAACGACTATGTAACCAAGAACCCTGACGGCCTGACCCTGACCCAGGTGATCTCCCAGAACACCTGCTGGTCCGGCGGCAACTGTCCCGCAATCCTGCTCAACAACGTGTTCATCGGCGGCGAAACCATGCCCATCCCCATGGCGGCAGCCAAGGCCATGCTGCCCTACCTGCCCAAGGAAATCTGGGAGCCGCTGTTCTTCACCGTGGATCAGAACGATGAAATGACCCCCATTCTGACCGACCTGAGCGCCTGCGTGAAGGAATACCGCGCGGCCTTCATCGGCGGCACCAAGGATATCGACGCCGAGTGGGATAACTATGTGAACGAAATCAACAAGATGCGCGTAGACCGCTATCTGGAAATCGTGCAGGAATCCCTTGACTCCCACGACGCGGACAAGTAAAATAAAACCATGCAAAGGGGCGTATGCCGTGCGCATACGCCCCCATTTTGCTATTATTCACGATCATAATTCACAGGAAGGGGTTGGCTGCATGCTGGGCGGAAAGGTACTGCACGATCAGCGCAAAATGTTCATCGCCTATCTATCGGCGGCGCTGCTGATTGTGCTGCTGATCACCGCTGTGATGTACGCCAACACTACCGCCCTGGTGCGCAGGCAGCACCGCGAATCCGCTCAGGAGACCGCCCGCGCGCAGCAACGGCTGCTGGATCGGGTATTTCTGGAATTGATCATGATCGCCCAGCAGGTGGAGGGCGACGCGGAGCTGAGCGACTATTATGTCAGCAGCGCAGGCTACGGCGCATATCAGGGCATGACCTCGCTGCGGCGCTATCTGGTAACCAACGATTACCTGCTGGACGTGGGGCTGCTGTTTTCCGACGGCCATCTGCTGACCGCGCAGGGCAGCTATTCGCTGGCCGGCTATGCCGATCGCTTTAACCTGCCGCAGATCCAGCAGGTATACGATACCTGGGTTTCTGAGCGCGGACAAACGCGCTATCGCCTGTATGCCGCCCCGCAGGGCCGGGCGCTGATCGTAGCCTTCACCCAGCCGCTGATCGGCAATCCCAAAACCCGGCAAATCGTCTTTACCCTGTCCGAAAAGCAAATCGACTCCCTGTTTGCCGCCGCCATGCAGGATGCGGGTTCCGACCTGGCGCTGTATGACAGGGAGGGCACGCTGCTATATCATTACCGCAACGGCGAACCGCCGCTGGCGGATGATCCCAGCCTGACGGTATCCACCGAAACCTCGACCGTTTTGTCCCTGCGCTATGCCTACTGGTATGACGCGCAGCGCATCAACGACAGCTTTTCCACCCTCAACCGCCGTTTTCTGGCGCTGCTTACGCTGGCCGTGCTGGCCGCCGTCGCGCTGTCGGTGGTGATGAGCGTAATCAACTTCCGCCCGGTGCGCCGTCTGCTGTCGCTGGTGCCGGGCGAATCCCTTGAGCAGGTAGCGCGGCTGGATGAATTGCAGGATTACCTGGCAGGCGTGATGGCGCGCAACCTGCGCCAGGCGCAGCAGCTGCAAAGCTATACCGCCCTGACGCGCAACTATGCGCTGGAGCAGGTGCTGCTGGGGCGCGGCGGCGAGGAACAGCTGCGCGGCCTGCTGCAAAGCGGCAACATCGCGTTTTCGTTTGGCTATTACACGGTATTTCGTTTCCTGCCTCCTTCCGCGCCGAGGACAGCGCGCAGTCCTATCAGCCATCCTCCCGCGCTGAGGCGCTCACGCGCATTTGCCAGGCGGCGCAGCCCTTCGGTCAGCCCGCCGGGCTGGAATGGCACGATGCGTCGCTGGTGCTGCTGCTGTGCCATCCGGGGCCGTCCCTGGATTCACAGGCGGTGTTTGAGTCCGTCTGCGCGGCCGTGCAGCCCATCGCAGCCGTCAGTGGCGGCTGCGGCCACACGGTCAGCAGCCTGGAAGCCACGCAGTATTCGCTCAACGAGGCCATCTCGGCCAGCGAGCTGGCGCACTTCAGCCTGCGTCCCTTTATGGACGCATCGCGCTACGAAACGGCAGTGTTCAGCGATCAGACGCTGCATCTGCCCGTGGAGCAGGCGCTGGTGGACGCGGTGCGCGCCAACGACCGCGCGCTGATTGCGCAGCTGATTGGCCGCTGCCAGCAGGAATGGCTGGAGCGCCGGGCGGATATCGTCTGCCTGCGCGTGCAAAGCATGGGGCTGGTCAACCGCCTGACGGCGCTGCTGGAAAATCAGCACGCCGAGGGCTTTGCCGAGCTGGTGCAGGAGATGCTGGGCAGCACTACCATGACCGCGCATTTTCAGGCGCTGGAATCCATCTGCAGCGCAGCCGCCGACGTGCTGGGAGCCAGCGCCGCGGCGGAAAATGATCCACAGCTGGCGCGCATCCTGCGCTGCATGGAGGAAAACCATGCCAACCCTGCCCTGAACGTGCAGTGGGTGGCCGACCGCCTGTCGATGTCCGCCTCCTACCTGACCCGCTATCTGCGCGAGCACATGAACACCACGCCCTCCAAATACATCGAAAAGGTACGCATGCAGCACGCGCAGCAGCTTCTGCGCGATACCCGGCTGCAAATCAAGGAGATCGTGCCCCTGATCGGCTACAACGACGTAAGCAGCTTTGTGCGCAAATTCAAGGGCGAAACAGGCTACACCCCGCTGCAATACCGCAATCTCTCCCAGCCGGGCGGGCAAAGCGCCGACACGGAATCACAAGCAGAAATATAAAGCGAACCGCCTTCTGGATCATACTTCCAGAAGGCGGTTTTTAACACGTGAAAAGGCGGCCGCAAAGCTTGCAGCCGCCCCCATGCTATGCTTATTCCACAATATTGCTGGTGATGTAATCCACGCCGTATTCCACCATGCGCTGCGCATCTTCCAGCGCATCCACCGTCCACACGTTCACCTCGATGCCGGCGGCATGCAGCTCTTCCACGCGCTCCTTGGTCAGGGCGGTGTACTTGATATCCAGATCCAGGCGATGGAGTTTAAGCGTATCCACCAGCCAGTCAGGATAATCGGAGATCAGGAACTGCGCCTTCTGCTCGGGCAGGCGCTCGCGGATGCAGATCATGTTCTGCAGGTCGAAGGAAATGAAGATGGTATGATCCAGCCAGCCCTCCTGATCGATGATATCGATGATGGCGTACACGTCCTCGGGCTTAAAGTGATTCTTCAGCTCCAGCACGCTGGCTTTTTCGTACTTTTTGCAGATCTGGATATATTCCCGCAGGGAGGGCATAATCAGATCCTTGCGGCCCTTCTTGCCATCCTTATCCACCAGACGGATGGCGCGCAGGGTTTCATAGCAGGTTTTTTCAATGATCATTTCATCCTGGGCGACGCGCTTGGTATTGTCGTCATGGAACAGGATAAACTGGCCGTCCGCGGTGCGATGCACGTCGGTTTCAATGCCGAAATAAGAACGATTGCCCGCGGCAACGAAGGCGGAATTGGTGTTTTCAAGCTCCAGACCGCTGGTGCCGCGATGCGCTACCATGCGGGGCTTGGGATCAGCCAGATGCAGTGTATCTTTCATGGGAAGGGCTCCTTTCAGTATCGCTTGATTCGCTGTGATTATAGCATAAATTTGCCAATTTGTACCGGATTTCGCAACATTTCTTTTTACAGCGTTTCCACCGCGCCGCCGCGCAGGCGGGAGCGCTCCGCCGCATAGGCTACCAGATGACTTTCCACCGAATCGGAAATATCCGTAATGCCCTTGGCAATCGGCGCATCCTGCGCAATCAGATGGAGGAAAGCATCCAGCAAATGCGCATCCCCGCCGCCATGGCCGCTGAACTCCTCGTTCAGCTTGCCCAGATCAATCACCTCGTCCGGCTGCTCAAAGCGCATCACGCGCAGCAGATTGCCGCTTAGATCGCCGAAGATCTCGCCCTGCGTGCCCATCACGCGGATCTCGCGCCCGCCGTGGGCGGTAAAAGCGGACATGGTAAAATTGACCGTCAGGCCGCCCTCCAATTCCAGATTGACCACCTGATGATCCACCACATTATTATCACAGCGATATACGCAGCGCCCGTAGGGGCCCTCGCGCAGGGCGGCCATCACGCTGTTTTCATCGGGGCAGGACGCCACCACGTTCAGCGGCCAGCCTAACTGCCCCGCACGAAGCTTACCCATATAATAACGCTCGGCGTTATAGGGGCAGGTATCCCCAGCCGGGCAGCCATCCGTGCAGCGCAGGGGCGCGCCAGCGGGAGCATGCTCCGCGTTAAAGTGCGACAGCGCGCCAAAGGAGGATACCCGCAGGCAATGCTTGCCTGTCAGCCACAGCAGGATATCCATATCATGGCAGCATTTTTGCAGGATCATGGGCGAGCTTTTTCCGGCGTTGCCCCAATTGCCGCGCACAAAGGAGTGCGCCTGGTGCCAATAGCCCACGCGCTCAATGGCCTGGATGGATTGGATCTCGCCCACCGCGCCGGCATCCAGCAATTCTTTCAGCTTTTGATAAAACAGCGCATAGCGCAGCACATGGCATACGATCACATGACGATTTGCCTGCCGCGCCAGCCGTTCGAGCTCGCGGCATTCCGTCTCGGTTTCGGCGATGGGCTTTTCCAGCAGCAGATGATACCCCTTGCCCAGCGCGGCGGCCGCCTGGCCAAAGTGCAGCCGGTCGGGCGTGCAGATGAACATGGCGTCCGCCAGCCGTGGCTGACGCAGCATGCTCTCGGCGCTGTCATAGCACTGCGCCTGCGTCAGGCCATAGCGCTCGCGCATCAGTGCCAGCTGCCCCGGGCGAATATCGGCCGCCGCCACAATGCGCATGCGGCCGGGAAAAAGGGCTTGACCTGGAGCATACGCCTGCATGCCGCGCGAGCCGCAGCCCGCGATGGCAATGGTGATGGGCTTCATATAAGAACGCTCCTTCTGTGCAGAATGACGCATTCATTATAGCCCCTGCGCAGCGGGCGGTCAACCCTTTTTGCCCGGCCGAAGGGCGTTATGCGTAGGAGGTGCCGCGGCGTGTGCTCAGCGCCTCATAGGTGCGCAGGAACTGCTCGCGGAAGGCGGGGCCTGTCTGCTGGCCGTCGCGCCACATGGCCTCCAGCGCCGAGCCGTACACTGCCGGCGCATCCAGCAGACGGAATTCGCACCCTGCGGGCGCCTGGCATCGCAGCGCGTTTACATAGCTGGGATAATGCAGGAAGATGCCGCCGCCCAGCGCCACAACGCAGGGCTTATCCAGATAGGCGCAGGCATGCTTCAGTGCATCGGCAAAGTAATCAACGCCCTCCTGGAAGATGGCCTTGGCCTGCGGGTCTCCCTGCACGCAGGCTTCAAACACCGCATAGGCAAACGATGATACATAGGCGCGGCCGCCCGCATAGATGGCCGGCAGATGGTCGATCAGCGTTTCGCCCATATCGCGCTCTACGATTTCTGTCAGCAGCGTTTTGGGGCCGCGTCCCTCGCGCTCCCGCTGGGAGGCGATGAGCGCGGCGCGCCCCAGCGCATAGCCGCTGCCGCCGGTATCGAGCATGTAGCCGCTGCTGCCCAGATAAAGCATGGGCGCGTCGCCCTTGCGCGCGGCCACATAGGAGCCGGTGCCGGAGATCATGCAGATGCCGTCCTCGCGACCCAGCACGGCGGCCATAACATTGTATACCACGCCGTTAAACTGGCAGGGGGCGCCGCCCGCTGCGCGCGATACCGCGCGGGCAATCTCGGGATAGTAGTGCGCGGCGGATACCGCGCCGTATACCCCGCTGATTTTAGCATCCTCGGACAGCCGCTCCTGCAGCATCTCGACAGCCCCGCTGATACGCGCGGCCGCTTCCATCGGCCCCAGGTCAAAGGCGTTCGCGCCGCGCCTGAGATCGCGCGCAAGGACGTGTCCTTCCTGATCGAAGAGCACGCTGTCTGTCTTGGTGCCGCCGGCGTCGATGGCGATATAGTACTTCATGTTAGGCTCCTTTCTTGTCGGTCGTCAGAGTGGGAGTCAGCAAAGCGCTTCGTGCGGATATGGATTATTTGTTTTTGTAGGAATATTATATGCCATATTTTGCATGAATGCAATCGTTTTTGAAAAAAATATTGAATTATCGAATGATCCTTGACTGTATCTCTCCCGCTAAAACAGTGCAAAAAATCCGGGTCGGCTTTTGCCAAACCCGGATTTTTATCTATGCTTGCGGTTGATATTTTATTTGATGCCGCGCGCGGCGTTCTTGGCACGCTGCTCATGGCTGAGCTGGCGCTTGCGCATGCGCAGGCTCTTGGGGGTGATTTCCAGCAGCTCGTCGTCGTCGATGAACTCCAGGCATTCCTCCAGCGTCAGCGGATGCACGGATACCAGGCGCAGGCTGTCCTCCGCGGAGGCAGCGTTGCGGGTGTTGGTCACATGCTTTTTGCGGCATACGTTGCACACGATGTCGCCCGGGCGGCTGTTCGCGCCGCAGATCATGCCAGCGTACACAGGCACCTGGCTGCCCACAAACAGCGTGCCGCGCTCCTGGGTGTAGAACAGGCCGTACTGCGTGGTCTCGCCCGTTTCGTACACAATCAGCGCGCCCACGCTGCGGTGCGGGATGTCGCCGCGGAAGGGCTCGTACTTTTCAAACACGGCGCTCATGATGCCCTCGCCGCGCGTATCGGTCATGAACTCGCTGCGATAGCCGAACAGGCCGCGGGACGGCACCAGGAACTCCAGGCGCACGCGGTCGCTGCCCTCCATCTTTTCCAGCACACCGCGGCGGCGGCCGATTTTTTCAATGACCGCGCCCGCGTAAGCCTGGGGCACGTCGGCCACCATGCGCTCAATGGGCTCGCATTTTACGCCGTCGATTTCCTTGTAGATAACCTCGGGCTTGGACACCTGGAACTCATAGCCCTGGCGGCGCATCGTCTCAATCAGGATGGACAGATGCAATTCACCGCGGCCGCACACATCAAAGCAGTCGGGCGTGTCGCCGTCGGTCACGCGCAGGCTCATATCGGTCTGCAGCTCGCGGTACAGGCGGGCACGCAGGTGACGGCTGGTCACATACTGACCCTCCTTGCCGGCGAAGGGGCTGTCGTTTACCGAGAAGGTCATGGTCACGGTGGGCTCGCTGATATGCACAAAGGGCAGCGGCTCGACCGCCTCGGGCGCACACACGGTGTCGCCGATGGCGATGTCCTCCAGACCCGTCAGCGCCACAATGTCGCCCATGCCCACGCTCTCAGCGGGCAGGCGCTTGAGGCCGTCGTACTGGAACAGGCCGGTCAGACGCCACGGCGGCGTGGTCTTATCCTGCTCCAGATAGTTGCAGCGCACCACCATCTGGCCCGCGCGCAGCGTGCCGCGGCTGATGCGGCCCACGCCGATACGGCCCACATAGTCATTGTAATCAATGGTGGAAATCAGCACCTGCGCAGGGCCTTCCATATCGCCCTCAGGCGCAGGGATGTACTTCATGATGTTGTCAAACAGCGGGCGCAGATCGGTGCCGGGCACATCGGGATCCAGCGTGCAGGTACCCTTGCGGGCGGAGCAGTACAGGATGGGGCGCTCCAGCGTTTCAGGATCGGCGTTGAGCTCGATCAGCAGATCCAGGATTTCATCCACCACCTCGGCGCAGCGCGCGTCGGGACGGTCCACCTTGTTGATGCAGATCAGCACCGGCAGGCTCAGCTCCAGCGCCTTGCTGAGCACAAAGCGGGTCTGCGGCATGGGGCCTTCAAAGCTGTCCACCAACAGCAGCACGCCGTCCACCATTTTGAGCACGCGCTCCACCTCGCCGCCAAAGTCGGCGTGGCCGGGGGTATCGACGATGTTGATTTTCGCGTCGTGATAGTGCACGGCGGTGTTCTTGGACAGGATGGTAATGCCGCGCTCGCGCTCCAGATCGTTGGAGTCCATCACGCGGTCTGCAACCTCCTGGTTCTGGCGGAAAACGCCGCCCTGCTTGAGCATTTCGTTTACCAGGGTGGTCTTGCCGTGGTCAACGTGGGCAATGATGGCGATGTTGCGGATATCGGAACGAATCATGCGAATCAGCCTTCCTCGTATCAAAAATTACTGTTAAAACTGCGCTCTGGGAGCCAGCTCGCTCAGCTCCAGCCCCTTGTTGTTTTCCTGTGCCAGGCGGATGCTCCACTCGTTTTCAAACAGCAGCACATCGCGCTCCTCGGCGTCCTGTGCGCGGCCGGAGGTGGAGGTGAGCTTGAGCTCGGCCACGGGAATGGCCGTATCCGTCACCCACCGCACATAGCGGAAGGGCAGCTGCTCCACCACCAGATCCACGCCGTACTCGCTCTTGAGACGGTAAGTGAGCACGTCAAACTGCAGCACGCCCACCACGCCGACCAGAAAATCCTCGCGCCCGGTTTCGGTGCGCACGAAGGTTTGGATCGCGCCTTCCTCGCTGAGCTGCATAATGCCCTTGACAAACTGCTTGCGCTTCATGCTGTCCAGCGGGCGCACGCGGGCAAAATGCTCCGGCGCGAACACGGGGATCTTTTCAAACCGGATCTTGCGGCCCACGCACAGCGTATCGCCCAGATGGTAGATGCCTGGATCGAACAGGCCGATGATATCGCCCGGATAGGCGGTCTCGATGCCCTCGCGCTCGTCGGCCATGAACTGCTGGGGCTGCTTGACCTGAATCTCCTTGCCCGAGCCCGAGTGCCACACGGTCATGCCCTTGCGGAACTCGCCCGACACGATGCGCAAAAAGGCCAGGCGATCGCGGTGCGCGGGGTTCATGTTGGCCTGAATCTTAAAGATAAAGCCCGAGAAGCGCTCGTCATCCGGCTCCACCATGCCCTGATCGCTCTCGCGCGGCAGCGGCGGGGGGGTATACTGCAAAAAACGCTCCAGGAACGGCTCCACGCCAAAGTTTGTCACCGCGCTGCCAAAGAACATGGGGGTCAATTGACCCGCGCGCACAGCGTCCAGATCAAAGGCGTCGCCCGCCTCGTCCAGCAGCTCGATCTCATCGTGCAGGCGGCTGAGATAATGCTTGTCCAGCATGCCGGGCAGCGCGGGATCATCCAGCGCAATCTCGGTCTTGCCCGCCTTGACCTTGCCGTGGTCGCCGCCAAAGTACAATTCAATCTGATTGGTATCCCGGTGATACACGCCTTGGAAATCGCCGTCCGTGCCGATGGGCCAGTTGACGGGGCAGGCATGGATGCCCAGCACGTTTTCCAGTTCGTCCATCAGCTGGAAGGGATCCTTGGCCGCGCGGTCCATCTTGTTTACAAAGGTGAAGATGGGAATGCCGCGCATCCGGCAGACCTTGAACAGCTTGATCGTCTGCTCCTCCACGCCCTTGGCGGCGTCAATGAGCATCACGGCGCTGTCGGCCGCCACCAGCACACGGTAGGTATCCTCGCTGAAATCCTGATGGCCCGGGGTATCCAGAATGTTGATGTTAAAGCCATTGAAGGAGAACTGCATGGCGCTGCTGGTAACCGAAATGCCGCGCTGCTTTTCAATCTCCATCCAGTCGCTGGTTGCATGGCGCTCAGCCTTGCGCGCCTTGACCGAGCCCGCCTGACGGATTGCGCCGCCGTACAGCAGCAGCTTTTCAGTCAGCGTGGTTTTACCGGCGTCCGGGTGGCTGATAATGGCGAACGTTCGTCTGCGGGCGACTTCGTCCTGAAGCATAACCTTTCCCCTTCCTGTGGCCTTTGCCACGATCGTATATTATAAGCCCACAAAGGCGTGGATGTCAATATTATGGTCAGAAAAACCGCCCAAATTGCGCAAAAAATGCAGCGGGCAAAAGAACGTTGCCGTGCAAATTTTCTGTTGCATCCGCAACAAAAATGGGCTATGATAAGGAAAACGCCCGCAAGGAGGATTGCATGCGCCCGCTGTATGACTGCGCGCTTTTTCAAGGCCTTCCGGAAGCCGAGCTGCACGCCGCGCTGCGCTTTTTTGAGGCGCAGGAGCGCGCTTGCCCGCGCGGCGCGCTGCTCAAGGCCTCCCCGGCTCCGCTGCATGCCTTCGGGCTGGTGCTGGACGGCCGCGTGCGCGTGAGCATGACCGACATCGACGGCCGCGAAATGCTGCTTTCGCAGGTGGGCGCGGGGCAAACCTTCGGCGAGGCGCTGTGCTATCTGCAATCGGGCGCCCCCATCATCATCAGCACCGCATCGGACGCAAGCATCCTGTGGCTGCGCTGCGAGGGGCTGCGCCGCCCGCCGCAAACCGAGCTGGAAGCCTTGCTTCAGCAGCGTTTTACCGCCATGCTGGCACGCCGCACACTGCAAATGAACGACCGCATCCAGATTCTCTCCCGCGCGGGCATCCGCGAAAAGCTGATGGCCTTCTTTACCGAGTGCGCGCGCGACGCGGGCAGCAGCGCCTTTGATATCCCCTTTGACCGCGCGGGCATGGCCGCCTACCTGGGGGTGGATCGCAGCGCACTGTCGCGCATGCTGTCCCAATTGCAGGCGCAGGGCGTGCTGCGCTACCGCAAAAACCATTTTGAACTGCTGGGCGGCGGGTAAAATTTGTTTTTTGTTGCAATTGCAACCGATAAAAGCAGGCAAAACGGCTATAATATCTTCCGTTCGGAGACGAACGAAAGGAAGGTATTTATATATGAAAAAACTATTCGCCTGCCTGCTGGCGCTGATGCTGACCCTGTCCCTGACCGCCTGCTCCCTGGCCGAGCAGCCCGCCGCCGTGCGCCTGGCCGCCCTGAAGGGCCCCACCGCCATGGGTCTGGTGCAGCTGCTGGATGAAAGCGAAAACGGCAAGGCCGCCAACAGCTATGATTTCCTGCTGGCCGGCTCCGCCGATGAAATCACCCCCAAGCTCATTCAAGGCGAAATCGACATCGCCGCCGTGCCCGTCAACCTGGCCTCCGTGCTGTACAGCAAGACCAACGGCGCGCTGGAGCTGGTGGCCGTCAACGCCCTGGGCGTATTGTATGTGGTGGAAAAGGGCGGCGAGAGCATCCAAAGCCTGGCCGACCTGAAGGGCAAAACCGTCTACGCCACCGGCAAGGGCTCCACGCCTGAATACAACCTGACCTACCTGCTCAAGTCCGCCGGTCTGGATATCGAAAAGGATCTGACCGTGGAATGGAAGAGCGAGCCCACCGAGGTGGTGGCGCTGATGAAGGCGCAGGATCAGGCCGTGGCCATGCTGCCACAGCCCTATGTGACCGTCGCCTCCACCCAGGTGGAGGGTCTGCGCGTGGCGCTGGATCTGACCGCCGAGTGGGACAAGCTGGACAACGGCAGCCGTCTGGTGACGGCGGGCATCGTGGTGCGCCGCGAGTTTGCCCAGCAGCACCCCGAAGCCGTGGAGGGCTTTCTGAAGGATTACGCCGCCTCCGCCCAGTATGTAAACGAGCATGTGGACGAGGCCGCCCAGCTGATTGAAAAGTACAATATCGTCAAGGCAGCCGTCGCCAAGAAGGCCCTGCCGCAGTGCAACATCGTGTGCCTGACGGGCGAGGAAATGCACAGCGCCGTCGCGGGCTATCTGCAGGTGCTTTCCGATCTGAACCCCAAGGCCGTGGGCGGCCAGCTGCCTGGAGAGGACTTCTACTACCTGAATGAAAAGGCCGAGTAATCAAGGCTTACAACGGCAAAATCACTGGCTTGCGCGCGTCGCCGCCGTGCTGTTCTGGCTGCTTGTCTGGCAGGCGGCGGCGATGGCGCTGCACCAGCCCCTGCTGCTCTCCTCCCCATTGCGGGTGGCGGAGCGGCTTTTTGCGCTGCTGGGGGAGCGGGCGTTTTACGCCGCGCTGGGCTACAGCCTGCGGCGCATCGCGCTGGGCTTCTTTGCGGGCTTCCTGCTGGGCGCGCTGCTGGCCATGCTGGCCGCGCGGCTGCCGTTGATGGAGGCCCTGCTGCGCCCGCTGATGGTTACGGTCAAGTCCGTGCCCGTGGCCAGCTTTATCATCCTGGCGCTGATCTGGCTGTCCGCGCGGCGGCTATCGGCCTTTATCGCGTTTCTGATGGTGCTGCCCATCGCCTATGGCAACCTGCTGTCGGGGCTCAAAAGCACGCCCACGCAGCTATTGGAAATGGCGCGGCTCTATCATGTATCCTGGGGACGGCGGCTGCTGTATATCCAGCTGCCCCACATCAAGCCCCATTTGCTCAGCGCGCTGACGCTGGCGCTGGGCATGAGCTGGAAGGCTGGCGTGGCGGCTGAGGTAATCGGCATTCCCACCGGCTCCATCGGCGAACAGCTGTACCAATCCAAGGTTTACTTTGACCTGACAAGCCTGTATGCCTGGACGGTGGCCATTGTGCTGGTCAGCGTGCTGTTTGAAAAGGCCGTGCTGCTGGCGGTGCGGCTGCTGTATGGAAGGCTGGAGCGGCTATGAGCATTACGCTGTCAAATATCTGTAAGGCCTATGGCGAACGCCGCGTGCTGCGCGGCGTGACGCTGGAGGTTCCGCAGGGCATTACCTGCCTGATGGGCCCCTCCGGCTGCGGCAAAACCACGCTGCTGCGCATTCTGACCGGCCTGGAAGCACCCGATTGCGGCGAAATCACGGGCGTGCCCGCGCGCATCGCCATGGTGTTTCAGGAGGATCGGCTGGTGGATTCCCTCACTGTGCGCGCCAACCTGCGCCTGGCGTTGGGGGCTGGCTACGATCCTGCCGACGCGCAGGCATTGTTAAATGAGCTGGATCTGCCCGACGCGCTGCGCCGCACAGTGGGCGAGCTGTCCGGCGGCATGAAGCGCCGCGTTGCCCTGGCCCGAACGCTGCTGTACGATGCGCCTCTGCTGGTGCTGGACGAGCCCTTCAAAGGGCTGGATGAAACCACTGCCCGCCAATGCATGGATGCGCTTGCCCGCCGCGCCGCCGGACGCGCCGTGCTGCTGGTCACGCACGACGCGCAGGAGGGCGATTATCTGCATGCGCGAACGCTGCAAATGGAAAAGCTGCAAAGGGTATAGCATCTCCGAATGGCACAATATATATCCGCTCAACACAAAATGCCGATTGCGGCAAAATGCAGGCATAAAGGCTAATCCTTTTAACAAATTAAACGGAGGCCATCAGATGAAAAAGTGGATTTGCCTGTGTCTGATCGCGCTGCTGTGCGCGGCTGTCTGCGCCATGCTGGCCGAGGGCAAAGCGCTGCCCGCCAACGACGAGCCGCCGGTGGAAAAGAACCTGACGCGCGGGAGGTTTGAAGCCGTTGGGCCGATCGAAGAAAAGACCGTCGCCCTGCCGGACGGTACAGAACGCGTGGAGCAGTATCAAAATGCCTACTGCACGGCGTGCCATGAGCTGGCACGCGTAATGATTTCCCCCGCCGTGGAAGATACGCTACATACCGGATACGGCGAGGCCGTGCCCAGCGCCTGCGAACATCCGCTCTATGAGGTGAGCGGCCCTGTGCTGGATGATACCTATGTGGACCTGGACAGCATGCACCTGCACGCCGCATCCCAATCCGCCTTCTGCGTATCCTGCGGGCGCAAAAGCCTGATGTTGCTTGCGCCTTCAGCGGTTGAGTCCCATGCTTGGGCGGCATATACCGATGTGCATGTGAGCGATCTGGAGCACTTCTATTGTGAGCGCTGCGAGCTGTGCGGCGCGGTGGCATATTACTCCCGGCCGTGCTACGGCTATCACGAATAACGCGCTTTCGGCGGGCTGCCCGGACAGGCGGCCCGTTTTGCTATCCAAAAAATAAAATAGCGACAGCCGTTGACATTGCATGCACAATATGGCAATATATAGACACCACGATACATTCTTTGCTTGCTCCGTTCCTCGCCGACTGACAAAAGAAGGGAAACGCCATGAAAAAGTGGATATGTCTGGGGATTGTTTGCGTGCTGCTGGGCCTGCTTGCCTGCGCGGGCATGGCCGAGGCGCTTACCGAAGTGGAGGACGCCGAAATGGCCAGCTTCCGGGCGCTGGCCGAGGCTTATGTACCCATGGCCGTGGAGGATTGCCCCGACCACACCGTGTTCCAGGTGATCGGCTTCATGGAGGCACAACAGCTCAAAAACGCCTACTGCCTGCGCTGCAATAACGCCATCCGCACCATTTGGGGCGGAACCTCGTACAAATTGAGCGATTCCGCCTGCCCGCACACCCTGTATATGATTCAGGATCCGTATGAGGATCAGCTGGTTCCCGCCAACGATTACACCCACCTACAGGGCCAGGCGCACACCTCCCTCTGCGCGGATGCGACCGAAGCGAAAAGTATTAAAGGATGGTGCTGACACGTATGAAAAAACTGCTTTGCATGTGCCTGCTTGTGCTGCTGTGCCTGTCCGGTACGGCGCAGGGGCAGCGCACCTTGAATGAGCCGGTGTATTTGATGGTTCAGGGGCAGCTGATGGAGCAGCTGCAAGTGCTGCACAGCGGCCCGCGAACCTGCACGCATCCCAGCTTTGCGTTGGAAAAGCAGGAAGCGCCGGATGAGCTGCTCTGCCTGCCGCTGTCCAATTTCTATCATCGCATCGTCACGCCCTGCGAGGCCGTCTGCACCCTGTGTGGGCAGCATTGCGTGGTTGTGACGGCAAGTGAATCCCGCCACCCCCACGATATGCAGCCGTCAGGGGATGTGCATATCAGCGCAGCCTGTCATATCTATTATGAAGCATGCGCCTGCGGCGAAACCGACAGCTATGTCCTTGCCTGCGGCGAAGAAATCCCACATGGCAATGCACCGTAAACCGCAATCTGAGTGGGAGCTTCGGCTCCCTCTTTTTTGCACTTGCCATCCAATATCCGCATCTTGTTTTCATCCCCAGGATATGCTAAAATCATTTTATCCATCCTGCCGGCCAAGCACGGCACAAATGAAAGGAGCTTTCCCATGATCAAGGTAGGCGTTATCGGCTGCGGCACCATTGCCAACGCGGCGCACATCCCCTCCTATATGAAAAACGCGGATGTGGAGATCAAGTATTTTTGCGACATCATTCCGGAGCGCGCACAGGCGGCCGTTGAAAAATATGGCTGCGGCGTTGCCGTGACGAATTATCACGACGTTATCAACGATCCGGAAATTGACGCCATCTCGGTGTGCACCCCCAATCGGATGCATCCCGTGATCACCATTGACGCGCTGCGCGCTGGCAAAAACGTGCTGTGCGAAAAGCCCGCCGCCCGCACCTATGCCGAGGTGGAGCAAATGGTGCAGGCTCAGCGCGAAACGGGCAAGATCCTGGTCATCGGCGTGGTCAACCGCTTTAACGACAGCGTGCGCAAGATCAAGCAGTATATCGACGAGGGGCGCCTGGGCACGGTGCACCATGTATACGTCAGCTTCCGCCAGCATCGCAGTATTCCGGGGCTGGGCGGCGCGTTTACCACCAAGGAAATCGCCGGCGGCGGCGTGCTGATCGACTGGGGCGTGCATTATCTGGATATCGTGATGTACTGCTGCGGCGATCCCAAGGCCGTTACCGTGAGCGGTGAAACCTTCAGCAAGCTGGGGCGCGACATCAAGGGCTATACCTACCGCAAGATGTGGGCCGGCCCGCCCAAGCTGGACGGCGTGTTCGACGTGGAGGAATCCGTCACCGGCCTGGTGCGCACCGAGGGCCCCGTCATCACCCTGAACGGCGCCTGGGCGCAGAACATTGACGAAAAGGAATGCTACATCGATTTCATGGGCGACAAGGCAGGCATTCGCCTGCAATATGGCGGCAAGTTCACCCTGTATACTGCCGAGTACGGCGCGCTGGTCAATTACACCCCCGACTTTGAAATGACCGATATGTTCGCCAACGAAATCAACGCCTTTGTGGACTATGTGCAGCATGGCACGCCCATGCCCAGCAAGGTGGAAACCGTGGCTGTCACCGCGCAGCTGATGCAGGCGCTCTACGATTCCGCCGCCGCCCACCGCGAAGTGGTGCTGTAAAAGAATAATTACGCCGGGAGAGCGGGCCAGTCCCCTCCCCCGGCTTTTTACTTTATAAGAAAGCCAAAGAAATCGAAATGTCATTTAATGGATAAAATGATAAAAATTACAAATTTTATGCACAAAATCTCCTTTGCGGCGGTCAACAATACAACAAAACCGAAAAGGAGAATTGTTATGAAAAAAGTACTGGCTCTCGTTCTCTCGCTCGTTCTGATGCTTGGCGGCAGCGCCGCTGCCTTGGCGGAAACCGCGCAATCCCTCCCGCCGCTCAGCCAGATCTCGTCCAATCCCAATTCCGCCACATTTACCTGGCGCAGCGATGTATCGACGCAGGATGTGGAGAAGAAGGAGATAAGCTTTGTACAAACAGGAATCTCTAAAGCAAGTTCGACTTCTGTTTCAATTTTTCAAACTACTGAAACCAATGCCAAAGCAGCCGTAATTCAGGGATTTATGTTTGTACAGCGCTGGAATAATAATAAATGGGAAAAATATGCAACATGTGAATTCAATAAAGGTAATACAACATTATGCGAAAGCGCTTATACTGTTACGGTAGAAAGCGGGTATTATTATCGTTTGGCTGTAACTCATATCGCAATTTTTGCAGACGGTGGGAATTCATCTCGCAACACTTATACATCTTCTGTTTATGTTAATTAAAAAACGTGAGATTATCAAGCAATAAAATGAGACTTTCCAAATCAAGTGAGGTATTAATTCTGATTGAGTAGTCGCCGTAGAAAAGATAAGCGCATGCACCGCCTTCTGCTTCGCAAACAAAGACGTCGCCTACGTTTGAAGAGACTGTGCGATAATTGGCTGCGAAAAAGGCAGAATTGATATTGCTGCTTTCATAAGCATAGATGAGAATCGTTAAACTATCTTCATTACTATTGTATGTAAGAGATAACATTATTCTCTCATCCAAAATGACGTTCGCAGAAATACTGTCTAGCTTCAAGTCGCCACTATCTTTTAGATAAACAATCGGCAATCCAACATGCTGCGTGGCCTCCTCTAAGGTCGAGAAAACAGTATAGCCTGTTATATCCGTTTTCCCTAAGTCACTATCAACCGGCTCCGGAAACGTAATCCCCAGGTGCAGCTGATCGTTGATCCAGATGACGGCACGGCGGACAACGTTGTTGGCACTGCTGACGGTGACGGGCGCGAGGGCGCTATACAAAAAGGATACCACCATGAGGCATACTGCCGCTGCGGCGATGATCACAACGCGGCGCAGAATGCCTTTTCTTTTTGTGGTTTGGCCTTCGGGGGCCTCCGTCTGCTGGGATTGGCGGGCCATATACTGCTGGAAAGCGCGCTGCTTAATTCCTTCGATATGCTCGGGCGAAGGATTGTAAGGCGCGTCGTCCATATGCCGGATCTGGTCTTCCAGGGCTTTACGATCATTTCGCTTCATGGCGGCTCCTTTCTAACTCGCGCTGCAGGGATTTTAGCGTGCGCTTGTAGCGGGAGTGTACGGTATAAAGGTTCATCTTAAGCAGCTTGCCAATTTGTTTAAAGCTCAGATTATCCACAATTCGCATCAGCACGATCTCTTTGGCCGGGGAAGGCAGGCGATCGACGGCTTCGCGCACCCGCTGACGATTTTCCTGGGTGATATATTGGGATTCTGCACTGTTGGATGCGATGCTGCCGCTGCGTTCCAGCATGGTTTCGATGGCGGCTCTGCGGACGGTGTTTTTCTGATAATAATCCAGCGCTTCGTGGCGCACAATAGCATACAGCCAGGAGAACAATTTGTCAGGATCCTTGAGCTTATGCAATTTTTCAGCGGCAATAACCAGGGATTCGGAAATTACATCGTCCGTATCATCTTTGTTTTTGAGGATTTCATATGCAATTTGAAACAGCGTATTCATTTGCCGCTGCGAAATACGGGCCATCATCCATTCCCAGCGTGCTTCCGGTTTTTCCGGCAGCCCAATATGCCCCAACATAACATCCGTCCTTTTGTAAAAGATAGCGCAATTATAGCATTTGCTTCCTATATTTTACTGCGGGTTTTGCCGGATGCAAAAAAAGACCGCCATGGGCGGCCTCTTGATTTTAACGAGGGAGCGGGCAATTACTTGCCGCTCATCTGGCGTTCCTGCTGCTCGATCATGCGCTTTACCATATAGCCGCCGATGTAGCCGGCCTGGCGGGAAGGCAGATCGCCGTTGTAGCCCTGCTTGAGGTTGATGCCCAGCTCACTGGCGATTTCAAACTTCATGTTGTCCAGCGCGGCGCGGGCTTCGGGCACGTTGGGGGTATTGGTGTTGGTGCTGCCATTCTTCTGGCCCTGAGCGGGGTTCTGATTCTGCTGATTATACATTGCTTTCTCTCCCTGTGGGCGCGGCGCGCCCGTTTTTTTATTTGCCTGCCATCTGCTTTTCCGCCTGCTCGATCAGGCGACGAACCATGTAGCCGCCGACGTAGCCGTTCTCGCGGCTGGTAAGGTCGCCGTTGTAGCCCTGCTTGAAGTTGATGCCCAGTTCACGGGCGATTTCAAACTTCATGTTGTCCAGCGCGGCGCGCGCCTCGGGCACATTGACCTTCTGCTGAGAGGAATTCTGGTTCATTGCTGTTTCACCTCCTCAACTGGTTTCACGGCTATTTTGACCATCTGCACGCAAAATACACTGGCAGTTTGTGCAAAAAGGCGAAAAGATCGGAAATGTTCGCAATTTATAGAAAATTAAAAGTTTTGTCGCCTTTTGCCTCTTGCAATTTCCGAACATTTGTTGTAAAATGACCTCACAATTTGCAAAAAGGTTCGTGTTTTGCAGATTGTCAAGTTTTTCAGTCCGGAGGCGCGGCATGCGGGAGCTTCGTGAAACCATCCTTCGTCAGGGTCAGTGCGTGGGAGACAGCATCGTCAAGGTAGACATGTTTTTGAACCACCGGCTCGACACCCGCCTGATGTTTGCGATGGGCCGCGAGCTGGCCGATTATTTCGGCAAGGACAAGCCGGATATCGTGCTCACAGTGGAAGCCAGCGGCATCGCCCTGGCGCTGGCCGCGGCGCATTTTCTGGATGATATCCCTGTTGTTTTTGCAAAAAAGAGCCCGGCCGCCAACCAGAGCGCCGATATGCTCACCGCCGTCGCCCATTCCTTTACCCATGGCAATGACAACGCCCTGCGCGTCGATCGCCGTTATCTGCCCGCGGGCAGCCGTGTGCTGGTGGTGGACGATTTCCTGGCCGATGGCGAAGCCTCCCGCGCGCTAATCTCCATTGTGGAGCAGGCGGGCTGCACGCTGGTGGGCGTAGGCATCGCGGTGGAAAAGGGCTTCCAGCCCGGCGGCCGCAAGCTGCGCGAAGCGGGCGTCAATCTCAAGTCTTTAGCAATCGTCACCTCCATTCAGGATGGCCGCATCCAGCTGGTGGATGACGATTGATAAGGAAATAAACCTCATTCCCAATATTTTTACAGTGGAGGAAAACACATGAAGAAGCTTGCCGCTATCCTGCTCGCGCTGGTACTGGTTCTGTGCTCCGTTTCCGCGCTGGCCTTTGAGCCCGTGGACAAGAAGGACCTGAAGGTCGGTTTCATCTACATCGGCGGCGCCGAGGACAAGGGCTTCACCTACGCCCATCACGAAGGCACCAAGGCCATGATGGCCAAGCTGGGCCTGGACGAGAGCCAGGTGTTCTGGCGTGAAAACGTATCCGAAGACTCTGCCTGCGCCGACGCCATCGACGAGCTGATCGAGCAGGGCTGCCAGATCATCTTCGGCAACAGCTTCGGCTATCAGGAGTACTTCAAGGAAGCCGCTGAGGAGCATCCCGAAGTCATCTTCTCCCACTGCTCTGGCTATATGTGCAACGACACCAACTTCAACAACTACTGGGGCGCCATCTACCAGGCCCGCTACCTGAGCGGCATTGTGGCTGGCCTCAAGACTAAGACCAACCTGATCGGCTATGTCGGCTCCATGAACAACCCCGAAGTCAACGGCGGCTTGAACGCCTTCGCTCTGGGCGTTAAGTCCGTGAATCCCGACGCCAAGATCTATGTAAAGTACACCGGCACCTGGTATGATGTTACCCTGGAAAAGCAGACCGCCGAAGCCCTGCTGGATCTGGGCTGCGACGTGCTGGGTCAGCACTGCGACACCTCCATGCCCATGGTTGCTGCTGAAGAGCGCGGCGCCTACGGCATCGGCTACAACGCCGTCATCAGCGAAGGCGAACCCGGCTACAAGGCCTGGATGACCGCTCCCGTTTGGGATTGGAGCGCCGTGCTGGTATCCGAAGTGCAGTCCGTGATCGACGGTACCTGGAAGCCCGAAAACGTGTTCTTCGGCCTGAAGGAAGGCCTGGTTTCCCTGGCTCCCCTGACTGACGCTGCCCCCGCGGGCGCGCAGGAGCTCATCGACGCCGCCACCGCCAAGATGGTTTCCGGCGAATGGGACGTCTTCACCGGCCCCATCACCGATAATCAGGGCAACGTGGTAATCGCCGAGGGCGAGACCGTGCACTACAACGCCAACTTCGGCAGCGAAATGACCTGGCTGCTGGACAACATCGAGGCTCGCTAAGCCTTCACACAAGCATCCCTTTCCCCCCGCCGAGGCAACCGTCCCCGGCGGGGGTTTTTGTTGTGAGAGCAAGGGCGTGGGAGGAGGACGGTACTTTCTTGAGTCAAGAAAGTACCAAAGAACCGGTTTGGCGTGAAAGTCTATTGAGTTAAACTGGGAGTGACCCTGGCCACCTGCCGCCTACC